>Ga0213835_101121_pt1 | contig 18407 bp, 15 predicted proteins | sample SWPATP01_FD_160576 | JGI IMG/M metagenome (GOLD analysis project Ga0213835, IMG submission 160576) | Coastal seawater microbial communities from Marineland, Florida, United States - SWPA TP0 #1 | ecosystem: Environmental > Aquatic > Marine > Coastal | place: USA: Florida | collected 2016-08-05 | reverse complement strand
GCCGTAGCGCGTCATTGACGAGCCGATCGGACCCATGGCAAACGGCACAACGTAGAGGGTGCGGCCTCGCATGCTGCCGGTGAACAGCGGCTCGAGCTCGGCGCGCATCTGCTCGGGCGCCATCCAGTTGTTGGTGGGGCCAGCGTCTTCTTCGCGCTCGGAGCAGATGAAGGTGCGCTCTTCGACGCGGGCGACGTCGCGCTCGTCGGAGCGGGCAAGGAACGAGTACGGCCGGATGTCCGGGTTCAGCTGCGTGAGGGTTCCGGCGGCGACGAGCTGCTGCAGCAGGGCGTGACGCTCGCGGGTGCTGCCGTCGACCCAGTGAATCTGGTCGGGCGTCGTGAGCGCGGCGATGCGCTCGACGAAGGCCACGACATCGGCGGGTCGGTCGGCCTCGAGCACCACGGGAACGCTCGACGGAGAGCTTGCGGCGGTCGGCGCCTCGGGGCGCGCATCGGGTGAGCGGTGGGGGGCCGTCGTGCGTGGTCGGTCGAGCAGCGTCATGGGAGCGTCTCCTTCAGTGCGGCCGGTTTCGTGGGGTGTTTCCACTTTCGCGGACATCCGCGCATAGTTTACGGAGATCGAGGGTGAAAGATTCCGTATTCTTTCGCTAAAGTGAAACGCATGGGTGATCTTGTGACGCTGGGCCAGCGCATCCGGCATTTTCGACAGGTGACGGGCCTCACGCTCGATCAGCTGGGTGAGCAGGTGGGCACGGCCGCGAGCCAGCTGTCACTCATTGAGAACGGGCGGCGCGAGCCGCGGGTGACGCTGCTCGGCGACATCGCGAAGGCGCTCGGCGTGAGCGTGCCCGAGCTGCTCGACGAGACGCCGCCGTCGCCGCGCGCGGCGCTCGAGATCGAACTCGACCGCCTCCAGCGCTCGGCGCTGTATGCCCGCCTCGGGCTGCCGGCCGTGCGCGCCGGCAAAACCCTCGGCGACGACGTGCTCGAGGCGCTCGTCGGGCTGCACCGCGAGCTCGTCGACCGCGAACGGCGCAGCATCGCGACGCCCGAAGAGGCGCGCCGCGCGAACACCGAGCTGCGTCACCGCATGCGCGAGAAGAACAACTACCTGCCCGAACTCGAAAAGCTCGCCGAAGACCTGGTGCGCTCGTCTGGGCACGTCAGCGGAGCGATCACGCACCGCGAGGTTGGCCTCATGGCCAGGCGACTCGGCTTCGAACTTGTCTACGTCAACGACCTGCCTCGATCGGCCCGCAGCGTCACCGACCTCGAGAACGGTCGCATCTACCTCCCTCCGGCGTCCATTCCGGGTGGCCACGGGCTGCGCTCGATGGCCCTCCAGGCGATGGCGCACCGGATGCTCGGCCACGAGGTGCCCGAGACGTACGCCGACTTCCTGCACCAACGCCTCGAGATCAACTATTTCGCCGCCGCCTGCCTCATGCCGCTCACCCAGTCCGTCGCCTTCCTTCAGCAGGCGAAGAACGACCGCAACATCGCGGTCGAAGACTTCCGTGATGCGTTTGGCGTCACGCACGAGGCGGCCGCCCTGCGCTTCACGAACCTCGCCACCAGCCACCTCGACCTTCAGTTGCACTTCCTGCGCGTCGGCGACGATGGCGCCGTGTACAAGGCCTACGAGAACGACGGTCTGCGCCTCCCCGTTGACGTGACGGGCTCGACGGAGGGGCAGCCGGTGTGCCGCAAGTGGAGCGCCCGCGTCGCCTTCACCCGCACCAACCGCACGACCGAGTTCTACCAGTACACCGACACCCCCGAGGGTACGTTCTGGGAGTCGACCCAGACCGGCACAGGAACGGGCAGCGAGTTTTCCATCACCGTCGGCGTGCCCTTCGCCCAGGCGAAGTGGTTCCGCGGGCGCGAGACGACCCAGCGCCAGGTGTCGACGTGCCCCGACCCCGCCTGCTGCACCCTGCCCGACAACGACCTCACGGGCCGCTGGGGCGGCAAGGTGTGGACGAGCGCGCGCCTGCACGCGCACATCCTCTCGCCGCTGCCGAGCGGAACCTTTCCCGGCGTCGACGATCAGGAGGTCTACCGCTTCCTCGAGCAGCACGCCGGCGACGACTGATCGGATGCCCGCGCCGACTCTGAAACGGGATGCGCGGTGCTAGCCCTCGAGACGCGCTTGCTTCGGCAGGCGGCGCACCTTTGCCCGGCGCCGGCGCGTCGGAATCATCGAGCGCATCTCATCCATCTTGCCGAAGCACAGCAGGCGATCTTCGGCCTCGAGCACCTGCCCGCGCTTCGGATTCGGGATCACCGTGATGCCGCGGTTGATCGTGAGCACCGTGATGTCGCGCTCAAGCAGGCCCGAGTCGCCGAGCGACTTGCCGACAATGTCGGCGCCCGCGTGCACGTGCAGTTCGGCGACGCCGTATCCCGTCGACACGCTGAGACGCTGGCGCACGTCGATGTCGGGGAAGGCGACCTCGCCCGAGATGTAGTCGATGATGGCGCCCGCGACATCCAGCTTCGTGGCGGTCTCGATGCCCTGCAGGCCGGGGGAGGAGTTGACCTCCATCACGAGCGGCCCGTCGTTGCCCTCGAGCATGTCGACGCCGGCGACGCGCAGGCCCATGATCTGCGCGCTGCGCACGGCGGCCCGCTCGTACTCGGGGGTGAGCTCGACCGACTCGACGCTGCCGCCGCGGTGCACGTTGGAGCGGAATTCGTCGCCCGCGGCCGTGCGCCGCATCGCCGCGACGACCCGGTCGCCGACGACGAGCGCGCGGATGTCGCGCCCGCGGCTCTCCGAGATAAAGCTCTGGATGAGCACGTTTTGGTTCGTCGAGTGCAGCGTCTCGATGATCGCCTCGGCGACCTTCACCTGCGGAGCGAGGATGACGCCGATTCCCTGCGTGCCCTCCAGAAGCTTGATGACTACTGGGGCGCCGCCCACGCGCTCGATCGCGGGGCGAACGTCGGCGCGGTTGCGCACGAACGCGGTCGCGGGCATCCCGATGTTGTGGCGCGACAGAATCTGCGTCGCACGCAGCTTGTCGCGGGCGTTCATGATGCCGTTCGCGGTGTTCGGCGTGTAAACGTCCATCTGCTCGAACTGGCGCACCACGGCCGTGCCGAAGTAGGTGATAGAGCTGCCAATGCGGGGCAGCACGGCGTCGTAGCTCGACAGTGGCTTCCCCCGAAACTGCAGGTCGGGCTCATCGCTCGAGAGGTCGATCGCGAACTTCAGGGTGTTCAGCACCTTCACGTCGTGGCCACGATCGAAGGCGGCCGTGCGCAGACGCTGCGTCGAGTAGGCCTGCGGCGCACGGGAGAGGATGGCGAGCTTCACGTTTCCGTCCTGACATGATGGCGATGTGGCACGAGCGACCCATTCAAGCATCCCGGCGGGGTGGCGCGAGTGGGTATCCCTGCCCGACGCGCCTGTGCCGTGGATCAAGGCGAAGCTCGACACCGGGGCGCGCACCTCGTCGCTGCACGTGTTCGACTGCGAAGAGTTCACCCGCGACGGCGTCGACTGGGTACGTTTCGACGTGCACCCGTGGCAAGAGACCCGCGACGACTCGGTGACGGTCGAACTGCCGGTGCACGACCGGCGCCGCGTGCGCTCGTCATCGGGTCACGCCGAGGAGCGCATCGTCGTGCTCATGACCATTCGGATGCTTGAGCGCACCTTCGCGGCGGAAGTCACGCTCACGAATCGCGACGCGATGGGCTTCCGCATGCTGATCGGACGCCAGGCACTGCGCCAGGGCTTCGTCGTCGACTCGGCACGCTCGTACCTCGGCGGCAAGGCGCCGAAGCCGGTGCGCCGCGCCAACCGCGGCAAGTAAGCGAGCGAAGCGTCGCGACCGCGCTCGTGGCGCGGAGCGCGGCGCGCCGCAGGAGCGGCGGCGCGCCCAGAAATGAACTCGCGCCCCCGACAGGATTCGAACCTGCGGCCCTCAGTACCGGAAACTGATGCTCTATCCCCTGAGCTACGGAGGCGTGATTCAGCCTAGCGGGTCGTCGGGCGCTACCGCGCCACGTGTCTAGGGCAGGTTGCGGCGTATCGCCTCGAGCAGCGGGGCCGCGTCGGCCGGTTCGAGGAACGCGGTCGATTCGGCGGTGATCCAGTACGAGCCGGTGAAGGCTTCGACGACGCCGAGGCCTGCCTCGGTGCGGTAGTACCCCTCCATGCCGAGCCCGCGCCCGGTGCCTCCGGCGGTCGCTGCGGCCGACTTGACGCGCTGCAGGTTGGCGCTGTCGAAGCGTGCCACCCCGATCGAGTAGGTCTGCGTGCTGGTCTGGTTGAGCCAGCCGCACGCGGTGCCCGACAACTCGACGGCGCGAGCGGGACCGCTGCCGGCGCGCACCCGGTAGCCGGGGTCGGCTCCGACGTTGGGGTTGTAGTCGTACACGTCTTGTGGGGTGAGGATGCGGTCGCAGGCGAGTCGCAGCGGGATTCCGGTCAGCGAGGCGTTCGTTGCCGTCGGCGAGGGGCGCGGCGTCGCGGTCGGGCTGGCACTGGGGGAGGGTGCCGCCGTGCTGTCGGGGCCGTCCGCCTCGTCCGTCTCGTCGGGATCGGTGTCGGGGTCGGGCGATGCAGACGGCGACGCGCTGGGACTCGTGCTGGGCGACGCACTCGGGCTCGCCGTTGCGGGGATGCTCGGGCTCGGTTCGGGCGCAGCGCCCGGTTCGTCGGCGGCGCACCCCGCAATGAGTAGTGCCGCGACCGCGATCGCTGCCGCGTGCCTCCCCCTGACCCCCGTCATGGCCTCCATTCTGGCCCCTTGCGCGGCACGGTGGGTCGAGGCGCGCCCGATAGGATCGACGACCGTGGAACCCGCTCAGCTCGCCGAATCCTTGCTCGCCGTCGTTCGTTCGGCGCTCGAGCGACGCGGCGGCGACGCGGCGGGCGTGACCCTCGACGACATCGCCCTGGAACGCCCCCGCAACCGCGACCACGGTGACTGGGCGACGAGCGTCGCACTGAAGCTCGCGAAGCGCGTCGGAGTGCCGCCCCGCGAGCTGGCCAGCGAGCTACAGGCGGGGCTGGCCGACGTCGACGGCGTCGCGTCCGTCGAGATCGCCGGGCCGGGGTTCTTGAACATCCGACTCGACGCGGCGGCAGCCGGCTCGCTCGTGACGACGATCCTCGCCCAGGGCGAAAGCTACGGAACCAGCGAGACCCTGGCGGGTCAGTCGATCAACCTCGAGTTCGTGTCGGCTAACCCGACCGGGCCGATCCACTTGGGTGGCACGCGTTGGGCGGCCGTGGGGGACTCACTCGCCCGGATCCTCGGCAGCGCTGGTGCGGCTGTGACCCGCGAGTACTACTTCAACGACCATGGCGCACAGATTGACCGCTTCGCGCGGAGCCTCGCGGCGGCGGATGCCGGCGATCCCGCTCCGGAAGACGGCTACGGCGGGGCCTACATCGGCGAGATCGCTCAGCGCGTTCGCGAGGTGCGCCCGGACGTCCGCGATGCCGTTGGCGAGGAGCGGCAAGAAGTTTTCCGGGCCGTCGGCGTCGAGCTGATGTTCGAGGACATCAAGAAAAGCCTTGGCGAGTTCGGCGTGCACTTCGATGTGTACTTTCACGAGAACTCCTTGCACGAGGGCGGTGCCGTGGAGCGCGCGGTCTCACGGCTGCGCGAGCTCGGCCACGTTTTCGACGCCGATGGCGCCGTCTGGCTGCGCAGCACCGAGTTTGGCGATGACAAGGACCGGGTCATCATCAAGTCTGACGGGGCGCCGGCGTACATCTCCGGCGACATCGCGTATTACCTGAACAAGCGCGAACGAGGATTCGATCGCTGCATCATCATGCTCGGCGCCGATCACCATGGATACGTGCAGCGCCTGATGGCGATGTGCGCTGCCTTCGGTGACGAGCCCGGCGTGAATCTGCAGATCATGATCGGCCAAATGGTGAACCTCGTGAAGGACGGGCGACCGGTTCGTATGTCGAAGCGCGCCGGCACGGTCGTCACGCTTGAGGACTTGGTCGATGCCGTGGGAGTCGACGCCGCGCGCTACGCACTGGTGCGGTCGTCCAGCGATTCGAACGTCGACATCGACCTCGATGTCCTCCAGAAGCGCAGCAATGACAACCCCGTGTTCTATGTGCAGTACGCGCACGCCCGCACCCACCAAGTGGCGCGTAACGCCGCGGCCTCCGGCGTCGAGCGCGCCGAATTCGACGCCGCGACGCTGACCGACGAAACCGAGAGCGTGCTGCTCGGCACGCTCGCCGAGTTCCCCCGGGTGGTGGCGCAGGCGGCCGAGCTGCGCGAACCGCATCGGGTCGCCCGCTACCTCGAACAGCTCGCCGCGGCGTACCACAAGTGGTACGACACCTGCCGGGTTGCGCCGCAGGGCGACGACCCCGTCGAGACCGTGCACCGCGCTCGCCTGCACCTCAGCGACGCCACCGGCCAGGTGCTGCGCACGGGGCTGGGGCTCATCGGAGTCTCCGCGCCCGAGCGGATGTAGACCGTGACCCGCAGCGCGAAAACCCTCATCGGCGTCATCGTCGCCGTGATCGTCGTCGCGGGCGGCCTCATCGCCGCCGAGCTTGTGGCACGTACCGTCGTCGCCGACCGCGTCGATGCCGAACTGCGCCAGGCGTTCGCGCTCGAGGCCGACGACCCGCTCGAATCGAGCGTCGACGGCCCCCTCGTGCTGCTGCAGCTAGCGCAGGGTCGGCTCGAACGGGTGCGCGCCGAGATTCCCGGGGTCGAGGCCGGCAGCATCCGCGCCGACCTCAGCCTCGTCGCCGAGGGCGTCGCCCTCGACGCCAGCCAGCCGAGCGAGCGTATCGAGGCGACAGTGCGCATCGCCGAGAGCGACGTGTCGCGGCTGCTGGGCGCGATCGGGCAGGCCGTCGTGCGTGACATCCGGCTTGATGACGGCGAGGTGCTCATCATCACCGGCTTCGACGTGTTCGGGCTGGGCTTCGAGCTCGCGGCCGGTGTGCAGCCGTCGATCGAGAGCGGCGTCGTGTCGCTCACGCCGTCGAGCCTCGCGCTCAATGGGGCGCGGGTCGAGGTGGCCGAGTTGCGCGGTCAGTTCGGCGGGTTCATCGACCCGGTTCTCGACCCGCTGCTCGCGCCGCGATCGTTCTGCATCGCGGAGGCCCTGCCGCGCGGACTCGACGAGCAGCGCATCGACGTGCAGAACCGCGAACTCGTTGTCGTTGTCTCCGGTGACAACATCGCCCTGGGTGGCGATGATCTGGTTGTGCGAGGCAGCTGTCCGTAGGGCGAACCGGCGCGGCATGTTCGGCTCGGTAGACTCAACTCTGGGCCCGGCGATCCCGGTGAGCCCTTGAACGCTCCGCATCGATCCCTGAGGTTCTTCGTGTCCGCCCATCCGCTCGCCCCCGCCTGGCTCGAGCGCCCCGTCGACGCCAACGCGCTCGCACCGCAACTGTGGCCAGCCAGCGCGCGTCGTGGAGGCGAGCGCGGCGAGCTCGAGATCGGCGGCGTGCGCGCCAGCCGCTTGGCGGCTGACTACGGCACCCCCCTCTACGTCGTCGACGAGGCGGATGCTCGTGCGCGCGCCCGCCGCATCCGGCACGCTCTCGAGGCGGCCACATCTCGCGTGGGCAGCTCGGGCGTCGTCTACTACGCCGGCAAGGCGTTCTTGTCGACCGCGGTCGCGCAGTGGATGGCGGCCGAGGGCTTGAACATTGACACCGCGAGCGGCGGCGAGCTCGCCGTGGCGCTTGCCGCGGGCATCGACCCGTCGCGCATCGGTCTGCACGGCAACAACAAGTCCGACCGTGAGCTTGAGCAGGCCGTGCGCTCCGGCGTCGGCGCGATCGTGCTCGACGCGGTTGAAGAGATCGACCGGGTTGCTGAGGTCGCCCGGCGTCATGGCCGCGTACAGCCGGTGCGGCTGCGGATCAACTCGGGAGTGCACGCGCACACCCACGAGTACCTGGCGACAGCGCGGGAAGACCAGAAGTTCGGTGTTCCCCTCGCCCACGCTGAGGCCGCGGTTGCGCGCATCCGCGAGCACGTCGGAGTGCTTGAGTTTCTCGGCCTGCACTCGCACATCGGCTCGCAGATCCTCGTCGCCGACGGCTTCCTGGAGGCCGCCCGTCGCCTGCTCGACGTGCACGCGCGCCTGCTCGAGTCTGGCCCTGTTCCGCAGCTCAACCTGGGCGGGGGCTTCGGCATCGCCTACACGGCGAGCGACGACCCCGCTGACATCGGCGTCCTGCTCGACCGGCTGGTTGACACCATCGCCGAGGTCTGCGGCGAATTGCAGATCCCGATTCCCACGATTGCGATCGAGCCGGGCCGCAGCATCATCGGCCCCGCCGGCGTGACGCTGTACGAGGTCGGCACAATCAAAGACGTTGAGGTGCAGACCGACGACGGCGATGGTGCCGTGCGCCGCTACGTGAGCGTCGACGGCGGGATGAGCGACAACGCCCGGCCCGCTCTCTACGGCGCCGACTACGCCGTGCGGCTCGCGTCCCGCCGCTCGGACGCCGAGCCCGTGCTCGTGCGCATCGCCGGCAAACACTGCGAGAGCGGCGACATCGTGGTCGACGCCGACTATCTGCCCGCCGATGTGCATCGCGGCGACCTCGTCGCCGTGCCCGCCACGGGCGCGTACTGCTTCTCTCTCTCGAGCAGCTACAACTATCTGACCCGGCCGGCGGTCGTCGCCGTCGCCCGAGGCGAAGCCCGACTCATTGTGCGAGCCGAGTCGGTCGCCGAGCTGCTGCGCCGCGACGTCGGTGCCACTGAAGCCACAGAAGTACTTCGACCGGAAGGATCCCGCTACTCGTGATCTCGTACCGCAACCTCCGCGTCGCCGTCCTCGGAGCCGGCAGCGTCGGCTCGCAGGTCGCCGACCAGCTGCTGACGCACGGCCCCGAACTGTCCTCCCGCATCGGCGCGGGGCTCGAGCTCGTCGGTGTGGCCGTGCGCGACCTCGACGCGCCGCGTGACACCGTGATTCCCCGCGAGCTGCTCACGACCGACGCCGAGTCGCTCGTGGTTGGCGCCGACGTCGTCATCGAGCTGATGGGCGGCCTCGAGCCCGCCCGCACGCTCATCCTGAAGGCCCTCAACGCGGGCGCCGACGTCATCACCGCCAACAAGGCCCTGCTCGCCACCCACGGCCCCGAACTCTTCGACGCGGCCGCTCAGGTTGGCGCGCAGCTGTATTACGAGGCCGCAGTGGGCGGCGCCATCCCGATCATCCGCCCGCTGCGCGATTCGCTCGCCGGTGACCGTGTCACGCGCATCCTGGGCATTGTGAACGGCACGACCAACTTCATCCTTGACCGCATGGATACGGTCGGCGAAAGCCTCGAAGAGGCGCTCGCCACGGCCACCGAGCTCGGCTACGCCGAGGCCGACCCCACCGCCGACATCGAGGGTTATGACGCTGCGCAGAAGGCCGCGATCCTGGCGAGCCTCGCCTTCCACACGCGCATCCCGCTCGAGTCGGTGCACCGCGAGGGCATCACGAGCATCAGCCACGAGCAGGTCGTCGCCGCGCGCAAGGCCGGCTATGTCGTGAAGCTACTCGCGATCTGCGACCGTGTCGACGGCGAGAATGGCGGGGTCTCGGCACGTGTGCACCCCGCGCTTGTTCCTCTCGATCACCCGCTGGCTGCGGTGCACGGCGCGAACAACGCCGTCTTCGTCGAGGCCGAGGCCGCCGGCCCCCTCATGTTCTACGGCGCGGGTGCCGGCGGCATCCAGACCGCCTCTGCCGTGCTCGGCGACGTCGTCTCGGCCGCGCGTCGACACGTCGTCGGCGGCCCGGGTGTCGCCGAGTCGCAGCACGCGAACCTGCCGGTGCTACCGATCAGCGCGGTCACCACGCGCTACCAAATCACCCTCGAGGTGGCCGACCGCGCCGGTGTGCTCGCCGCGATCGCGGGCATCTTCCAAGAGCGCGGCGTGTCTGTCGAGACCCTCGAGCAGACCGTCATCCCCGTCGGAGCCGGGCACGCGGGCAACCAGCCCGCCGCTACCCTGGTAATCGGCACCCACGAGGCGTCTGAGGCCGACCTGGCCGCGACCGTGGAGTCACTGACCGGCAACGACGTCGTCCACTCTGTGACGAGCGTGCTGCGAGTAGAAGGACTGTAGATACGTGGCCCACCAGTGGAAGGGCGTGCTCCACGAGTACGCCGACCGGCTCGATGTTTCCGACGCAACCCCCGTCATCACGCTCGGCGAGGGCGGCACGCCGCTCATTCCCGCGCGCTATCTGTCGGAACGCACGGGGGCACGCGTCTTCGTCAAGTACGAGGGCATGAACCCCACGGGCTCGTTCAAAGACCGCGGAATGACGATGGCCATCTCGAAGGCCGTCGAGCACGGCGCGAAGGCCGTCATCTGCGCCTCGACCGGCAACACCTCGGCGTCGGCCGCCGCCTACGCCACCCACGCGGGAATCGCCGCGGCCGTGCTCGTCCCCGAGGGCAAGATCGCCATGGGCAAGCTGAGCCAGGCCGTCGCGCACAAGGCGCAGATTATCCAGATCGAAGGCAACTTCGACGACTGCCTCGACATCGCGCGCGACCTCGCCAAGAACTATCCCGTGCACCTCGTCAATTCGGTGAACCCCGACCGCATCGAGGGGCAGAAGACGGCCGCCTTCGAGGTCGTCGAAGTCCTCGGCGACGCCCCCGACATCCACATCCTGCCGGTCGGCAACGCGGGAAACTACACGGCGTATCACCGCGGCTACAGCGAAGAGCTGGCCCGCGGCGTGACGACGAAGCTGCCCCGCATGATGGGCTTCCAGGCCGCGGGCAGCGCTCCGATCGTGTTGGGCGAACCGGTGCGCAAGCCCGAGACGATCGCGAGCGCGATCCGCATCGGCAACCCCGCCTCGTGGGAGCTGGCTCTGACGGCGCGCGACAACAGCGACGGCTACTTCGGCGCCATTGACGACGCGGGAATCCTCGCGGCGCACCGCATGCTCAGCCAGGAGGTCGGCATCTTTGTCGAGCCGGCAAGCGCGATCTCCGTCGCCGGGCTGCTCGAGCGTGCCGAAGCCGGCCAGATTCCGGCGGGCGCGACCGTCGTGTTGACCGTCACCGGCCATGGCCTGAAAGACCCGCAGTGGGCCTTGCGTGGGCCCGACGGGGTCGACGTGCAGCCGACGATCGTGCCGGTCGACACGGTCGAGGTCGCCTCAGTGCTCGGCCTCGAGAAAGCACCGGTGTGACCCTCGACCCGCGGCTTGTCGGCCGGCGGGTCAGCGTTCGCGTCCCCGCCACGACGGCCAACCTCGGGCCTGGCTTCGACACCCTGGGGCTCGCCCTCAGCGTGTACGACGAGCTCGAGGTGACCGCCGCCGCTCAGCCCGGAGCCCACGTCGAGGTTCATGGAGTCGGCGAGGGCGCGGTCGAGACCGACGAGAGCAACCTCGTCGTGCGGTCGATCGCGCATGTCTTCGAACGCGCCGGGGTCGAGCTGCCCGGCCTTCGCCTCGTGGCCCACAACGCGATTCCGCACGGGCGTGGCATGGGCTCGTCGGGCGCGGCGATCGTCGGCGGCGTCATGGCGGCGAGAGGGCTGCTTGACGGCATCGTCGACCTCGACGAAGACGCGCTGCTCGCCCGCGCCACCGAGCTCGAAGGTCACCCCGACAACGTCGCCCCCGCGCTGTTCGGCGGCCTGACGATCGCGTGGATGGGGGAGCGGGGCCCGCAGCACAAGCGTCTGACGGTGCATCGCGGCGTCTCGCCGCTGGTGTGCGTGCCCGAGGCCTCCACGATGTCGACCGCGATGGCGCGCACGCTCCAGCCCGAGCAGGTGCCGCACTCCGATGCGATCTTCAATGTTTCACGCTCGGCGCTGCTGATCGCCGCGCTCATCCAGAGCCCTGAGCTGCTGCACACCGCGACCGAAGATCGGCTGCACCAGTCGTACCGGGCGGCGGCCATGCCTGAAACCGACGCGCTCATTCAGGTGCTGCGGCGCGCCGGTTTCGCGGCGGTCGTCTCGGGCGCCGGCCCCTCGATCCTCGTGCTGTGCGCCGACCCCGGAGAGCGCCTGCGCGCTGCCGAGTTGGTCGAGAAACACCGCGCCACGCCCTGGAGCCTGCACATGCTCGCCGTCGATGTGCTCGGTGCTACAGTGGTGACGCACCCCGCGCAGTAGGTGGCCTCGCCGCTTCTGTTGCGCATCTTCCGAGCACTCGCTCACCCGCTTCTCCCGCACGTATCCCGCGTCATGTGACGGTCACCGTCGCTGTCGCTGGCATTCCGGGAGGCGGACCCGTGCATCCCGGGCCATTTCTCGTGCCCGAGTCGAAAGGACCGACACCCCGTGACCGAATCATCAAACGATCTGTCCGGCCTCAAACTGCCGCAGCTGCAGGAGCTCGCCTCCTCGCTCGGCGTCGCCGGAATCTCTAAGCTCCGCAAGGGCGAGCTCGTTGCCGCCATCGAGGCGGCCCGTGGCGGCGCAACCGCCAGTGACGACACCACCACCCCCGCAGCGGATGCGGCGCCCGTCGACGCTCCCGCTTCCGAGGCGGCTGCGGTTGACGCCGAGCCCGCCGCAGCACGCGGAGGACGCCGCGGCTCGCGCCGCGCGACCACCGGAACGGTCACCGCGTCCGGTGACACGCGCCGCTCGGCGAGCGACCACGTCGCCGGCGGTGACGCGGGCGTCGATGTGACCCCGACCGCCGCGGCGGGCAGTGACGCCGCCGCAGATCAGGTGGGCAGCGACGCCGCCGCGTCGGACGATACGTCGGGTGCGCAGAGCGCCGACGAGCGGAAGGCCGGCGGCCGCCAGGCTCGCAGCCAGAAGGCCAACGACCAGAAGGCCGATGATCAGAAGTCCGACGAGCAGACGGCTGACGACCAGAAGACCGACGATCAGCAGGGCGAACAGCAGAACGAGCGCGGCGGCCGTAGCCGCAACCGCGGCCGAGGCCGTGGGCGCGGTGGCGACAAGAACGAGCAGGCTCAGGGCGGCCAGGACGCCAAGAAAGACGAGCAGCCCGCCCAGGGCGGCCAGCAGAGTGCCCGAGGCCAGAACGGCCAGAACTCGCAGAATGGCCAGAACGGACCCCGTGACGACGACCGCGATGACGAGTCGGGCCGCGGCCGCGGTCGCGCGCGCGACCGCAAGCGCGGACGCGACCGCACCGACGATGTCGACCCCGAGATCAGCGACGACGACGTGCTCATCCCGATCGCGGGCATCCTCGATGTGCTCGACAACTACGCCTTCGTTCGCACCACCGGCTACCTTCCCGGCCCGAGCGACGTCTACGTCTCGCTCGGTCAGGTCAAGAAGTACCAGCTGCGCAAGGGTGACGCCGTCGTCGGCGCCATTCGTCAGCCGCGAGAGGGTGAGAACCAGGGTCGCCAGAAGTACAACGCGCTCGTGCGCGTCGACTCGATCAACGGCCAAAGCATCGACGAGGCCCGCTCGCGCGTCGAGTTCAGCGCCCTGACCCCCCTCTACCCGCAGGAGCGCCTGCGTTTGGAGACGGCCCCGACGAAGCTGGCCACGCGCATCATCGACCTCGTCGCTCCAATCGGCAAGGGCCAGCGCGGCCTGATCGTGTCGCCGCCGAAGGCGGGCAAGACCCTCGCGCTGCAGGCGATCGCGGGCGCCATCGCCGAGAACAACCCCGAGGTTCACCTCATGGTCGTGCTCGTCGACGAGCGCCCCGAAGAGGTCACCGACATGCAGCGATCGGTGAAGGGAGAGGTCATCGCCTCGACCTTCGACCGCCCTGCCGAAGACCACACCACGGTCGCTGAGCTCGCGATCGAGCGTGCCAAGCGCCTCGTCGAGCTGGGCCACGATGTCGTCGTGCTACTCGACTCGATCACCCGCCTCGGCCGGGCGTACAACGTCACCGCGCCGACCAGCGGCCGCGTGCTTTCGGGCGGCGTCGACTCGGCCGCGCTCTACCCGCCGAAGAAGTTCTTCGGCGCCGCACGCAACATCGAAGACGGCGGCTCGCTCACCATCCTCGCCACGGCGCTCGTCGAGACCGGGTCGAAGATGGACGAGGTCATCTTCGAAGAGTTCAAGGGCACCGGCAACATGGAGCTCCGTCTGTCGCGCCAGCTTGCCGACAAGCGCATCTTCCCCGCCGTCGACATCTCCGCATCCGGCACCCGTCGCGAAGAAATGCTGCTCGGCAACGAGGAGGTCGCCGTCACGTGGCGTCTGCGTCGGGCGCTGGCGGGCCACGACCCGCAGCAGTCGCTCGAGATCGTGCTCGGCAAGCTGAAAGAGACGCAGTCGAACGTCGAGTTCCTCGTGCAGATCCAGAAGGCGCTGCCCCAGAACGGCGCTGCCCACAAGGGCGAGTGACGCACGTGTTCGACAGCGTTGAGTCGCTCATCGCCGAGCACGGCGAGCTGCAAGAGCAGCTCGCTGACCCGGCGGTGCACGCCGACCCCGCGCGGTCCAAGAAGCTCAACCGTCGCTACGCCGAGTTGAACCAGATTGTGCACGTCCACGACGTCTGGCTCCAGGCGCAAGATGACCTTGCGGCGGCCCGCGAACTCGCAAAAGACGACGAGGCGTTCGCCGACGAGGTGCCCGCGCTCGAGGCGGCCCTCGACGAGGCGCAAGAGAAGCTGCGCCGGCTCTTGATCCCGCGCGACCCCGACGACGGTCGCGACGTGATCATGGACATCAAGGGCGGCGAGGGCGGCGAAGAATCGGCCCTGTTCGCCGCCGACCTCTTGCGCATGTACTCGTACTACGCCGAATCGCGCGGCTGGAAGGTCGAGCTGCTCGACTCAACGACGAGCGACCTTGGCGGCTACAAGAACGTACAGGTGGCCATCAAGTCGACCTCCTCCGACCCGGCCGACGGCGTGTGGGCGAGCCTCAAGTACGAGGGCGGGGTACACCGCGTTCAGCGCGTGCCGGCGACCGAGTCGCAGGGCCGCATCCACACGTCGACTACCGGTGTGCTGGTCTTCCCCGAGGTCGACGAACCCGAAGAGGTCGACATCAACCAGAACGACCTCAAGATCGACGTCTACCGATCGTCGGGCCCCGGCGGCCAGAGCGTCAACACGACCGACTCGGCTGTGCGCATCACGCACCTGCCGACCGGCATCGTCGTCGCCATGCAGAACGAGAAGAGCCAGCTGCAGAACCGCGAGGCGGCGATGCGCGTTCTGCGCGCCCGCATCCTCGCCAAGCAGCAGGAAGAGATCGCCGCGGCGCAATCGGATGCTCGCAAGAGCCAGATCCGCGGGATGGATCGCTCCGAGCGCATCCGCACCTACAACTTCCCCGAAAACCGCATCGCCGACCACCGCACCGGCTACAAGGCCTACAACCTGGACGCCGTGTTGAACGGGGCGCTCGGTCCCGTCATCGAGTCGTGCATCCAGGCGGACGAGGAGGCGCGGCTCGCCGCTCTCGGCGACGAGGCGTGAGCGTCTCCGTGAGCGCGTCAGCGGCAGCCGCCGGCACCAGCCTCGATGCGCTGCTGGGCTGGGCCAGTGACGAGCTGGCAGGCGCCGGCATCGGCTCCGCGCGCAGCGACGCCGCCCTGCTCATCGGTCATGTGCTGGGTCTCGGACGCGGAGAGGTCGAGGCGAAGGCGGTGATCGCCGCCCCGGTTGCGGCCTCCCAGACGGCCGAGATCCTGAGGCTCGTCGATCGTCGCGCCCGCCGCGAACCGCTGCAGCACATTCTGGGGGTGGCACCCTTCCGCGGGCTTGCGCTCCAGGTCGGCCCCGGCGTTTTCGTGCCGCGGCCCGAGACCGAGACGGTCGCGCAGTACGCCATTGACGCCCTGCGCGCCCGGCCGAGCGCCGAACCGCTCGCCGTCGACCTCGGCAGCGGCAGCGGAGCGCTGGCACTCGCGCTGGCGACGGAGGTTCCGCATGCGCGCGTGATCGCGGTCGAAAAGACCCCCGAGACGGTGCCGTGGACGCGGCGCAACGTCGAGCGCTTCGGCGATGGTCGGGTGCGCGTCGTCGTGGCCGACCTCGCCGATGCTCTGCCCGAGCTCGTCGCGGCCGTCGACGTGGTGGTGTCGAACCCTCCGTATGTTCCCGAGCGCGCGCTGCCCCGAGAACCCGAAGTGCGGCTCTTTGATCCGCCTGAGGCGCTCTACTCGGGCACGGACGGCCTCGACGCCATGCGCGCGCTGGCGGCCACCGCGCTCCGCCTGCTCATCCCGGGCGGAACACTCGTCGTCGAGCACGGTGAGGAGCAGGGTGCTGCGGTGCGGGGCATCCTCACGGCGGCGGGCCTGCGGGCTGCGGCGACGCATCCCGACCTGCTCGGCCGCGATCGGACGACCACCGCCACCCGCTGAGCGAACTCCCGCGCGGCGTGGTGACGTTAGGCGGCGTCGAGACGGGTCGCGAAGGACTCGATGGCGTCGCGCAGGCCCGCGGCGTGTCGGTACACGTGACCCGTGACGCCGAGCGACTCGGCCCCCGCGACGTTCTCGGTACGGTCGTCGGTGAAGAAGGTCTCGCTCGGGCTCGCACCGTAGTGCTGCATGGCCCGCGCGTACACGATGGGGTCGGGCTTGCGGGCGCCAAAGTAGGCGCTGGCGTGGAGGTGCTCGCGGCCCATCAGCTCGGCAAGCTCGGGGGCGACCTCGTGCAGGTGCTCGTGAATGAGGATCGAGTTGTTCGTGAGGAGGGCGACCTGGCCACACTCGGCGGCGGTGCGCACCGCATCGAGCGCGTCGGGCCGCGGGGTGGTCGCCTCGGCCCGGATGCGCACCCATTCCTCTCGCGGAATGTCGGCTCCGATCGCGGCGGACACGACCGCGAGGTACTCGTCGGCGTCGGCCGGTTCACCCGCCTCGGCGGCGAACTCGAGACCGCTCGCCCACCAGCGACGCCGCAGCTCGCTGAGGTCGTGCCCCGTGCGCGCGGTCAGCGCGGCCATCCGGGTGCGCCAGTCGTAGTCGCAGAGCACGTCGTCCATGTCGAACAGGAAGAGCACGGGTATCTCGGGTCCTCTCGGAGGGCACGAGCGAAGCTCGCTCGGGCGGCTCGACAAGTCTGCCCGACTACGATGGGAGCATCATGGTGAGCGTTTTTGACTGCAGCGTGGAGGCCGAACTCCTCGCCGGATTACGCGCCGCACGCGGCGCCATTGGTCGGGGCGAGCTCGTCGTCATGCCGACGGACACGGTGTACGGCGTCGCGGCCGACGCCTTCCGGCCCGAGGCCGTGCAGCGCCTGCTCGACGCGAAAGAGCGCGGGCGCGACGCTCCTCCTCCCGTGCTAATTCCCGGCATCCCCACCCTGGCGGCGCTGTCCGAGGCGGTCCCCGACGAGATCACCGCGCTCGTGCGCGAGTTCTGGCCGGGCGGGCTCACGGTCGTCGTCGAGGCCCGCGAGTCGCTCACCTGGAACCTGGGGGACACCCGCGGCACCGTCGCGCTGCGTATGCCTGACGACACGGTCGCGCTCAACCTGCTGGCCGATACCGGCCCGCTCGCCGTTTCGAGCGCGAACCTCAGCGGCCGCCCCGCCGCACTCACCTGCCAGGACGCGGTCGACATGCTGGGCGACCGGGTGGCGGTCTACCTCGACGCCGGCCCGCGCGGGGCCGCCCCCGTGAATGGCCGCGACAACGGCTCGACGATCGTCGACGCGACGAGTCTGGGCTTAGCCGAGGGGCGCCTGCGCATCCTCCGCCACGGCGTCATCCCCGACGATGAGATCGCACGCATCGTCGGCGCGGAGCGCATCGCGTGAGATTTCTGCTGCTCGTCGCCCTCGTTGCCGCGGTTGTGAGCCTCCTCGGTGCCTGGGCGATCGTGCGGCTGAGCCATCGGTACAAGCTGTATCCGGGCATCCGTGAACGCGACGTGCACACCCAGCCCACCCCGCGTCTCGGCGGTATCGCGATCGTGCTGGGCATGCTGGCGGCGCTGGCCGCCGCCTCGCAGATCAGTTGGTTCCGGCCCGTCTTCGCCGATCCGTGGCCGGTGCTCGCCATTGCGGCGGCCGCTCTCATCATGCTCGCCATCGGGGTCGTCGACGACATTCTCGATCTCGACTGGGTGACGAAGCTGGCCGGCCAATTGCTCGTCGGCGGCTTCCTGGCCTGGGCAGGCGTGCAGATTGTGTCGCTTCCCGTCGGGCCGGGCGAGGGCATCACCGTACTCTCGCCGACCCTGTCGCTCATCATCACGATCCTCGCGGTCGTGCTTGTCATGAACGCCGTCAACTTCATCGACGGACTCGACGGGCTCGTTGCGGGCGTCACGCTCATCGCCGGCGGCGTCTTCTTCGCGTACAGCTATATCCTGTCGATCTCGACCGGGCAGTCGGCCTTCAACCTCGCGTCCATGCTCATGGCGGTCTTGCTCGGCGCGACGCTCGGCTTCTTGCCGTTTAACTGGCACCCCGCGAAGATTTTCATGGGCGACGGGGGAGCGCTCGTGATCGGGATGCTCATGGCGGTATCCACGGTCACGGTCACGGGCCAGATCGACCCGGCCTCGATCGGG
>Ga0213835_101120_pt1 | contig 18425 bp, 14 predicted proteins | sample SWPATP01_FD_160576 | JGI IMG/M metagenome (GOLD analysis project Ga0213835, IMG submission 160576) | Coastal seawater microbial communities from Marineland, Florida, United States - SWPA TP0 #1 | ecosystem: Environmental > Aquatic > Marine > Coastal | place: USA: Florida | collected 2016-08-05 | reverse complement strand
ATGTGAAAACCGCAGATTGGACTGAGCTATGATTTCCAAGCGTACATTCCTTGCCGCTGTCACCCTCTTCAGTGCCGCCGCCGTGTTTGCCCCTCCTGTCCAGGCAGCCGATCAGGTGGTGCGGATCGGTTGGTTGCGGGGACCCAACGACATCACGCTCGTCAAATCCCGCGGAACGTTGGAAAAGGCGCTGTCCGCAAAAGGCATCAAGGTCGAGTGGGCGGGCCCGTTCCCGGCGGCCGCACCTGCGTTCGAAGCGCTCAACGCCGGCAGCATCGATATCACCGCCGGCAGCTCGACCTCGGCAATTGCAGCCCTCTCGGCCAGGATCCCGCTGGTGATCTTTGCCTATCAGAAGATGGCGTCAGGCTCTGAGGGTATCGTGGCGACGAAGGGTTCCGGCATCGCCACCATCAGGGACCTCGCGGGCAAGAAGGTGGCCGTGAACCGCGGGGGGACGGGAGAGTATCTGCTGATGCGCGGTCTGGAGACGAACGGCATCGATCCTGCAAGCGTGGAACGCGTCTATCTCAGCCCCAGCGACAGTGGCCCAAGCTTCAGCCAGGGCCATGTCGACGCCTGGGCGACCTGGGATCCGTTCCTGACCATCGCGGAAAAAGCCTATGACGGCAGGGTCATCGCCGATGGCGCCGCCATCAAATCCGACAACGCTGTCGTTCTTGTCGCGAGCCGCGAATTCGCCAAGGACAAGGCCAATCAGCTGCAGCTCGTCTTCGACGTCGTCAAGTCCGAAAACGCCTGGGCTGTTGCCAACAAGGCGGAAGCCGGGGCGATCTGGGCGAAGGAAATGAACGTCCCCGCCGATCTCGGGGCGAAGATCGGCGAAAACAATGCGGTGCCGACGGAAGGCGTTTCGCAAGCGGACGTGAAGCAGATCAATGCCGTGGCCGAGTGGTACGTAACAAGCGGTATCATTCCGGCTGTGCCCGACATTGCTGACGGCGTCGTCGAGCTGAAGTAAGTCTCGACGGGCTCGCCCGGCCCCTGCGTCGCTCGGGGTCGATTGCCGGCAAAATCGTTACTGCCCCGTGCGCGATGCAGCCATGCATCGAAAGTCCGTGTCAGATGGGAAGATGGCCTCCCAGGAGAAGGCGATATTGCGTTCGTTTCACCCGGGAGACCGGTTCTCAGGCCACTTCGCAGATGTCGAGGATGGTCAGCATGTAGACGCGGATCATGTCGAGGAAATCGACGATGTCGACGCGCTCGTCCGGCATGGTGTTGTAGCGACCACCCGGGCCGCAGACGATGCCCTCCATGCCAAGCTCATGATAGAGATGGCCGGCATCGGTGCCATAAAAACGAGTCGGCGTGATCGCGCCGGTCGGCTGCTTCTCACCGCGCACGGCCTCATAGGCCGCATTGATCGAGGTCACGATGCGGCTATCCGGCGAAACCTCGAAGGGCGGCATCAGCGGGCGGCCCTCGATCATTTCTGGAACGAGCTTCGCCTTCAGGCCCGGGAACCGGCCTTGGAGCGCCCGCAACTCATTGGCCAGATCGGCGAGAACACCTTCCTGCGTCTGGCCCGGCGCATAACGGCACGATCCTTTGAGGCGAACGAAGTCGGCCACCTGCGGCGGACGCCATTCCTCGAGGTCGCGGCCGAGCGCGCCATGGACGACACCGACATGGCCGCGGTTGATCGAGCGGTGCACATCGCTTCTGGCACCGCTGAAGGTCATCGCGTTGATGCGCGGGATGATATCGCAGGCGGCGGCAATCGCGTCGACGGATTCCTCGCGCTTCGACAGGTGGCGGGTGTCGCCGGTCAGCTCGATGACATAGCTCAGTGCTGCCGCATGCATGGTGACGGCAACGAGATCGCTCGGTTCGCTGTTGATGAAATAGTCGGCCTTCACGCCGCTTTTGATGGCAGCAAGTGTGCCGACGCCGCCCTGCAATTCGCCGACGACAAAGGTCAGGATCACGTCGCCCTTGAGCTTGACGCCCGCCTCGAGCAGCGTCTTCACCGCGCAGAAATAGGCGGCATCGCCGGCCTTCATGTTGGAAACGCCGATACCGTAAATGAATTTGTCGTCGACGAGACCGGCATAGGGGTCGACCGTCCAGCCTTCGGTGACCGGATTGGTATCGAGATGGCCGTTGAACAGCAGGCTCTTGCCGCCGCCTTGGCCTTTCAGGCGACCGATCGTGTTGAACCGCCGGCCATCGTCGAAGGGCTGCAGCTCGGCTTCGACGCCGATCTTTGCGAGCTCAGCCGCCATCCAGCGCGCCAGAACCTTCTCGCCTTCGGTTTCCGAATGGCTCTTGTGCTGAACCATCTTCGACAGAAAATCGAGGCAGGCCTTTTCGTCGATCCGATCCACGAGGGACTTCGGGTCCATTGTCATGCTCCTTGATGCGGTATTACTGGTATTGAGCGGCGGCGCGTGGCACCGCCTCGATCAGGCGGCGGGTGTATTCCGCCCGGTCGGGACTATCGATCTCGGACGCCTTCACCACCTCGATCAGATCGCCGCGATACATTACGGCAATCCGGTGGGCGATCTGGCGGATCAGGTTGAGATCGTGGGTGATGAACAGGTATGCGGTACCGCTGGCCTTTTGCAGTTCCAGCAGAAGCTCCACGACCGACGCCTGCACCGAGACGTCGAGCGCAGAGGTGATCTCGTCGCAGATGACCAGCTTCGGTTTGGAGGCGAAGGCACGGGCAATCGCCACGCGCTGCTTCTCGCCGCCCGAGAGCTGATGCGGATAGCGGTTTGCATGGGTGCGCGGCAAGCGCACCTGCTCCAGCATGTCCCCGACCTGTCGCTCAAGATCGCTTGCATCGCCGAACAGTTTTAGCGGCCGCGAGAGGATCTCGAAAATCTTCTGACGCGGATTGAGCGAGGCATCCGGGTGCTGAAAGATGATCTGCACGTCCTTGCGATAGGCATTGTCCATATCGCCGAGATTGCGGATCTCGCGTCCTTCGAACCGGATCTTGCCCTCGAACCGGTTGAGGCCGGTCATGGCCTTGGCGAGCGTCGATTTGCCCGAGCCGGATTCTCCGACAATGCCGAGAATTTCTCCCGGACTGATGCTGAGGCTGATCGCATTGTTGCCGGTCACGCGCTCGGTCTTCCGGCCGGTCAGGGCGGAAAGGAACGGCTTGCGACCGAAATGGACGCTGACTTTCTCGACCTCGACCAGCGGCTTCTCTGTCGGAGCGACATCATCGTTTACCAGCCGGCGGGCCGGATCGGGAACCGCGTTGATCAGCTCGCGGGTATAGTCCTGCTGCGGATTGGTGAAGATGTCACGCACCGTGCCCTGCTCGACGATCTCGCCGCGTTTGATGACGGCGACGCGGCCGGCGGTGCGAGCAACCAGCGCAAGGTCGTGCGAGATGTAAAGCGAGGCGACGCCTGTTTCGGCCTGCAGCTCGACGAAGAGATCGAGGATTTGTCGCGAGGTGATCACGTCGAGGGCAGTGGTCGGCTCGTCGAAGATGATGCATTCGGGATTGCAGGCAAACGCGGATGCGATGACGACGCGCTGCTTTTCGCCCCCCGATGCCTCATGCGGCATGCGGTGCATCATCTGGGCCGGCGTCTTCAGCCCGACATGGGCAAGCCGCGCCTCGCCTTCCGTCCAGGCCTGCTGCCAGGACAAGCCGCGGTGGCGAACGAGGACTTCGGCCAGCTGTTTGCCGAGCGAGAGGGTCGGATTGAGCGATGTGCTCGGATCCTGGAACACCATGCTGATCCGGCGTCCGCGAAACGTTTCCATTTCACGTTCCGCCTTTTCCAGCAGATTGTCGGAGCCCAGCAGGATGCGTCCCCCGGGCTCGCGGGCGTTCTTGGGCAGGTAGCGCATGATCGACCATGCAAGCGACGTCTTGCCGGACCCGGATTCGCCAACGAGGCCGAGGATCTCGCCACGGCTGATGGCGAGATCGATATTCTTCAGCGCGTGAAACGGGCCGTTCGCGGTCTCGTAATCGAGCGAATAGTTCTCGATTGTGAGAACTGGCGTAGCGGGCGAAGGGTGTTCAGTATTGGTCATTATTTTCACCTCAGGCCCGCGGATTGAGGGCATCGCGGAGACCGTCGCCCAGGAGGTTGAAACCGACGGCGACGATCGCGATCGCCACGCTCGGCCAGATCAGGATGCCAGCGGAAAGATGCATGTAGCGGCGCGCTTCCGATACCATCAGTCCCCATTCGGCAGCCGGTGGCTGGGCGCCGAGACCGAGAAAGCTTAAGGTCGCAAACAGCATCACCGCGAAGGACACGCGAATGGTCATCTCGACGATGATCGGTGCAATCACGTTCGGCAGCATTTCGCGGCGAATGATGTAGCCGGCACTTTCGCCCCGTGCGACGGCCGCGTTGACGTAGTCCTGCTTTCGCGCCGACAGCGCAACGCTGCGGGTGATGCGGGCCATGCCCGGCGCAAAAGCGATGGCGACGGCGACCAGCGCATTGACGGTGCTGGAGCCGAGAAGGTTGACCACCAGAAGGGCAAACAGCAGGCTCGGTATCGACATGACGGCATCGATGGTGCGCATGATCAACTCGTCCGCACGACCGCCGAGAAAGGCGGAGGCGGTTCCGATCAGCGCCCCGATCAGGGTGCCGACGATGGTGGCGAGAACCGCCATGACGACGGTGGCACGCGCTCCGATCAGAAGCCGGCTGAAAATATCGCGACCATACTGGTCGGTGCCGAGCCAGTAGGTGAGGCTCGGACCTTTATAGCGTGCAAGAGGTGACAGCTTTTCCGGATCGTGCGGCGCGACCAGAGGACCGAAGACGACGACTAGCAGCACGAACACGACGAGGAAAATTCCGATCGCGCCCTGCGGCGTCTTCAACAGACGTTTCGTGAAATCAATCATACTGGATCCTCTTGTCGAGCCAGGCATAGAGGATGTCGGCGATGAAATTGACGATCGAATAGGTGGCAGCCATGATCAGTACGCCGGCCTGGATCGCCGGCAAGTCGCGGGCCTGGATGGCGACGATCAGCTGGCGTCCGATGCCCGGAATGGCAAAGATCTCTTCCACGACGATGACGCCGCCCAGAAGATAACCGACATCGAGCGCGACAATGGTGATGGTGGGAAGAAGCGCGTTGCGCAGCGCATGGCGGCGCAGAACCTGTCCGCGGGAAATCCCCTTGAGCCGTGCGGCGCGGATATAGTCGGTATGCAGCACGTCCACCAGTTCGGACCGAACCATGCGCGACACATGGGCAATCAGGATGATCGAGATGACGCAGACGGGCAGGACGAGATGGGCGATCCCGCGGGAAAAGTCCTCGGTCAGCGGCACGTAACCGGTCGGCGGCAGCCACTTCAGCCAGTCGGCGAAGAACAGCACGGCGACAGTTGCCGTCACGAATTCCGGAAGTGCGACGCCCGCATAGGAGATCAGGCTCACCACCATGTCGGCGACCTTGCCGCGACGGATGGCGGCGATGATGCCGAGCGGGATGGCGAGAACCAGCATCAGGCCGATCGACAGGAAGGCCAGAAGCAGCGAGCGACCGAGCGCTTCGAACATGACCGGGCCGACCGGCTGGCCGGTGCGCAGCGAAGTTCCGAGATCCCCCTGAACCACGTGCCACAGCCAGGTAAGATACTGCTGCCAGATCGGCGCGTTCAGGCCCATGGTTGCGCGCAGCGCGTCGAGCGCTTCCTGGGTCGCGTTTTCGCCCAACATCATGACGGCCGCGTCGGCCGGCAGGACCTGGGTTATGGCAAAGACGATCAGCGACACGACGAACAGCGTGTAGACGATCATCACCAGCCGCTTGGCTATGTAATTCGGGGACAGGGTCGTGTTCCTCGTACAAGAGAGCCGGACGCCCGGTGGCGTCCGGCAGGTTTTGAGATCAGCCGCGCTTGGGTGCGTCTGCTGTCAGCGAGACATAGTCGAGACGGAACACGGATGCGCGCGGATGCGCTTCGTAACCTGAAACCCAGCTGCGCTTGGCCGAGAGGACGTCGAAGAAGGACGGAATGATCGAGGGAACCTCCTCGTTCATGATCTCCTGCGCTTTGGTGTAGAGCTCGGTCCGCTTGTCGGTGTCGATCGTTCCGCGCGCTTCGTTGACCAGCGCATCGAACGCCTTGTTGTTCCAGCGCGTCTCGTTCCAGGATGCGTCCGACGTGTAGAGCAGCTTGAAGATGCCATCAGGTGTCGGCTGCATGTTGTAGAAGCCGACGTAGAAAGAGCCCTTCTTCCACACCTGCTCGAGGTAGGTCGCATGCGGCATCGTCTGCACGTTGATGGTGATGCCGACTTCCTTGGCCATTTCCTTCAGCGCGACGGCAAGCTGCGTGCGAACAGCGGGGCGGTCGGAGGCGACAAGGGTGGCTTCAAAACCGTTCGGGAACCCGGCTTCTGCAAGCAGCTTCTTGGCTTCCTCGATGTTCTGCTCGCGCTGCTTGACGCCCTTGAAGAACTGGTAGGAGCCGTTGAGCGGCGTGTCGTTACCCTGTGTTCCGAAACCTTCGGTGACGAAACCGACCATTGCCTCACGATCGACGGTCAGTGCGATGGCGCGGCGAACGCGCGGATCGTTGAAGGGCGCCGTATCGCAACCGAAGTTGATGTTGCAGAACTGGCCGGACGGCGTGCGCAGCACGTCGACGCCATCGCTGCCGTCGAGGCGCAGATATTCGGTCGGCTGGATGGTGGAGACGATGTCGACATCGCCAGACATCATCGCGGAACCTTCAGCGGAAATGTCCGGGAAGACCTGCACTTCGACGCGGTCAAGATAAGGACGAGCCGGGTCGTAATATTTCTCGTTGCGCTCGACGACGATCAGGCGATCGGGCTCATAGGAGACCAGCTTGAACGGACCCGTACCGACGGCTTTGGTCGACAGGCTCTTCAGGTCGCCGGTGGCGATCGAAGCCGGAATGATGCGGGCGCTTGTATAGGCCATGGAGACGGGAAGGTCGGCATAGGCGCCGGTCAGCTTGAACATGACGGTTGCATCGTCGACGGCAACGATATCGGCGATCGGACCGACATTGTTGCGGCCGGGAGATGCTGTCGCCGGATCAAGGATTGCCTTGAAGGTTGCGACGACGTCCTTGGCCGTGAACGGCGAGCCATCGTGGAAGGTAACGCCGGTGCGCAGCTTGAACGTCCATTCGGTCAGCGCCTCGTTCGGTGTCCAGCTTTCGGCCAGATCCGGCTCGACCGACATGTCGACCTTGAGACGGGTGAGGTTGCTGTAGAGCAGCTCGGTCACCAGGTATTCCGGGTTGACGCGGGTCAGAAGCGGGTGGATGACGCTGACGGCCTGGTCGACGGAGATTTTCAGCGTACCGCCCTTGGCCGGTGCTGCGGCCTGGGCAGAGCCCAGCGATGGCGTTGCGAGAATGGCGGCGGTGCCGGCCAGGAAGAAGCGGCGTTTCATTTCCAACATGTTTATCGTTCCCTTTATGCTTCGATGCTGCTTGGTATGGTTATATGCGACTTTCGGGCATGGCCTCGGCAGCGAAATCCGCCGCGAGATAGGCGAGAATGCTTTTTGCGAGTGCGATGATGTCCTGTCGGGTCGTGTGCTCTTCCGGGCTGTGGATGCAGCTTTCCGGGCGGCCGAGGCCACCGAGCAATACTTCAGGGCCAAAGCCGGCCTTCTGGACATAGCCGAAGTCCGAACAGCTGGCGGCGCCCCATTTCTGAAAATCGTTCGGCTCGTATCCGAAGCCGAGCGAAAGCGCCTGTTGCCAGCGCGGCCAGTGCGGGCCATCGGGATCGTCGGTCGGGATCAGATGACCGACAAGATCGACTTTGAGCCCGAGCTCTGTCCCTTCGATGCAATTTCGGATCGTCGCTTCGATCTCGGCGCGTGCGTCCTCATAGCGTTCTTCCGGCGCATACCGACGGCTGACGAGGATCTTCACTTCGGCCGGAACCTGCCCGCCCGCCGTGCCGCCGTTGATGGCAGAGATGGTCAGCTGTGGCCGCAGCGGCCCGGTTGCATGCGGCGGCGGAGCGAGCTTGGATGCGCGTTTGGCCACGTCAGGCTTCAGCGCTGCGAGCGCATTCAGAACCGGCAAGGCGCCCTCGATGGCATTCACACCCGCGCCGGTGCGATTGCCCTCGCCGGCATGGACCGCATGGCCGGTAATCGTGACCTGCAGGTTGAAGATCCCGAAGCAGCCCGCCCAGATGCGTGGTGCGGCCGTTCCGTTGAAATTGAGGATATGCCCCTTGAGCATGCCCTGTTCCGCGAGATAGCGAATGCCGGGATACAGACCGCCTTCTTCATCCGTGCACAGGAGCAGCATCGGATCGTAAGCGAGAGAAACGCCGCATTCGCGTGCCGCCCGAAGCGCCAGAAGCGTCGCAGCGATTGTGCCCTTCATGTCGGCAGCACCAAGCCCGAAAAGGTCATCGCCTTCGACCGTCAGCTTCAGCGGATCGCGGCTCCAGCCCGGAGCAACCGGAACCGTATCGACATGATAGTAGAGACCGCAGACAGGCCTGTCCGTTTCGCGCCTTGCAACGAGATTGATGCGTTCGCCGGACGCCGGTCCGCCCTCGACATGCCAGAGGTCGTGAGGCACCGTCACGCGCTCGAATTCGAAGCCGAGCGGCATCAGCAACTCGGTCATCAGATCGGCAAACGCGCCATAGCCTTCGCCCGGCGGAAAGGTGGTGTCGACCGCAACCATCCGTGCAAGATCCTGCACGGCCATCTCGACATCGCGGTCAATCGCTGCCATGGCAGACGTCAGGGGCTCAGAAGTGGTGCCTGGTTGCTGTAGGCTCATCTCGGTCGTCCTCCGCATTCCGGCAGCCTTCACAACTCGGCTCATTAATATAAACTATATAGTAATACAGCGTAGATCGGCATCACGTGTCAACTCCAAAGAAGAGGCAATTCATTGCCTGATAATTCAGCAAATGCCGCCCGACTGAGCGACCTGTCTCTGCCTCTCTATGAGGTCGTGAAACGACAGATCACCGAGGCGATCATGATCGGCGCCCTGGAACCCGGCTCCGTGCTGCCGAGCGAGATCGCCCTGGCGCAAACCTATGGCGTTGCTGTCGGAACGATTCGACGCGCCCTGATGGATCTCACCAACGACGGACTTTTGAGCCGACGCCGCAAGACTGGGACCGTCGTGACCGGACGCAAACCGCAGCACGGATTGCGCCTGTTCTTCCAGTATTTTCGTCTTCACGGGCTGGACGGCTCGCTGAGCAAATCCGTTACCAAGGTCACGTCGCTGGAATTGGGTGAGGCTTCGGACGAAACAGCGGCGAAGCTGCAGATTGAAACGGGCCGGCCGATCGTGCATTTCCACCGCGTCCGCTATATCGACGACCGGCCAATCATGCACGAAACATTGACGCTGCCGCGCGAGCGCGTCCCCGGCTTTCCGCAGAAGCAGGAGGACATCCCGCCGCTCTTCTATCTGCATCTCCTCGAAAACTACGGGATCCGGATTTCGGCGATCCGTGAACAGATCGGCGCGGACCTGGCATCGGAGGATGATGCACGCTGGCTGAACCTGACGCTTCCAGCCGCAGTCATGACGATCGACGAAGTGGCCTACGACCAGATGGCCGTGCCGGTGCTCATCTCTGCGCACCGGGCGACGACTGCGGACCACCGCTACGTCAACGAGATACAGTAAGCGCGCGATCAAGCTTCAACACTGAAGCATCTGACGCGATGAGCCTTGCTACATTAGCGCAACGTCTAGAAAACCAAAACGAGATGGCGAAACCGCCGCGAGCGTGATCCAGGCTCGCGGCGGTAACAGCTTATTTTCAACGGCTTGGAGCCTATTGTTAACTCAGAATTCTTCCCAGTCCGCAACCGCCAGGGCAGCGGAAGACGAGGCGTTAGCGATCTTGCGCGGCATTGCGACGGCTGCAGGGCGATCCGAAATCGGCTGTGCGACCGGTCTTGAAGCAACGGGGCGATGGGCGATCGGATTGCGCTTCTGCAATGTCTGGGCCGGGGCCCGATCGGTGTCGAAATTGAACTGTTCGAGCAACTGGAAGAGCGCGGCCGCTTCCCTTGCCATTTCATGGCTCGCAGCTGTCTGCTGCTCGACCATGGCGGCGTTCTGCTGTGTGCCCTGATCGACCGTGTTGATCGCACGGTTGATTTCGGTCAGCGCGGTGGACTGTTCGCGTGAGGTTTCGACGATCGCGGTGATGTCGCCGTTGATACCTTCGACATGGGTCGCGATCTCGCGAAGGGCGGCGCCTGCCTTCGTGACAAGCGAGACGCCGTTTCCGACATGCGTGCTGGAGGCCGTGATGAGTGTCTTGATTTCCTTCGCCGCTGTCGCAGAGCGCTGCGCGAGTTCCCGCACTTCCTGCGCAACGACGGCAAAGCCTTTTCCGGCCTCCCCTGCGCGCGCCGCTTCAACACCGGCGTTCAGCGCCAACAGGTTGGTCTGGAAGGCGATTTCGTCGATCACGCCGATGATGTTCGAGATTGCCTTCGACGACGCTTCGATCTGGTCCATGGCACCAATCGCTTCACGCACCACGTCACCGGAATGGTTGGCATGCTCCTTCGTGCGGGCAACCAGTTGGCCGGCTTCCTCGGCACGTCGGCTGGAATCCTTCACGGTCGTGGTGATCTCTTCCAGAGCAGCTGCGGTCTGCTCGACCGATGCGGCTTGCTGTTCGGTCCGCTTCGCCAGATCGTCCGCCGATGTGCGAACCTCATTGGAACCGGCCGAAATAGCCTTCGCGTTTTCGGCAACCATCACCATGGCCTGCTTCAGCTTCTGCGACGCCGCATTGAAGTCGGTCCGCAAGCGCTCCAGTGATGGAATAAACGGCTTTGCAATTTGCTGCGAAAGGTCACCGTCGGCGAAACGCGTCAGGCCTTCTGCGAGGCGCTCGACGTTCTCGACCCGGCCGGTAACATCGGTGGCAAACTTGGCGACCTTGATGACCTTGCCACTGGGATCGAAAACGGGGTTGTAGGAAGCCTGGATGTAAACGCTACGGCCGTCCTTGCTGATGCGGCGGAACTCGTCGGCAACATATTCGCCGCCGCGCAGGCGCTCCCATAACTGCGTGTATTGCGGGGATGCCGCTTCGGTCGGGTCCATAAAAATCCGGTGATGCTTACCCACGATCTCGTTCAAGGAATATCCGAGCGCCGACAGGAAGTTGTCGTTGGCGGTGAGGATTTCACCCTGGGGCGTGAATTCGATGGTTGCCTGCGCGCGGGAAACAGCTGAAAGTTTGGCCGCGCTGTCGAGCCCATTCATCTTTGTTTCGCTGATGTCGTTAGCAAACTTGATGATCTTCAAGACCTTGCCGCTGGCATTCTTCACCGGATTATAATTGCCGCGGATCCAGATTTCCTGGCCGTTTTTCGCAATGCGCTTGAATTCGCTGCACTCGAACGTGCCGCCCTTAAGCTTGCTCCAGAAGGCTTTGTATTCCGGCGTTGCAGCGTAATCTCCGTCGACAAAGATCCGGTGATGCTGACCGATAATCTCCTGCTCGCTATATCCCATCAGATCGCAGAAGTTTGTATTGGCTCGCAATATGCGTCCTTCGGTATCGAACTCGATGATCGCGAAGGACAGGTCTAAGGCTGAAAGGATTTGATTAGAGTTTGCGCCGAAAAAATCGAACATTACGAAGCCTTGCAATACAGGTGATTGGTCAACCTTCATCGCAAACAATTGTTAAATTAGTAATTAAGACTTGGCAAAAAACAAGAATAAGCCTTTGTAAAAATACATTTAAGCGTTGATCAATAATATATTCCTATTACCTAATATAGGTTGGGTAGTCTCACGTTCAGGTTGCCGGAAGTAGAGGCGAGCATCCTGCGCGGCGTGCGCTTCCTGCCGCCATCAGTCCATCTTTAGCAATCGATAACCCTCTCTCGACAAACAGTCACGTTCCGGGGCTTGGCATCCATTGCCTGGAAACGTTTGCGGTTTACCTCTCGGTCAACTCCGAACGGTAACCGACCATGAACGCTGTGACGTCTATCCTCCACACATTGGAACCTCATCCGTTTCAGCTTCTCAACACCGAGAAAATACTAGAGATGTTGCCGCGCCCGGTCTTGGTTGTCGGATCCGATGGTCTCGTCGTCTACGCCAACAAGGCGAGCGAAGTCTCATTCGGCGCATTTCCCGGTGGCGCCGTCCAGGCGCTTTTTACGGGCTTGGGCACAGACCTGCCCGACACCAGCTGCGCCCCGGTTTTAGTCACGTCCATCCATAGCGGTGAGAGCTTCGATGCCGCGTTCGTCTCTTTCGACGATGGGCAGTATCTCGTTGACCTGCGACCTGCATCGCAGAACCAGGGCATCGCCATCAAGACCGATGTCGACGAACTGACGGGCCTTGCCAAGCGGAACGCCTTGCTGTCGCACTTGTCGTCCGCTTTGAGCAACGGTTCTAACTCTTCATCGATCGCCGTCCACTGCCTCGATCTTGACCGCTTCAAGATGGTCAACGACACGCTGGGACATGCAACAGGCGACCTTCTTTTGAAAAAGGTGGCCGACCGCCTCAAGGCCGCGTGCCGGAAAAGCGATGTCGTTGCGCGTCTTGGCGGGGACGAGTTCGTGATCCTCCAACATGATGTCGACGATCTTGCTGCGGCCGAGAAACTCGCTTCGCGGATCGTGGACCTTGTCGGCCGCACCTATGTTCTGAACGGTCATACAATCAATATCGGCGCAAGCGTCGGCGTCGCCTTTGGCGCTGATGCGCTCCAGCCGGACGACCTGCTCCGCAACGGTGATCTTGCTCTCTACGAGGCAAAGAAGGCCGGGCGCGGACGTTACCGCATGTTCGAAAGCGGGATGGACGCTCTACTCCTCGGACGTCGGGAAATGGAGATAGATCTCCGCCGCGCGCTGGCCCTGAAGCAGTTCAAGCTGAACTATCAGCCGTTCCTCGATGTCTCGACCAAACGCGTGGATGGCTTCGAGGCCCTGCTCCGCTGGGAACATCCCGTCAAAGGGAACATCCCGCCTCTTTCCTTTATCTCGCTTGCGGAGGAAAACGGCCTGATCGTCAAGATCGGCGAATGGGTGTTGCGCACGGCCTGCCTGGAGGCCATGTCCTGGCCGAATGATATGATTGTCGCCGTCAACGTCTCGCCGCTTCAGTTCAAAGCGGACACACTGCTGGAAACGGTCGCATCGGCGCTAAGGCACTCGGGACTGCCAGCCCATCGCCTGGAAATCGAAATTACCGAGGGCGCCCTGCTCGATGACACTTATAACGTCATCCAGACGCTGAATGCCATGCGCGCGCTTGGCGTCAGAATCTCCATGGACGATTTCGGCACTGGCTATTCGTCCTTGAGCTACCTGCAGAAGTTTCCGTTCAACAAACTGAAGATCGATCGCTCGTTTGTTGCCTGTGACGACGCAGACAGCGAGGCGATCCTGCGATCAATCGCAAGTCTCGGGACGAGCCTCGGGATGTCGATCACGGCTGAAGGCGTCGAGACGGCGGAACAGTTGGCGCGCATTCGTGGCGAACGCTGCACCCATGTGCAGGGCTATCTGACGGGACGGCCGATGGGCACGGATCAGATTCCGGCGTTCCTGGCACAACACATTTTATAAAGGGGAACTGATAATGGATAACAGCTTGTATCGCCTGGTCTACTACAGCCGCAACCAGATCGGCGACGATGGCGCGGCGTTTAGCTCAAACGTCGACGAGATCCTGGCGAAAAGTCGGGTGAACAATCTGCGTGACGAGATCACCGGGGCGCTTCTGTTCAACGCGGGCTGCTTCGCCCAGGTTCTGGAAGGTCCGCTCGAGCGGGTGGAAGCCGCATTCGAGCGCATCCAGCAGGACGAACGCCACGGCGAAGTTTCGCTGCTGGCCGTGGACCCGATCAGCCATCGGTATTTCCCGAACTGGGCAATGGGTTTTATCGGGACATCCGAAGCCCACGCAAAGCGCTTCGCCGACGTCGGCTCGTCAAGCGGTTTCGATCCGTCCCGGCTGAGCGGCGAGCAGATCCATACCCTGTTGCGAGACCTCGCAATCGAAGAAGAGGCCGCCTGATTCCAGTACGGCCTCCTCCTATAAAAACATCGTCTACTGCTGAGCGTTGTATCGGGGCGTGATCGGACGAAGCCTTACTTCTTCGCAGGATCGACCTTCTGCTGGTAGCGACCCACGATCTCACCCTTGCCGATCACATGACCGGCCACTGCGGCGAGAAGAGCATCCCGGTCGGATGTCGGGGGAAGAGCCAGCATCTCGTCAAGCGCAAGAACCTGGAAGTGATAGTGATGCGCCGGGTCGCCGGCCGGCGGCTTTGGTCCGAAATAGCCGTGACTGCCGGATGTGTTGCGGCCTTGAAGGACGCCTTCCGGTTCGACGAGGCGGAGCTGTTCCTGCAACCCTTCCGGCAGGGACGTCACCGTTGCCGGGATATTCCACGCCAGCCAGTGAACAAACGGCTTGGTTGGTGAGGAGCCTGGATCCTCTACGATGATCGCGTAGGACGCGGCCTTCGGGACGGCCTTCCAGCTGATCGCCGGTGAGACACTCTCGGCATATTCGCTATGACGCTGCGGCATGAGTTCGTCGTTGTCGAAAGACGAGGACGAGACGGATACGCTGCCTTCCGTCTTGGTCTCCGGGCGATCCATGGCAAGTGGCACATCGATACCTTTGGCGGCCTGCGCCTTCATAGGTTCAACGGGTGCAGCGGGCTGCGCTTGTGCCTTTTGCGCGTCGCCGGTGTAAGCCACCCTGTAGATGACACCGTTTGCATCGTCGGCCATCAGCAAGGCGCCATCCTTGGCGACGGCCAGTCCGACCGGTCGTGCAAAATGCGTCTTGCCACCATCGCTGAGGAAGCCGGTGACGAAAGGTTCGAAGGATTTCGGCTTGCCATTTTCGAAGTGAATGCGAACAATCTCGTATCCGGATGCCGGGTTACGATTCCAGGATCCGCGCATGGTTGCAAACGCATCGCCCGAGAACTCGGCCGGAAACGACGTTCCGCTGTAGAATTTCATCTGCATGGGGGCTGCGTGTGCCGTGTAGCCGAGTTTCATCGGATCGCTCTGCGCCTTCCACTCCTCCTTGGTCACCCCGCCGACCGGTGTCGACTGCGGATAGATGTCGCCTGCTCCGTAAACATGCGGCCAGCCATATTGCTTTCCCTGTTCGATGAGGTTGAGCTCTTCTGCCTGCACCTCATCACCGAGGAGATCGATGCCATGGTCGAGCCCCCAAAGTTCACCGGTCTCGCGGTTCCAGTCGTAGCCGATCGTGTTGCGAAGGCCGGACGCGAAGATGGTGCGGCTCTTGCCATCAGGGGTCGCCCGGAGCACCGTTGCGTTTTCGGCATTGCTTTCGTTGCAGGCGTTACAGGTGGAACCGACGCTGATGTAGAGCATGCCATCAGGACCGAACTCCATGACGCGGTTGGGATGCTGTCCGGAATCCGGCAGATCGCCAATGATCATTTCAAGTGGCCCGAGCGTGCCGTCGTCCTTGATGTCCGCGACGAACACCTCTTTGACCGTGACGAGATACAGCCTGTTATCCTTGATTGCCAGACCGTGGGCCTGCGCACGCGCTGCCACTTTCACCGGAGCGCCGTCGGCCTTGCCGTCGCCGTTCTCGTCCTTCAGCAGCAGCACGTCGCCTTCCTCGCGGCGGCTGACATAGATATAGCCCTTATCCGACACCGCGATGATGCGGCTGTTTCCGAGACCCTGGGCGAAAGGCTCAACGGTGAAACCTTCCGGCGCCTTCAAGGTGGCGATCCGTTCCGCGGTTGCCGGAATCTTGTTCGGCTTGAACACGTTGGTCGTGATCTGGACTTCGGTTCCATCGCCCTGCTGTGCATAGGCTGCGCTGCTCAAGAATACCGCGGTCGCGACCGACGCGACGCCAAGAAGTCCAAATTTCATCACTGTATCTCTCTCGTTGACTCGCCCCGTAACCAGCAACCGGAGCCATAGTTCCTCCACCGAGACGCGAAGCGAGAGCACAGCCGTGGTTTGAGACGTCAAATCGAACGAGAACGGAGCGTCACGCTTTCGGTGGCTTTGGCAAAGGGTTGCCAAACAGATCCACCGGATCGGGAACCGCCGACGCGATCGCCTTCTGGTCGTCGGATAGTCTGCCACCAAATGAGCGTGAACTGTTCGGCCTTCCGGCCCACAGCACCATTTCGATCTTTTCTCCGGCCTTGATATTTCTGTGAGCGATGAAATAGCCGCGGTGGTCCGGTGCGCGCTCGTGGCCGGCTTTTTCATTTTCGAATAGGCTGACATCGCCGGGCTTTGCCTCGTAACGCATCGTGACGTCCCTCTTATCTTGTCGTTACCTGTCCCATGGCGGGATAAATCTGCGGTCGTTATAGGCGGACAGGAACCCGGAATGGATGGGGTCGAGCCAGTTCTCGTCTTTCAGAAAGACAAGGGCATCATGAACGAGACCGCCGCCCGATGCCTGAACCTTGAGCATTGCCCGGAAACTTCCCTCTTCACCAACGTCTTCCAGCTTATCCAGAACCGGCAGATCGTCTTCAGGGACTTCAAACAACTCCCCTGTTACCTGCAAACCGGTTCCCGGTTGTTCGAGCATCATCGGTCCGTAGAATGGTGCTGCTATCAACAATGGGTAGGGCTCGACCGTCACTACATCCCCGATATATTCCGAATTCCCAAGCCCCTTATCATGAAGCGCAAAACCTCTTTTCAGGGTGCCGTAAATGAACACTTTCACATGGTTCTCCTATCCGTGAGGTCGAATAACCCGCTCGACATCGACCTGTTCCGTGCACGGCAACGCGGCATCCGGTCGCTGATGTCTCACCGCCATAGCGACCTGACCGCGTGAAGAGAAAACGCAAAGTTCGAAGGGAACAGGGCGCGACAAACTAAGTTCTTGCAGCCTGATAAAATTGCTGACGCGAGAATGGCAGGTTCATGTGAGTATCGTTGAGTCCCGAAATGAAAACGCCCCCTCTCCCCTCCCCGCATCCGAACAGACCCCGCATCTGAAACTGCCGCCGGGTTTGGTGGCAACCCGGCTTGAGGCATCGCTCCGGAGCTCCGGTCGTTCGCTCTGCTACGTGGCATTGAGCGAAAATGCTGCGCAAAAAATAGCGAATGCCATGGCAGCGCTCTTTCCCTCGGTCCAATTCATTGTTCTGCCGCCTTGGGACTGCCTTCCCTATGATCGGGTTCCGCCCTCGCGGCACTGCATGGGTCGACGCATGGACGCATTGCGGATATGGGCCAGGCCAAGCGACACGCCGCGACTGCTGCTGACATCGATCGACGCGACGCTGCAGCGCATTCCGCCGGCGGGGGTCATCGCAGATGGCCAGATCGAACTGGTGGTCGGCCAGCCATTCGATCGCGAGGCATTCCTGAATTTCGTCAGACGATCAGGCTATGTGGAAGAGGGCGTTGCCGACGATCCCGGCGAACTGGCGGTGCGCGACGGGATGATCGACATCTATCCCGCCGGCGCCCCGGGCCCAATGCGCATCGTCCTGTCGGAAGACGACCACGTGACCGAATTGCGTGGGTTTGACCGCGTCTCGCAGCGAACCGAGAGCTACCTTGAACGGTTGAGCTTCGGTCCGGCATCCGAAGCCATACTCGCAGACGTCATTGCGGTAGCACCTGCTCCAAAATCTGAGACGATGGAGCGCCAGCTTTCCCGCCTCTACCCGGACATGGTGACGGTTTTCGATATCCTCGGCAATGCCGCTTTGACTGCGGCTCCGGGCGCAGCAGACCGGGTCGTACGGAATCTGGAAATCATCGACGACGCCCGCCAGTCCCGCACGGAATTCGGTAAGACCGGAACATCCTCTCCTTGCTCGTTCTATCTTGACAGCGAGGAGTGGGAACAGCGCTTCACCGGCGTGCAGACCAGCGCACTGGATCTCGAACAAGGGGGTGACCTGCCTTCCGGGGCGTCTGATGCGGACCCGCGCAAGGCACTGGTCAAGTTTGCACAGGAACGCCTGGGCGATGGAATGAAGGTTGTAATTTCCGGGCATGGCAAGGCATCAGAGGCGCTTTGCCGCCGTGTCGCGAAAGCAACTGGCGTATCGCCTCGGTCCGTCGACAGCTGGACGCAGGTGATGGACGCCGAATCCGGCGCGCTTTTGAAGCTCGCCTGCGCCCTGGATCACGGGTTCCTCGACGTCGCGCAAAATGTTGCTGTGATCGCCGCGGGCGACGAACACCGACATGTTTCAAGTGCAACTTCCTTTCTTGGCGAACCAGATCTTCGGATCGGCGACGTCGTCGTCCACGAAGATCACGGCATTGGCATTTTAAAAGATCTGGAGAGCATCGCCGTTGCAGGCGTCGCGCGTGACGCTGCCCGTCTGGAATATCGCGAAGGTGCTTCCGTGCTTGTTCCGATGGAAGAATTCGGAAAGCTGTGGCGCTACGGTTCCGAACCC
>Ga0213835_101118_pt1 | contig 18446 bp, 16 predicted proteins | sample SWPATP01_FD_160576 | JGI IMG/M metagenome (GOLD analysis project Ga0213835, IMG submission 160576) | Coastal seawater microbial communities from Marineland, Florida, United States - SWPA TP0 #1 | ecosystem: Environmental > Aquatic > Marine > Coastal | place: USA: Florida | collected 2016-08-05 | reverse complement strand
GAAGGGGAAGGGGGCGGCGATGTGCTGCGCGCCGCGCCGGATCAGGGCGGCGTGGGTGTCGCCGAGGAAGGGCTGGGTCAGCGCGAACAGCGTGTTCGGGCCGACGGCGGGGGCGTCGTCGGCGCGGCGGGCAGGCAGGCAGCGCACCGGGCCGATGCCCAGTTGTGCAAGCAGGGCCAGCGCCTGATCCTCGACCACGTCGGGCAGGGCGCCGACCAGCAGCAGCTCGCGCGCATCGGTCTCCGGCAGGACCGGCACCATCGACGCAAGGCAGGCGTCCTCGCCCTGGGTGAAGGTCGTCTCGATGCCCGAGCCGGAAAAGTTCATCACCCGCACATGGGGGGCATGGGCTGCGGTGAGACGCTCGGCGGCGCGGTGCAGGTCGAGCTTGATCACCTCGGACGGGCAGGATCCGACGAGGAACAACTGCCGGATGTCCGGGCGGCGTTCCAGCAGCCGCGCGACCTCGCGGTCCAGTTCGGCATTGGCGTCGGCCATGCCGGCAAGATCCTTTTCCTCGAGGATCGCGGTGCCGAAGCGCGGCTCGGCGAAGATCATCACGCCGGCGGCCGATTGCAGCAGATGCGCGCAGGTGCGGCTGCCCACGACAAGGAAGAAGGCGTCCTGCATCTTGCGGTGCAGCCAGATGATTCCCGTCAGCCCGCAGAACACCTCGCGCTGGCCGCGCTGTTTCAGCACCGGGGCATCGAGGCAGCCGTTCGGGGCGTGCGCGCTCATGCCGTCACCTCGTCGCGGCGGGCGTCGGCATCAAGGTGCGCGGCGCGCAGTTTCAGCAGGAATTGCGCGGCGTTCAGCGCATAGGCGGCATAGGCCACCAGCGCCAGCCACATCAGCCCCTCCGGGGTCATCGACACGGTGAACAGGCCCCAGAGATAGGCGGTGTGCAGCGCGATCACGCCGAAGCTGACGACATCCTCCCAGAAGAAGGCCGGGGCGAAGAGGTACTGGCCGAAGACCTCCTTCTCCCAGATCGCGCCGGTGACCATGATGAGATACAGGAACCCGGTCTTGACCAGGACCGAGACGGTGGCCGCGCCATACCCCTCGCCGGTCATCAGGAAGCGGACGACCAGAACGGCAGACACCGCGCAGACCAGGAACTGCGCGGGGGCCAGAACGCCCTGCACGACAGTCCAGACCGAGCGGTCGCGACGCTCGCGTTCGGCTTCGGTGTAAAGGCGCCGGTGCGGCTTGCGTGTCGGATTGCCCACGGCCATGCGCCACCTCTCCCCCAGGTTCAGCCAAGTTTACCGCCGGCGGGCGCGAAGTGTCAATTAGAACTTACAGTGCCCGGGTTGACAGGTTTGGGCCATGGCGGGGAAAATCGAGTCCCAAGCGCATGATTTTGCCTTGTTTTCAAGGATTTTCCGGCGCTTGCCTTGACAGAGTCGGGATTAGGGCTAGCCGCTGTCAGTTTGATTTGACAACTCCGGGCGTTTCTGGAAAAGTCGGGGGCAGGGTGTGCTGACCCGGGGAAATCCGCCTTCCGGCGACGCCGGTTGGCAGGCGCACCCGGGAGGCTTCCGCGATGGACGGCATTTTTCACGCGCAGATCAAACCCTTGGCGGCGGGCGACGCCGGCATCGCGCAATTCGCGTTGCGAGTCGTCTCCCAGATCGCCGGCGAAGGGGGAATCGACAGCGGCACGCCGCGCCGCGACCTGCTGCAACTGCTGGTGCGATTCGCGCGCGGCGGCGATCCGGCGGTGATGGAGCGGCTGTTCGTAGAGATGAAACGACAGAGGGTCTCGGCCGAGCGGATGGTGGATGTCTACATCCCCGCGGCCGTCGGCGAGATCGGCACGGCCTGGCATCTGGGCGAGCTCGACATCCTGCAGGCCACGGTCGGAACGGCCCGTATCCAGCACCTTCTGCGGGAACTTGGTCGGGCCTGGGCCGCCGACATCATGGGGCCGGTGGACGGAGCGCGGGTGCTGGTGATCGTCCCGGTGCAGGAGCAGCACTCGCTCGGCGCGATGATCGCGGTGAACCAGATGCGGCGTCTCGGTGTTTCGGTCTGCCTGCAACTTCAGCCGCCGCCCGCGGCGGTGACCGAACTGGTCGCCAACCGCGCCTTCGACGCCGTCTTCATCTCGGTCGCCAACAGGTCACGGCTTGAATCCTGCCGGCAACTGGTGAAAACGATCCGCGGCGGCTGCAAGGAACGTATCCCCATCGCCATCGGGGGGCCGCTGGTAGAACTCGGACTGGATGCTGTCGCCGATACCGGCGCCGACATCATCACCTCGAGCGTGACTGACGCGCTGGCGGCCTGCGGCCTGCTGATGCAGCAACAGGCAGCCCAATAGGGCAACGGCCCGACTGCATCCCCGGCATCCGGGGGGCGGCACACAGGAGCGAGAAGAGCGGTGTCGAACGACGGAACTCTCTTCCAGGGTAGCGGGGCGCGCCCCCTTTTCGGTTCCGACCTGCTTTCCGCCGTCGTCGCCACCGTTTCCGACATCGCCCTTCTGGTCGAGCCGTCCGGCCGCATCCGTTCGGCGATGGCCAATCCCGACAACCGCTCATTCGGCGAGGCGGCAGGCTGGCCCGGGCGCAACCTGTCCGACCTGCTGCTGCCGGAATCCTTGGAGCGTTTCCGCAGGCGCCACGCCGAAATGGTGGCCGGCGCCGAAGCCGGAGACAAGGCCGTCTATCGCTGGGCCGAACTGATGCACGCGTCCGACGGGACCGAGGGGTTCCCGGTCCGGTATTCGATGCACTGGATGGCGCAGGACGAACTGATCCTGATGCTGGGCCAGGACCAGCGCCCGGTCATCGAGATCCAGCAGCAGCTCCTGAACGCCCAGATCGCGCTCGAGCGCGATTACGAGGCCCAGCGCGAGATGGACACGCGCTACCGGCTTCTGATGGGGTTCACGCGCGACGCGATCGTTTTGTTCTCGATGGCAACCGGCCGGATCATCGACCTGAACAACAATGCCGCAGCGTTGGTGGGGGCCGCCCGGGCCGACCTGATGGGCAGCCCCTTTGCCGAGCAGTTCGAGGATCGCAGGACGGCCGAATTCCTTTCCGCGTTGTCGAACGCCCTGCCGTCGGACCTTCCCTCCCCGATGCAGGCGGTCGCCGCCCGCACGCAGCGTCGCCTCGTGCTGCATTCCAAGGTGTTCCGCGCGGCGGGCGAACGGCTGGTGCTGTGCCGTATCGAAGACCCCGGCCAGGCCGGTACCGACGGAAGCGAGCTCTCGGTGAACCTGCGGCAACTGTTCTACGAGGGCGTCGACGGGATCGTCTTCACCAACAAGGACGGGATCATCGAAGCCGCCAGCGAGGCATTCCTGAACCTGACCGACGCGCCCAGCCTGTCGTCGGTGCGCGGGCGCTCGATGGCCGATTTCCTCGCCCGCGGCGCTGTCGACCTCAAGGTGCTGCTCGAGACGGCGCGCCGGTCGGGGCATCTGCGGGTCTATGCGACGCGCCTTGCCACCGATTTCGACGCGCAGGTCTCGGTCGAGATTTCGGCCACCTGGCTGAATGATCGCGCCGACCCGATCCTTGCGCTGGTGATCCGCGACGCCTCGACCTCGGCGTCGTTGCGCAGCGACATGTCGCTGGGAGGCGACAGTGCGCGCGGGGTGATGGAACTGGTCGGTTCCACGACCCTGAAGGACATCGTGGCCGAGACCACGAACGTCGTCGAAAAGATCTGCATCGAGACCGCGATCGAGTTGACGCGCAACAATCGCGTTGCCGCGGCCGAGATGCTGGGCCTGTCGCGCCAGTCGCTTTATGTCAAGCTGCGCAAGTACGGTCTGCTGTCGCGCAACGAGGAGTGACGGCGCCACCGTCCCCGCCCGCTCCCCTTTCCGGTCCCGCCCTGCCGCGTCACATGCACGCGGCTTGATCTGTGTCAATTCAGCCTGTCACGTGGTATGTAATGCTGGCCTGACATATCGGGAGGCCAAAATGCGAATCGTGTTCATCCACCCCAACTATCATTCCGGGGGGGCCGAGATCGCCGGCAGCTGGCCGCCGGCCTGGGTCGCCTACCTGACGGGACACCTGCGCCGCGCGGGGTTCGATGATATCCACTTCATCGACGCGATGACCAACCACCTCGACCACGACGCCGTGCGCGCCCGCCTGGCCGAATTGAAGCCCGACGTCATCGGCACCACCGCCATCACTCCCGCGATCTACGAGGCCGAGGAACTGCTGCGCGTCTCGCAGGAGGTCGTGCCCGGCGCGCTGCGGGTTCTGGGCGGCATCCACGGCACCTTCATGTTCCGCCAGGTGCTGTCCGAGGCGCCGTGGATCGACGTGATCGTGCGCGGCGAGGGCGAGGAGATCATCGTCGACCTGCTCAACACCGTCCGTGAAGGCCGCTGGCCCGCCGACCGGCCCAAGGTCAAGGGCATCGCCTATCTCGATGGCGACCGCATCGTGACCACGCCCGCGGCCTCGACCGTCAAGAACATCGACGCGCTCGACCCCGACTGGTCGATCCTGGAGTGGGACAAGTACATCTACATCCCGCTGGGCGTTAAGGTCGCCGTGCCGAACATGGCGCGCGGCTGTCCGTTCACCTGCTCGTTCTGCTCGCAGTGGAAGTTCTGGCGCGACTATCGCGTGCGCGACCCCAAGAAGGTCGCCGACGAGATCGAGCGGCTGGTCAACGACCACGGCGTCGGCTTCTTCATCCTCGCCGACGAGGAGCCGACCATCAACAAGAAGAAGTTCGTCGAGTTCTGTCAGGAACTGATCGACCGCGACCTGCCGCGCCGCATCCAGTGGGGCATCAACACCCGCGTCACCGACATCTACCGCGACCGCGACCTGCTGCCGTTCTACCGCAAGGCCGGCCTTGTCCATGTCAGCCTCGGCACCGAGGCCGCGGCGCAGATGAAGCTCGACCAGTTCAACAAGGAAACCACCGTCGCCGAGAACAAGGAGGCGATCCGCCTGCTGCGCGAGGCCGACATCTTCGTCGAGGCGCAGTTCATCGTGGGCCTCGACAACGAGACCGCCGAGACGCTGGAAGAAACCTACCAGATGGCCTGGGACTGGCAGCCCGACCTGGCAAACTGGGCGATGTACACGCCCTGGCCCTTCACGCCGCTGTTCCAGGAGATCCGCGACAAGGTCGAGATCTTCGACTATTCCAAGTACAACTTCGTCACCCCGATCATGAAGCCCGAGGCGATGACGCGGGGTGAACTGCTTGACGGGGTGATGAAGAACTATCGCCGCTTCTACATGAAGAAGGCGCTGTTCCACTATCCGTGGCGCGGCACCGGCTATCGGCGGAAGTACCTGCTGGGCTGCCTCAAGGCGTTCCTCAAGGCGGGCGCGGCGCGGACCTTCTATGATCTGGGCAAGGCCGGCTACTGGGGGCCGCAGACCAAGAACACGGTCAAGTTCGACTTCGACACCACCCGCACCATCGCCGAGGCGCAGATGGAGGACTGGGAGGCCGCGGCCGACCGGGCCGCCCGCGCGGCGGAACGGCGCGAGGCTGTCAAGGCGCAGATGAAGGACCGCGCGGCCGAACGCGAGGCGATCAAGGCCTGTGGCGGCGGCAGCCAGCAGATGGAGGACCTCGAGCTTGAGCAACCGGCGCGGGCAAAGCCCTTCCGGATGCCGAACGGAGCCGAGGTCGGTGGCCGCGACGCGCCGCCCGCGATCCGCGAACCGGCCGAGTGATGGGCCATGCCGGACGGCGCGCGCATCGGGCCGAACGCCGTCCTGCAGCACCTTCCGGTGCTCGATGAAGCCATAGGAACCGACTACCGAACGGCCCTCCTGTATTGTGCCGGCATCGACGAACCTCCCGCCGATGCCGGCATGCTTCCCGAAGAGGGGGTCGGTCGGCTGCACCATGCGGTGCGCCTGTATCTGCCCGTGCAGGCGCCCGCGATCCAGCGCGCGGCGGGGCTGGGCACCGGTGACTATATCCTTGCCAACCGCATCCCCGCCCTTGCGCAGCGGCTGATCCGGGCGCTGCCCGCGCCCCTCGGCGCGCGGCTGCTGTCCGCTGCGATTGCGAAACATGCCTGGACCTTCGCGGGCTCCGGCGCCTTTACCATCGTCGCGCACCGCCCGCTGACCTTCGAGATCGCCGCCAACCCCCTCGCGCCCGGCGCCGCCGCGTCGCCTTGCTGCCACTGGCACGCCGCGGTCTTCGAGCGGCTCTTTTCAACGCTGGTCTGGCCGGGGGTGAAAGTGACCGAAACCGCCTGCTGTGCCTGCGGCGCGCCGGCCTGCCGGTTCGAGCTTCGGCCGCGCCCCCCGGCGGGGTGCAAGGATGAATTTACACTTGCCGGCCGGGATACTGTCAGGCAGAATTGACACATGTCGCACGCCCTGCATATCGAGTCGCGCCTTCCCCAGCCCCGCGCGATGCTGGAGTTGATCAAGCCGATCACCTGGTTCCCGCCGATGTGGGCCTACCTGTGCGGGATCGTCTCGGTCGGTGTCTGGCCGGGCGAGGCCTGGCCGCTGGTGTTCCTGGGCGTCCTGCTGGCCGGTCCCATCGTCTGCGGCATGAGCCAGGCCGCGAACGACTGGTGCGACCGCCACGTGGACGCGATCAACGAACCGCACCGCCCGATCCCCTCGGGCCGCATCCCCGGCCGCTGGGGGCTGTGGATCGCGCTGGCGATGTCGGCGCTGGCGCTGGTGGTGGGCTGGCAGCTGGGGCCGTGGGGCTTCGGCGCGACCGTCTTCGGCGTGCTTGCCGCCTGGGCCTATTCGGCAGAACCGGTGCGGCTGAAGCGCTCGGGCTGGTGGGGGCCGGGGCTGGTCGGGCTGTGTTACGAGGGTCTGCCGTGGTTCACCGGCGCCGCCGTCCTTGCCGCCGGCGCACCCCGGTTCGAGATCGTGGCGATCGCCGCTCTTTACGCCTTCGGCGCGCACGGCATCATGACCATCAACGATTTCAAGGCGATCGAGGGCGACCGCCAGCTTGGCATCCGCTCGCTTCCCGTCGTGCACGGGCCCGAGGTGGCGGCGACCATCGCCTGCACGGTAATGGTGCTGGCGCAGCTTGTGGTGATCTGCCTGCTGGTCATCTGGGGCGCGCCGATCCATGCCGGGATCATCGCGCTGGGCCTGCTGGTGCAGCTGTGGGCGATGCGGCGCTGGATGTCCGACCCCCGCGGCCTTGCGCCCTGGTTCAATGGCGCGGGCGTCGGGCCCTATGTGCTGGGCATGATGGTCGCGGCCTTCGCGCTGCGCGGGCTGGAGGCGATCTGACATGACCCTCAGCTGGACCCAGATCGTGCGCCTCGGACTGGTACAGATGTGCATCGGCGCCATAGTCGTGTTGATGACCAGCACGCTCAACCGGCTGATGGTGGTGGAACTGGCACTGCCGGTGGTGCTGCCGGGGCTGCTGGTGGCCTTCCACTATGGCGTGCAGATTACCCGGCCGAACTGGGGATTCCTGTCGGATTCGGGCGGCAACCGCACCCGCTGGATCATCATCGGCATGGCGATGCTGGCCACCGGCGGGCTGTCCGCCGCGCTGGCAATTCCGCTTCTGGAAACTTCCTTCCGCGCCGGGTTGGCGGTGTCGGTCGTGGCCTATGCGCTGATCGGTCTGGGCGTGGGCGCGGCGGGCACCTCGCTGCTGGCGCTGCTCGCGACCGCAACCGCGCCCGAACGGCGCGCCGCGGCGGCGACGATCACCTGGCTGATGATGGTCTTCGGCATCGCCGCGACCGCGATCACGGCGGGCCAGTTCCTCGACCCCTACAGCCACGGCCGGCTGCTGGCCGTCGTCACGGTGATCGTGCTGGGCGCCTTTGCCGTCTCGTCCCTTTCCATATGGGGGATCGAGCGGCGGGTGATCTTCCGCCCCGCGCCGGCGCCGATGCCCTTCCGGCAGGGCATCGCCGAAATCTGGGCCGAGCGTCGCGCGCGGCATTTCACCCTGTTCGTGTTCCTGTCGATGACCGCCTTCTTCATGCAGGAACTGATCATGGAGCCCTATGCGGGCCTCGTCTTCGGCTTCACGCCGGGCGAGTCGACGCAGATGTCCGGGGCGCAGAACGGCGGCGTGTTCCTCGGCATGGTGTTCGTGGGCATCGCGCTGTCGGGCTTCCGCATCGGGACGCTGCGCAACTGGGTGGTGATCGGCTGCCTCGGATCGGCGGGGATGCTGGGCGCCATCGCCTTTGCCGCGCCGGCCGGGCTGCCGCTGGTGCCGCTGGTGCTGGGGCTGGGGTTGTTCAATGGCGTGTTCACCGTCGCCGCCATCGGCAGCATGATGCAGCTGGCCGGTCAGGGCCGCGAGGCGCGTGAAGGCACCCGGATGGGTCTGTGGGGCGCCAGCCAGGCGATTGCCGCGGGCTTTGGCGGCTTGGCGGGTGCTGCGCTGGTGGATGTGCTGCGCAGCGTCCTCGAGACGGCGCCGGCCTTCGGCACGACGTTCCTTTTGCAGGCGGGGCTGTTCCTGGCCGCCGCCGTTGTGGCGGTCCGGGTGATCGACGCCGGGCGCGCGCCCGCGCCCGCCGTGGTGGCAGGAGAATGAGCATGAGCTATGATGTCTTCGTCGTGGGCGGCGGCCCGTCCGGGGCCACCGCGGCCGAGGATCTGGCCCGCGCCGGGCGCCGGGTTGCACTGCTGGACCGGGCCGGACGGATCAAGCCCTGCGGCGGTGCGATCCCGCCCCGCCTGATCGCCGATTTCGACATCCCCGACGAACAGCTTGTCGCCCATATCACCACCGCGCGCATGATCTCGCCCACCGGGCGGCAGGTCGACATCCCGATCGAGAACGGCTTTGTCGGCATGGTGGACCGCGAGCATTTCGACGAATTCCTGCGCGCCCGCGCCGCAAGTGCCGGGGCCGAACGGCTGACCGGCACCTTCCTGCGAATCGAACGCGACGCCGCCGGCACCCATGTCGTCTGGCGCGACAAGACCAGCGGGACGGAACAGCGCAGCGCCACGAAACTGGTGATCGGCGCCGACGGCGCGCGCAGCGCCGTCGCGCGGGCCGAGGTGCCGGGCGGCGACCGCATTCCCTACGTCATCGCCTATCACGAGATCATCGCCGCCCCGCCCGCGAACGAAACCTACGACCCGGACCGCTGCGACGTGATCTATGACGGGCGCATCAGCCCGGATTTCTACGGCTGGGTGTTCCCCCACGGCCCCAACGCCAGCGTCGGCATGGGCACCGAGGTGGACGGCGTGGACCTCAAGGCCGCCACCGCCGCGCTACTGAAGATGTCGGGGCTTGCCGGCTGCGAGACGATCCGCCGCGAGGGCGCTCCGATCCCGCTCAAGCCGCTCGACCGCTGGGACAACGGCCGCGACGTGGTCCTGGCGGGCGACGCCGCCGGCGTGGTCGCGCCGTCCTCGGGCGAGGGCATCTATTACGCGATGGTCGGCGGCCGGGTGGCCGCGACCGCGGCACAGGCGGCGCTGGCCTCGGGTCGGGTTCGCGACCTGCAACTGGCCCGCAAGCTGTTCATGAAGGAGCACAAGACGGTGTTCCGCGTGCTGCGCTCGATGCAGGACGCCTATTACCGCAGCGACGAGCGGCGCGAGCGCTTCGTCAGCCTGTGCCACGACATCGACGTGCAGCGCCTGACCTTCGAGGCCTACATGAACAAGAAACTGGTGCGCGCCCGCCCGCTGGCGCATATCAAGATCGGGTTCAAGAACCTGGCCCATCTGATGGGCCTCGTCTCGCCCGCGCACGTCTGAAACCCCGACCGGCCCCGTCAAACGAAAGGCCATCGCCATGCCCCTCGATACCGAAGCCATGATCCCCGCCTGGGTGGCGGGCCGGCTAGCGCCGATGGGCAAGCTTGACGTGCACCGACGCGGGCTGCGGCACAAGGCGATCTCGGTCTTCGTGCTGAACGGACCGCGGGTGCTGATCCAGCGCCGCGCGGCAAGCAAGTATCACACGCCGGGGCTGTGGGCGAACACCTGCTGCACGCACCCCCTCTGGGGCGAGGACGACGCCGTCTGCGCCGCCCGCCGGCTGGACGAGGAACTGGGCATCACCGGCCTGACGCTGCACCACGCGGGCGAGGTCATCTATCGCGCCGACGTGGGCGGCGGACTGGTCGAGCATGAGGTGGTGCAGGTCTATACCGCGCAGGCCCCCGCGGGGCTGCGCATCGCACCCCACCCGGACGAGGTCTCGGCCACCGCCTGGGTGGACCTGCACACGCTGGCCGCCGAAATCCGCCGTGCGCCCGAACGCTTCACGCCCTGGCTGCGGATCTACCTTTCGCGGCACATGTCGATGATCTTCGGCGATCTCGGCCTGAAGGTGGACCCGCTGTCAGACCCCAAGCCCGCCGCGATCCTGAGCTGAGCCGGCAAGGCGCGCCTCCAGCCAGGGCTGCAGCACGGCGGCGACGGCCGGCGCGTCCTCCTCGTGGGCGAGGTGGCCAAGGCCGGGCAACTGCACGAATTCGGCCCCCGGCAACCGCCGCGCCGCCGCCGCCGACACCCGCGGCGGCACCGCGCCGTCATTGGCGCCGGCGACCAGCAGCACCGGCAGCGTGATTTCGGGCATCCGCGCGATCAGCGGTTGCAGCCGCCAGGCCGCCATCATCGCCAGCGTCCCGTCCACATGCGCCGTCCGCCCCGCCAGCGCCCGGTAGAGGGCACGACCGCGCGCGTCGATGTTCGAGCCGGTCGACGCCAGCAACCGGTCCACCTGCCCGGGTTGCGACGCCATCCACGCGACCGCCGGCGCAGCAAACGGGCTGGTCGCCATCGCCCGCGCCATCAGCGGGAACAGCCAGCCTGCCAGCCCGTCAAAGGGCGCCAGGGCGGCGTTGATCCCTACCACGGCGCGCGGGGGGGCGGGCAGCAGGCCGGCCAGTTCCAGCGCGATCGCGGCGCCGGCGGAGTGGCCGATCAGCGCGGCAGGCTGCCAGCCCTGATGCGCGCAGAGCGCGGCAAGGTCGGCGGCCATCGCGCCCAGTCCGAAACGATCGCGACGTCCGGCGCGGGAAAAGCCCTGGCCCGGCAGGTCGGGCAGGATCAGCCGGTAGCCCTGCAACTGCGTCGCCAGCGCGCGCCAGCTGTGGGTCGCCCCGCCGGCCCCGTGCAGAAGCAGCAGTTCGGGCCCGTCGCCGCCCAGAACCTGCACATGCCAGCGATGCAGGGCGCAATGGATGCTGCGCGAGGCGCTTCGATTCGGCCAGCCTTGCGGCGGCAGGCTCACGGTCCCGTCCCGGCGGCCATCGCGACCGACAGCGCCCCCGACAGCCGTGCGGCATCGGCGCGCGGCAGCACCAGGCAGCGCGCGCCCATCGCTGCGGCCAGTTCGGCCAGCGCCGGTTGCGGGCGCAGCGCGGTGTCGATGACGACGGCGGGTGTCGCGGTCGCGGCCAGCGCGCGGGCAACGCGGGTCGCATCCGCCGCCGCCTGCGCCCGCCCGGGCGTGCCGTCGAGCGCGATGTTGCCCCGTCCGTCCGTCAGCAGCGCGACGGTCGGTGTCATCCCGCGGGCCCGGGCCAGTTCGGCGCAGTCCATGGCGGCGCTCAGACCGGCCGCAAGCGGCGTGCCGCCGCCCCCCGGCAGCCCCGCCAATCGCCGCTTGGCCTGCACGAGCGAGCGTGTGGGCGGCAGCAATACCTCGGCCACGGTGCCGCGAAAGGCCACCAGCGCGACATGGTCGCGCCGGGCATAGGCACGCGCCAGCAGCAGTTCAACCGCGCCTTTCGCCTCGGCCAACCGCGCCACGGCGGCGGAACCGGAGGCATCGACGACAAAGATCAGCACCCGGTCCGAGGTTTCCTGATAGCGCCGCAGCCGGATGTCGGCGGGCAGCACCAGCACCTTGCGGCGCGCGGCCAGCGCGGGAAAGGCGTCGCGCCGCAACCGCTGCCAGGGGGCCGCAGCGCGCAAGGTGGCGACCAGGTCGACGCGGGCGCCGTCGCCCGGCCGGCCGGGACGCGCAGGCAGGGGCCGGCCGCGGCGGTTCGACTTGCGCGCCTGCCCCGCGCCGCCCTGCGCCTGCCGGGCGCTGCGCGACATCCGCCCGGCGACCAGGCGCGCGAGCAGGTCTTCGGGCAAGGCGGCGCGGGCGGCTTCGACCAGGATTTCCTCGGGCAGGGGGGGGGCGGCCTGCGCCTCGTCGGGGCGGTCGGCGGGGTCGGGATTGTCGGGCGGGGGCGGCGCTTCGGGCGGCTCGGGCGCAGCCTCGGGGGCTGGCGCGGCGCGATGGGCCAGCACCATCTCGGCGGCGACCAGAAGGTCGGCCTCATCGACCGCTTCGGCCCCGCGCAGGGCGGCATGCGCGCGCGCGCAGGCCAGGGCGAGGGCAGGGGCGCGCAGGCTCGGGATGCCAAGCTCGGCGGCAGCACGGGTCAGGGCGGCCGCGTGGTCGGCCTTGCAGGTGATGCGCGGCAGGCGGGCGCTGGCGGCGGCCAGCGCCTCTGCATCCACCTCCAGCGCCGCGCTGTCGGACCAACCGATGCCGTCCAGTGCCACGAACAGCCCCAGCCGGTCGGCCAGTGCGGGGGGCAGCCCCTCGGCCGGCTCGGCCCCTTCGTCAAGCGCGACAAGGCTCGGGCCGGTCCTGTCGAGCGCCTGCGCCAATCGCGCAGCCAGCCCCGGCGGGCAGCGCTCGGCCATCGCCAGCATCAGCGGCCCGGCGTCGCTCAGCAGTCCCGCACGCTCCACCAACCGCCCGGTCGCCAGCGTCAGGGCGAGGTCGGCGCCGCCGAACAGCGCCTCGTCGCCCATGGCGGGGTGCAGGCGGCGGGGGTTCAGCACGGCCAGCGCGGTGGTCAGGTGGTCGCGCACCGGCCCGGCACGGGCGCGCAGCCACAGCCCCTTCAGCCCCGCCGGATCGACGAGCCACAGCCGCACGGCCAGTATCGCCCGGGCCCACGGATCGGGCGGTGCGGGGGGCGGCTGCCCGCGCGGGTCGTCGCGAACGTCGTAGGGGCTCAGGGCAGCACCTCGGCCAGTTGGCGGGCGACGCGCGCGGTCGTGCCGGCCTCGTCCAGCGGATCGCGCCGCAGGCGGTGCCGCAATGCCGAGGGCGCGACCGCGCGCAAATGCGCGCGGGTGACGGCTGCGGCCCCCTCGAACGCGGCAAGTGCGCGGGCGGCGCGCAGCAGTGTCAGTTCCCCCCGCAGCCCGTCGGCGCCCAGCGCCAGGCACAGCGCCGCGCAGTCGTGCAGCACGATGCTGGAGGTCTCGAGCGCGGGAAGCGCAGCGCGGGCGGCGAGGATGCGTTCGCGCAGGGCGGCGTCCTGCGGTGCCCAGTCGGCGAGGAAGGCGGCGCGGTCGGTATCATAGGCGTCGCGGCGGCGCACGACCTCGATCCGGGTGTCGATGTCCTTCGGGCTTGTGACTTCCACCGACAGCCCGAACCGGTCCAGAAGCTGCGGGCGCAACTCTCCCTCCTCGGGGTTGCCGGATCCGACGAGGACAAAGCGCGCCGGGTGGCGGATCGACAGCCCCTCGCGCTCGACCACGTTCTCGCCCGACTGCGCCACGTCCAGCAGCAGGTCGACGATGTGATCCTCCAGCAGGTTGACCTCGTCGATATAGAGGTATCCGCGGTTGGCTCGCGCCAGAAGCCCGGGCTGGAACGCCTTTTCGCCCCGAGTCAGCGCGCGCTCGATATCCAGGGCGCCGGTCACGCGGTCTTCGGTCACGCCCAGCGGCAGGTCGATCACCGGGGTCGGGCGGCTCACGATCCGTTCGCCCGCGCCGTCGGCCCAGTCCGGCACCGCCTCGGGGCTGGCCGAGTTCACCGGGCAACCCTCCACCGCCTCGATCGGTGGCAGCAGCGCGGCCAGCGCGCGCACGGCGGTCGACTTGCCCGTGCCGCGGTCGCCGAAGACCAGAACGCCGCCGATGCCGGGGTCGATGGCGGTCAGCACAAGCGCCTGCTTCATCTCGTCCTGGCCGACGATGGCGGTGAAGGGGAAGGCGGTCATGCAGCATCCTTTCGCAGGCCGGGCGCAAGCGGGTCGCCCCCGCCCCATTTACCCGCCTGCCCGGCGATACGGAACCGGGCATAAAGCTCTTCGCGGAACCAGCCTTCGTCGCGCACCGCCTTGATCGCCTCGGCATGCGGGCCGCGGCGTGCGAAACGGGCCATCGCCTCGGTATCCGGCCAGATCGAGAAGGTGACCTGATGCAGCAGCGGCACTTCGCCGATGCCGATCTTGAACATCACCTCGGGGTCGGCGCCGATGCGGGCCGAGATGTCGGGCACCCGCGACCAGAATCGCAGCGCGCGCACGGGTCTGACCGTCGCGCGGGTCAGCGCGGCGACCGGCGCACCCTGTGGCGCCTGGCCGTGTGCGGAAAACGGCGCCACGCCGGCCCATTTCCCGCGGGCCGAGTAGGGGTGCAGGAAAACGGTCCAGTCCTCGGCCGCGTGATCGCGCCAGCGGCGATAGACCGCAGCCTCGGCCACCGACCGGCGCGCGGTGTCGGTATCGTCCCACACGGCGAGGATCGCCCAGACCGACCAGTTGGGCCGGGGCGTGAACCCCTCGCCGGTGCCCGAGCCGCACAGCTTCCAGAAGCGGGCCTGCGGCAACGCGCCCAGCGACAGGCGTGCCGCGCCCATCTGGCCGATGGCCCAGAGCCGGGTCGCGGCCCGGTCGAAGCGGAAAAGACTGAGGCTGACGGTCTGCATGGCGTCTCCGCGCGCTGGGTCGGGCGGCCGGGCGCGGAGTCGCGGGCCGCCGCGACTGTCAACCCAGGTTGTCATATTGCCGTTCGGGAGTAAAGCTGCACTGGTGCTGAACTTGATCGCGGGCGGCGGCTGGTGTAAACTGCGGTTGACAGCTCGAAAAGGAATCGACCGATGCAGACCGCAGCCCCGCCGCAGCCGGACGTGACGCAGGACAGGCCCGCCGCGGTCGTGATCGGGGCGGGCCTTGGCGGGTTGGCGTCAGCGATGCGGCTGGGCGCCAAGGGCTATGCCGTCACCGTCATCGACCGGCTGGACCGGACCGGCGGGCGGGCCTCGTCGGTCAGCGCGGGCGGGCATCGTTTCGACCTTGGCCCGACCATCGTCACCGTCCCCCAGCAGCTGCGCGAGCTGTGGGCGGCCTGCGGGCGCGATTTCGACCGCGACATCACGCTGGTGCCGATGGACCCGTTCTATGAAATCCGCTGGGAGAACGGGGTGCGTTTCGCCGCCAGCCAGGACGACGACGCCATGCGGGCCGAGGTGGCGCGGATCAGCCCGTCCGACCTGCCGGGCTACGAGCGTTTCCTGAAGGACAGCAAGGAGCGCTACGCCTTCGGCTACGAAGACCTTGGCCGACGGCCGATGCACCAGTTCTGGGAATTGGTGAAGGCGTTGCCGCGCTTCGGGCTGATGCGCGCCGACCGCTCGGTCTATGCCCATGCCGCGCGCCGCGTCCGCGATCCCCACCTGCGCTTTGCCCTGTCGTTCCATCCGCTGTTCATCGGGGGCGACCCGTTCAACGTCACCTCGATGTATATCCTTGTCAGCTATCTCGAAAAGGCGTTCGGGGTGCATTATGCGATGGGCGGCGTGCAGGCGATCGCCGATGCCATGGCCCGCGTGATCGAGGACCAGGGCGGCCGCGTGGTCATGAACGCCGAGGTCGACGCAATCCTCGTGCGCGGGGGGCGGGCCGCCGGGGTGCGTCTGGCCGACGGGCGCGAGATCGCCGCCGGCGTCGTCGTGTCGAACGCCGATGCGGGGCACACCTATGACCGGCTGCTGCGCAACCGGCCCCGCCGGCGCTGGACGACCGGCCGGCTGGCGCGGTCGCGCTGGTCGATGGGGCTGTTCGTCTGGTACTTCGGCACCCGGGGCACCCGGGCCAAGTGGCGCGACGTGGGGCACCACACCATCGTCGTCGGCCCGCGCTATCGCGAGCACCTCAAGGACATCTTCATCAACGGCAAGCTGTCCGAGGACATGAGCCTCTATGTCCATCGGCCCAGCGTGACCGATCCATCCTGCGCGCCGGCGGGGGGCGACACGTTCTATGCGCTGTCGCCGGTGCCGCACATGGGCATCGACACCGCGACCGACTGGACGGCCGAGGCAGAGCCCTATCGCCAAAGGATGCTCAAGGTGCTGGAAGAGCGGCTGCTGCCCGGCCTGTCCGAGCATGTGACCGAAAGCCTCGTCTACACGCCCGAGACATTCCGCGACCGCTATCTGTCGCCCTACGGCTCGGGCTTTTCGATCGAGCCGCGCATCCTGCAGTCGGCCTGGTTCCGCCCGCACAACGTGTCCGAGGAACTGCCGGGCCTGTATCTGACCGGGGCCGGCACCCATCCCGGCGCCGGCGTGCCCGGCGTGATCGGCACCGCCGAGGTGGTCGGACAGCTTGTCCCGGACGCTCCGCCGGTCGCGCCGTTGCCGCAGCGGCTGGCGGCGGAATGACGGCCGCCGCCGATATCCGCGCCTGTCGCGAGTTGATCCGCACCGGCTCACGGTCGTTCCATGCGGCCTCGCTGCTGTTGCCGCCCTGGGTTCGCAACCCGGCCCTCGCGCTGTACGCCTTCTGCCGGCTGGCCGACGACGCCGTGGACGAGACCGCGCCGGACGCCGGCGGATCAGCCAAGGCGCGGGCGGTGCTGCGGCTGCATGACCGGCTCGAGGCGGTCTATTCGGGCAGGCCCGGCAACACCCCGGCCGATCGGGCCTTTGCCGCGCTGGTGGAGGCGCACGGCCTTCCACGGGCCCTGCCCGACGCGCTGCTCGAGGGGCTGGCCTGGGACGCCGACGGGCGTCGGCACGACAGCCTGTCGGATGTGCGCGCCTATTCGGCGCGCGTGGCCTCGGCGGTGGGCGCAATGATGTGCGTGCTGATGGGGGTGCGCGATGCCGACCGCCTCGCGCGGGCCTGCGACCTGGGCGTGGCGATGCAGCTGACCAACATCGCCCGCGACGTGGGCGAGGATGCGCGCGCGGGCCGGGTCTATCTGCCGCTGGACTGGCTGCGCGAGGCGGGCATCGACCTTGAACGCTTTCTTGCCGATCCGCAGCCGATCCCGCCGATCCGCGCCCTGACCGACCGTCTGCTGCGCGAGGCCGACCGGCTGTACCTGCGCGCCGACCCCGGCATCGCGGCGCTGCCGGTCGACTGCCGCCCCGGCATCTTTGCCGCGCGCCACATCTATGCCGGGATCGGCGGGGTTGTGCGCCGCAACGGGGGCGACAGCGTCAGCCGGCGGGCCGTGACCCGGACCTCGGCCAAGCTGGGCTGGCTGGGGTTGGCGTTCGGGCGCGGGCTGGTCAGCCTGACGGTGCCGCGCGCCGCCACCCTGCACGCCCGCCCGCTGCCCGAGGTCGCCTGGCTCGTCGCGGCGGCGGCGAACGAAGCGCCCGCGCCCTCGCGCAGCGATACCCTGATCGAGGCGCTCGGCGTGCTGAGGGCGCGCGACCTCGCGGCGCGGGCCATGGCCGCGCAGGCCGGTTCGCCGGCTGGATCGGGGATGCGACCGACCTAGGTTGCCTAATGTCGCGGCCAGTGCGAAAGGGCACGGGATGGATCTGCCGGTCTTTGCCACCTTCCTGATCGCGTGCGGCGCCGCCGCCGCCACCGGGGCCATGTTCAGCCCCGGAGAATGGTATCGCGACCTGGACAAGCCGTCGTGGACGCCGCCCGACTGGCTGTTCCCGGTCGCCTGGACGACGATGTACCTGGCGATGGCCTATGCGGCGATGCGGGTGGCGGGGCTGCCCGGCAACGGGCAGGCGATGGCGCTGTGGGCAGCTCAGATCGCGCTGAACACACTGTGGTCACCGGTGTTCTTCGGTCTGCGCCGGATGCGCGCGGCGATGATCACCGTCGCGGCACTGTGGCTGGCCGTGGCGGCGACGCTGGTGGCCTTCTGGTCGCTGGACACGATCGCGGGGCTTCTGTTCGTGCCCTACATCCTGTGGGTCACGGTGGCCGCGGCGTTGAACCTGTCGGTGCTGCGCCGCAACCCGCAGTACGCCTGAGGCCCCGTCAGCCCTCGGCCCCGGCAAAGCGCCAGCCGGCCCGGCGCGGCACCCGCACCGCCAGCATCGGCTTGAGCAGCGGCGAGGCGAAGCGGCGCAGGTCGAGCGCCTCGTGCACGCCGATCGTCTCGGTCCCGTCAAGTTGCGTGCGCACCATCGCGCGGGTGTAGAAGGGCGCGTCGAGCATCCCCATCACCTGCCGCGGGCGGTATCCGGGATCGGCCCGCGTCTCGCGCCGGACGGCCCAGAGGCTGCGCGCCATCGGGGCCTTGGGGGGCAGCACCGCCACCTCCTGCGCGCCGCCCTTCGGGTCGAAATGCACCCCGGCCGCCAGTTCGGTGCCGTCCCGCCGCGTGGCGTCGTAAAAGCAGGTCGCCCCGCCCGCATGGGGATAGCGGCCCCAGGTCCAGAAGCTGAAATCATCCTCGAGCGCGGCGCTTCCGAAATTGGCATCGAAATAGCCATGCCCCTCCCAGCGGTGGCCCTGCGTCAGGTCCACCGACACCCGCGCGACCGGG
>Ga0213835_101117_pt1 | contig 18455 bp, 14 predicted proteins | sample SWPATP01_FD_160576 | JGI IMG/M metagenome (GOLD analysis project Ga0213835, IMG submission 160576) | Coastal seawater microbial communities from Marineland, Florida, United States - SWPA TP0 #1 | ecosystem: Environmental > Aquatic > Marine > Coastal | place: USA: Florida | collected 2016-08-05 | reverse complement strand
CGAGCCGGTGACCTCCGCGAATGCGGTGCGCAGCTCGGCCATCATCTGGGCGTGCGGCGGCTCGTCTGACCAGAGCGCGAACACCCCTCCGGGGCGCAGCCGCTCACGCAGGCGCGCAAAGCCCTCCGGCGTGTACAGATCGGCGTGCGAGGGATGCAGCGTGTGCTGCGGTGTGTGGTCGACGTCGAGCAGGATCACGTCGACCGGGGCATCGGCAACGTCGGGGAGGTGCTCGCCCCGGGCGTAGGCGAAGAAGTCGGCGGCGACGAGCCGCGTGCGCGGGTCGGTGACGAGCCGCTCACTGACGGGAAGCAGCTGCCGTTCGTGCCAGTCGATCACCGCGGGCAGCGCGTCAACTACCGTCAGGGAGGCGACGCGGGCGTCAGCGAGGGCCGTCACGGCGGTGTAGCCGAGGCCGAGCCCTCCCACGATCACGTCGAGGGCCTGGCCCGTGGCAACGGCGAGACCCTCGCGCGCCAGCTCCTCCTCCGCGACGGTGAACAGGCTCGACATCAGAAACTCGTCGCCGAGCTTCACTTCGAACACCTCCCGCCCGAGCGCCGGGTCGATGCGACGGCGCAGCACCAGCTCCCCCATCGGGGTGGACGCGACGGCGAGCTCGGCAAAGCGCAACATCGGGCCAGGCTAACGCGCAGTCGCCGCTGGTACCGTCGAGCACCGGCTCTCGCTGGTCGCGAAGGAGCATCCCATGCAACCGCACCAGCCCCTGATTCCGGCACTCCCCCTCGGGTCCGCCGCCGTCGTCTACTGCGATGGAGCGTTCGGTGACGCCGACGGCAAGACGGCGAACGGACTCGTGCGCCACTCTGAGCTGTACGACATTGTCAGCGTCATCGACTCGCGATTCGCGGGTCGCGACGCGGCCGAGGTCATCACCGGTGTCGCCCCGGGCATCCCCGTGGTCGCCACGCTGGGCGACGCTCTGGCGCTGCGCCCCGCCGTGCCCGATTACTTGATCTGGGGCATAGCTCCCGCCGATGGCGTGCTGACCGACGCGCACCGCGCGGTGCTGCTCGACGCGATCGCGCGCGGCATGCACATCATCAATGGCCTGCACGAGTTGCTCGGGGACGACGCCGAGATGTCGGCTGCGGCTGAGCTCAGCAACGTGACGATCACCGACATCCGTCGCCAGCGACTCGCGAAAGACCTGCGACTCTTCTCGGGGAGCATCGCGCGCGTCACGTGCCCCCGCATCGCGATTCTCGGCACCGACGGCTCGATCGGCAAGCGTACGACGGCCACGATTCTCGTGGAGGCGCTGCGTGAGCGCGGCCTGCACGCCGTGCTGATCGGCACCGGCCAGACGACGATCATGCAGGGCGGTCTCTACGGCGCCGCTGTCGACGCGATGGTGCCGCAGTACCGCTCGGGCGAGGTCGAGCACCAGGTGGTGCGCGCGTTCGAGACTGAGAATCCCGACGTCATCGTGGTCGAGGGCCAGGGTGCGCTCAGCCATCCGGCGTACCTCAGCTCGGGCGCGATCATCCGCGGCAGCCGCCCCACCGGTGTCATCGTGCAACACGCCCCCGCCCGAGTGGTGCGCGACGACTTTCCCGATGAACCGATGCCCAGCCTTGCCTGCGAGATCGCCCTCATCGAGCTGTTCGGGCAGACCCGGGTGATCGGCATCACCCTCAACCACGAGCACATGACAGTCGACGAGATCGCAAGCACCATCGAGTCGTACGGCACACAGTTCGCCGTTCCGGTGACGGATGCGCTGCTGCGGCCGACGACGGAGCTCGCCGACATGGTCATCGACTCCGACCCGGTACTCGGCCGCGCTCTCGCGCTGGCACTCAGCCCGCGGTAATCGCGCGCAGCCCGACTGGCTCGGTGTCGCCACGGTGCGACTCGCCGACGAGGAGGGATGTTGTGCTGTCCTCGACGTTGCGAGCCGCACCGGGGCGGTGACGGGGGCTTAGGTCCTGTCGTCAGGGGCGTGCGCGGTCGTCTCTGCAGCCACGCCGCCCGCCGGAACCATGCCGTCGCTGCCTCCCAGCTCGGGCTCGACCTCGAGGCCGTAGTGGTCGCCGATCTCGTCGACCAACTCGGCGCGCTCGGCTCGGTCGGCGAGGCGTCCCTCCTTGCGGAACGCAACGACCAACGACGCGCAGGCGAGCAGCAGCACGATCGAGAACGGCAGCGCCGCGATGATCGACGCGGTCTGCAGGGCACCGAGTCCGCCGACCAGGAGCAGCGAGATCGCCAGCAGGGCGACGACCGCGACGAAGAAGGCGCGCACCCAGCGGCGCGGTTCGGGGTCGCCGCCGGTGGCGAGCATCCCCATCACCAGCGAGCCCGAGTCGGCCGACGTGACGAAGAAGATCGAGATCAGCAGGATCGCGCCAAGAATCAGCGCGGCACCGCCGGGCGCCGAGCCGAGCACCGCGAACAGCGAGCCCTCCGTGTCGACTCCCCCGTCAGCGTCGATGAGGCCACCGGCGCCGTAGAGCTCGGTGTGGATGGCGGTTCCGCCGAGCACAGAGAACCAGAGGAAGGTGATGATCGTGGGCACGAGCATGACGCCGACAACGAACTCCCGCACGGTGCGACCCTTCGAGATGCGGGCGATGAAGATGCCCACGAAGGGGGCCCAGGCGATCCACCAGCCCCAGTAGAAGCTCGTCCAGCCGGCCTGCCAGGCCTCACCTTCGGCACCCGCGAAGGCGCTCACGGTGAAGCTCAGCGCGATGAAGTCGCCGAGGTAGTTACCGATCGACTGCACGAACTGGCGCAGCAGGAACTGGGTCGGCCCGACGACGAGGAGGAACACGACCAAGAACCCGGCTAGAGCGAGGTTGATGTTCGACAGCCACTTCATGCCGCGGTTGATGCCCGACAAGACGGACGCGAGCACGGCGATCGAGATGACGATAATGACGGCGACCAGGGTGACGTCGTTCGACTCCGCGATGCCGGCGGCTTCGAGCCCGGAGCCGATCTGCAGCACGCCCAGCCCGAGAGAGGTCGCGACGCCGAACAGCGTTCCGACGAGCGCGACAACGTCGATCAGGTTGCCCAGACCGCCCTTGACCTTTTTCCCGAACAGGGGCTCGAGGGTCCAGCGCACCGAGATCGGGCGGCCGCGACGGTGGATGGCGTAGGCGAGGGCGAGGCCGAGGGCGACGTAAATGGCCCAGGCGTGCACGCCCCAGTGGAGGTAGGTCTGCGACATGGCGGCCTGCGCGAGCTCGACGTCGGTTCCCTCGACGCCGGGGCGCGGGTTGGCAAGGTGGTTCAGCGGCTCGGCAACGCCCCAGAAGACGAGGCCAATACCCATACCCGCGGCGAACAGCAGGGCAAACCACGAACGGTAACCGAACTCGGGTTCGTCGTCGTCTTTGCCCAGCTTGATGCGGCCGTAGCGACTGAAGGCTGCCCACAGACCGAAGGCGACGAAGAACGCCGCAATCAAGACGTAGTACCAGTTGAACCACGCGATGATCTCGGACTGCACAGCGCCAAAGCCCGCCTCGGCGGCATCCGGGGCGATGAGGGTGAAGGCCACGAATCCGACGGCGAGGATGGCGGCGGGCCAGAACACCCAGTGCTTGATCGGGCGTCGCTTCTCTGGCGGCGCAGTGGATGCGGGACTCGGGGTACGTGCGATGGGTTCAGTCACGTCGATTCAGGATACGGACGTGAACAGGCAAAATCAGGTGATATTGCCAGCTTACGCCCAGACTTCTTTGACATCACGCGCGCACGCGCGCACCGCAACCCGCGGAAACGCAGCAACGGGGGCCCGCCCATGGCGAACCCCCGTCACTCACCTCGGTGAGGTCAGGCGATGCGGATCATCTTCTTGTTGACGAACTCGTCGATGCCGAGAGTTCCGAGCTCACGGCCCGAGCCCGAGTTCTTCACGCCGCCGAACGGCAGCTCGGGGCTGTCGGCGAGCACGCAGTTGACGTAGACCATGCCGGCGTCGATCTGGTCGGCGACGCGCGCGGCCTGCTCCTCGTCGGTTGTGAACAGGTACGAGCCGAGCCCGAACGGCGTGTCGTTGGCGAGCTCGATCGCCTCGGCCTCGTTCGCGACCTTGAAGACCTGCGCGACAGGGCCGAAGAACTCTTCGTAGTAGGCCGAGTTGCCCTTCTTGACGTTGGCGAGCACCGTGGCCGAGAAGTAGGTGCCCTCGCGGGTTCCTCCGACGAGCACCTCGGCGCCGCCGGCGACGGCCCGCTCAACCTGGTCGGCAAGGTTGTCGGCGGCCTGCGCGCTCGAGAGCACGCCGTAGGCAGCCTCGCCCGCCATCGGGTCGCCGGGGCCAACCTCGCCCATCTTGGCGACGAACTTCTCGAGGAACTCGTCGTACAGCTCGTCCACGACGATGAAGCGCTTGGCGCCGTTGCACGACTGGCCGCTGTTGTCGACGCGAGCGTTGACGGCCATCTCGACCGTCGCATCCATGTCGTCGGTCGACAGCAGGATGAAGGGGTCGCTGCCGCCCAGCTCGAGCACGACCTTCTTCAGGTGACGCCCGGCCTGCTCGGCGACGGCGGCACCCGCACGCTCGGAGCCGGTCAGCGAGACGCCGGCGACGCGCGGGTCGGCGATGATCGTCGACACCTGCTCGTTGGTGGCGTACACGTTGACGTAGGCGCCCGCCGGGAAGCCGGCGTCGTCGAAGATCTGCTGGATCGCGGCGGCCGACTCGGGGCACTGCGCTGCGTGCTTCAGGATGATCGTGTTGCCGAGCACGATGTTCGGGCCCGCGAAGCGCGAGACCTGGTAGTACGGGAAGTTCCACGGCATGATGCCGAGCAGCACGCCGAGCGCGCTCTTTCGGATGAACGCCGAGCCCTCGCTGCCCTCGGCCAGCTCAACCGGCTCGTCGGCGAGCAGGGCCGGGCCGTTGTCGGCGTAGTACTGGTAGATGTCCGCCGAAAAGTCGACCTCGCCCAGGGCATCGCCGATCGGCTTACCCATCTCGCGCACGATGATCTCGGCGAGCTCTTGGCGACGCTCGCGGTGCAGCTCGGCGACGCGGGTGATAAGGGCGGCGCGCTCCTCGCGAGTGGTCGACCGCGCCCAGTTGCGGCTGGCCGCGAACGCGGCGTCGATCGCGGCGGCGATGTCGGCGTCGGTGGCCGTCGGGAACTCTTTGACGGTCTCGCCCGTCGCCGGGTTGATCACGGCGTACTTGCTCATGGGACTCCTTGAGTGTCGTCGGTGGTCGTCGCCGCCCGATCGGACGCGGCGACGGTGCACGCTTTCGCCCCCACCCTAGGGCCTGGCGACTGTCCAGCGTGTCGACACCGAGGCGATTGTCAGCGCCTCATTCGCCGTTGTGTACAGCGCGCTCATCCGGTGCGCCGAGCCAGCGGCGCAGGGCCTCCCCATGAGCGTCGAGCGCGGGCGGAGCGGTCGGCGTTTCGGGAGTGAAAGCCGAATACCGCACGGGGTGGCGCACCTGTGCCGGGTGCCCCTCCCCCACGTCGACGAGCGGTTCGAGACCGAGCGAGGTGGCGAGCGCGAACGCGGACGGGATGTCGGCGACGCGACCGGCGGGAACGCCGGCGGCGAGCATCCGCTCGACTGCGTCATCGACCGGGATGCGCGCGAGCGCCTCCTCGAGACCGGCGATCAGCGCCGCGCGGTGGCCGACCCGGTCGCCGTTGCTCGCGAAGCGCGCGTCGGCGGCGAGCGCGGGGACGCCGAGAGCGACAGCAAGGGCACGGAACTGCCGATCGGAGCCGACGGCGACGGCGAGCATCCCGTCGGCGGCGCGCAGCGTCTCGTAGGGCGCGATCGAGGGGTGCTGGTTGCCCATCGAGCGCGGGGCATCGCCGGTGGCGAGGAAGCTCGACGCCTGGTTCGCGAGCGACGCGAGCAAAGAACTCAGGAGGTCGACCTCGACGTGCTGACCCTCGCCCGTCGCGTCGCGGTGGCGCAGCGCCGCGAGTATTCCGATCACAGCATCTTTTGCCGCGAGGAGATCGACGAGGGCTACCCCGACCTTGCGCGGCTCGCCATCGGCGTCGCCCGTGATGCTCATCAGCCCGCCCACCGCCTGCACGAGGAAGTCATAGCCGGGTAGGTGCGCGCCGGCGCCCGAGCCGAAGCCGGTGATCGAGCAATAGACCGCGCGGGGGTTCGTTCGCCGGACGGCCTCGGGGTCGAGCCCGAAGCGCTCAAGCGACCCGGCACGGAAGTTCTCGAGCACAACGTCGGCGCGTGCGGCCAGGGTGCGTGCAAGGGCGGCGTCATAGGGGTTCGCCAGGTCGAGCGCGATCGACTCTTTCAGCCGGTTCGCCGACTCGAAGTACGCGCTCGAGGACCCTGCCCACGGCGGCCCGAAAGCGCGAGTGTCGTCGCCAGTGCCCGGCCGCTCGACCTTGATCACACGAGCGCCGAGGTCGGCCAGCCACATGCTCGCCGAAGGACCGGCGAGCACGCGGCTGAAGTCGGCGACGAGAATTCCAGCGAGCGGGCCACGGGTCACGCCGCCACTGTAGCCCCGGCGAAGGGTGCATCATGGTGGTGCACGCTTCCCCGAGGTGCGCCGTGCGGCGCCCGCCACCTGCCTCGACTCGCCGAGCCCTGGAGAACGCGCATGCCCACACCCCGCCCGACCCCCGACGAGGTCGCCGCCGACCCGATCGGCCTCGATGCGATGCTCAGTGACGACGAGCGCGCCGTGCGCGACCGCGTGCGCGCCTTCGTCGACGCCGAGCTGCGACCGCACCTGGCCGAGTGGTACGAGAATGCGGTGCTGCCGCGCGAGCTGCTGCCCGCGTTCGGCGAGCTGGGCGTGCTCGGCATGATGCTGCGCGGCGACGGCCTGCCCGGCCGCAGCGCCGTCGAGTACGGCCTCGCCGCCGCCGAGCTCGAGGCGGCCGACTCGGGGCTGCGGACGGTCGTGTCGGTGCAGGGCTCGCTCGCGATGACGGCGATCCATGCGTTCGGTTCCGATGGGCAAAAAACGCAGTACCTGCCCGGCATGGCGTCCGGCCGCATCGTCGGCTGCTTCGGGCTCACCGAGCCGAACGCGGGCAGCGACCCCGGCTCGATGACCACCTTTGCCCGCCGCGACGGCGACGACTGGGTGCTCTCGGGCGCGAAGCGCTGGATCGGGCTTGCCTCCATTGCCGACATCGCCGTGGTCTGGGCGCAGACCGACGACGGCATCCGCGGCTTCATCGTGCCGACCGACACTCCGGGGTTCACGGCCACGCCGATCACGGCGAAGCTGTCGATGCGGGCGTCGATTCAGTGCGACCTCGCCTTCGATGAGGTGCGCCTGCCCGCCGAGGCGCTGTTGCCGGGAGCCCGCGGGCTCAGCGGGCCCTTCACCTGCCTCAACTCGGCGCGCTACGGCATCGTCTGGGGCGCCATGGGCGCCGCCCGCGACAGCCTCGAGGCCGCCCGCCGCTACGCCCTCGAGCGCGTCGCCTTCGACCGCCCGATCGCCGCCGCGCAGCTCACGCAGCAGAAGCTCGCCGACATGACCGTGCAGGTGTCGACCGGCACGCTGCTGGCCCTGCACCTTGGCCGGCTGAAAGACCAGGGGCTCGTGCAGCCCCACCAGATTTCGATCGGCAAGCTCAACAACGTGCGCACCGCGATCGCGGTCGCCCAGAGCGCGCGCACGATCCTGGGCGGCAACGGCATCACGCTCGAGCACTCCCCCATGCGCCACGTGCAAAACCTCGAGTCGGTGCGCACCTACGAGGGCACCGACGAGGTGCACGCGCTCGTGATTGGTGCGGCGCTGACGGGGCTGCCGGCCTTCCGCTAGCTCAGGCTCCGGCCGTCACCGCGAGCGCGAGCACGAGCGATCCGGCGATCATCGTCAGGAAGGCGGCCGCGAGCAGGGCGAGGCGCAGCCGACCGGGCGCCACGGCGACACGTACGACGAGCATCCCGAGGGTGAGCGCGATGGCGAGGCCCGCGCCCACGAGCGCGACCGATGAGTCGAGCCGCGCCCACAGCGCGACAAACATGCCGCCCACGAGCACGGCCGTGATGGCAGCCATCACCACCCAGACGTTTCCGGACGCGGTCGTCAGTTGCGGCTGCGCTCGCACGCGCGTCGGGTCGGGCTGAGAGGGTTCGGCCATCGCTCCACCGTGCCAGCGCTGGCTGGCAGTGCGGTCAGGATGCGCGGTGCGAGTGCGACGCTCAGAAAGCGATGCTCAGAGTGCGACGCTCAGACAAGCACCCGCTCGGGGACAACGACCGGGTGCGCGCCCGCCATCGTCTCGAGCACGCGAATCACCTGCGAGCTGTAGCCGAACTCGTTGTCGTACCAGACGTACACGATCAGGTGACGGCCGTCGCAGATGGTCGCGAGCCCGTCGACGATGCCGGCGCGGTGCGAGCCCACGAAGTCGGTCGACACCACCTCGGGCGACTCGATGTAGTCGATCTGCTGGCGCAGTTCTGAGTGCAGCGACATGCGGCGCAGGTGCTCGTTCACCTCGTCGCGCGTCGTCTCGTCGCGCAGAGTGAGGTTCAGGATCGCCATCGACACGTCGGGGGTGGGCACGCGAATAGCGTTGCCGGTGAGCTTGCCGGCGAGCTGCGGCAGGGCCTTCGCGACCGCCTTCGCGGCACCTGTCTCGGTAATGACCATGTTGAGCGCGGCGCTGCGGCCACGCCGGTCGCCCGAGTGGAAGTTGTCGATCAGGTTTTGGTCGTTCGTGTACGAGTGCACCGTCTCGACGTGGCCGTGCTCGATGCCCCACGCCTCGTCGATGACCTTCAGCACCGGCGTGACCGCGTTGGTGGTGCAGGATGCGGCGGTCACGATCGCGTCGTCAGGCGCGATCACGTCGTGGTTGATGCCGTGCACGATGTTCTTCAGGGCACCCTTGCCGGGCGCGGTGAGCAGCACGCGCGCCACGCCGGGGGCCCGCAAGTGCTGACTGAGCCCCTCCTCGTCGCGCCAGCGGCCCGTGTTGTCGACGACGATCGCGTCGCGGATGCCGTGCGCCGTGTAGTCGACCCGGTCGGGCGCGTCGGCGTAGATCACCTGAATAAGCGTGCCGTTAGCGAGAATCGTATTCGCCTCCTCGTCGACCGTGATCGAGCCGTCGAACGGCCCGTGCACGCTGTCGCGCCGCAGCAGGCTTGCCCGCTTCACGAGGTCGTGCTCGCCGCCGCGGCGCACCACAATGGCGCGCAGCCGCAGCCCCGCGCCGCTGCCCGAATGGGCGACGAGAATGCGTGCCAGCAGTCGCCCGATGCGCCCGAATCCGTAGAGCACCACGTCGGTCGGCGCGGACGGCGAGGCAGACGGCATGACGGTGGCCAGCTCGTCGCGCAAGAACTCCACGAGGTCGCGGCCGTCGGCACACGCCGCGTGCCCGGTGACGAGACGCGCGATGTCGAGCGAGGCGGGGCCGGGCTGGATAGCGAGCAGAGCATCCAGAACACGACGGGAGTCGGCGAGCGCCAGCTCGTCGCCCGTGACGTGGTGAGCGTAGCGGTGGGCGCGAAGGATGCCGATGGCCGACTCGTTGATGAGCCGGCGACCGTGGATGCTCGTCACCACCCCGTGGTCGCGATACAGGGTGCCGATGAGGGGAATCAGCTGCTCGGCGGCCGCCTCGCGCTCTTTCCAGGCGGCATGGATGGTGGTGACGTCATCGCTCACTGTGGCGTTTCCTTGGCTTCCCGGCCCGCATCGTTGCGGCCGTGTCGAGGGTGATCGGGGACACGTGGTGGCGGTGGTACCCCGAGCCTAGCGAGGGTTCCGCACCGCGTTCGTCACCTGCTCGCAACACTCTCGACACAGTGCGTACCTAGCGTGGGCCCATGGACGAGTGGGTCGACCCCTTCATCGGCTCGGCGGCGACGAAGCTTCCCGAGCCCGTCGGGCTTGCCGCCAGCTGGTGGTCGCCGAAGCCGCTCGTGGGAAACACACACCCGGGCGCAACGTATCCCTTCGGCATGGTCTCGGCGTGCGCCTACTCGGGGGCGTACCCCACCGGGTACGGCGTGTACGACCTCAACACCGAGGGCGTGCCGACTCAGCTCTACGACAGGCAGCTGGCGAGCGGCATCACCCACTTTCAGCAGTCTGGCACGGGCGCGATTCGCAAGTACTACAACTACGTGCGGGTCACGCCGATGCTCGAGCCGCTCGATGCTCTCGGGCGCACGTTCACACTGAGCCACGAGGAGGCGTCGCCTGGCTACTACGCGGCAACCTTCGACAACGGGGTGCGCGCCGAGGTGACGGTGGGGCCCAAGAGCGCCGTGCACCGCTACACCTTTCCCCGCCACCAGGACGCGCGCATCGTCGTCGATCTCTCACACGGCGGGCTGCAGATTCCGCACGGCGCGACCGTGCCGCTGAGGGCCAACATGCACCAGGTCTCCCCCACGGTCGCCGAGGGGCAGGTCGTCATGGAGGGCGCTCCGCTCGCCTTCCACCTGGAGTGCGACGCCCCCCACTGGAGACAATTGCTGTGGTACGACCGGCGCCTGATGCACGGCAGCACCAGGCTCGACTTCGACGCGATCCGGCCGACGACCCTGCGCCCGTTCGGCGTGGTGTGGGCTGGCCCCGTCGAGGCGGGGCAGACGGTCGAGCTGCGCATCGGCTTCTCGCTGCGCGGGCCCGAGAAGGCGGCGGCCAACCTCATTGCGGATGGGGCGAGTGGCCCGCACCGCTTCGCTGAGCGCCGCCGCATGACGGCCAAGACGTGGCGCAAGCACCTGCGCCGCATCGAGGTGAGCACCCCGTCGGCCGACCGACGCACGGTCATGGCGACGGCGCTCTACCACTCGCTCATCAAGCCAAGCTTCGCCAGCGCCGAGAGCCCGTTCTGGCCGAGCGACGGCCCGTTCGCGTTCGACATCAGCACGATGTGGGATATCTACCGCACCCAGTTGCCCCTGATCACCGCCCTGTTTCCGGAACGCTCGGTCGAGCTCGCTACCGCTTTGCTCACGATCTGTGAGCAGGAGGGCAACTTCCCGATCGGCTACCGGATGGCGATCGGCAGCGACCGCTTCGCGCGCCAGGCGAGCGCGCTCGCGCACACGCTGCTGTCGGAGCTGTGCCTGCGCGGGCTTCCGGGCATCGACTGGGCGTGGGCGCTGGTGCACATGCACAACGACCTGCGGCGCACCTACGGCGAGGACTACCTCTTGAACGGCTTCGTCGAGCCGGCGAGCCACACCCTCGACCTTGCGTTCGGCTACTGGTGCACCGCGCAGGTCGCCCGCTACCTCGGCGACGAGCAGCTCGTGGCCGAGTTCCGGCCGCTCGCCGACGGCTGGCGTCGCGCCTTCGACGACTCGGGGCTCTTGCGCGGCTCGACCTTCTACGAGGGCACCCGCTGGAACTACTCGTTCCGTCTCCTGCACGACATGGATGCGCGCATCCGCTCGGTCGGCGGAGACGACGCGTTCGTCACCCTCCTCGACCGCTTCTTCGGCTTTGGGGCGGAACCGGTGAGCTTGCCCGGCGTGCGGCCGAGCACCGAGGAACTGGCCGAGGGCTACGCGCTCGGCCGCTTCGAGGGCCTCAACAACGAGCCCGACATGGACGCGCCCTGGGCCTACCAGTACGCGGGCCGACCCGATCGCACCGCCGAGGTCGTGCACGCCGCCGTCATGCAGCGTTTCGGGCCTGGGCCCGGCGGCCTGCCCGGCAACGACGACTCGGGCGGCCTCAGCAGCTGGTACGTGTGGGCCTCGCTCGGGCTCTTCCCCGTCGCTGGCCAAAACATCACGCTCCTGAACGCCCCCTCCTACGAAGACGCGACGGTCCACGTCGGCGAGAACCGTCTCGACATCGGCACCCGCGGCTTCCGCGAGCCCGAGGCGGCCGGCCGCCCGCAGTACGTACAGGCGGTGCACCTCAATGGGGTCGAGCATCCGCGCCCCTGGTTGACGGGGGCCGAGCTCGCCGCGGGCGGGCAGCTCGTCGTGAGCCTCGGCGACGAACCCTCCGGCTGGGGCGCCACCGTGCGCCCGCCGTCCTTTCCCCTCAACCAAGCCTCACCGACGTAAGCCGAACGCCACCACGACCGCAGGAGGAACCATGCCCGAACTCGACCGCATCGAGCGTCTCGTCATCGTCGTTCGCGCCGACCCCGTGATCTGCGGGCACTCGGTGGAGGCACGCAACCTCGCGGAGGCGGCGATCGCCCGCGGAATTCCCGATGTGCGCATCGTCAGTTGGCCCATCGAGCTGCTCGAATCGAGTGGACTGCCCCTGAAGCCGCTCGCGACGATCCCCGAGTACAGCCCCGGCATCACGGTGGAACGCCCCGACCCGGTCGGCGACTACAAGGTGGTCGACGGTCGATACCTGGCGGGTCTCGTCGGTCGCCTCTTTGAGCTGTTCACCGACGGCGTGCCGACCGTCGCGATGTCGCTGTACCTGAGCCCGCACACCCTCGCCGTGTCCGAGGCGCTGCGCGTCGCCCGCGCGACGGGCCTGCCCGTGAACGTGCGCACCATCGCCGAGGCGGTCGGCAGCGACGTTACGAACGTCGTGCGCAGCTGCGTCGACTCCGGGCGCTTCGGCGCGGCCGCCCAGGTGCTCGCCGCGTACCTCGACGCCGACCACCCCGTCGCGGTGTCGGAGTACACGCGCGAATTGATCGTCTCGTCAGCCGAGGAGGTCGACCGGATGCACGGCACCCGCTTCGCCGCGCATTGCCGTGAGCGCGTGGCGATCTCGTACCCGGCGATCGACGCGAGCGCCTACCTCGACCTCGACGACGCCCGCATCGATGAGGTGGTGGCGGCGCGCGGACTCGACCGCGACGGTTACATCCTGTTCCTCTCGCGCCTCACGCAGGCCAAGGGCGTCGACGACCTCATCGCTGGCTTCGAGCGCAGCCGCGCGGGTGACGGCCTGCAGCTCGTCATCGCGGGGCGCGGGCCCGAGGCCGCGGCGCTGCGCGAACGGGCCGCGTCCTCGCCGAAGGCCGCGAGCATCCATTTCTTGGACGACGTGTCAGACACCGAGAAGCCGTACCTGATGGCGGGCGCCGCGACGTATGCCCTGCCGAGTAAGCCGCGGCCCGAGTTCGTCGAAACGTTCGGCATCGCGCTCGCGGAGGCGATGCTCGCGGGCGGCGGCCCCGTCATCACGGCCGACACCGGCGGCATTCTCGAGGCGGTGGGCGACACTGCACTGATCGTGCCCGTCGACGACCCGGATGCGATCGCCGACGCCATCGATCACGTCGCCTTTGCGCTCACCCGCGACGAGCGCGCTGCCGCCGCCGACCGGGCGCGCGAGTACGCGTTGCAGTTTGACCGGCAGGCCGTCTTCGACCGGCTGTTTGCGCGGTTTATGCCGGCGCTCGCGCAGGTCTAGCGGCTCAGGCGTCGGCGGCGGCCAGCTGCCCGCAGGCGCCGTCGATCTCTTTGCCGCGCGTGTCGCGCAGGGTCGTTGGGATGCCGGCGTCGTTGAGTCGGCGCACGAACTCGTTCTGCACCGCCTTCTCTGACGCCGTCCAGATCGAGCCGGGCGTCGGGTTCAGCGGAATCGGGTTCACGTGCACCCAGCCGCGGCCGCGCTCGTGCAGTTTCTGCGCGAGTAGATCGGCGCGCCAGGCGTGGTCGTTCATGTCTTTGATGAGCGCGTACTCGATCGACACGCGTCGGCCCGTCTTGTCGAAGTACTCGCGTGCCGCATCGAGCGCCTCGTCGACCTTCCAGCGCGAGTTCACCGGAATCAGTTCATCGCGCAGCTGGTCGTCGGGGGCGTGCAGGCTCAGGGCGAAGGTGACCGGGATCTGCTCGTCGGCGAGCTTGCGAATCGCGGGCACGAGGCCCACCGTCGACACGGTGATGTTGCGGGCGCTCATGCCGAGCCCGTTCGGCTGCGGGGCCACCATGGTGCGCACGGCGCTCATGAGGCGTGCGTAGTTCGCCAGCGGCTCGCCCATGCCCATGAACACGATGTTGCTGACGCGGTCGGGCGTCTCGTCGCCCTTCTTGCGGCCACCCAGCTCGCCGCGCGCGAGCGCCCGGTTCGCCGCGACAACCTGGTCGACGATCTCGGCCGCCGACATGTTGCGCGTGAGGCCCGCCTGACCGGTCGCGCAAAAGGGGCAATTCATGCCGCAGCCGGCCTGGCTCGACACACACAGGGTGATGCGGCCCGGATAGCGCATCAGCACGCTCTCGACGAGCGCCCCATCGTGCAGCTTCCAGAGAAACTTGATGGTGTCGCCGTTGTCGGTGCTGAGGCGACGCACCTCGGTGAGCAGCGGCGGCATGAGCTCGGCGACGAGCTCGTCGCGCCCGGCGGCCGGCAGGTCGGTCATCGTGGCCGGGTCGGTCGAGTAGTGCGTGAAGTAGTGAGTGGAGAGCTGCTTCGCGCGGAAGGCGGGCAGGCCGCGTTCCGTGACCGCCTGGATGCGCGCATCCGCCTCGAGGTCGGCCCAGTGCACGGGCGGTTTTCCTCGCTTCGGGGAGGCGAACTGCAGCAGCGGACGCCCCTCCGTGTCGAGCTTCTGCTGCCAGCCCTCGGTCTGCGGGCGCACCTGACGCACCTCGCCGTTGTTGCGGATGCCGCCAGAAGAAGCCATAGCTCTAGGGTACGGGGGCGCGAAGGACCCCCAAACCCGCGTACCGTTAGGGGTATGACGCCTCCAGAGACGCCCGATACGACCGAGGCTGACAACGCCAACGCCCTCCCGAAGTTCAGCGAACTCGGCCTGAGCGACGCCGTGATGCGCGCGCTGACCGACGTGGGCTACGAGACCCCCTCGGCCATTCAGGCCGCGACGATCCCGACCCTGCTCGGCGGCCGCGATGTCGTCGGTCTTGCCCAGACCGGCACGGGAAAGACCGCCGCCTTCGCCCTGCCGATCCTGTCGCGCCTCGACGTGTCGCAGCGCACGCCCCAGGCGCTCGTGCTCGCCCCGACCCGCGAACTCGCCCTGCAGGTGTGTGAGGCGTTCGAGCGCTACGCCGCCCACCTGCCCGGCGTCAGCGTGCTGCCCGTCTACGGCGGCCAGGGCTACGGCGTGCAGCTGTCGGCGCTTCGCCGCGGCGTGCACGTCATCGTTGGCACGCCCGGCCGCATCATGGACCACCTCGATAAGGGCACCCTCGACCTCACCGAGCTGAAGTACCTCGTGCTCGACGAGGCCGACGAGATGCTGAAGATGGGCTTCGCCGAAGACGTCGAGACGATCCTCGCCGACACCCCCGCCGACAAGCAGGTCGCCCTGTTCTCGGCCACGATGCCCGCCTCGATTCGGCGCATCGCCCAGCAGCACCTGAACGACCCCGAAGAGATCAGTGTCAAGACGAAGACGACGACCTCGTCGACGATCTCGCAGCGCTACCTCGTCGTGTCGTACCAGCAGAAGGTCGACGCCCTCACGCGCATCCTCGAGGTCGAGAACTTCGACGGCATGATCGTGTTCGTTCGCACAAAGAACGAGACCGAGACGCTCGCCGAGAAGCTGCGGGCACGCGGCTACTCGGCGCAGGCCATCAACGGCGATGTGCCCCAGGTGCAGCGCGAGCGCACCGTCGAGCAGCTGAAGAGCGCGAAGCTCGACATCCTCGTCGCCACCGACGTCGCTGCGCGCGGCCTCGACGTCGAGCGCATCAGCCACGTTGTGAACTTCGATATCCCTGTCGACACCGAGAGCTACGTGCACCGCATTGGCCGCACGGGCCGCGCCGGGCGCACGGGCGATGCGATCAGCTTCGTCACGCCGCGCGAGCGTCGCCTACTCGACGCGATCGAGCGCGCCACCCGCCAGCCGCTCACGCAGATGCACCTGCCGACGATCGACGACGTCAACGCCACGCGTCTCACCCGCTTCGACGACGCCATCAGCGAGGCCCTGAACAATACCGAGCTCATCGGGACGTTCCGCGGCATCATCGACCACTACGTCGAGCACCACGATGTGCCCGAGGCCGATGTCGCGGCCGCACTCGCGGTGGTCGCACAGGGCGGAACCCCCCTGCTGCTGAACGAGGAGGACATCCGCCCGCCGAAGATGCCGCGCGACGGGCGGGAGACGCGCGTTGCCGGCGGCCGGCATGCCCGGGGCGACTCCGAGCGCCCGCCGCGACGCGACCGCCGAAACGGTCCGCCGCTCACGTCGTACCGCATCGAGGTGGGCCGCCGTCACCGCGTCGAGCCCCGCCAGATCGTGGGGGCGCTCGCCAACGAGGGTGGGCTGTCGCGCGACGACTTCGGCGCCATCGACATCAAGCTCGACTTCTCGATCGTCGAGTTGCCGGCCGAGATGTCGCCCGCGACCCTCAAGAAGCTTGCCGACACGCGCATCAGCGGCCGCCTGATCGAACTGAAGGCCGACCGTGGGCCGCGCAAGAAGGATCGCGGCTCGTTCCGCGACCGCGACGACCGCGGCGCGCGCCCGGCGCGCGACGGCGACGACCGGGCGGCACGCAAGCCGCGCCAGAAGCGCCGCGACGACTAGCGATCGGCGCCTGCGGCGTCAACCCCCTGCGCTCCCAGGCACATCGGGCGTACCGTTCGGTTCAGCACGCGGCGATCCCGCGTCTGAAGCCGAGGAGGCGCCACATGACAACGATCACCTGGAGTGTCGTACCGGGAGTACCGCACCTCGCCCTCGTCGGCCGCAACGGCACCGACGTCGTCGCGACGATTGAGACCGACGGCATCCTGCGTTACCGACTGATCGCGGCAAACGGCACGATTCTCGGCCGCTTCGCCACGATCGGCGAAGCGCAGGCGGCCCTGCACACCTACGAGATTGAGCGCGAGATGCGCGAGGGGCAGCTCACGTGAGCGGGCCGAGCGCCGAACAGTGGTGGCCGACCCTGTCGATTGACGCGAAGCATCGACTGATCTCGGCGATCGATCACGCCGACGACGGTTCCGAAGTCCCGATTCCCGAGGCCGTGCGTGACGAAATCGCCGAGATCACCGGTGAAACGCTCGGCGATGATCGTGTGCTCACCGATGACGAGCGCGAGTTCATCGCAACCCAGCGCGAATTCGTCGACTAGGCAGCGCTCGCGCCGCACACCTCACCGGGCGTCCGACTCCCAGACGGCCGCGATCTGCGCCTCGGCGTCCTCGTCGCGCACCCGCTGCCAGTTGCGGCCACCGCGCTGCAGGGTCTGAATGACGGCCGCCGGAATCTCGTCGGCGGCGAGAGGATCGGGGCGCCACCGGCATGGCCGCACGTGCACCAGGTCGACCGTGAGCGCGGCGGTGCTGTCGTCGCGGCGGTAGGCGCCGTCGAGACGTCCGAGCCGAATACCGCCGCGCGCATCCACGGTGATCACGAACGCTCCGTCGGGCGCCGACGCGAAGCGGTCGACACGGCGAGCGAGGCGTTCCCGCTGGCCGGCGTCGCCGTCGTCGATACGATCGCCGATTCCGACGACGCCGATCTCCAGCGCGCGCTCCACGGCAGCCCCGTCATCGGGGATGGTCGCCGAGCGCGAGCGCATCGGCGCGCGAAACACAGGCGCCGGGTCAGTATCGTCGGTGGCCGCACTCACCGTCGAATACCCCGCCTCACGCTGTGGACCCTCAGTCGGTTCCCGAATCGAACGCCGCGCCCTCGCCGACGGCGTCGAGCGCGTCAAGGTCGGGCTCGCCGCCGGTGCCGGCCGTGATCGCCTCGGCCTCGCCCGCGGTCATGCGGCCCACGAGCTCGGCCGTGGGCCCGCCGATGAGACCCTGGCCCGCATACTGCTCGAGGCGAGCGCGCGAGTCGGCGATGTCGAGGTTGCGCATGGTGAGCTGGCCGATGCGGTCGGTCGGTCCGAAGGCGGCATCGCCAACGCGCTCCATCGACAGCTTCTCGGCAGCGTACGACAGGGTCGGTCCGGTCGTGTCGAGGATCGTGTAGTCGTCGCCGCGACGCAGGCGCAGCGTGACCTCACCGGTGACGGCCGAGCCCACCCAGCGCTGAATCGACTCGCGCAGCATCAGCGACTGCGGGTCGAGCCAGCGACCCTCGTACATGAGCCGCCCGAGGCGCCGCCCCTCGGCGTGGTAGTTCGCAATGGTGTCTTCGTTGTGAATGCCGTTGAGAAGACGCTCGTACGCGATGTGCAGCAGGGCCATTCCCGGCGCCTCGTAGATGCCGCGGCTCTTGGCCTCGATGATGCGGTTCTCGATCTGGTCGCTCATGCCGAGGCCGTGGCGGCCGCCGATCGCGTTCGCCTCGCGCACCAGCGCGACCGCGTCGGGGTACTCGACGCCGTTGATCGCGACGGGGCGTCCGGCATCGAAGGCGATGCGCACGTCCTCGGTCGCGATCTCGACGCTGTCGTCCCAGAAGCGCACGCCCATGATCGGCTCGACCGTCTCGAGTGACACGTCGAGGTGCTCGAGCGTCTTCGCCTCGTGGGTGGCGCCCCAGATGTTGGCGTCGGTCGAGTAGGCCTTCTCGGCCGAGTCGCGGTACGGGAAGCCGTGGGCGACCAGCCACTCGCTCATCTCTTGGCGGCCGCCGAGCTCGGTGACGAAGGCC
>Ga0213835_101115_pt1 | contig 18463 bp, 15 predicted proteins | sample SWPATP01_FD_160576 | JGI IMG/M metagenome (GOLD analysis project Ga0213835, IMG submission 160576) | Coastal seawater microbial communities from Marineland, Florida, United States - SWPA TP0 #1 | ecosystem: Environmental > Aquatic > Marine > Coastal | place: USA: Florida | collected 2016-08-05 | reverse complement strand
CAGGGCAGTCTATGACGACGGCCACGAACTGCTGGTCGGAGATCGCCGCGACGGAGGCTACGACGCATTTGTCGTTGATACCCGGTCTAGCGACACGGTGTGGAACTCCGACATCTGCTACACCACTGTCGCTTCCGCCAAGCGCGGCGCTGGCGCGGCGGCAAAGAGGCTGCTGAAGGAAGTTGACGAGGCTGTTGAGATCCCTGTCTCCACCGACAGCGTTGCTACCTGCGAGGTCGTTGACACCGAGAGTCAGCCCGACGCCGATGTCGAGTCTGACATTGTCTTGCCGAGCCCGCTCTGGGAATCACGGGACGGCTATCACATGGCCACGATCCAGCGGGGCCAGCAGGCTGCCCGGTGCTCGATCGTGCAGATCGACCCGGACCATGTACTGGGTTTCATTCGCCTTCGGGACCTCACCCTCCGCATCGAATTTGGAGGCTTGATGGAAGCCAGGCAGGCTCTTGGCAAGCGCGCGACGGGCTTGCTGGAGCAGCTCGTGCCCGAGGGCATGTATGCGGGCGGGCTGTGAAGCCCCCCGCCAAAGCGAGATCCTGGCGGCAAACGAACGGTTTACCGCCAGGGGCCTTTGCAGGGCTTCGGCCGATCGGCCTACCTGCTGCCTGGCTTCTTTCGGCGAATGCCACGACTGATTACAGTCCCCTGCAATTTTATCGTTCTGGTTGAACCGCCGCTAGGATCTTGTCGTCCAGACTGCCCCCGCAATCTAACCAGAGACGGGGACCCAATGGAACTTGACATCACAACCAGCATCGCAAATGCGCCAGTCGCTCTTGATACGCCGGACACGCCTGAAACGGAGCGCAAGCAGCGCAAGACGAAAGGTCCTGCTAACCTCGACGAGGCCGTCAACAATTTTCGGAATTCGGTACGAAGAGATCACAAAACTGCGGTGCAGGCGGCGTTGCGCGTAGCTGAGGCTGTCGCAGACCTGACCAGCAATTACGGTATGCGGACCGCAGATCTGAAGGCCTATCTCGTGTCTGAATGCGGCGTCAATCGCGGCGATGTCCAGGTCTACCTGAAACTGCTTTCCGCAGTCGGCCCGCACAGGGACATGTTGGCAAAGGCAGGGCTGCCAATGAGCACCCTCAAGTCGCTGGTCAACGCTCCAGCGGCGGTGCGGGAGCAGGTCCTCGGGCTGATCGCGTCCGGCAACCTTGTCGGGTCGCACGACATCGCCGCGCTCAAGCGCAAACATGCCGAGGAATTGGCCGGACCCCAAGCCGTCCAGCACAAGAAACGCATGAGGACCCTGCAAGCCGCGGCCCGCAAGATGGCATGCGACCGCGTTACCGCCTTCCGGAAGGCTTTCCACCCTTTTGGGGCGGAACTTGTCAGCTTCTATAATCACGGTACGGAGCGGAGATATTCGGCCGAGGAGTATGACCGCCGCAAGGCCTGGATCGTAGCTCAGGCCGAGCTTTGCCTGCGGCAGTTCGAAGAACTGTTCGATGTCAGCGCGCTGCCGCCCGCATACGAGTTCAATCTCGACCTTCACCCGGACGATGAGGTCAAGCTGGCGCAGGCGTACCACAGCCTGCGGGAACTCGCAGCCGGCGACCTCCAGGCTGTCGATCCCGAATCCTTCAACCCGTATAATAAGGAGGACGACTACATCGACGTCTGGCATGTTGAGCGGATCATCTGGCTGCTCGACGACATCGATGTCGGAGAGCAGAACCTGAGGCGGCCGCCAAAGGCAGCACCCGCAAAGGTGGACCGGCCCTCCCACCGCCTCAATTCGCTCGAAATCTGCACGGGCGCCGGCGGCCAGGCGATCGGCCTTCACTCGGCAGGCTTTGACGCGCTCGGGCTTTACGAAATCAACCCGCATGCCGTTGCGACCCTGCGGGCAAATCGCCGCCTCGGCCCGGTGCATCAAGCCGACGTCAGGAAAGTGGATTTCAAAAGATACCGGGGCTATGTCGATCTTCTGGCGGGCGGGGTTCCTTGCCAGCCATTTTCCGCGATGGGCAAGCAGCAGGGCCGGAACGACAAGCGCGATCTGTTCCTCGAGACCGTCAGGATAGTTGACGAGGTTCAGCCAAGGGCCTTCTTCTTCGAAAACGTCCATCGGTTCGGACACGTGCGTGCCGCCAGCTATCGCGCCGAACTCCACCAGCGCTTCCGGGATTTGGGCTACGAAACTCAGGTCTTTTCGTTCGACGGGACCGATTACGGGCTCGCCCAGTGGCGCCCGCGCGTTGCATTGGTTGGATTCCGCGACGGTCTGATGTCGCGCTTCGAGATGGCGCCGAAATTTGAGAACGAGTGGAAAGCCACCGTGGGAGAGGCTTTGCTGGACATTGTCTCGGCCGATGGCTGGGAAGGCGCCGAGGAATGGGCCCGCGAAAAGGCCAACAGGATCGGTCCGACGATCGTGGGAGGATCGGAGCATTCCGGCCGGCTGGCATTCACCTCCAAGCAGCGAATGCACGTCTGGGAGGAGATGGGCTTTGATCCGATGGGGATTGCAGAGCACCCTCCCCAGCCTGGACACAAGGGCCGGTTCCAGTTCACGCTCGCGATGGGCGCGCGGCTGCAGGGTTTTCCCGACGACTGGCAGTTCAAGGCGATCGGGAAACAGCAGAACCAGCACAAGAAGCGTCAGATCGCCAACGCGCTGCCGCCCATCATGGGGCGAGCAGTGGGGCTTGCCATCCACTCGGCCTTGACCGGTGAGGCGTTCGACTACGCCAAGGCGCTCAAGCTTCCGCTGATGGATTCACTTCCGGCGGACAGGCGCCCACGCTTCAACGACCTCAACAACTATGTCTTCCAGCCGGATGAAGAAGACTACGCCGAGGACATGCCTGCCATGTAAGCTCGAACCGTTGGCACTGCGGTCCCCGACCAGATGGCCGGGATCGCGGTACGCGGACCAGACATCGGTCTTGGGCCGCCAGCGTCAATGCTGGCGGCCCGTGCTCGCTGGCCGATGGACAACGCGATCGCTTCCAGCAAACTGCCTCCACGCGGGCCGGCGATTTCGGTCGATGCCAGGCGAGCGTGAGGCGGACGCCATGTGGCCAGCAGATCCTCAACCTTTGCGCAGGAAGTGCGGCATCACCAGGCGGGGGCGTGCCAGCTTGGGCTTAATCTTGCCATCGAGGATCCGCCGCTCGATCTCGTCGGCAAATGCCGGATCATTCGGGAAGGCAAGCCGCAGGACCCGCCTCACCTCGTCAGCCCCCTCCCCCGCCGAGGAAAGAAGCATGATGGCCGCGTCGGCAAGTGCTACTCGAGCGTTCGTTTCCGTCAGAGGCGTCTCGCCATATTGGCGCTGCTGGCGCTCGCGGGCGCGCTGCCGGCGCTTGGCCTCGGCGTTGTAGGCGCGAAGTTCCTCCGTGGTCATGGAGGCGAGACCCTCATTCCCGGCGTCATGATCCGGTCGGTCCGGTTCCGAGGCTCGTTCTGGGCGCTTCATCTTTTCTGCATCACCTCAACGGGTCATGGAAGTTGTCTGCAACGCCGAGTTTGACGCGTCAAGCTGATGATAGGTGGCTCATTGCGGGGTAAACCTGACTAGCTGAGATGCGCAAGACCGGTGCCGGGGAAATGGCCGAGGGCCGCAACCATTTCGTCCCTCGACATCAAGCACATTGCCGTGGTCAGTCCGTCTGCCACTGCGGCCGAGGGACCGGCCACCGAAATCAGCCGCCATCGGTTCGGTGCCGGCAGGCCGGTGCGCGGATGGAGGATATGCCCCACCGCTCCGTCGGCATCGAACACGGTTCCAAGCGGCGACGAGGTGGCAAGGGCGCGATCGCGCAGGCCGATTCCGCCCGCCGCCTCGTGGCGGTCGTCATCGAAACGGACTGGCCAAGGGTCGCCATCGGGTCGGCCGCCGAGCGCACGGAATTCGCCCGTATTGACGAGAATGTCGTTCAGGCCACTGGCCGCGAGGCGGTCCGCCACCCTGTCGGCGACGTAGCCTTGCGCGATGCCGTTCAGGGTCAGCGCCATGCCGGGCTGGGTGAGGGCGATCCGGTGGGCATCGTAGTGGAGATGCTGCCAGCCGATCCGCTCCAGCGCGTCGGCAAGCGCTCCCGGGGACGGCGCGCGGCCAGCGGCATGGTATTCGGCATAGGCAGCCCAGAGCGGCTGGACGGTGGGATCGAACAGCCCGCCGGTCGCGGCATGGACCGCACCGCATATGTCGAGAAGGGCCAGCATCTCGAAGGGCGGGTTTTCGAGACTTCCTTCCCGGTTCAGGCGGCTGAGCGCGGAATCGGGCCGGAACAGGCTGAAGATATTTTCAAGCCGGTCGATCTCCGCGCGACAATCGGCGACGATCCGCTCGGCCTCGGGATGGGCGAGGGTGATGGACGCGCCGGCGCCCATCGCCGAGCCTTTCCAGTGATGGAGGCGGGGAGACGACGCGGCCGCTCCTCCGGTGGTCAAACCGGCGCAGGCCGCGGCGCTGATTTGCAGGAAGCGTCGGCGGTTCAGGAGCGACATGGATTTGGCCTCTTCCGGTTTCCCGTTGGTTTCAATGCGACTGCGCAGGGCCCTCGGGGGCCAGGAAGTTGCCGTCCTCGTCCATCTCGAACTCGACCGGCGCAAGGACCATCGCATCGGGGACCGCCTCCAGTGTCACGGGCGTGCCGCCATGCTCGGCGATGAAGGCCTGTGCGGTTTCCCGGCTCGAAAAAGGCACGAGCTCCGGGGCGCCCATGCCGCCGACAAGCGTCGCCCCGACCACATAGACGGCGCTATCCGCCTCGATCCAGTTGTCGGCGCCCGGGAATTCCCAGCTCGGCGCGGCAGCCATGTCGGAGACATAGATCGCCGTTATGGCATGCGACTGCTCGGGCATGCGCTGATAGGCGATCGCGTCGCGGACCTGGCTAAAGAAGAGCGGTTCCGAGATGCCGGAAAGGTGGACCTGTGCCTTGGGTCCGGGATGTTCGAGCAGGTTCATCTGGCAGTAATGGCCGAGCGCTTGCTCCGTCATCGAGACGGGGGGTGGCGGGCCGGCATTCTGGGCGTTGCAGGCGGCAAGCGCCAAGAGAGCGGCGAAAAGCGTCAATCGCGGGATCATGGGGTCACCTTTCGGAATGCTGCCACCGCCGCTAGGAAGGTCGCCGCCGGCCAGAGCCAGAGGGAGGCGAGCGCCTGTGCGGGGGGGATGGTGTTGGCCGCGCCAGCAAGGCCCGACGCGGCGCCTGCGGCGTCGGAGGCGGCGAGGTTGTAGAGGCGGAAGGCGTCGGCCGGGTTGGCCAGCATCAGCCAGGGAAAGACCGTCGTGGTGAAGGTGCCGCCGCCATCGGCGACGATCGCCGCGAGCAGGCCGAGATCGTAGAGCACGATGAAGACCAGCCAGACTCCGACGGCCAGGCCCGCCGCCGCGCCCGGTCGCCGGGCGAGCGCCGAGATCGCATAGGCGATGGCGAGGAAGGTCGCGCCGAGGAGCAGCGAGGTCCAGAACAGCCGGAAAAGCGACGGAATGCCGCGACCGGCCGTCGGGTCGGACCAGAGGGCGGCTGCGCCGGCAATGCCGTAGCCGATCGCCACCGCCAGCGCCAGGGTGCCGAGATGGGCGAGGAATTTGCCGGCGAGGATTTCACCGCGCGAGACGGGATAGGTGAGCACCAGCGGCAGGGTCCCCCGCTCGACCTCGCCGGCAATCGAATCGAAGGCCATCAGCAGCGCCATAAGGGGCACCAGATAGACGGCAAGGCTGGTGAGGCTGGCCACCACCACCGACAATTTGTCGACGCCCAGTTGCCCGGTCGGGGCGCTGCCCGCCGCCGACAGCACCATGGAAAAGAGCGCCATCATCACCACGGCGATGGCGACCCAGCGGTTGCGCAATGCGATGCGGATTTCCGTGTTCGCCACGGCTGCGATGCGGTTCATTGCGGAACCCTCCGGCTGAAATGTTCGTAGATGTCCTCGAGGCTGGGCGGCACGACCTGGACATCTTCGATCAGGGAGCGCAGCTCGGCGATGTCGCTCAGCCGTGTGAGCTTCTCGTCGGGCGTGCAGTCGAGATCGACCCGCACACCGTTGACGCGGCGGCCGTGCAGGCGGCGCGCCACTTCCTCCGCGGAATCGGGTCTCGCCGCGACCTGGAGCTGGATCGGCAGCGCCGCGCCGCGCCGCAGATTGGCAAGCGTGTCATTGGCCACCAGATGGCCACGGCTCAGAATGGCGATGCGGTCGGTGCGCGCCTCGACCTCGGTCAATGCGTGGCTCGAAAGCAGGATCGCCGTGCCGTCGGCGGCAAGCTCGTCGAGGATGGCGTAGAACTCGCGCCTGGATACCGGATCGAGCCCGCTGGTCGGCTCGTCCAGAACCATGAGTTTCGGCCGCCCGATCAGGGCCTGGGCGAGCCCCACGCGTTGGCGCATGCCCTTCGAGTAGGTACCGATCCGCCGCTGTCCGGCTTCGCCGAGGCCGACGCGATCGAGCAGGTTTCGCGCCTTGGCCGGGCTTTCGCCGCGAAGCCGGAGGTAGAAGCCGATCTGCTCCAGCCCCGTCAGGGCGGGATGGAAAGCGACGTTCTCCGGCAGATAGGCGGTCGCGGCCCGCGCCGTGCGGGACCCCGGTGCCGCGCCGACGACCTCGATCGCGCCGTCATCGGCGGGAATGAGGCCGAGGACGATCTTCATCAGCGTCGACTTGCCGGCGCCGTTGTGCCCGAGCAGGGCCACGCGTTCGCCTGCCGCTACTTCGAGCGACACGTTGGCCAGCGCCCTGGTTTCGCCGAAGGTCCTAGTGACCTGTGAGAGGGTCAAGATCAGCATGGTCACTCCGGTTGTACAGCCAGGCAGGGCGGGCATCCCGTTCCATGATGGCGATGTATTCGGGTACTTCGATTTCGGGTGCGCGGACGAGCGGATGACTGTCGACCACACCGCCGGGCAGGATGGCGGGGAATGCGGCCTGGCTCCAGCGCACGAGCTGCACGGCCGGCGATCCCAAGAGCAGTTTTGCCGCGGGCTGCGACCAGAGAATGTGATCCATCAGGTCGTTGGGCCGGAAGGGGCTGTCGGCATAGCCGTCGCCATCGAGGTCGAAGGCGGCATGGTCGGACCAGTAATTGCCGCGGCCCTCGTGGCTCCACTCGATGTGGCGTGTGCCGACATACTTCACCTGATTGCGATTGCCGATGAAGGCGTTGCCGGAGAGCGCGTTGCGCTCCGAGCCGGCGGTGAAGTGGATGCCGATCTCGCAACCCTCGAAGCGGTTGTCTTCGATGGTGTTCTTGTGGGCGTTGTAGATGAAGGTGCACTTCTCGTGCGTGCCGCCCCGCACCAGATTGCCCCTGACGCTGGCATTGTTGGCATAATTAAGCATCATCCCGTGCGCGCGGTCCCTCAGCGACATGTTGTCGTGAACGGTGATGCGGTTGGAAAACATCAGCGCGAAGCCGAGGTGGTTGCCGATAGAGACGTTGCCGGAAACCTCGCTGTTGTTGGCATACATGTAGTGGACGGCGAAGCGCAGGTCGCGGAAGAGATTGCCGCGGAAGATACCGTCATTGGAGGCGTTGACGAAGATGCCGTCGCGGCCGAGGCGAATGTCGTTGCCTTCGATCACCGTGCCGGGCGCGTTCCAGACATAGACGCCATTGCCGCGATCGTTCATGCGGTGATCGCTGCGCCCGACGATCCGGTTGTTGCGCACTAGGCTGTCCCTAGCACCCCGGACGTGCACGCCATGCAGGTTCCCGACCAGGACATTGTCCTCGACAATCGTCCCGCGTGCTTCGCGCTCCAGCTTGATGGCGGCGTCGATTTCCTCGTGACGGCTTCCCGAGCCGCGGATCTCCAGACCGCGAACCGTTACATCTTGACCGGTCACGGTGATCACGCTGCCGGCGCCACCACCTTCGATGATCGCTTCGCCACCCCCATCCAGGGTGAGCGGAATTTCGAGCAGCACCGGGCCATGATAGCGGCCCGGTGCCAAGAATAGCACGTCGCCGGGTTGGGCCCCGGCGACGGCTTCAGCGAGCGCCCCCGGCATCGCCGCGACCGTGCGTTCCGCTGCCGCCACTAGGGCGGCGGAAGCGGCAAGCGCGATCGCGACGAGCGCGGGGAGGAGCAGCCGGGGGCGTCGCATGGCTAAGCCGGCCTTGGTTCGACCAGCATCCGGCCGCGCATTTCCATGTGGAGCGCGTGGCAGAACCACTGGCAGTAGTACCAATAGACGCCGGGCTTCGCCGCCACGAAGGTGGCCGACGCCGTGGCCTGCGGGCCGAGTTCGAAGGCAACACCGTGATCGCCCATGCAGAAACCGTGGGTGAGGTCGTCGATGTCGTCGAGATTTGTGACGATAACCGTCACCTCATCGCCTTCCTGCACGGTGAATTGATCGATGCTGAAGGCCGGTGCAACCGACGTCATGTAGACGCGGACCTTGTTCCCGTCGCGGATGATGGTCTCGTTCCAATCGTCGATGTCGACGCCGTCGGCCTCTGCCTGTCTGCGTGTCTCCGCCCACATTGGATCGTCTCGGTTCCAGACATGGAGCGGGTCGACTACCGAGCGGTGGACAAGGATGGAATCGTGCGGTTCGGCGAAGGTCGGCCCATCATGGACCACGGTCATGCGGTCGCCCTCGAGCGCAATGAGCTGCTCGTTCTCGGGCTTGAGCGGCCCGACATTGAGGAAGCGGTCCTTCGAGAACTTGTTCATCGAGATGAGCCACTTCCCATCGGCCTCAAGCGTCTCGCCCATGGTCGTCGAGTTGTGACCGGGTTGGTAGTGGACATCGACCTTGGAGATAATCGGGTCGACATCCTCGCCATCATAGGCTCGGATCGCCTTCTCGATGTTCCACTTGACCACCTGGCTGTCAAGAAACAGCGTGGTGAAGGCATTGCCCTGGCCGTCGAAGGCGGTGTGAAGCGGACCGAGGCCGAGCTGCGGCTCGGCCACGACCACCGTCTCACGCGGATCGAGGCTGTCGTCCTCGAAGATCAGGTCGAGCTTGGTCACGTCGATTACCGATACTGTTGGCGACAGCTTACCGCCGATGCACAGGTGTTTCCTGTCGGGCGCCATGTTGCAGCCATGCGGGTTGTTGGGGATCGGAACGTAGCGCGTGTACTTCTTGTTGTTGCCCTTGCGCCCGTCGATCACCTTGACTCCGTTCAGCTCGATGTAATCTCCTTCTGCGATGCCCTTCTCGATCTCGGCAATATTGAAGACCACCACATGGTCCATCTCGGCCGAGGTCATCTCGGCGAGCGTCATGCCCATCTCCGAATTGTAGGAGGTGGAAAAGGCCCATTTGCCTTCGTAGTCGGCATCCGTATTGTCGAGGTTGCCCGAGACCATCACCTGCCAAGCGACTTCCATCTTGTCGGCGTCGACGGCGGTGAAGAAGTTCACGTACTTCTCGGGCTCGTCGAGGATTTTGCCGTCATTGACCATCGGCCCTTCGTCCTCGCCATTGGCGAACACGTAGTTGGTTCGCGGCCATTTCTGCGGGCGCAGGCCGTGGATCGCCTTGGCGTTGGGGATCTCGATGATCTTATCGGGCTTCATGACATCGCAGCGCACGCGCGCGACGCGCGTGTTGGCCTTGTCGTTCATGAAGAGGAAGCGGCCGTCATATTTGCCCTCGGTGAATGACATGTGCACGTGGTGCAGGTCGCCATTGTCGTGTGTGACCTTGCCGTTGGCGGCGAGGAAGGTTTTCGTCTTCTCCGTGAGGCCTTCGGTCAGGATCCTGAGGGACTCGTTGGTCTGACCCCAGCCGGTGGCCGAGCAGCGATTGAAGACGGGGATGCGCATAAGTTCGCGCATGGAGGGGACGCCGAGAATGCGCAGTTCTCCTGTCTGGCCCGAAGACCAGAAGCCGTAGTACTCGTCCAACTCTCCGGGCTGCAGCTCGAAACCGGCGGCCCGTGCCGGCAGGGCGGCCGACATCACTCCACTCGTGCCCATGGCACCCGCCAGCAGGGCCATCTTGCCGGGTCCGGCAAGCAGGCTGCGCCTTGTCAGTCCGTTCTTCTCTTTCGTTTCCATCACATTACTCCTTCCTTTGGACGTGATTCCTTGAGCGCGCGTTCGATCGCCGCGTCGGTGCCGACATTGCGTTTCTCGAATGCCTCGCGCTTTTTCATCTTGAGGATCACCACCGGGCACTTGGCCTCGCTCTGGTAGAGCACTTGGCAGTTCAGGCAGTTGTGACACTCATTGGGATTGATTTCGCCGGTCGGATGGATGGCCTGGACCATGCAGTCCTTGGCACAAACCTGACAGGGATTGCCGCATTCGCGGTAGCGCTTCAGCCAGTCGAACATCCTGATGCGGGCGGGAATCGCCAGCGCGGCGCCGAGCGGACACAGATAGCGGCAGTAGAAGCGCTCGACGAAGAGGCCGATGCCCAGCAGCACGAGCGCGTAGACGACGAAGGGCCAGGCGCGGTCGAATTTCAGGATGATGGCGGTCTTGAACGGCTCCACTTCGGCCAGCGTCTCGCCCCAGCCGATGGAAGCCATCGTCACCCCGAAGAGCCCGAGGAAGATGATGTATTTCAGGGCCCACAGGCGCTCGTGCAGTGCCCAGGGGACCGTCCATTGCGGCACGCGCAGGGTCCTGGCGATGCGGTTGGTCAGTTCCTGCAGGGCGCCGAAGGGGCACAGCCAGCCGCAATAGGCGCCGCGGCCCCAGAAGATCAGTGCGGCGGCGACCGAGAACCAGAGGATGAAGGTCAGCGGATCGAGCAGGAAGGCGTCCCAGCTGAAGCCGGTCGCGATCGAATTGGCGAGCGCCATCAGGTTGACGATCGACAGCTGCGCATTGGCATACCAGCCGAGGAAGAACAACGTGGCGGTCAGGAAGGCGATGCGGAACCAGAAGGTGACGCGCGCGGACCGCGTGAGCGTGCCCTGGAAGAAGAAGGCACCGGTCAAGACCAGAAGCATGACCCCCAGCCCGGCGATCTCCAGCGTCTTGTCGCGCCAGATGCGCTGCCACAGAGCGGTCTTCGCGGCCTGCTCGTCGTCCTCAATGGACATCGCCGGCGCCACGACGGCCGGCGCCGCAGGTGTCGTCAAGAGACGGTCGGGCAGGCGATATTCCAGGTCGAAAGTCGTGTAGAGCCGTTCCGTCGCGCCCACATCCCGCTGCACGAGAAGCTGCAGGCGCCAGGGCTGGGTGGGATCGAAACCGGAAGCGGCGGGTATGCGAAACAGGTCGATCTCGGCCAGTCGCGGCGCGCCGGATGCGCCGATATCGCCCAGCCTGCGATGGTCGCGGTCGCGGAAGCGCACCGACATGTCGCCCTGGATGAGCTGGATGCGATCGAACAGGCCGCCGCGCACATAGCCCGAACCCTTGAAGGAGTAGATGCCCCGGCCGGCGACCAGAATGGCGTGATCGCCATCGCCCAGCCAGCGCTGGAGATTGGCGTGTTCGCGCTCGCCCAGCAGCGAATGGCCGAGGGAGGGCACGCTGACCAAAGCCGCATAGAGGTCGATGAAGGTGTCGTCCGCGGGCCCTTCAAGATGGCGCGCCGTCGCACGCGGATCGCCGATCCGCTCGAAGGCGTCGTTGACCTGGCCGATATCGAGCGACATGCGCCGGATGGAGCCGTCGCCAAGGAGAAACATCCAGTCCTGAGCCTCGCCAATCTCCGTGACGAGTTCGCGCCGCTGGATCATCTCGGCCCGACGCGGGGAAAGGCCCCCGAGGCTCATGGCGCGGGCTACCCGGATGCCAGACCTGATGATCGAATCGTCGATCACCATCACAGTCACAGTTGCGCCGGCGATGATGTCGATTTCCTGCGCGGAACGCTCTGCCGCAACCTCGCGCTTCAGGTCAAGGCCAGCATAGTCCTCGATGACCTGCCGCATGCGCTGCTCGGGAATCCCGATGAGCACGATCGGTTCGGCGTGATCGACAAGCCTCGCACCTTGCACCACGGCATCGGCGTCGACGGCCACCATCACGTGGATCGGCTTGCCCGAATAGCCGGTGGTGCCGACAAAATCGGAAGTGATGAAGGCCCAGCCGACGGTCTCGCCCGCCCGCAGAACCGGGGCCACAGGCAGGTCGGGATGGATGCTACCGTAACTTTCGGCCCCTTGGACGAGGCTGGGGGCAGGAACCCGCTCAATATAGCGGGCCAAGTGGGAAGTGTCGGCCCATGCAGCGTTGCCACCGCCAACAAAGAGCGCCACGGCCAAGATGAGCCCCGCAATCGTGGCGCACCAGATAGTGTTGGACTTCGATGCATGCATAACGCGAGTGCTCCCCTAGCGTCATATCGATTAGCGAGGATGGGCGAACTCAACGTTGTGCAAGAACAAATTGTCCGACGGTTTGGGTGCAATGCGCACTGGAACAGCACGCGATGCATTCTCATTTCCCGTTCCACGGCCGGGCCATCGGCTCACCGAACCGCATGAGATCGATGCATCGACGTGCGATCTGGTCGACGATTTCCCCTACCGTCATCGGCCGGAGATAGAAGGCCGGGACGGGCGGCATGACGATGGCGCCCATTTCGGTGACGCTGGTCATCGCCCGCAAATGCCCGAGATGGAGCGGAGCCTCGCGGGCTACGAGAACGAGCGGCCTTCGCTCCTTGAGATGGACGTCGGCTGCCCTGACAAGCAGATTGTCACTCAGCGAATTGGCGATTGCCGATAGGCTGCGCATGGAGCATGGGGCGACGATCATGCCCGAAGTCGGGACGGAGCCGGAAGCGATAGTGGCGCCGATATCGGCGACGTCGTGATTGCGCGTTGCCCGTCCCTGCATACGGGCGAGACCTTCTGCTCCGACTTCCGTATCCAGCGTACGTCTGGCCGCGCGGGAGATGACTAGATCGACCTCTGCGCCAATTTCGGCGAGATGTTCGACGACACTTACCCCGATCGCCGCGCCCGAGGCGCCGCTGATGCCGACGACAACGCGCGGCCTCATTTCGCGCCTCCCCGGTCCTTCGTAGCGAATGAGAGGTTTTCCCAGATCCGGTCGACGCGTGAGGAGACCTCGGAGGTCATGGCAAGCGGCGTTCCCCATTCCCGGGAGGACTCGGCGCCTATCTTGTTGGTGGCGTCGAGGCCGATCTTGCCCCCAAGGCCGGCCTCCGGCGAGGCGAAGTCCAGGTAGTCAATGGGTGTACGGTCGAGGATCAACAGGTCGCGGGACGGATCGGCGCGCGTGGAGATCGCCCACAGCAGATCGTCGCCCGACCGCACGTCGATGTCGTCGTCCACCACGATGATCGCCTTGGTGTAGCTGAACTGCGGCAGCAGACCCCAAAGCGCCATCATCACCCGCCGCGCCTGGCCCGGATAACGCTTCACGATTGATACTACGGCGACTCGGTAGGAGCAGGCGGCGGGCGGCAGCCAGAGATCGACGATCTCTGGGATCTGGCGCCTGATCAGCGGCAGGGCGAGTTCGTTCAGGGCCTCGCCGATCACCGAGGGCTCGTCCGGCGGTCGGCTGGTGTAGGTGGAGACATAGAGCGGATCAGCGCGCATGGTGATGGCGGTGACCCGGACCACGGGGAAGGGCTCGACCGGATTGTAGTAGCCGGTATGGTCGCCGTAGGGCCCTTCCGGTGCCGTCTCGCGTGCCGATACGAAACCCTCGATGACGATCTCCGCGTCCGCCGGCACGAGAAGCGGGACCGTGACCGCCGCCGCAAGGCGCGGGCGCTCGCCGCGAAGAATGCCGGCGAAGGTCAGTTCCGAGATATTCTCCGGCAGGGGCATGACGGCCGAAAGCATCGTCGCCGGATCGGCGCCGATCGCGATGGCGACGGGCATGTCCCGCCCTGACGCGGCCCATGCGCGGTGATGCGCCGCCGCGCCGCGATGCGCCAGCCAGCGGGCGATCAGCCGGTCGCGGTCGAGCATCTGGAGCCGATAGACGCCGACATTGTACCGTCGGGCGTCGCGGCCATCGCCATTGTGCGGAGCGGTAATCACCAGTGGCCAGGTGATCAGCGGCGCGGGCTCGCCCGGCCAGCATGTCTGTATGGGCAGGCGTGCGAGGTCGGTATCCTTGCCACGACGGATTTCGGCCTGCACCGGCGGGCGCTTGACCCGCTGGCTTTGCATGTTCATGGCCGCGCGCAGCATCGGCCAGCGGGCCATCATATCAGCCAGTCCGTTGGGCGGGTGCGGATCGCGGAGCGCGGCCAGCATCTCGCCGAGTTCACCCAGGCGGCCCTCGGCAACGCCAAGACCGGCGGCGACACGGCGGCGCGCGCCGAAGAGATTGGTGACCACGGGCATGCTCGCGGCTTTGCCCCTGGCATCCACCGCATTCTCCAAACTGAGTGCGGGTCCATCGACTTGCAGCACGCGGCGATGCAGTTCCGTCATCTCGTGAACGAGCGAGACGGGTTCCTTGACGGCGGCCAAATCGTCATTTGAAGCGAGATGGGCAAGGAAATCGCGAAGATCCCGGAAGGGAGGAAGGTCACGCAAGGCGAGAAAATGTCCGTTCTGCAGAGCGGGATCGCTTGGCAGGAATTCTGGTGGCGAAATTCGATATCTTCTTTGTTCCAACGCAAAGAAGGGGCCGGCATTCATTCCGATGTTGCGGCCATGCAGGGGGCAATCGACATACCGGCCCTTCCGGGACCGATGAGGGTGGCGCTGGCGGCCCTGCCGCTCTTGCCCCTGCAGATTGCACTTCAGCGAACGATTGTCGGCATCGCGAACGACAAGCCCTCGATCCTCGAGCGACTGAGCGGGTATGAGGGCAAGACCTTCCTGATCGACCCTACCGACCTGCCGGTGGTCTTCTGCCTTGAGCTACACAAGCCGCATCCGGTCGTGATCCTGCTGCGTCGCGGCTCCGCAATCACGTGGGATGCGCGCATCGCCGCGCCTTTCTGGTCGCATATCGCGATGATCCACGGGAGTCTCGACGCGGATGCGCTGTTCTTCTCCGGCGATCTGACGATCGAAGGCGATGTCGAGGCCGCGCTCGCCCTGCGCAACGCGCTTGACGACGCCGTGATCGACCTCTTTCGCGATGCGCTTGCCGCGCTCGCACCGCCGATCGGGCCTCTGCCGGAACTGGGTCGAAACGCGGTCGGCATGCTGTCGCGGCTGACCAATCTTCCGCTGACACGGACGTCGTGATGGAAACCCGCCCCATGGAACTGGTCTGCCCCGCCGGCACCCCGGCGGCCTTGCGCGCCGCCGTCGAGGCGGGCGCGCATTCGGTCTATTGCGGCTTCAACGACGAAACCAACGCACGCAACTTCCCCGGCCTCAATTTCTCCCGCGCGGAGATGGCCGACGCAATCGCCCACGCGCATCGGCACGGCGCAAAGGTGCTCGTCGCCATCAACACCTTCCCGAGGGCCGATGCAGAAAAAGTCTGGCATCGGGCGGTCGACGACGCGGCGCAATGCGGCGCCGATGCGATCATCCTGGCCGATCTCGGCCTCCTTGACTATGCAGCAAACAAGTATCCCGACCTCAGGCGCCACCTCTCCGTGCAGGCGGCGGCGTCGAATGCGGATGCAATCCGCTTCTATGTCGAGGCCTTCGGCGTCAGGCGCGTGGTGCTACCACGGGTCTTGAGCGTCGCCGAGATCGCGGCCATCAACCGGGAGATCGATTGCGAGACGGAGGTCTTCGTCTTCGGCGGTCTGTGCGTGATGGCGGAGGGCCGCTGCTCGCTGTCCTCCTATGCCACCGGCAAGTCGCCCAACATGAACGGCGTGTGCTCTCCGGCCAGTCATGTGCGCTACGTCGAGGAAAAGGGCCATCTCGTCTCGCGGCTCGGCGATTTCACCATCGACCGGGTACCCAGAGGCGCGCCGGCGCCCTACCCGACGCTGTGCAAGGGCGCCTTCTCGGCCGGCCCCTATCGCGGCCATGTGTTCGAGGAGGCGGTCAGCCTCGACGCGGCCACGCTGGTGCCGCAGCTCGCCGCCGCCGGCGTGACGGCGCTGAAGATCGAGGGACGGCAGCGCTCGCGTTCCTATGTCACGGCGGTGGTGGGCAATTTCCGCCGCATCGTCGATGCCGTGGCCAAGGGGCTGCCGCCGCCGGCCAGCGAACTCGCGCGGCTGAGCGAGGGACAGGCAACGACCGCCGGAGCCTATCGCAAGTCATGGCGGTGAGGTCGCCGTCACGGGAGTTGAGATGACCAAAATCGCCATCACGCTCGGCCCGCTGCTCTTCCACTGGTCGCCGGAGCGCTGGAGCGACTTTTATGCCCGCATCGCCGACGAGGCGCCGGTCGACCGCGTCTGCATCGGGGAGGTGGTCTGCTCGAAGCGGCTCCCCTTCTATATCGATCGCCTGCCATTGGCGGTCGAGCGCCTGCGGCGTGCCGGCAAGGAGGTTGTGCTGAGTTCGCTGGCGCTGGTGACGCTGAAGCGCGAGCGCAGATCCTGCGCCAAACTCGGGGCGGGCGGCGAATTCGATGTCGAGATCAACGACCTTTCCATGCTGCCCCATCTGGACAAGGGGAGGGCGTTCACGGTCGGACCGCTGATCAATGTCTATAATGGAGGCACCCTGGACTTCCTCGCGAGACGCGGAGCCCGCTCCGTCTGTCTGCCGCCCGAACTCCCCCTCCCGGCGGTGGAACGTCTCGCGCGGGAAGGGCGGCGGCTGGGGGTTGCAACGGAAGTCTGGGCCTTCGGCCGGTTGCCGCTCGCCATCTCCGGCCGCTGCTATCACGCCAGGGTCCACGGCCACGCCAAGGATTCGTGCCAGTTCGTCTGCGACCGCGACGAGGACGGCCTGCTGGTGGAAACGCTCGACGGCCAGAACTTCCTCGCCATCAACGGCGTGCAGACGCTTTCTTCGACCTACTGCAGCCTGCTGCCCGACCTGGCCGTGTTGAAGAAGGCGGGGGTTTCATCACTGCGGCTGTCGCCGCACAGCTGCGACATGGTGGCGGTCGCGCGGACCTTCCGCCGCGCGCTGGACGGCGCGATGGCGCCCGCCGAGGCCCAGCGCGCGCTGGACGATCTCGTGCCCCAGGCCTGCTTCTCCAACGGGTTCCTCAACGGCCCGTTCGGCGCGGCCTTCACGTCGCTCGACGGAGGACGCTAGGCCGACATCGCGGAACGCGGCCCCAAAAGCAGGCGACGGCCGAAAGCGGCGAGGAACAGGGCGAAGGCGAGCATCCAGAAGATCGCCGCAGTGGCTACCATCGGTACGAACCCGGCGGGCCAGACCTCGGCAGCGAGCCTGGCGAGGGCCGCCAGCGTGACGGCGGCGAGGCTCACGGAGGCTGGAAGCGACGGCGAAAAGGCCTGCCCGCTATGCTTGCGGATCATGCTCGACATGATGCCGATCGCCAGGGTGCCGAATGCACCAATGGTCCAGGCGTGGATGGCCGCCGATTGCTGCAGCATCGCCGGCAGGAGCATGTCGGCGCCGAGAAGCAGGAAGCCTACCGGTAGCCACAGATAGCCGAGATGCAGCGTAAGGATCGCGCTGGTGCCGGCAAAGTGCCATCCGCGCCATTGGGTGAGGCGTGCCGCTTGGGCAATTCCAGCCGTCAGGCAGAGCCAGCCGAGGAGAGGTAGATCGGGCACGAGGATCCATAGAGCGAGGGCCGTAGCGGCAGTCGCCGCGGCAAGGCGCTCCAATGAAGGGCGGCTTTCGAGACGCATCGCCTGCCCGGCATGATCCGCGAATGAAGATGTCAGCGCCGGCACCACCCGTCCGCCGATGACGATAATGAAACCGACGAGCGCGGCGATCGTGAGCCTCGATCCGGCTGGCTGGTAAGAAGGAAATGCGCTCAGGACGCTGGCGGCGAAAAGGGCGAGAAGCAGGACGACGATCTTGCGGTTCCGGATGTCTCCCGTCGCCCAGATGCGCCGCGCGGCGATCCATGTCAGCGACACGATGAAGAACGATGCCAGGACCAGCCCGGCGTCCGGTGCGATGAAGGAGGCCCCTCGGGCGAAAAGCCAGAGCAGCAGCAGGACGGTCGTTGCCGTCGGTGCGACGGCTTCCTGCATCGTCCAACGCGGCAGGGCGGTGAGAAGGAAGCCGGCAAGAACGAGAACGGGCGCGCCGTGCAGGACATAGCTGCGGTGCCAGAGGCCTGCGGACAGCGTCGCGGGCAAGCTGGAGCCATATGCGGAATACAGCCACAGCCCGCCGAGGAAGACAGCGTCGCCTGCGGCGAAAAGAAAGAAGATGCGGAAAGGCAGATGCCGCTTTCCAGTCGAAGACGCCCGTCTGGAAGCGGCATATTCGGATGTGGAGGACATGGTCAGCCGCGCCGTTTGCGAGGCCGGCTGATCGGACCGGCGCACCGTTATTGGCCGGCGACAACCTGCCCGAATAGTTCGGCGAAGACGGTCCGTGCCCTGCCGGGGTGCTTGACGGATTGCGCCTCCTCGAAGTTGGCCGGCTCCCCAACCACGACGAGCGCTACCATTCCCATCCCGTAGTGGGGGGCGCATTTGATGCCGTAGACGCCTTCCTTCTCCAGTGTGTAAACCACCTCCTCGTTGA
>Ga0213835_101113_pt1 | contig 18479 bp, 13 predicted proteins | sample SWPATP01_FD_160576 | JGI IMG/M metagenome (GOLD analysis project Ga0213835, IMG submission 160576) | Coastal seawater microbial communities from Marineland, Florida, United States - SWPA TP0 #1 | ecosystem: Environmental > Aquatic > Marine > Coastal | place: USA: Florida | collected 2016-08-05 | reverse complement strand
GCGGCACGACCGTCCGACCCAGCATCCACCCTGCGAGGGCGGCGATCGGGAACGCCCCGCTGGAGGGGAGCATGACGCCGACGGTCTTGGACTCGCTCTTGCGCTCAATCTCCCCCGCGAGGTGGATGGCGGCGACGAGGATCTCGATGCCCTTGTACGTCCGCCGATCGTCGGTGACGAACGGGTGACGTGGGCGGGTGATCAGGTTCTTGATGATCGGCAAGTGGATGCTCAAGCGACGTCCTCCTCAGGGGAATCGTTCGGCTGACCCGGTAGCCTAACCACCCCGAACGCCCCACGCCCGCCCGGAGGCACGCCCCCCGTGGTGGCACAGCTCTCCGAGTCGTGTGATCGAGTCAGCGATCCTCCCGACCCGGCGGTACGATCCGCGCCATGCCCAAGCGTTCGCCCGGCACAAGCCAAACCCCCGAAGCCCGCGTGCGCGGGCTTCGGGCGATGCTGCACCGGGCGAACCGGGCGTACTACGTTGATGCCGACTCGATTATGTCCGACCGCGCGTACGACGACCTGCTCGCAGAGCTGGCGGCGATCGAGGCCGAGCACCCGGAACTGGACGACCCCGCGAGCCCGACCAAGCGCGTCGGCGGCGAGCCGATCCAGGGCTTCAAGACCCGTCGCCACGCCGTCCCGATGCGGTCGATCGACAACACGTACAACGAGGGCGAGATCCGAGCCTGGCACGCGCGCACGCTCAAGGCGCTCGGCGTTGCCGCACCAACCGGCGGCGACGGCTCGCTATTCGCGGGGGCCGAACGCGAGGCGGTCTGGTTCGTCTGTGATCCCAAGATCGACGGCGTCGCGGTCAGCCTCCGCTATGAGCGCGGGCTGCTCGCGTACGCCCTCACCCGCGGCGACGGCGAACGCGGGGATGACATCACGCACACCGTGCGCACGATCCGCGGCGTGCCGCTGCGATTGGAGGTCGACAGGATTGCGCCGCCGGACGTGCTTGAGATCCGCGGCGAGGTTTTCATTCCCAACTCCGCGTTCGCTGCGTTGAACGAGCAGCGCGAGCGGGACGGGCTCGAACCGTTTATGAACCCGCGGAACGCGTGCGCGGGGACGCTGAAGCAGCTTGACCCGAAGGCCGCCGCCGAGCGCGGGCTGCGGTTCCATGCGCACGGGCGGGGTGAGATCAGCGACCCGAGCTTTGCCGCGAATCACTGGGATTTCTGTGAGCGCATCCGGAAACTCGGCGTCCCGACGAACCCGCACGCGGCGCGGTGCGACTCGGCGGACGCGATCGTGCGCGCGATCGAAGCCTTCGACCAGCAACGAGCGACGCTCGACGTCCTGACCGACGGCATGGTCGTTCGCGTCGATCGGTTCGACCTCCAGGACAAGCTCGGGTTCACGAGCAAAAGCCCGCGATGGGTCATCGCGTACAAGTACCCGGCGGAGCGGAAGACGACCAAACTCATCGGCGTCGATCACCAGGTCGGCAAGACCGGCAAGATCACGCCGCGGGCGAGGATGGAGCCCGTGCTGCTCGCCGGCACGACCGTGCAGCACGCGACGCTGCACAACTACGGGCAGGTGCGTCAGAAGGACATCCGGATCGGCGACACGATCGAGGTGGAAAAGGCTGGCGAGATCATCCCGTATGTCGTCGGCATCGTCGCGAGCGCGCGCACGAAGGGCGCGAAGCGGATCGAAGCGCCCACGGCATGCCCCGAGTGTGCCGGGCCGGTCGAAATTGAGCCGCCGGAAGCCGAGGACGAGCCGAAGCTCGAAACCGCGCGTCGATGCACCAACCCCGAGTGCCCGGCTCAGGTGCGCGAGAAGCTGATCTGGTTCGCCGGTCGCAAGCAGATGGATATCGACGGGCTGGGCGAGTCCACGATCGATCAGATCCGCGCGACGGCGCTGTCACCCGACGACCCTCGTCGGGCCGAACTGGGCGTGCCCGCGGAGGCGCCGCTGATTCCGCTGGAGCATTTCGCGGACGTGTTTCGACTGCATGAGCATGCCGAGGCGTTGCTGACGCTGGAGCGCATGGGCGAGAAGAAGCTGGAAAACGTGCTCGCGGGGATCGAGGCGAGCAAGGGGCGCGGGCTGGCGCGTGTGCTTGCTGGTATGGGCATTCGGCATCTCGGCGACGCGACGGCGCGCGCACTGGCGCGGCGCTTTGAGAGCTTGGACGCACTGCTTGCGGCTGAAGTCTGGCAGCTCATGCCCACGGCGGTCAACACGATGAGCAAAGCCAAACGCAAGGCGCTCACGGGCAGCGAGGACAAGCTCGAAGACGTCTACGAAACCGGGCTCGGCGTGGATACCGCGCCGGTGGTGCACGCCTACCTGCACTCCCCGGCGGCGAAGCGCACGTTCGCGGATCTGCGCAAGGCGGGCGTGGATTTGACCAGCAAGGACTATCGCCCGCCCAGCGCCGAGCCGAGTGCGGGCGACAATGCGTTTGCCGGGAAGACGATCGTGCTCACCGGCACGCTTGAGCGGTTCGACCGCACGAGCCTGACGGAACTGCTCGAATCCCTCGGCGCCAGCGTCACCGGCTCGGTCAGCAAGAACACGGATCTCTTGATCGCCGGCGAGAAGGCGGGGTCTAAGCTCGACAAAGCCAACCAGCTCGGCATCGATGTCTGGAACGAATCCCGGCTCATCGAAGAGCTCCCCGAGCCGCACCGTCCGAAATAGCCCTATTCTCCTTTTTCGTTCCCTCCCCTGTTGCCTTGTTCGTCGTCGGCCGCCACTTCCCATGCACAACGTGGAATGCAAATACGAGCTTCGCGAGCCCGAGTTCGCCCGCGCGGGGATTCGGCGCCTCGGCGGTGCGCACGTCGCGACGGTCGATCAGGTCGATACGTATTTTCGCGTACCGACGGGGCGGCTGAAGAAACGCGAGACCGTCGGTGAGTCGGCGCAGTGGATCCGGTACGACCGTGTGAACCGTGCGGCTCCGCGGCTGAGCCAGTTCGATGTGTTCGACGAGCGGTCGGCGATCGAGCGGTTCGGGTCGCGCCCGCTGCCGGTGCGGTGCGTGGTGCGGAAACGTCGCGAGGTGTACGCGGCCGAGGGCGTGCGCATCCATCTGGACGAGGTTCAGGGGCTGGGCTGGTTCCTGGAGTTTGAGGCGCTCGTGGGCCCGACGCGCAGCGTGATGCAGTGTCACGCGGCGATCGAGCGTTTGCGGATCGAGCTGGGGCCGGCGATGGGGGAGCCGATCGCGGTGGGCTATGCCGACCTGCTCGCGCCGGAGCCCGGCGCGGGCTGAGCCGGCGCGTTGACGCGGTTCCACGGCATGCGCCCGAGGAGCATCGCCATCCCGCACCAGCCGCTGATGCCGGCGAAGGTCAGCCCCGCGCCGACGAACCCGGAGATGATCAGGAACCAGGGTGAAACGAGCATGCCGAGCACGACGCCGAGGAGCACGAGACTGCCCGCGACGATCTGCACCTGACGCATGACGGGCAGACGCGAGCGCCCTTCCGGGCGGCGAATCTGCAGCCCGGCGGCTTTCCACGCCTCGATGCCGCCGGCGAGGTGGAACGCCGATCCGCCGGCGGCGGCGTATTTCGCGAGCGCCTCGCCCGATCGTTTGCCGGATCGGCAATGAAACACGACGCGACGGTCGGCGGCTTCGGTGCGGATTCGATCGGCATCGAACTTGGAGAGCGCGTGCAGCGTGGAGCCGGGAATGCGTTCTTCGGCGTGCTCGAAATCCTCGCGCACGTCGATCAGCAGTGTCTGCCCATCACGCAGCCAGGCGCTCAGCAGATCGGGCTCGATCGCCTGCTGCTGCGGGTTGGTCTCCGGAGTTGGGGTGGCGGTGGTCATGGGATTCTCCAGCATTGGTTGCTCAGGAGGCGTTTGCCTCGCTTGCGATCGGTTCCGTGATCGCGGGCAGGCCTGCGCGGGTCCAGGCGAGCATCCCGCCGCGCAAGTTCGTGACGTTTCGCCCGCGGCGTTGGAGGAGGGACGCGGCCCGGGCCGACCGCACGCCGCTCTGGCAGTGGACGATCCAGGGCTTTTCATCGGGGACTTCGTGCAGACGTGACGCGAGGCGCGTGTGCGCGATCTGGAGGGCACCGTCGATGTGCCCGGCGGCGAACTCCGTCGCACGCCGAACGTCGAGCACGCGCACGTCGCCCGCATGGATCCGCTCGGCGGCCTGTTCCGGCGTGATGTCTTCGATCCGCCCGCGAGTGAGCGAGGCATCGGACTCGAAAGCCGAGGCGTCCACCCAGCCCTCGATATGGTCGAGCCCGACGCGGATCAGGTCTCGAACGGCTTCGTCGATGCGCGCGGGGTCCAGGATCAGGATGATCCGCTCGTGCTCAGCGACGAGCGAGCCGGCGTCGGTGTTGAACGCGCGGTCGAGCGGGATGGAGAGCGAGCCGGGCAGGTGGGCGTCGCGGAACGCCGCCCAGGGGCGCGTGTCGATCACGGCGATGTCGGCGGTGTCGATCGCGGCGAGCGAGCCCGGCGCGAGCTGCGCTGGTTTTGGGACGCGCCCCAGCACGCGCGGCCCGAGCTTGTTCACGCGCTTCATCGTCGCGAAATACAGCGGCGGTTCCGGCTGACCGGCGAGGATGAAATCGACAAAACCGCGTGCGTCTTGCGCTTCACGGATCGCGCGGTTGAAGCGGCGTTCGTAGCCGAGCGTGCTCGTCGGCACCGCGCCGAGCGCCTTGCCGCACGCGCTGCCCGCGCCGTGCCCGGGCCAGATCTGCACGAAGTCGGGCAGCGCGTCGAGGCGCTGGACGGTTTCGTGCAGGCGACGGGCAGCCGGCTCCATCGCGCCCGCTTCCCCGGCTGCCGACTCGAGCAGATCCGGACGCCCGAGATCCCCGACGAAGACAAAGTCCCCGGTCACGACGCCGATGGGTTCGTCCGCGCCGGAGCCGCGATCTGTGACGATGTACGCGATGTGCTCCGGCGTGTGCCCGGGGGTGTGCCACGCGACAAGCTCGATCCCCCCGATGTTGAACTTGTCGCCGTCGCGGAGCACGCGGTGGGGGTATTCGCCGCCGCCGGATTTCTGGGTGAGCCACTCGGAGCGCCAGTCGGCGCCCCCTTCGGCGGAGACGTAAACCGTCGCGCCGGTCTCCTCGGCCAGCTCGCGGGCGCCGGAGACGAAGTCCGCGTGGATGTGCGTCTCGGCGACCGCGGTGATGCGGAGCCCGTTGGCCCGTGCGAGATCGATGTAGCGATCGACGTCACGCTCGGGGTCGATGACGATCGCCTCGCCGGTGCGCTGGCACCCGAGGATGTACGCCGCCTGGGCGAGTTTCTCGTCGTACACCATTCGCATGAACATCGTGCGTCCTCCTTGCCCAAGGCGTGCTGGCGTCGCGCATCGCCCTCACGACCCATCAGCCGGATGCACAGAAAAGCGGGCGACGCGACTCGAACGCGCAACATTCAGCTTGGAAGGCTGACGCTCTACCATTGAGCTACGCCCGCGGCTCGCGGATTCTACCACGCGGACGCGCTCCGGATCGGCCCGGGCCTGATTGGTGATCGGGTTGCCTGGATCGGGGCGGGGGATGTGCCGGGGTTGGGGACTTGGCGGGCGGGTTTGCTGGGCGTTGGGCTGGGGTGGTGTCAGAGTGGAGGGTGTGCGGCGCTGTTGGTTGGCGAGGGTGAGGTGTCCGGTGCGTGCGCCGGTGCCGCGTGGGCGGCTTGGATTTCGGGAGGTGCGCGATGACGGTCGAACAAGTGCGGGAAGGGCTGCTCTGGGGAGCGGCGATCCACTACGGGATCCTGCTGCTCTGGTTCGCGATGTTCGCGCGCGCACGCCCGTGGCTGCGCCGGTTCCACGGGCGATGGTTTCAGATGTCCGACGAGCGGTTTGATGCGGCTCACTACACGCTGATGGGCGTCTACAAGCTCGGCATCTTTCTGTTCTTCCTGGTGCCGGGCGTGCTGCTGTTTCTGGTCGCGTGATCGCTCAGCTTGGTCGGATCGCTCGGAACGCGAGGAACATGGGGATCTCGCGCCGCGCGGTGTTCTCCGCTTCGGCGCGCGGGCCGGGCTCGCTTTCGCGTCGGCTCGCCCATTCCTCCATCGCGTTGATCACCAGCCCCGCCTGGGCTAGCGCGCGCACGTACGCGGAGATCGAGCGTGTATGCGTGACCGTGCGCACGGGCTCGGCGCCCGAAGCCGCTTCGCCGGGGTTCATCACAATCTCCCGCTCGCTCGGCGAGAGATACCCGTCCACGCGCCGGAACTGCACCCAGCGGCTGCCGTCTTCTAGCCAGCCCCATTGCGTGCGCCCGGGGGCACGGAACGCGGGGTGGAGGATGACCGCGACGAAGCGTCCGCCCGGGCGCAGCGCCGAGGCGACGCCGCTGAGGACGTGCTCGAAACGGTCGATGTTCATCAGCGCCATGACGCACGCGGCGGCGTCGAATGTGCCGAGCGTTTCGGTTGGCAGTTCGCGTGCGTCAGCGACATCGAACCGCACGCGGTCGGCGGCCCCGGCGGGCGTGCGCGCACGGGCCGCGTCGATCAGGCTCGGCGAGGCGTCCACGCCGACCACCGTCGCGCCCGCCAGCGCCAGCTCGTGCGCCAGCACGCCCTGCCCGCACGCGACGTCGAGCACGCGCTCGCCCTCCCGCGCACCCAGCAGCCCGGTGACGCCGGGGATGATGACCGTGTCGTAGTGATCGCTGCGCCGGTCGGCGATGAGGTCGTCGTACCACGCCGCGACGTGTTCCCAGGAGCGTTCCGCAGGGGCTTGGCGTGTTTCCGCGGGGCGCGTCTCGGTGGCGCGGTCGTCCGGTGCGTGCGCGAACTCGTCCGCGGGCGCCGGATCCTGCGCGGGGGTGATCCCGCGGTCCCGGTCGGCTTCGGCTGAGCGCGGGGGCGTTTCCGCGCCGATCAGTTTGTAGAAAGAGCCGGGGGCGGGAGAGACGACGCGCTGGCGCGCGCCGGTTCCGGGGTGTGTGAACGCGGCTTCAGAAGCGTGGAGCACGAGGCGGTTCAGCGGGTTGCCCTCGTGCGTGCGCCCGTTGCCGTACATGCGGTCGCCGAGGATCGGGTGCCCGCGGGAGGCGAAGTGGGCGCGGTGCTGATCGCGCCGGTTGGTCTCCATGCGCAGGCGCACGAGCGTGCGCCCCTCGCCGGAGCCGAGGCGCTGGAACTGCGTGACGCTGACGGCGACCTCTTCATCGCGTGCGAACGAGCCGGGCTCGAGCGTGCGCACGGGCCCGGTGCGCGGGATGATCAGGTCGGTCCGGATCGTTCCCTGCTCGCTCTCGATCTCGCCCTCGACCGCCGCGGTGAAGAACAGGTCGGCCTTGCCGCGCGCGAACTCGGTCTTCATCGTGTCGAAGTCCGCTTCCTGCTTCGCGAAGACGACCAGCCCAGACGCCTCGACGTCGAGTCGGCTGACGGCGAACAGGCGCGTCGCGCGCCGCCCGTGCTGCTGGCGGAGGTGTCCGAGCAGGTCGGCCGGTGCGCCGGGGGTTGCGCCGGGGCGACCGGGGCCGCGCGGCCCGAAGGCGGGCTTGGCGCCGAGCACGGGCAATCCCGGCGGCTTATCCACGACGAGGATCCGGTCGTCCTCATAAATGATGCGGATGTCGCGGGCGCGGTCCTCGCGGGTCTTGCCGAAGCGCGTGCGCGCATCGGTGGGGGCGTGGGGGCGCGAGCCGGGGGCGCGGGGCTTGAACCCCTTGGGCCCGAAGCCCTTGGCGGGGAAGGATTTGGCGCCGAAGGGCTTGTTGCCGAAGGGGCGTCCGCCGCCGGGCTTGAACGGGCGCGGCCCGCCCTGCCCCTGCGCGTCCGACCCGAACCCGCCGCCGCCTTGACGCGGCCCGCCCCGATTGGGCCCACCCCGATTCGGACCGCCTCTGTTCGGTCCACCCCTGTTCGGCCCGCCGCGGTTCGGGCCGCCGAACCCGCCCGGCGCGCCTCGGTTGCCGCCCGGACGGGGGGCGCGATGCCCAGGCTGCGGCACCGGCGTCGGGCGAAGGTCCGCCTGCTCGAACGACGGGCGACGCGGCGCGCTCGGACGCTTCGGCTTGCCCTCGGGCGACATCCGACGCTCCACAGGGCGCGCCTCGCGGTTTTCAGACTCGGGACGGTTCGTATCGGCTTCGCTCACGGGGCGCACCTCGGGTATGTCTCGGCGACCGCGTCGAGCAGCCACTCGGCAAATGCGTGCTTGGCGACCGGGTGTCCCGGGCCTCGCGGTTCCTCAAAACCCGTGCCCGGGCGTCCGATCAGCACGGCTTCGATCGTCTCAGCGTCCATTGTTTCCAGGGGGTTCGCGATGATCAGGTCGATCCCCTTGCGGATCAGCTTCTCACGCGCAGTTTCCACCATCGTCGCGCGCGGCTCCAGCGCAAACCCCACCAGGCACTGCCCACGCGAACGACGCTGCGCGCACGCGGCGAGCAGGTCGGGTGTCGATTCCAGCTCCAGCGTCAGTTTCCCCGGCTCGCGTCGGCGCTTGGCGGTGAGGTCCGCCTCGTGCGAGGCCGGTCGGTAATCGGCGACCGCGGCGGCCATGACCAGCACATCGCAATCGCGTTGATGGGCCTCCAGCAGCCGCGCGAGGTCGTCGGCGGTGCGGAACCTCTCCAGTCGGACCGACGAATGAACAAGCTGCTGCCCGGTGGGCCCGAGCAGTAGGGTGACTGTGTGCCCGCGTTCGGCCGCGGCTTGGGCGAGCGCGATCCCGAGTCGGCCGGAGGACCGGTTGCCCAGGTACCGGACGGCGTCGATCGGCTCGTGGGTCGGGCCGGCGGTCAGGAGCATGCGCAGCGGAGCGTCGGTCACGGGCGGTTCGGTTCCAGGCCCTCAACCGGGGGCACGGGCTTGGGCGATGGCGGGTTCGGGGGAGAAGATTCATAGGCGGAGCGCCCGCGTCGGGCGTGGCTGACGCGGAATCGCCCCGTCAGGCCTCGCGTGCAAAAAGCCGCTACCATGCCTCCGAGAAGCCGGGAACGGGGTGGCGAGCCGCGACGGGATCGCGGGTGGGTCTTGGTGCCGAACGGGAGACGAGCAAAAGCATGGCGAGGTCGCGGAAACGGCTGGCGGAGATCCTGATCGGGTGGGGCGTGATCACCGAGGATCAGGCCCGTCAGGCGCTGCGCCTCGCGAAGGGCGCGAACAAGCGCACGGGCGAGGTGCTCGTCGAGGCGGGGTTCTGCAAGGACACCGACGTCGCGAAGGCGCTCGCGAACCAGTTCGGGATGGAGTACGTCGATCTCAGCCCGGGCGGGCCCGGCGCGAAGCTGGTCGACAAGACGCTGATCCCCGAGGATCTCCAGAAGAAGCACACGATCGTGCCCCTGGGCAAGCAGGGCAACAAGATCGTGCTCGCGGTCCACGATCCGATGGACATCGAGCTTCTGGACATGCTCCGCTTCCGCCTGAACGTGGACGTGGAGCCGCGTCTGGCGGCAAAGGCGCAGATCCGTGAGGCGATCGAGGGCGGCGGGGCGAGCCCGGCGAACGCGCCGCGGATGGTGGGGGCCGACGAGTCGCTGGTGACCGAGTCGATCGACCGCACGATCGACCGCTCGGTGGACCGCTCGATGGATAAGTCCATCGACGTCGCGAGCGAGGACAGCCCGATCGTCAAGCTGTGCAACCGCATGCTGATCGAGGCGTGCAAGATGCGCGCAAGCGATATTCACATCGAGCCGATGGGCGACCGCGTGCGTCTGCGTTACCGCGTCGACGGCGTCTGCATCGAGCGCGACAACCTGCCGAAGCGCATGCAGAACGCGATGCTGAGCCGCATCAAGCTGATGGCGGGGATGAACATCGCCGAGAAGCGTGTGCCGCAGGACGGGCGTATCAAGATCCCCGTGGACGGGACGGACATCGACTTCCGTGTGTCGGCGTGCCCGATCTATCACGGCGAGAGCGTCGTGCTCCGTATCCTGCGACCGGATTCGGTGCGTATCGGGCTCACGAACATCGGCTTCGAGAACGACAACCTCGAGATCTTCAACCGCATCATCCGCCGCCCGAACGGCATCTTCCTGGTCACCGGCCCGACGGGCTCGGGCAAGACGACCACCCTCTACTCAGCGCTGGATATTCTGAACCGCCCGGACCGCAAGATCATCACGGCCGAGGATCCGGTTGAATACAACTTCGAGGGCATCAACCAGTGCCAGGTGCGCGACTCGATCGGGCTGACGTTCCCGGCGATTCTGCGCTCGATGCTCCGCCAGGCGCCGAACATCATCCTGGTCGGTGAGATCCGCGACAAGGTGGTGGGCGAGATCGCGATCCAGGCGGCGCTCACGGGGCACCTGGTGTTCAGCACGCTGCACACCAACGACGCGCCGAGCGCGATCACGCGACTGATCGACATGGGTATCAAGCCGTTCCTGGTCGCGAGCTCGATCCAGGCGGTTATGGCGCAGCGCCTGATTCGCGTGCTGTGTGCCGACTGCAAGCAGCTCGACCCGGACCCGGACCCGAAGTTCCTGAAGCTCGTCGGGCTGACGCAGGAGGAGGCGGAGGGGCGCGTGATGAAAGCCGTGGGCTGCCCGAAGTGCAACGGCACGGGCTACCGCGGGCGTCAGGCGATCTTCGAGCTGATGCAGATGAACGCGAAGATCCGCGATCTGGGCTTCCACCGGGCGCCGGTCGCGGACCTCCGCAAGGCGGCGCTGGAAGCCGGGATGCGCCCGCTGGTCGCCGACGGGAAGATCAAGATCCTCCGCGGCGTGACGACGCCGGCGGAGATCGCGCGCGTGAGCCAGGTGGAATCGGAGAAGTCGGCGGCCCACTGACGCCCGCCGACGCGTCGCCAGACCGTGTGTGCCCCATCTCGGAGCTGAAGACCCATGTCCTCGATGCAGATCGACCGCTTGCTTGACACCGTCGTCCGCCTGGGCGCGAGCGACCTTCACCTGACCGTCGGGCGCCAGCCGACCGTGCGCCACTCCGGGCACCTGCGCAACCTCCAGACCAAAGTCGTCGATTCCGATGACATGGTCTCGCTCATGAAGTCCATCACGCCCGAGCGCAACCAGCAGGAACTCAACGAAGAGGGCGGCACCGACTTCGGCTTCGCCTACGGTGACGCGGCACGCTTCCGAGTTTCGGTCTTCCGCCAGCGCGGCGACCTGGCGATCGTCCTCCGCCAGATCCCCAATCGCCTGCTGACGTTCGAGCAGATCGGCCTGCCGGAGATGTGCAAGGAGTTGATCCGCCGCCCGCGAGGCATGTTCCTCGTGACCGGCCCGACCGGCTCGGGCAAGACGACCTCGCTCGCGACCATGATCGACTTCGTCAACATGAGCATGGATCGGCACATCATCACGATGGAAGACCCGATCGAGTACTACCACTACCACAAGAAGTCGATCGTCAACCAGCGCGAGGTGGGCAACGACGTGCCCAACTTCGCCGAGGCCCTCCGTCGCGCCCTGCGTCAGGACCCGGACGTGATCCTGGTGGGCGAGATGCGCGACCTGGAGACGATCGAGGCCGCCGTGCGAGCCGCCGAGACCGGTCACCTTGTGTTCGGCACCCTGCACACCACCGGTGCCGCCAAGACGATCGACCGTCTGGTGGACGCCTTCCCGGTGAGCCAGCAGAACCAGATTCGCGTTCAGCTCTCGACGGCCCTGATCTGTGTGCTCAGCCAGGTGCTCCTCTCCCGGGTGGACACCGGGGGGATGGTCGCGGGGTACGAGTTCCTGGTGGTGACGCCGGCGATCGCGAACCTGATCCGCGATAACAAGACCTTCCGCATCGACTCGGCGATCCAGACGGGCAAGAAGTTCGGCATGCAGCTCCTCGACGATCACTTGTGGTCGCTCTACACCAAGGGGATGATCGGGGCCGAGGAGATGATCGACAAGAGCAAGGACCCGGCCGCGCTGACGGATAAGGTCCACCGCATGGGCCGCACGGTCGGACGGACCGAACTGGACGAGTCGGACACCAACGTGAAGGCCGAGGACTGAGCGGGAGACCACTCGATTCGGCGGGCTCCGTACTCGTCATTTGTCATTCGATGCAACGAAAAATCGATGTCGTATTGATTTTTAGGCCTGGAATTGGGTCTGGGCGTCGGATCCGGGGGCTGGTTGGGGCGTAGGGCCTTGTATGCTGAGCCGGGTCTTGGCGGTGCCGGGCGGCGTTGAGTCCGTCGGCTCAGGAGGTGTGCGTCGATGTCGATCGATCCTTCGGAACTGAAAGGACGCAAGCTCGGTCGCGTGCTCACCAAGATGGGCAAGGTGACCCGGGAGCAGGTCCACCAGGCGTTGGGCGTTCAGAAAGAGCGCACGCAGAAGAAGCTGATCGGCGAACTGCTGGTCGAGTTGGGCTTCTGCACCGAGGGCGACGTGGTGGCTGCGCTGGCCGGTCAGGCCGGGATGGCGTTCGTGGACCTCAAGGGCATGGAGCTGGAGCCCGAGGTGGTCGCGGCGATCCCGTCGGACACGGCTCAGATGTATCAGGTCGTCCCGATCGAGTTCCACGAGAAGACCAAGAAGCTGACGATCGCGATGAAGAGCGCGGACAACTTCCGCGCGGTGGACGACCTCCAGCTCCTGATGGGGTACAAGGTCACCCCGGTGGTGGGGGATAAGGCGCTGATCGAGGGGCTGATCGCGAAGCACTACGCCAAGGCCGAGTCCATGATGGACGTGGTGAGCGGGCTGGCTTCGAGCGACAAGTTCGCGGGGCTGACCGGTCACAGCGACCAGTCGATCGACCTGGACGCGGTGATGGACGCGGCCGGCGATAATCAGGTCGTCAAGCTGCTGAACCTGGTGCTGCTGCAGGCGATCAAGGATCGCGCGAGCGATATCCACTTTGAGCCGTTCGAGAACGAGTTCAAGATGCGCTACCGCATCGACGGGATTTTGTACGAGATGGTGCCCCCGCCGCCGCACCTGGGCCCGGCGATCACGAGCCGCGTGAAGGTCATGGCGAACCTGGACATCGCCGAGCGCCGCCTGCCGCAGGACGGTCGCATCGAGCTGACGGTGGGCGGCGCGCCGGTGGACCTCCGCGTCGCGGTGCTGCCGACGATGCACGGCGAGAGCGTGGTCATGCGTGTGCTCGACCGCTCCAACGCGGAGATGGACCTGGACCGCCTGGGCTTCCGCGAGGATGACCTGGTCAACTTCCGCGCGCTGCTCCACAAGCCCAACGGGATCGTGATCGTCACCGGCCCGACGGGCAGCGGCAAGACGACGACGCTCTACGCGGGCTTGAACGAGCTGAACAGCATCGATACGAAGATCCTGACCGCGGAGGACCCGGTCGAGTACGACATCGACGGGCTGTGCCAGGTGCAGGTGAACGACGAGGTGGGGCTGACGTTCGCTCGCGCGCTGCGATCGTTCCTGCGTCAGGACCCGGACGTGATCCTGGTGGGCGAGATCCGCGACCTGGAGACGGCTCAGATCGCGGTGCAGGCGTCGCTGACGGGTCACCTCGTGCTCAGCACGCTGCACACCAACGACGCGCCGAGCTCGATCATCCGCCTGATCGACCTGGGGCTCGAGGCGTTCCTGTTGACCGCGACGATCGAGGGCATTGTGGCGCAGCGCCTGGTGCGGACGATCTGCTCCAAGTGCAAGGAGCGGTACGAGCCGACGGAGGAGGAGCTGATGGAGCTCAACCTGCGCCCGTCGGACGTGAAGGGGCGGGAGTTCAGCCGCGGTCGCGGGTGCTCGAACTGCAACAACAGCGGGTACCGCGGGCGGATGGCGCTCTACGAGATCATGAAGATGGACGACGAGCTGCGCGAGATGGTGATGCGAGAGTCCAGCACGTCGGCATTACGTGAGAACGCCCGCGGCAAGGGGATGCGCACGCTCCGAGAGAGCGGGCTGCTGGCGATCTACGAGGGGATGACGACGATCGACGAGGTCGTCCGCGAGACGATTGTCGAGGAATAGCCCGTGCTGCGCCGTGCTGACCCGCGGGCGTGCGAGCCCGGGACCAGCAGCGTGGCTCCGCGGGCGTGACGGCGAGAGGTGCGGTCCATGCCGACGTTTATGTACGAGGCCCTCGACGCGAAGGGCAAGACCATCAAGGGCACGATCGAAGCCAACACCGGCGAAGAGGCCCAGGTCCGCATCAAGCAGCAGGGCTACTTCCCGACCGACGTGCGCGCGCAGAAGGTCAAGAAGACCGCCGCGACCGATCCCGCCTCGGGCGGCGCCACGAAGAAGAAGAAAGCCGGCGCGGGCTTCTCGATCGGCAAGGTCAACCAGAAGAACTTGACAACCTTCACGCGACAGCTCTCCACGCTGCAGGACGCCGGGCTCCCGCTGCTCCGCTCGCTGCAGATCCTGGAGCAGCAGCAGAAGCCGGGGCTGATGAAGAACGTGCTCCTCGGCGTGACCGAGGAGGTCGAGGGCGGCGCCTCGCTCAGCGAATCCATGGGCAAGTTCCCGCGCGCGTTCAACCGTCTCTACGTCAAGATGGTCAACGCGGGCGAGATCGGCGGCGTGCTGGACATCATCCTCCAACGCCTCGCCGACTTCATGGAAAAGAGCGAGCGCCTGAAGCGCAAGATCAAGGGCGCGTTGGTCTACCCCGTCGTGGTCGTGGTGATCGCGCTGCTGATCCTGACGGGCATCATGGTCTTCATCATCCCCCAGTTCGAAGAGATCTTCACCGAGTTCGGCGTGCAGCTCCCGGCGATCACCCTCTGGCTGATCAACACCAGCCGATGGGTCGCGGGCAGTCTGCCGGGGCAGCAGATCCAAGGGTTCTGGTTCATCCTGGTGACGCCGGTCGCGGTGGTGGTGTTCTGGAAGCTGATCCGCGCCGCCGGCCCGGGGCGCGCGCTCACCGACACACTCCTCCTCTGGACCCCGATCTTCGGGAACCTGATCCGCAAGACCACGATCGCCCGGTTCACCCGGACGCTGGGCACGCTGATCTCCGCCGGCGTGCCGATCCTCGAAGCCGTCACGATCACGGCCGAGACCAGCGGCAACTACGTCTACGAGAAGGCGCTCAAGAACGTGCACGACTCGATCCGCGAGGGCGAGAGCTTCGCGCAGCCGCTGCGCGAGAGCAAGACGTGCGACGCGATCGTGGTGAACATGATCGACGTGGGCGAGGAGACGGGCGACATGGACTCCATGCTCATGAAGATCGCCGACAACTACGACGAAGAGGTGGACGTCGCCGTCGCGTCGCTCGTCTCGCTGCTGGAGCCGCTGATGGTCGTGGTGCTCGGCGGCATGGTCGGCGTGATCGTCGTCGCGATGTTCATGCCGATGGTCGAGATGATCAACTCCCTCCAGGGCGGCGGCATGTAACGCCCCGCGCCTGGGCCCCACGCCGAGGAGGCGACGCCCGTGCGACACGCGACCCGACAACCCACGCCCGCGACCCGTCGCGCGTTCACGCTCGTGGAGCTGCTGGTCTCCATCGGGGTCATCACGCTGCTGCTCACGATCCTGATCGTCGCGCTGGGCGGGGCTCGCAACACGGCTCAACGCGTTGCGGCTCAGCAGACCGTCACGTCGCTCGGGACCGCCGTCCGCGCGTTCAAGAACGACTTCGGCTTCGCGCCCCCATTGGTCAAGGACAACAACAGCGATAAGTACGGGCCCGCGCGCGTCCCGAGCGTGACCGCGCCGCCTTCGCCGGTCTTCAACGGGCCCCCGATCAACCTGCCCGGGAACGTCACGCCGCAGACGTTCCGCTTCAGCACCGCCGCCGACAACGCCGCCGACCGGGACTATCTCCGCCTGAGCGCGGTCACCGACCCGCGCGACTGGCAGACCACCGCGGACTACCGCTTCAGCGAGTACTCCTTGGCGTACTACCTCGTCGGCGCGCTGCCCGCGACGGTGGACGGCGTGGACGGGCCCGGGTTCACCGGTGTCACACGCGACGGCGCGTTTACGCGATCCGGCGTCCGTTACGCGCCCTACTTCGACACCGCCGGGCAGCCCGACAGCATCGGGCTCTACGTCTCCGACGGGATCACCCTCGCCCAGAGCGAACGCGAAGGGCGGTACGAGCTGCGCGATCGTAACGGCGTCGCGATCCGCTATTACCGCTGGCTCTCGGGCGACCCCGCGGGCGGGGCGGCTCGCCAGGTGCGCACGCCGAACGACCTGCGCGTGCCCTTCACCGTCGCCGGGCGATCCTTCGGGATCGACGGGTCACAGGTCCGTTACGACGACCCGAGCCTGCGCGAGGCGGAGTGGGCGATCGTCGCCGCCGGCCCGAGCGGCACGTTCGGCGACCTCGGCACCGAGGGCGCACAACGCATCGTTGACGCGACGGGCGTGCGCATCGATTCGTCCGACCAGGACGGCGTCGTCGCTCGCGCGGTGCCCGTTGCGCAGCGCGACAACATCGTGGAGGTCGGGCGATGACCACCACACGCCGAACCGCAGGCGCGCCCCGTCACGGGTTCACGATCGCCGAGATCCTGGTGGTTTTTGTCATCATCGTGATCCTCGCGTCGGTGGGGATCCCGGCGGTGCGGAGCGTGCTGCGTTCGACCGACCGCGCCGGGGCCGCCAACCAGCTCTCGATCGCGATCGGGGCGGCCCGCGACGCGGCGCTGCGTTCCGAGCCCGGGCGTGATGCGGCCGCGGTGTTCTTCTTTGATCCCGACGGCACGTATCGCATCGTCCCCTGCATCCAGGTCGGCACCATGCAGGACGCGGATCTGCCGCCTCCGAACCTGCCGACTTCCTACGCACCGGATCCTGGCGGCGTGTTCCGCGATGTCTTCGTTCCGGTCCCGTTGTTCGAGCCGGTCACCCTTTCCGGCACATGGTCGGTCCGCGGCTATGTGCCGGCAGGGATCACGGACCGGGTGTACTACGAGTCGACGTTCGGACTGACCACGTTCGTTCTGGATCCGCACTGGCTCTTTCCCGAGACCGGGTTCTTTTTCGATCGCACCACCCCTTCGACCGACAACGGCGCTCGCGGCAGGCATCGCCAGACGTTCATGATTCGCTTCGCCGGCGGGACTGGCGAGCCGATCCCGGTCGGGAAGAACGAGGCGCTGGTCGTGGACCCGAGCCCGGTTTCGGGCTTCCGAGGGAGCGGGATCTACCGCGATTACAACCTCGCGCAGGCCGCCGATCTCGCCGGTGCCGTCCGGCGCATCCTCAACGATCCGTCACTGACGCGCGCGCAGCGCCAGCAACTGCTGGGCGACGAGGCATCGGACACCGTGCTCGCTCGTCCCGTGGCGCAGATCGTGCTCTACGACCGTCGCGAGATGGCGGCGTTCCTTGGGGTGACGCTCAACCGTCAGACCAACGCGCTCTACCTGCCCGTGCAGGGCGCAACCGGTACGGCCGCGGGCCCGCGACTCTCGATCAACGTGCAGCAGGTGCGCAACGCGAACGCCTGGCTCGAAGGGCGGGCCGAGGCCGGGAGCGCGTACGAGACGGGGGCGCGGCTGTTCACGCTCGACCGCACGCGCGGCTCGCTCGCGGAGGTGATGCCGTGACCATCGGTTCTCGCGCGACAATCCGTCGTCGTCGCGTCGCCCGCGCGGCTCTCGCGTTCAGCCTCATCGAGGTTCTGCTCGCGATCGTCATCCTCGCCCTCGGTCTGCTCGGGCTCGGCGCGGTGATCCCGGTCGTGATCCGTCAGCAACGGATCGCGAACGAAACCACGCTCGGCGTCAGCGCCGCGAACAACGCCGAATCGATCCTTCGCGGACGCACAGATCTCCGCACCCCGCAAACCAACACCTCGGGCAATCAGCAGGCGATCTCGCCGTGGCGTGCCTGGCGCGACGATACCACCGACGGCGGGCTCTCGGAGAACGGCACGTCCTCGGGATCCAACAACCGCACGGGGTTGTGGTGTGTGCCTGAGTTTGATCGGGCGACCGGGCTCGTCTCGCTTCGCTTGGATTCGTCCCGGGTCAACTTCAACCTCCCCGCGCCGCAACAGGACCGTTTCTCGATTCCGCTCTCGCAGCGTCTTGTGCCCGCGCCGGAGCCGGGCGGCCCGCCGCCGCGCTTCGTGTGGGATTTTGTCGCGCGCCGTGTGGTCCAGATCGATCGCCTCGGCAATCCGCTCCCCGTCGATCCGAGCGCCGCGTCGAGCGATCCGATTCAGGTCGCGGTGTTCGTGCGCCGGATCGATCCGTCGATCCGTCTGCCCGGCGGCGTGTCGCTCGCTCGTGCGCTGGTGGACTCCAACCGCCTCGCCGAAGGCTCGCGCCGCACGCCCGTCGCTGTCGATGAGCAGGGGCGCCCAAGGCTCAACGGTGTCATTGGTCCGGAGGAGAACGCTGGGTACGGGCTGCCGATCGTGCTGGAGCCGGGTGAACTGAGCGCGGGCGTCGGCCCGACCGCAAACTATGAGCCTGCCAACAGCCCCACGCCGAGCCGGCGCGACGATCGCGACCGCCTGACGTTCCGGCGCAGCCTCGGTCCCGGGTCGCAGCTCCCGCCGGGCACCGACCGCGACACCGCCGTCGCCCTCGCGTCGCAGATCAATCAGTTGCTCGTCGACGGCTTCGGCAACGTCTACCGCGTGATCGGGCGCGACGCGGACCA
>Ga0213835_101110_pt1 | contig 18492 bp, 13 predicted proteins | sample SWPATP01_FD_160576 | JGI IMG/M metagenome (GOLD analysis project Ga0213835, IMG submission 160576) | Coastal seawater microbial communities from Marineland, Florida, United States - SWPA TP0 #1 | ecosystem: Environmental > Aquatic > Marine > Coastal | place: USA: Florida | collected 2016-08-05 | reverse complement strand
GATCGGCCAGACGACGATGAACCAGACAGGTCAGGCGATCGAGGTCGTGGCGATCTGGATGATGATCTATCTGGGGCTCAGCCTGGCCACCTCGGCCTTCATGAACTGGTACAACGCCAAGATGGCGCTGGTGGAGAGGTAGGGCCATGCAGGAACACGACCTCTCTTATGTGCGTACCGAGATGATCAACGCGCGCGCCGCGCCGGCGCGCGAGCGGGGGCTGGTGCGGTGGCTGAGAACCAATCTCTTCGCCACGCCGCTCGACACGGTACTGACGCTGATCGGCCTGTTGTTCGTTGCCTATTTCCTGCCGCCGGTGATCCGCTGGGCGCTGATCGACGCGGTCTGGACGGGGCCTGACCGCTCCGTCTGCGCCACGGTCGCCCAGGGCGGCATCCAGCCCGACGGCTGGTCGGGTGCCTGCTGGGCCTTCGTCAACGCCAAGTTCTCGCAGTTCATGTATGGCCGCTATCCGGTCTTCGAACGCTGGCGCGTGGATCTGACGGCGGTGATGTTCGTGGCGCTTCTTGTGCCGCTGTTGATCCCGCGCGTGCCGTACAAGCTGTGGAACGCGCTGGCCTTCTTCATCCTGTTCCCGATTGTCGCCTACTTCCTGCTGGTCGGCGGCTGGTTCGGACTGTCATTCGTGTCGACGACGCTGTGGGGCGGGCTGCTGGTCACCATGGTGCTGTCTTTCGTGGGCATCAGCATCTCGTTGCCGATGGGCATCTTGCTGGCGCTGGGGCGACGATCGAAGATGCCGGTCGTCAAGATGATCTGCGTCATCTTCATCGAGACGGTGCGCGGCGTGCCGCTGGTGACGGTGCTGTTCATGGCCAGCGTCATGCTGCCCTTGTTCATGCCGGCCGGCATGACCTTCGACCGGTTCCTGCGCGCGCTGATCGGCGTGTCGCTGTTTGCCTCTGCCTATATGGCGGAAGTGATCCGCGGCGGCCTGCAGGCAATACCGAAGGGGCAGTATGAGGGCGCGTCCTCGCTTGGCCTCGGCTACTGGCAGTCGATGAGCTTCATCGTCATGCCGCAGGCGATGAAGCTGGTCATCCCCGGCATCGTCAACACCTTCATCGGCCTCTTCAAGGATACCAGCCTGGTCTACATCATCGGCATGTTCGACCTGCTCGGCATCGTGCGGCAGAATTTCGCCGACGCCAACTGGGTCTCGCCGCAGACGCCGATGTCGGGCCTGATCTTCGCCGGCCTGGTGTTCTGGATCTTCTGTTTCGGCATGTCGCGCTATTCCATCTACATGGAGCGAAGACTGGATACCGGGCACAAACGCTAGCCCGGCTGCGCGCAGCCGGGCGGGCCACGAGATACAAAAAGGCGGAACCGCCAAAGGGGAACGAGATGAGCGAAAACGTTGTCAGCGCCGAAGAGATCGCCGTCAACCGCGCCAAGATGCAGGTATCGACCACCGATGTCGCCATCGAGATCGTCGACATGCACAAATGGTATGGCGACTTCCACGTGCTCAAGGACATCAATCTCAAGGTGATGCGCGGCGAGCGCATCGTGGTCTGCGGGCCTTCGGGCTCGGGTAAGTCGACCATGATCCGCTGCGTCAACCGGCTCGAGGAACACCAGCAGGGACGCATCATCGTCGATGGCATCGAACTGACCAACGATCTCAAGAAGATCGACGAGGTTCGTCGCGAGGTCGGGATGGTGTTCCAGCATTTCAACCTGTTCCCGCATCTGACCATCCTTGAAAACTGCACGCTGGCGCCGATCTGGGTGCGCAAGATCCCCAAGAAGCAGGCCGAGGAGACGGCCATGCACTTCCTGGAGCGTGTGAAGATCCCCGAGCAGGCGCTCAAATATCCGGGGCAGTTGTCCGGCGGCCAGCAGCAGCGCGTGGCGATTGCACGGTCCCTGTGCATGAACCCGCGCATCATGCTGTTCGACGAGCCGACCTCCGCGCTCGATCCCGAGATGATCAAGGAGGTGCTGGAGACGATGGTGGGCCTGGCAGAGGAAGGCATGACCATGGTCGTTGTGACCCACGAGATGGGCTTTGCCCGTCAGGTCGCCAACCGGGTCATCTTCATGGACCAGGGACAGATCGTCGAGCAGAACGTGCCGGAGAAATTCTTCGACAATCCCCAGCACGAGCGCACCAAGCTGTTCCTGAGCCAGATCCTGCATTGAGGCGCGAGCGACCGCTTTTCGTAAGGCGCGGGCTTATGTGGCGTTGTTGCTCGCCTATATGGAAGCGATGGCACGCAGACGCGGGACAGGGCTGAAGCGACTTGGAACATGGCTGGCGGCGACCGTCTTCGCCGTGGCCATCGCCGTGGCGCTGGGCATCCTCGTGCCGCGGCCGCTTTTCGCGCCGCCCGGACCGCCGCAGGGCGAGCCCATACGCGAGATCCTGGTTCTCGCCAACCCGATCCACACCGACATCGCCTTTCCCGCCGATCCGGACGTCCTGGAACGTCTCGGCTTCGCAGCCGAGGACGGGCTGGAGCTCGATCATCCGGGCCTTCACTGGGTCCATATGGGCTGGGGCAGCCGCCGCTTCTATATCGAGACGCCGAGCTGGGGCGACCTGCGTCCGGGCCCGGTGCTGGCTGCCTTCACCGTCGACGAGTCGGCGATGCATGTCGAGATGGCCGGCGAGATCGACCGAACGATGGATGGTGTGCTGCCGATCGCGGTCGATGAGGCGGCGATGTTTGCCATGCTCGACGAGGCGCTGGCGACGTTCCAGCGCGACGGGCAGGGGCGGCCGATCCTCATTCCCGGCGCTGCCTACGGCGAGTTCGACCTTTTTTATGAGGCTCACGGTCGCTTTAATGCGCTCTATGGCTGCAACGAATGGACCGGGCGCGTGCTTCGAGCCGGCGGTATGCGCACCGGCTGGTGGAACCCGCTGCCGCCCAGTCTTCTCTGGTCGATAAGACTGGCCAATGACTTCTAGTGACTAACGAGCCACACCAGGATCAGCCCCGATAGGGGGAAATAGATCGTCTCGGAGATGATCCCGGCAATGGCTTCCTGCCGCGAATAGGTGCCCGTCACGACCTGGCCGATCTCGTCCAGCACGAACATCAGCCACCAGATGCCCGCGTAAAGCAGCCACATGTCGCCTATCACGTCTCGTGCGAGGTGGAAGATCGCCACGAAGGCAATGGCTGTCCCCAGCTTGCTCACGGCGGTGCCCGCCAGGAACATGGCCGGCGAACCGCCGGGCGGCCGCAGCCCGGTGACGACGGAAAAGCTCCCGTAGACCACGACGGGGACGACGAAGATCGTCACCCAGATCAGCAGAACTGCCAGCAGCGTCGTCATTCGATCACCCGGTCGCACACGCGTCCAGAGTCTGGATATCGCATATGGATTTAAGCGCATTGCGCGCAATCAAGGGTTCCCAAGCTGTCTGAACACAGCGGGACTATGGCCAATGGCGGACTTAAAGATTCAAGGTGCCACCGACTGCGGCAGGGCGGTCCAGGCGAGCCTTCTCAATCCTTCTTCGTGCTCGGCGCCACGCGCAGGTGGAGCTCACGCAGCTGCTGGGGCGTTGCCTCGGCGGGCGCGCTCATCAACAGGTCCTGCGCCTGCTGGTTCATCGGGAACATGGTGACTTCGCGCAGGTTCTTGGCGCCCACGAGCAGCATCACGATGCGGTCGATGCCGGCCGCCATGCCGCCATGCGGCGGCGCGCCATACTGGAAGGCGCGATAGAGCCCGCCGAAACGCTCTTCGACGGTGGCCGCGTCGAATCCGACCTTCTCGAACGCCTTGACCATGACTTCCGGCAGGTGGTTGCGGATGCCGCCCGATGCGATCTCGAAACCGTTGCAGACGAGATCGTACTGGTAGGCCTTGATCGACAGTGGCTCGTCGCCCTCAAGGGCCTCCATGCCACCGCGCGGCATGGTGAAGGGGTTATGGCCGAACTCGATCTTCTTTTCGTCCTCGTCCCACTCGTAGAAGGGGAAATCGACGATCCAGCACAGCTCGAAGCGGTCGCGGTCGACGAGGTTCAGTTCCTCGCCGGCGCGGGTACGCGCGGCACCGGCAAAGGCGGCGAGTTTCTTCGGGTTGCCTGCGGCAAAGAAGCAGGCATCGCCATCGTCGAGCCCGAGCTGCTGGCGGATCGCATCCGTCCGCTCCTCGCCGATATTCTTGGCGATCGGGCCTGCACCCTCGATCTTGTCGCCTTCCTTGCGCCAGAAGATGTAGCCGAGCCCCGGCTGGCCTTCGCCCTGCGCCCAGGAATTCATCCGGTCGCAGAAAGCGCGGGAGCCGCCCGTCTTGGCGGGAATGGCCCAGACCTCGGCCTCGGGATCGTTGGCGAGGATGTTGGCGAAGACCTTGAAGCCCGATCCGCGGAAATGCTCCGACACGTCGGCCATCTCGATCGGGTTGCGCAGGTCGGGCTTGTCGGAACCGTAAAGACGGATCGCGTCGTCATAGGCGATGCGGCGGAAGGTCTGGGTGACCGGCTTGCCGTCCGCAAAGGCCTCAAAGACCGAGCGCAGGACCGGCTCCATGGTCGCCAGCACGTCTTCCTGCTCGACAAAGCTCATCTCGAGATCGAGCTGGTAGAACTCGCCGGGCAGGCGGTCGGCGCGGGGGTCTTCATCGCGGAAGCAGGGCGCGATCTGGAAATAGCGGTCGAAGCCCGACACCATGATCAGCTGCTTGTAGATCTGGGGCGCCTGGGGCAGGGCGTAGAACTTGCCCTCGTGCAGCCTGGACGGCACCAGGAAGTCACGCGCGCCTTCCGGGCTCGAAGCGGTCAGGATCGGGGTGGAGAACTCGGTGAAGCCAGCCTCGCCCATCAGCTTGCGCATTTCGGCGATGACCCTGGTGCGCTGCACGATGTTCCTGTGCAGGCTCTCGCGGCGCAGGTCGAGGAAGCGGTATTTGAGGCGGATATCCTCGGGATAGTCCGGCTCGCCGAACACAGGCAGCGGCAGCTCCTTGGAGGCCGACAGCACTTCCATGTCGCGGGCGAAGATTTCGACCTCGCCGGTCGGCAGGTTGGCGTTGACGGTCTCGTCGGTGCGCGCCTTCACCTCGCCATCGACGCGGATGACCCATTCGCCGCGGACCGTCTCGGCCACCTTGAAGCAGGGCGAATCGGGATCGGCCACCACCTGGGTGATGCCGTAATGGTCGCGCAGGTCGATGAAGAGCAGCCCACCATGGTCGCGCACACGGTGCACCCAGCCCGAAAGGCGCACGTTCTGGCCGACCTCCGACTTCCTCAGTTGCGCGCAAGTGTGGCTGCGGTAGCGATGCATGGATGACTGTCCGGCTTTGATGATGGGAGGCCGTCTCGGCCCGGCTTGGCGGGCGGCCCGGATTCGGGCGCGAAAAGCGCACGGGAGGGCGGTTTTGTCAAGGCTGGGAGGCGTTCACCGGTCGGGGGGTGAACGGTGTATGGCCGACCGGTGATGCGTCCGAGGCTTGCGGACGGCTCAGCAAGATGGCCAGCTCCCTCGATTGGAGTCGGATCGACGGGTCGGCCGCCGTCCTATGGTCCCGATCCAACCAAGGTAGATGCCCGATCTCGCATCTTCTTTGCTGCCTCACTCCAGCCTGAGCGCGATCAGCTCGAAGGGCAGGCCGTTGTCGTCGATCGGCCTGCGTCCGGTCTCGATGAAGCCCAGACGGCGATAGAAGCCGCACGCACCCTCGTTCCGGGCGTAGACTTCCAGCTCCAGTTCGCCCTTCAGGTGCAGCGCATGTGCGACGAGCAGCCGGCCGATCCCGCCGCCGTGGCAGGCGGGGTCGACAAAAAGCCCGCCAATATGGTTGCCCAGCAATCCGATGAACCCGATCGGCAAGGCGTCGCTGATGGCGACGAAGGTCTCTGCCTTCGCCAGATAGATCTCACCGACCATCTGCTTGTGTTCCGCCAGCAATTCGGGCGGCAGGAAATGATGCGCCTTGAGCGAGGCCCGATGCCAGATGTCGAGCAGGCGCTGCTTGTCGGCCGGGCCATAGGCACGGATCGTCGTCTGTTTGATGTTCATGGTATTTCTCTTTCAGTCAGGCGCCGCAGCGGGCGCACGGAAACGTCGAAGCGCCGGCAATCGGGCTTCGGTGATCTCGATCTTCAGATGACGAGGCTTCCGCGCATAAATCTCCTGAACTGAACATGGGTCTGATAGGCGAGGGGGCGCTGCAATGCAACCGCGCTGGCCCAGTCCCGCTGGTACAAGAGGGTTGCATCGCTGCGGCATCGCGTTTGGCATTTTTGAGCCCTATGGTCGCCTTGTTTATCCGGCTCCGATTCCATGCACAGCCTGCGTCCGCTCTTCCCGCTTCTTCTCGCCGCCGGCATCCTGCTGGCCGGCAACGGGTTGCAGGGCACGCTGATTGCGCTGCGCGGCGCGCAGGAGGGTTTTTCGGCCAGCCTGATCGGCTTCATGGGCACGGCCTATTTCGCCGGCTTCCTGCTCGGTTGCCTGTTCATCACCCGCATGCTGCGCGCGGTCGGCCATATCAGGTGTTTCGCCACGCTGGCAGCCGTCGGCGCAAGCGGCACGCTGATGATGGTGCTGGTGATCGATCCGGTCTCCTGGATCGTGATGCGCTTCGTTGTCGGGTTCTGTTTCGCGGGCCTGTTCACGACCATCGAAAGCTGGCTCAATTCCGGCGTCGCCAACGAGAACCGCGCGCGGGTGCTGGCGCTCTACCGCATCATCGATCTGGCTGCCGTGACCGTCTCGCAGTTCATGATCCCGCTTTTCGGACCCGGCGGCTTCGTCATCTTCGGGGTGATGGCGATCATGATCACGCTGTCGATGGTGCCAGTGTCGCTTGGCGACCGCTCCAACCCGACCCCGCCGGCCGAAATGTCGCTCGATCTCAAGGGTGTCTGGACCTTGTCGCCGCTGGCGTGCATGGGCTGCATCGTGGCGGGGCTGTCCAACAGCGCCTTTCGGCTGATCGGACCGATCTATGCCGATGGCATCGGCCTGTCGGTGGCCGACATCGCCGTCTTCATCAGCCTTGGCATTATTGGAGGCGTGGTGCTGCAATACCCGCTCGGCTCGCTGTCGGACCGCTGGGACCGCCGCCGGGTCCTGCTCCTGACGTCGGCCGCCTCGATGGTGCTGGCGCTGGCGATCGCACTCGGCGCAGGCGACAGCCGGATGGCCAATTTCGTGCTGATCTTCCTGTTTGCCGCCTTTGCCATGCCGATCTATTCGCTGGCCGCTGCCCACGCCAACGATTTTGCCGGGCAGGGTGGCTATGTGAAGGTCGCGGCGGCGCTGATGTTCTTCTATTCCATCGGCGCGGTGGTCGGCCCGCTGGCTTCCTCCTTCCTGATGGAACGGTTCGGCATCAATGCGCTGTTCCTCTATTCGGCCGCCGTCTATGGGGTTTTCATCGCGGTCACGCTCTGGCGCATGGCGGCACGTGCGACCCCGCCGCGCGCCGAGCGCGGGCGCTTTGCTTCGCTGATCCGCACCTCGCCCTTCTTCGTGAAGCTGGCCTATCGGGGCCAGGACGCAAAGCGGAAGGCCAAGGATACGGTGGACAGGGAAGAAACCGGTTGACTGGCATGCCGACATGCATGAATTGGTTCGGCAAAATATCGAGAACAACCGGAACTTGATGCATCTCATCACCACACAGGACGAACTGGAAGCCGTCATCGCGCGGTTCGAAGAGCAGGCATTCGTTACTGTCGATACCGAGTTCATCCGCGAAACGACATTCTGGCCGATACTTTGCCTGATCCAGATGGCCGCCCCCGGCATCACGGCGCTGGTCGACCCGCTGGCCAAGGGCATCGATCTCGCCCCCTTCTACCGCCTGATGGGCAATGAGCGGGTCATCAAGGTCTTTCACGCCGCGCGCCAGGATGTCGAGATCATCCACCACCAGGGCGATCTCATTCCCCACCCGCTCTTCGACACCCAGGTGGCGGCGATGGTGTGCGGCTTCGGCGATTCGGTTTCCTACGAGCAGCTGGTGCAGAAGGTCACGGGCGGGCGGATCGACAAGTCGTCGCGCTTCACGGACTGGCGCCGCCGGCCGCTGACCGACAAGCAGCTCGAATACGCGCTGGCCGATGTCACCCATCTGATCGACATCTACCGCCATCTGGTCGACGAGCTGGAGCGCGAGAACCGTGCCCATTGGCTCAAGGAGGAGATGTCGGTGCTGACGACGCCGGCCACCTATGCGCCGGATCCGAAGGATTCGTGGAAACGGTTGAAAATGCGCGTGCGCAAGCCGCGGGAACTGGCCGTGCTGCAGGCGCTCGCGGCCTGGCGCGAGGTGGAAGCGCGGGCGCGCGACGTGCCGCGCCAGCGTGTGCTCAAGGACGATGCGCTCTACGAGATCGCGCAGCAGGGACCGCGCGACGCCGAGGCGCTGTCGCGGCTGCGCACCATCCCCAAGGGCTGGGAGCGTTCCTCCACCGCCGCTCAGCTGCTCGAGATCGTCGTCGAGGCGCTGGAAACGCCGCGCGAGGAGATGCCCGAGATGCCCAGGCAGGTGCAACTGCCTGAAGGCACGGGCGCGGCGACCGAACTGCTCAAGGTGCTTTTGAAGCTCGTAGCCGACAAGGAAAACGTAGCTGCAAAGATGCTTGCCTCCGGCGACGATCTCGACCGCATCGCCGCCCATGGCGAGAAGGCCGATGTCGCCGCGCTCTCGGGCTGGCGGCGCGAGGTGTTTGGCGAACAGGCGCTCCGGCTGATACGCGGCGAGCTCGGGCTCAAATTCGACAAGCGCCGGATCAGGGTCTTCGAGACCGGCAGCACACAGGCTGCCGAATAAGCCTAAGCCTCGGTAGTTTTGCGCCGCGCGGTCTTGCCGAAAGACTGGCGACCATGCTCTTCTGCGCGCGCTATCGGGAGGAGAAGCGGTCCATGAATGCCTTGCGTCGCGGCGCGGCGATCCTGTTTTCAGTGGTTTTTCTGGCGACATCGCCGGCTCTGGCCGCCGATGGCATGACCGAGCGCAGCCAGCAGGCTCTGGCATCCTGGTACGGCCTCGTTCTCCAGCTTGTGCGCCACACGGCTACCTATTCGCCGCCGGTCGCCAGCCGTTCCTTTGCCTATCTGGGTGTCGGCAGCTGGGAGGCCGTGGCCTCCGGCCGCCAGGACCTTCACTCTCTGGCGGGGCAACTGAACGGCCTTGAGCCGCCGCCCGCGCGCGATCCGCATCTGCCGCATGACGACGCGGTCGTGCTTGATGCCTTCCTGGCAGAGGGCGTTCGCGCCTTCTTCGGCAATACAGGTCCGGCGGGACAGCGCGCGCTGTCGGCCGCCACTGCCCGCTTCGGTGCGGCGGCGCGCGAGGGTGTTGCGGAAGATGTCGCCGCGCGCAGCGCAGCCTATGGCGCCGCTCTTGCCCGGCACATCGTCGAATGGTCCGAGGGCGACGGCGCCATGCCGGTCGTCAATATGGGGTTTCCGCTGGAATACGCGCTGGGAGAGGGGCCGGCCAGCTGGGTTCCGACCAGCCTGGTCCAGCAGCAGCAGATGCCGCTCCTGCCGCATTGGGGCGAAATCCGCCCCTTCGCCATGCCGCATGGCGCGGCCTGCCCCTTGCCACCGCCGCCCGGCTACAGCGAGGCAGAAGAGTCGGACTTCTTCCGCGAAGCGATGGAGGTCTACGAGGTCGACCGCAACTTGACCGACGAGCAGCGCGCCATCGCCCGTTTCTGGGCCGACGATCCGATGCTGTCGCCGACGCCGCCGGGACACTGGGTGTTCATTGCCCTGCAGGTGTTCGAGGCCGAGGATACCGATCTGGTCTCCCGTGCCGACACATTGGCGCGGCTCGGCATCACGCTGGCCGATTCCTTCATCGGCTGCTGGTCGAGCAAGTACGAATACGATCTCTTGCGCCCGATCACCTATATCCGCCGCCATATCGACCCGGACTGGGAGCCGCTGCTGATCACGCCACCGTTCCCGGAATATCCGAGCGGGCACAGCACCCAGTCGGGTGCGGCCGCAACCGTGCTAGCCTTCGCCTTCGGCGACGGATTTGCCTTCTCCGATGCCACCCATGAGAGCGACGGCCTGCCGGTGCGCCACTATGCGAGTTTCGCAGAGGCCGCGGAGGAGGCCGCGAGGTCGAGGCTTTATGGGGGCATCCACTTTCGCGCCGCCATCGAGCGCGGGCTGGAGCAGGGCCAGTGCATCGGCGCCCACGCGGTTGCGCTGCAGACGCGGAAGTGACGCTGTGAGCGATCTGCGCGCGCTTGTTCTCGGTCTCGGCTTTTGCCTGTTCGCGTTCCCCGCCGCAGCCGAGGACGGCCCAGTGGTGCCGCATTTTGTCGAGGAGACGGACGCCGCCGGCATCGACTCCGTCTTCGAGGGCGAATGGGAATTCATCGTCGGCGGCGGCGTGGCAACCTTCGACTGTTCAAGCAACGGCTTTCCCGACATGCTGCTTGCCGGCGGTAGTGCGCCGGCAAAATTCTATAGAAATATCAGCGAGCAAGGCGGCTCGCTTCGTTTCGATGTTGAAGAAAGCGGTCTCGAACTGACCGATGTCGCCGGTGCCTATCCGCTTGATATTGACGGCGACGGGATCATGGATCTGGTGCTCTTGCGCGTCGGCGAAAACGTCGTCATGCGCGGGCTGGGGGATTGCCGCTTCGAGCGCGCCAACGAGGCCTGGGGCTTCGATGGCGGCGACGCCTGGACCAGCGCCTTTGCGGCTACATGGGAAGAGGGCACCGAATGGCCGACACTCGCCATCGGCAACTATATCGATCTCGACGAGCCGATGGAGCCCTGGGGTTCCTGCACCGACAACTGGCTGCACCGTCCGGCCGGGAAGGGAACCGGCTTTGCCGCGCCGCTGCCGCTGACGCCGAGTTACTGTCCGCTTTCGATGCTGTTCACCGACTGGGACCGCTCGGGCACGCCCAGCCTGCGCGTCTCCAATGACCGCGAGTATTATCGCGGCGGTCAGGAGCAGCTCTGGCGCATGGGGGCGGGGCAGGAGCCGCGACTCTATACGGAGGAGGAGGGCTGGAAGTACCTGCGAATCTGGGGCATGGGCATTGCCGCCTACGACCTGAACGGCGACGGGTTTCCCGCCTATTTCCTCACCAGCATGGCCGACAACAAGCTGCAGGTGTTGGCAGAGGTGCCGGATGCGGGGTCGCCACGGCCAGCCTACGATGACATCGCCTTTGCCAAAGGCGTGACCGCCCATCGCCCCTACACGGGCGGGGAGATCTTGCCGTCGACCGCCTGGCACGCCCAGTTCGACGATTTAAACAATGACGGCTGGGTCGATCTCTTCGTGGCCAAGGGCAATGTCTGGGAGATGCCCGATTTCGCCATGAAGGACCCGAACAACCTGCTGCTCCAGAAACCCGACGGCACGTTCGAGGAAGCGGGTGATCGCGCAGGCGTGGCGAGCTTCCACACGGCGCGCGGCGCGGCCCTGGTCGATTTCAATCTCGACGGGCTGGTCGATCTCGTCGTGGTCAACCGGCATTCGGGCGCCGAATTGTGGCGCAATGCCAGCGAGAATGCCGGCAACTGGGTGCAGGTGAGGCTTGAGCAGCCGGTGCCGAATGTCGATGCGATCGGCGCCTGGATCGAGCTTCGCTTCGACGGCCGCACGATCCGCCGCGAGACATTTTCCGGTGGGGGGCATGTCAGCGGGCAGGCGGGGTGGTGGCACTTCGGCATTGGCGATGCCGATGCAGCCGACATTCGCGTCCTGTGGCCGGATGGCGAGGCGTCGGCATGGAGCCGGATCGAGGCGAATGGCTTCCACATCGTGCTGCGTGGCAAGCCTCCCGCCGTCTGGCAGCCTGATTAGGCGAAATTTGCCACCGGTTGGGCTATCGGCGCGACATCGCCTCTGGAAAGCTCGTCCACGAAGCCGGCAATGCCGTCGGCGGGCATCGGCCGCGCATAGAGGAAGCCTTGCGCGATATTGCAGCCCCAGCTGCGCAGAAGCAGCACCTGGGTCGGCGCTTCCACCCCTTCGGCGACGACCTCCAGTCCCAGATTGCGGCCGAGATTGATCATCGCCTTGACGATTGCCGCATTCGAACTGTCGAGCGTCAATCCTTGCATGAAGGATCGGTCGATCTTGATTTCGTCGACCGGAAAGCGCTGAAGATGCGTCAAGGACGCGTAGCCGGTGCCGAAATCGTCCAAAGAGACCCGAATGCCGCGATCGCGAAGCTTCTGCAAAGCGCAGGCGGCCGTCTCGGCCAGCTCATCGAGAAGGACACGCTCGGTGATCTCCAGCTTGATCATCTCCGCCGGGATCGAAGCTTTCGCCATCTGCCGGGTGAGCCAGGTTGGAAAGGCTTCATCGCACAGGTTCTCTGCCGCGAGATTCACGGCGACATGGCCGAGTTCGACGCTCTGAGCGCGGAGGCGGCCCATGTCGGCAATGACCTTGGAGATGAGTCGCTGGCCGATCTTGCCGCCGAGACGCGGATGGTCGAGTGCGGCCATGATGCGTGAGGGCGGCAGCAGGCCTTCGTCGGGATGGTCGACACGGATCAGCGCCTCCAGCCCGACCATCCTGCCGGTCGTAAGCGCTACCTTTGGCTGGTAGTGCGGCGCCAGCCAGCCGGCATGAAGCGCCTTGCGCGCCAGTTCGATCTCGTCGCTGCGCCGTTCGGTTTCCCGGCGGATGTCGGGGCTGTAGAGCCGAGCCCCGCCGCGATGACCCAGCTTTGCCTGGTAAAGCGCCAGGTCGGCCTTACGCAGCAATTCCTCGGTTGTGTCACCAGCTATTGAGATGGCCGCGCCAGCGCTGGCGTTGCAATTGCGGGCCTTGATGTTCTTGCGCAGCTGGCGGTCGATGCCGGACGTGATTGCGTCTGCACGCTGCAGCACTACATCCTCATCCTCGGCGTGCGGGATGATGACGGCAAACTCGTCTCCGCCGAGCCGAGCGCCCTTTTCGCCGGTCTGCAACAATCGGCGCAGGTGATGCGCGAACAACCGCAAGACGGCATCGCCGGCAGCATGTCCGAAACGGTCATTGACCTGCTTGAAATCGTCCAGGTCGAACACGATCAAGCCGACCGCACCCGAAGGGCGTTCCACCTTGAGCGCCTCGGCAAGATCGATTTCGAAACAGCGACGGTTGTTCAGCCGTGTCAGTTCGTCCTCATACGCCGCACGGCGCAGCCGGTCCTGATTGAGACGATGCTGATGAACGTCCTCCAGCGTACCGTACCAGTTTACCACCTCTCCCTTCTCGTTGAAGCGCGGGAAGGCTCGTGCACGCACCCATCGATACTGCCCGTCCTTGAAGCGCACCCGATACTGGAGGTCGGACGGTTTGACGGTCTTGAAGGTTTCGCGCCAGTCCGCCAGAACACGTTCGACATCATCGGGATGCATTGCCGACAACCATCCCTTGTTCAGCATCGTATCCGCACTCAGACCGGTCATCTCCGTCCACTTTGAAGAGACCGTGTGGATGCGTCCGACAGGGTCGGATGTCCACGGAATCAAGGGATTGAGTTCGACTGTGTGGCGATAGTGTTCCTCGCTCTCGCGCAAGGCCGCCATCATCGTGCCGCGCTCGATCGCCATCGACGCGATGTGGGTGATGCCGTCGATGCGCGACATCTCCTCGGCCGTCGGCGCGCGGATTTCATCATAATAGAAGCCGAAGGTTGCCAGCCGCTGGCCCTTGGAACCGAGAATGGGGCGTGACCAGCAGGCGCGTACGCCGTGGGGCAGCACTGCCTGCGCAATGCCCTCATAATGGGAGTGGTTGGCAATGTCGCTGACGATCACGTCTTCGCCCAAATAGGCTGCAGTGCCGCAGGCACCCTGGCCGTGGCCGATGGACTTGCCCACAACATGCTCGGTGAAGACCGGCGGCAGGCTCGGCCCGACTCCACCCGTGAAAACGCCCTGATTCTCGTCGATGAGGAGGATCGAACAGCGCGCGCCAGCCAGGCGGAATTCGCCATACTCGCAAAGAAGTGCCAGGATGCGATCGAGCGGCGCAGCAGTGGCCACGGCTTCCAGGATGCCCAACTGGAGGTCATCCTTCGACTTGGCCACCACCATGTCGTCGATATCGACGCCACAGCCCATCCAGAAGCCGCCGGACATCGGCGCACGCTGCATGGCGATTTTCTGCCATCGATAGGCACCATTGCGATCACGGCAGCGTGCCCGCACCCGATAGGAAGACGCCTCCTGGGCGTGGGCATCGTTCCAGCCGGCTTCCAGCACCGGAATGTCTTCAGGGTGAATCGCTTTCAGCCAACCGAAGCCGAGCCATTCTGATTGGGTCAGGCCAGAAAATTCGCTCCAGAAGGAATTGGCATAAACGACCCGGCCACTTCTGTCGCAAACCCAAACAAAGCCGGGGACCGCACCGGTAAGGACATGGAACAGGTCGCCTTCCGGCAGACCCACCGATTTCGCCAGTTCCACATTCTCCATGCAGCAGTCGCCCCAAGCACGCCGTCCGAACAACTCTTTCGGTCACGCCTAGCAGCTTCTGCCTAATGCGTTGTTAAATCGTCTATCTCGGTCAAAAAAATTTGTTCCCTCGTCTTTGTCATGCTTCCGGATCAACGACGAGTTGCATCGGCCGCTGCAGGACGCGAGAAAGGTGCTCGAGACGGCTTGCCGGCCGCTCGCCGACGAGCCCGGCAAGGCGTTTCGGTACTACCAGTTCCAGCTTGCCGTCCGCCGCCTTGCGCCAACCGAGATGCGGGATGACGCCGGGCATCGAGGCCGAAAGCAGATAGACCACGCGCAGCAGCGCGCCCAGGATCCGGGCGCGCTCCAGATAGCGGGGACCGGCGAGCTTGCGAAGTTCAGGCGAGATTTCTTCCTCGAAAACACCCTCGTGCCGGAACATGGCGGCCAGCGCCAGAAAGGCGCGGCCGGGATGGTCGACGCCGATGAAGGAGGCATGGGCGATGATATTCAGCGATTGTGTGCCTCGATACTCTGGATGCGCCCGCCAGCCGATATCGGCTAGCAGGCAGCCCGCGCGGCGATAGCGCGCTTCGTCCGGCGTTTCCTCGATCCCGAAGGCGTCAAAGGCGATCGTGCTGAATTCCGCCAGTTCGCGCGAATGCGTGACCGAGCGCGCCCTGAGCTTTGCCAGTTCGTCGGCAGCCCGCAACAGCGGATCCTTGTCGCGGTCGCCGTCCTCCAGCAGCGAATAGAGATAGCCCTCTCGCACGCCGAATGCAGATATGATCAGCTTGGACGGCTGCATTGCGCGAACGATCTCGCGCAGCACCAGCGCGCCCTGCGGCAAGAGCGCCCGCCGGCTCTTGGAGATGCGCCGCATCCCAGCCATTTTGGCCGCCGCGCCACTGGCGACCTGATCGAGGAAGCCGGCAACCGCTTGCGGTTCGAGTTCGTAGTGATGCATGACTTCGAGCGGGTAGCCCGTCTGCAGCATATGCAGCCGTGCAAGGTTTCGCCAGGCACCGCCGACGCAGTAGAAGGGCCGACCCTTGCCGGCTTCGAGCAGGCCGGCCCGGGCGATCTGTTCGCGAGCGATATCTGCAGCAATTTCGGTCGAGCCCTTCGACATGTCCTGTAGCCGCAGGCTGCCGAGTGGCAGGGTTATGCCGTCGCCGATTTGCTTGCCGGCGATGTCGACCATCTCCAGGCTACCGCCGCCAAGGTCACCTACGATGCCATCGGCCCCCTCGAAGGCGGAGATGACGCCAAGCGCCGAGTAATACGCTTCCTCCCGGCCCGTCAGAACGCGGATTCGGGTGCCCAGGATTTCCTCGGCGCGATGGATGAATTCGGGCCCGTTCTTGGCCTCGCGCGCGGCCGCCGTCGCGATGACATGCAACGAGCGCGCTCGTGCCTGCTCTGACAAGGCCCTGAAACGTCGGAATTCCTCAACGGCCCTGCGCACCCCGTCGGGATCGAGCATGCCGGTCGTGACGATGCCCCGGCCGAGGCCTGCAAGCATCTTTTCGTTGAACAGGACCGTCGGCGAACGCGCGATGCCCTCATAGATGACCAGTCGAATCGAATTCGATCCGATGTCGATGATCGAAATCGGATACCGGTCCTGGAGCCGGCCCTGCGAGTCGGATTGCATCTATCGGGGCGTCCCGTCAGGCTTTCTTGCGGCGTTTGATCTGGGCGATGCGCCTCGGCGCATGGGACTTCAGCGCGTCGCCGCGACCCGATAGGCTGGGATTTGTCATGAAGTATTCCTGCGCGTTGAAGGGTTCCTCTCCCTCTTCCGGCATCATGCGCCGCGAGGTCCCGTCAGGCAATACTTCGAAACTTTGCTGGTTGTCCATGATGTTGCCGACCATGATCTGGCCGAGCACCTGCTCGTGGACGGTCGGATTGGTGATCGGCACCATGGTTTCGACCCGCCGGTCGAGGTTGCGCGGCATGATGTCGGCGGAGGCGAAATAGACGATCGCCTCTTCCGAGGGCAGGCCGTGACCGTTGCCGAAACAATAGATGCGGCTGTGTTCGAGGAAGCGCCCGACGATCGATTTGGCGCGGATATTGTCTGAAAGCCCCGGCACCTGAGGACGCAGGCAACAGATGCCGCGCACCACGATGTCGATCTCCACGCCCGCCCCGCTCGCTTCGTAGAGCGCGTCGATGACAGTCGGATCGACCAGCGAATTCATCTTCATCCAGATCTGTGCCGGCTTGCCTGCCCGCGCGAACTCGATCTCTGCCTTGATGTGGTCGAGCAGACGGTTGCGCAGCGTGAAGGGCGAAATCGCCAACTGCATCTCGGCGGTCGGTTCGGCATAGCCGGTAAGGAAGTTGAACACCTGGGCCACGTCGCGCGCGATGCCGGGATCGGTGGTGAAGTAGGACAGGTCGGTATAGATGCGCGCCGTGACGGGGTGGTAGTTGCCGGTGCCAAGATGCACGTAATTGCGCAGCCGGCCGTCTTCGCGGCGGACCACGAGCGACATCTTGGCGTGGGTCTTCAACTCGATGAAGCCGAACACGACCTGCACGCCGGCGCGTTCCAGGTCGCGCGCCCAGCGTATGTTGGCTTCCTCGTCGAAGCGGGCCTTGAGCTCCACCAGGGCTGTTACCGACTTGCCTGCCTCCGACGCCTCGATCAGTGCGCGCACGATCGGGCTGTCGTTCGAGGTCCGGTAGAGCGTCTGCTTGATCGCCACGACATCGGGGTCGAGCGAGGCCTGCCGCAGGAACTGCACGACCACGTCGAAGGATTCGTAGGGGTGATGGACGACGATGTCCTTCTCCCGGATAGCGGCAAAACAGTCCCCGCCATGCTCGCGGATGCGCTCTGGAAAGCGGGGGTTGTAGGGTTCGAACTTCAGGTCGTCGCGCGGCAGCGACACGATTTCCGATATCTGGCTGATCGCCAGCGGCGCCCTCAGCACGCTGACACGGTTGCCGGCCACGCCAAGTTCGCTCGCCACGAAACTGCGCAACTCGTCCGGCATCTCGTCGTCGAACTCGATGCGGATCACCTGGCCGCGCCGCCGGCGCTTGAGCGCGGATTCAAACAGGCGCACCAGGTCTTCGGCTTCTTCCTCGACCTCGATATCGCTGTCGCGAATGATCCTGAACGTGCCCGAGCCCTTGATCTCGTATCCCGGGAACAGCTTGCCGATGAACAGGCTGACAATGTCTTCCAGAACGATGAACCGCGCCCGGCGACCTTCGTCGGGCAATTCGATGAACCGCTTCAGCGCCACGGGAAGGCGAAGCAGCGCGTTCATGTCCTCCTTCTCGCGCAGATGGCTGAGCTGAAACGCCATCGAGAAGCCGAGATTGGGAATGAACGGAAACGGGTGCGCCGGATCGATGGATAGCGGGGTGAGCACCGGGAAGATCGATTCCATAAAGCGTTGTTCGAGCCAGCTCTTGTCCTTGGCGTTGAGCCCATCGACCCGCACGATCTCGATGTCCTGCGCGTGCATCAATTCGACGAGATCCGAGTAGCTCTTCTGCTGATCGTCCTGAAGCCGGGCCACCTCCAGCAGGATATGCTCCAGCTGCTGTTCCGGCGTGCGCCCGTCGGCGCTCCGCGTGGTAATGCCTTCGCGCACCTGGCCGGCCAGACCTGCCACGCGCACCATGAAGAACTCGTCGAGATTGGTGGCCGAGATCGACAGGAAGCGAACGCGCTCGAGCAGCGGGTGGTTGGCGTTGCGCGCCTGCGCGAGCACACGACGATTGAACTGCAGCCACGAGAACTCCCGATTGACGAACCGGTCGGGGTCGTTCGCCTCGTTCGCGGCGGGCGAGGGCGTTGTCGTGAATTCGCTGGTGGCCGGCTTCATTTCGTTCATGGAAGTGCTGACTTGCGTTCCCCGTTCATGATGATGCTCACTGTAGCTATTGTCATGGCTTTGCGACAGTATGATAGCAGCAGACTTGCAAAGCCCGACTTTATGATCCAAACGCTTGGCCAAGCTCCCGCTGTCAGGGCAGGAGCGTTGCGAAGCGACCTCGCGAGATGAGATCATGGCCCAGCACAGCATCCCCCATTTCCAGAACTCTGCCGGACACCGCACCGTTCGCATCGGCGCC
>Ga0213835_101109_pt1 | contig 18535 bp, 14 predicted proteins | sample SWPATP01_FD_160576 | JGI IMG/M metagenome (GOLD analysis project Ga0213835, IMG submission 160576) | Coastal seawater microbial communities from Marineland, Florida, United States - SWPA TP0 #1 | ecosystem: Environmental > Aquatic > Marine > Coastal | place: USA: Florida | collected 2016-08-05 | reverse complement strand
CACCGAGTCGATCCTGTCCGAGACCTACGGCATCATGGTCTACCAGGAGCAGGTCATGCAGATGGCGCAGATCGTCGGCGGCTATTCGCTGGGCGGCGCCGACATGCTGCGCCGCGCGATGGGTAAAAAGAAGGCCGAAGAGATGGCCGAGCACCGCGAGATCTTCCGCGCCGGCGCCGCCAAGGATGGCCTCACGACCGCCAAGGCCGACGAGATCTTCGACTTGATGGAAAAGTTCGCGGGCTACGGTTTCAATAAATCGCACGCCGCCGCCTACGCGCTGCTGTCCTACCACACCGCCTATTTGAAGGTGCACCACACGGCCGCCTTCATGGCAGCCAACATGTCGCTGGCGATGGAGGACACCGACAAGATCAAGATCCTGGTCGAGGATTCGATCGACGTCTGCCGCCTGACGCTGCTGCCGCCGGACGTCAACGAATCGCAGTTCCGCTTCACGCCCGAAGGCGCGCCGAAATCGGTGACGGGCAAGCAGGTCACCAACATTCGCTACGGCCTGGGCGGCGTGAAGGGCTGCGGCCAGGGCGCGATCGAGGCGATCGTCGCCGCGCGCAACGAGGGCGGCAAGTTCAAGGACTTGTTCGACTTCTGCAAGCGGGTCGACCGCAAGCAGATCAACCGCCGCACGATCGAGTCGCTGATCCGCGCCGGCGGCATGGATTGCTTCGGCGTCGACCGCGCGATTTTGCTGGCCTCGGTCGCGTTCGCGATGGAAGTGGCGGGCCAGGAAGCGGCCGCCGCGAATCAGGTCAGCCTGTTCGGCGGCGACGACTCCGACCTGGTCGCCCCGCCGGAATACGTGAAAGCGATTCCGTGGACCGACCGCCAGAAGCTGTCGGAAGAGAAGACCGCGCTCGGCTTCTACCTGTCGGGCCACATGTTCGACATCTATGCCCAGGAAGTGCGCCGTTTCGCGCGCACCCGCCTGCAGGACCTGGAGCCGTCGCGCGAGCCGCGCATGCTGTGCGGCGTGATCACCGGCGTGCGCACCCAGATGACCCAGCGCGGCAAGATCCTGATCGTCTCGCTCGACGACAAGACGGGCGTGGTCGAAGTCACGGTCTACAGCGAGGTGGCCGAGGCAAACCGCAACGCCTTCAAGGAAGACGAGTTCCTGCTCGTGGTGGGCAAGGTCTCGGAAGACCGCTTCAATGGCGGCCTGCGCATCACGGCCGAGAAGGTCTACGACCTGGCCAGTTCGCGCATCCAGTACGGGCACAAGCTGGAGATGGACCTGGCCTGCACGGTCAGCCCGGCGAAGATCGCCGAAGTGCTGGCGCCGTACAAGCATCCGGACGGCTTGCCGGTCAGCCTGCGCATCAAGCCGGCGAACGTCGACTGCGTCCTGCAGCTGGGCGACGAGTGGCGGGTGGCGCCGTCGGACGCCTTGAAGCATGCGCTGGAGCTGACGCTGGGGGCGAAGGACGTGGCGGTGGAATACTGAGCCGTTCGACGTGAGCCTATGAAAAAAACCACCCGCGGGTGGTTTTTTCATGAAAGGCGCAGCGCGGGAATCAGCGCGCGACTTCGCCGGCATGCTCCTTCAAGCCGACCGCCGCCTGCGTCGTCTTGCTGGCGATGCGCTTGAGGACGATGTGCTGGTTGCTGGACGCCTGGTCGCGCTTGGCTTCGCGGTGCCACAGGTGGAACACTTCGGTCGAGTAGGCGCCGTCCTTGCGCATCACGCCGGCGTGGTACAGGCGGGCGACGGCGTCGGAATCCTCGTAGCCCCAGCCGCGGAAGCTCTCGTCGAAACCGTTCACCCGTTCCAGGTCGCTGCGCCAGAAGGCCATGTTGCAGCCCTTGATGCGGCGGAAGCTGAAGCGGTGGCGGCGGCGTGCGACGTCCGGCAGCTTGATCAACAGCTGGGCTGCCTTGCCGAGGCCGCCCTGCAGGCGGTAGCGCAGCTTTTCGCCCAGGCTGAGCGATTGCAGGTCGATCCCCTCGCGCAGTACGCGTTCGCTGAAAGCCTGGTTGAGCAGGATGCGGCTGCCCGTCACCATGTAGCCGGGTTCGGCCAGCGCGCGGTGGCGCGCGATGAAGTCGCTTTGCGGCACGCAGTCGCCGTCGAGGGTGACGATGTAGTCGCCGCTTGCGGCCAGGATGCCGTTGTTGCGCGATTCGGCCAGGCGGAAACCGTCGTCCGGCTGCCAGACGTGGCGCATCGGCACCGGCGAACGCGCGCACAGTTCCTCCACCAGCGCGCGCGTCGGCGCGCCCGATCCGTCATCGGCGATGATGATCTCGAAATTCCGGTCGCTCTGGCGGAAGCACCCTTCGACGCAGGCGCGCAAGGCTTCCGGCCAGTTGTAGGTGGCGATGACGAGGGAGATGCGGATGTCGTTGTGCATGTCGGCGGTGCGGGCGTAACGCTGTGTCAAAGGGCTATTGTGCAGCGCCGCGCGGCCGGATGCAATGTCCATACAGCGCGCCGGCCAGCAGCAGGAACCAGTAAGCCTCGGTCGGGTCCCATAACAGGCTGTTGAACAGCGAGATGATCCCGTAGATGGCGACCAGCAGCGCCAGCACGTCGGCGTTCACGTCGCGCTCGCGCAGCGCCGCCTTGCCGATCGCACCGAGCAGCGCGAAATACAGCGCGGCGCCGATCAGCCCGAACTGCACCGCCATCAGCAGCGGCTCGCTGTGCGGCTGGTGGCGTACCTTGAGCTCGTTCGGGTGGGCGGCCCAGATCCGCTGCGCTTCCGGTGCGAACACCTCGGCGAAGGAGCCGGTGCCGTAGCCGAGCAGGGGACGGTCGAGCACCGATTGGACGCCGACCTTCATGAAGCTCTTGCGCAGGCCGTTCGGCGACTTCGCATCGTCGTGCTGCACTTCCGCCACCAGCAAGTCCATGCGCGCCTTGACGTTGGGCGAGACGATATACACGCCGGCGAACATGGCCGAGATGACCGCGGCGACCAGGACGCTGCGCAGCAGGGTCACGCGGAAGCGCAGCAGGTAGAGCGCGAACAGGCCGACGAAGAGCCCGACATAACCGCTGCGGCCATTGCCCATCACGATGGGGAGGCAGAAATACAGGCCGGCGGCGACGAAGGCCCAGCGTACGCGTGTCCGCGTTTCCCAGGTCGCCAGCAGGAAGGCGGCGCAGGTGGCGAAAGAGAGCAGGATGCCGGTCGTGACGTGGTTGCGGAAGACGAAGGGGTCGCTCATGTCGCCCACGCGCCACCAGCCCAGGCTGGAGGTGGGCATCATGTCGAGCCAGACCAGGTAGAGCGAGGTCGCCAGCACCGCGCAGCCGGCCAGCGACCAGCGCAGCACGCGCGCCGGCAGGGCGGGGGCGCGCCAGCACAGGCAGATCGCCAGCGGCAGCAACAGGAGCTTGGTGTACTTGCGCATGCCGGTGTGGATCTCGTCCGGCGGCGCGATCGACCAGGTACTGCCGACCAGCACCAGTGCCAGCAGCGCCAGCGCCAGCAGGGCCGCGGGGGCGCGCATCGGACGCAGCAGCGAGCGCTCGACGCACAGGGCCAGTACGAAGACGATCAGGGTCAGCCCGGCGAAGATGTTGCTCAGCGCGGTCGAGAAGGGGATGGTGAAGGCGGCCAGCAGCAGCAGCTGGCGCGCGAGGCGCTCGATGCGGCCGGCGGCGGCGGGCGGGGACGGGTACTGCATGGTTCTTCCTTGTTCGTGGCGTCGCGGCGGCATGTCACGTCGAGGCCGCCGGCAAAATCCCGTGCATTGTACCCTAGACAATTCGCGCTTCACCCTGCGCACGAGCGCCACGGCGCCGGCCCCGAAGCCAGCGCACGCGGGCGCGAGTATGCGAAAATGGCGAGTTCCAGCGGCGCCGCGTGGCGTCCCCATTGCAAGCGAAAAGAGCAAATTGGATAACAGTGTCATCGTGAAGCGCCTGTGGGCGTTCATCAAACCTTACCGTTCGCGCGCCTACATGGCGCTGCTGGCCATGGCGCTCACCGCCGCGACCCAGCCCTTGCTGGGCAAGGCCTTGCAGCTGTTGCTGGACAAGGGTTTCAAGAACAAGGTCGAATTCTCGCTGTGGTGGATCCCCGGCGTCCTGATCTCGATTTTTGTCCTGCGCGGCATCGGCACCTTCGCCACCGCCTACCTGAACAACTGGGTCATCAGCCGGGTGCTCAACGACATCCGCGCGCAGCTGTTCGACCGCTTGCTGCGCCTGCCGGCGGCCCGCTTCCAGGAAGAGTCGACCGGCAAGATCATCAACACCGTGATCAACGACGTGCGCCAGGTGGTCGACATGATCAACTCCGTCTTCATCGCCTGCGTACGCGACGTGCTGGTCGTGATCGGCCTGCTCGGCACGCTGCTGTATCTGAACTGGAAGCTGACCCTGGTCGCCGTCGTCGTCATGCCGCTCACCGCCGGCATCGTACGCACCACCACCAAACGCCTGCGCCAGATGCACCGCGAAAACCAGCGCGTCACGGGCGAGATGACGCAGGTGGTCGAGGAAGCCGCGCGCGGGCACCAGGTGATCCGCGTGTTCTCGGGCGAGCGCTACGAGCGCCAGCGTTTCGACACCCGCAGCGAGGCGCTGCGCGGCTTTTCCCAGCGCAGCACCGTCGCCTTCGCGGCCACCACGCCGATCACCCAGGTCGCCACCGCCATGACCCTGTCGCTGGTGGTCGTGCTGGCGATCCGCGCCAGCATGACGGTCGGCGAATTCACCCAGTTCGTGACGATGATGCTGATGCTGCTCACGCCGTTGAAATCGCTGGCCGAGGTCAACGGCCCGATGCAGCGTGGGATCGCCGCCGCCGAAACCGTGTTCGACATGATCGATTCCCCGGTCGAGGAAGACACGGGCACGCGCGAGCTGAGCAGGGCCAGCGGCCACCTGCAGTTCGAGAACGTCACCTTCCACTACCCGAACACCGCGAATGCGGCGCTGCAGAACGTGACGCTCGACATCCAGCCCGGCCAGACGGTGGCGCTGGTCGGCATCTCGGGCGGCGGCAAGTCGACCTTCGTGAACCTGGCCACCCGCTTCTACGACCCGCAGGAAGGGCGCATCCTGCTCGACGGCGTGCCTTACCGCGACCTGCGCCTGGCCAGCCTGCGCGCCCAGCTGGCGATGGTGAGCCAGAACGTGGTGCTGTTCGACGACACGCTGGCGGCCAACATCGCCTATGGTGTGGAACGCATCGACTACGAGCGCCTGGCCGCGGCCGTGAAGGCCGCGCATCTGACGGACGTGGTGGCGCGCCTGCCGGACGGGGTCGAATCGATGATCGGCGAGAACGGCATGCGCCTCTCGGGCGGCCAGCGCCAGCGCGTGGCGATCGCGCGCGCGATCTACAAGGACGCGCCGCTCCTGATCCTGGACGAGGCGACGTCGGCGCTCGACAACGAATCCGAACGCGCCGTGCAGGCCGCGCTCGACACCCTGATGGCCGGCCGCACCACGATCGTGATTGCGCACCGCCTGTCGACCATCGAGCGCGCCGACCGCATCGTGGTGCTGGAGCAAGGCCGCATCCTCGAGCAGGGCGCGCACGACGCGCTGCTGGCCGCGGGCGGCGTCTACGCCAACCTGTACCGGCTGCAGTTCGCCGCCGCGGTCACCGAATCATGAACACCCCGCGCACCCTGGTCATTTCGCCGAACTGGATCGGCGACGCCGTGATGGCGCAGCCGCTGCTGCAGCGCCTGAAGGCGCAGCATCCCGAGCGAGCGATCGACGTGCTGGCGCCGCCCTCGGTGGCGCCGGTGTGGCGCGCGGTGGCGGAAGTCGACACCGTGCTCGAAACCCCGTTCCGCCACAAGGCGCTGCAGCTGCGCGAGCGCTGGAAGTACGCGCAAGTGCTGCGCGCGAGGGGCTATGCGGACGCCTACGTGCTGCCGAATACCCTGAAATACGCCTTGATCCCGTGGCTGGCCGGGATCAAGCAGCGCGTCGGCTACAAGGGGGAAATGCGCTACGGCCTGGTCAACGTGATGCACCACGACGATACGCCGCCGCGCGCGATGGTGCCCTTCTATGCGGCGCTCGCGCTGGCGCCGAACGCGCCCCTGGCCGCGGCGCCGCGCCCGCGCCTGGCGGTGCCGCCCGAACGCATCGAGGCCGTCTGCGCACGGCTGGGCATTGCCGCCGACAGGCCGCTGGTGGTGTTCGCGCCGGGCGCCGAATTCGGCGCCGCCAAGCGCTGGCCGCCGCGCCACTTCGCCGCGCTGGCGCAAGCGATCCTGGCGCGCGATGGCGACGTCCGCATCGCGCTGCTTGGCTCGCCCAAGGACCGCGACACCTGCGAGGAAGTGCTGGCGCTGGCCGGCGCTGCGGCGTCCTCGCTGCTCAACCTGGCCGGCCAGACGCAGCTGGACGAAGCCTTCGCCCTGATCGCGCGCGCCGGCGCCGTGGTGGCCAACGATTCGGGCTTGCTGCACATTGCATCGAGCCTGAACCGGCCGGTGATCGCGCTGTATGGCCCGACCGACCCGGACCACGCGCCGCCGTTCTCCGACCTCGCGCGCGCGCTTTCGCTGCGCATCGACTGTTCGCCGTGCCGCCAGCGCGAATGCCCGCTCGGGCATCACGCTTGCATGGAGAAGATGGATGCGCCGATGGTGTGGAAATCGCTGGAGCCGATGCTGGCCAGGTAGGCTTGCCTCAGCCGGCCCGCAGGCGCGCGCCGAGCGCCGTGCACACCTCGGCCAGCAAGGCATGGCGGCGCCGCGCCTCCGCCCGTTTCTTCGACGGCACCGCTTCGAAGTCCGGCGCCTCGGGTGCGCCGCAGGGCAGGCAAAAGTCGCCGTCGGGCAGGCGGTGCGCGCCCATCTCTTCCCACAACTGGTCGTAGTCGGCCAGCACGCTGCCGTTACGGATGGCGCTGCGCACGACCCGGTTCGCGTTCGACACCAGCCGCAGTTCGCTGCATCCGAGCAGGTGGCCGATATGGCGCACCAGGCTCACGAGCAGCTGCTTTGGCCGCAGGCCGTGCAGTTGGCGCGTGGCCGAACGGATCGCCTCGCGGTTGCCTTCTCCCGCCGTGCCCTGGATGCAGCCGATCGTGACCGCCGAGCGGCCCCCGCGCGGCGCGATAGTGAAGGCCGCGCAATACAGCGGCATGCCGTCGGCGCGCAGGACGACCTCGTAGGACGTCCCGTCGCGCCCCTCGAAACGCGCCAGCGGCACCGGCTCGCGCAGCGCTTGCATCACCAGGCCGTTCAGGCCATGTTCGAACATCACGCGGTAGTGCGCGGCCAGCGCCGCCAGGCGCGCCTCGATCGGCAGCGCCAGGGTCATGTAGGGCCGGTAGATCTTGTAGAGGATGCGCGGGCAGTGCCGCACATACTCCGAAAATGCCGGATGCGAATTGAGCAGGGCGAGCCAATGGCGGGTCGAACGACGGTGCACCAGCGAGCGCAGCTTCAGTTTGAATAATTCGCGCAGGTAGGGCACGCGCGCCAGCTCGGGACAAATGCCGGCGCGCATGGTGACGGAAGGGCGGGCGCCGGCCCCAGGAAGAACTTCAGACAAGCTAAACTTCACGCGCGACATCCTGCAGGAAGGACAGCGCTGGCGCCGTCTTCCTCAAAGGACGTCAACCGGTCACGACTGCCATGTTAAGTTGTGTAAATACGTGTAACGCATTGTAACAACGAAATGTGGCAGAGCAAATATAAATTTCCTAATGAAAAGAATAGGGGAGACTTCTTGCTGCTCAGCTTGCGTAATGGGCTGCGCCTCCCACCATCTCGCCATCGTCCACGGCGTGTTCTTCCAACGCCCTGATATAGCGCACGAGCGCGTCTTGCAGCGACGGCAACAGCAGGCCGCGTTCGCTGCCCAGCGCCGAGTAAGCGGGGCGCACCGCCACATGGCCCAGCTCGGCCGCCGGCCGCTCCTGCAAGCTGCGCGGATCGACGCCGGCCACCTCGCAGGCCTTGCGCGCCAGTCCGGCCCAGGTCAGGGCTTCGCCGTTCGTCAGGTGCCAGACCCCGCGCTCGCGGTCGATCAGCAAGTCGAGGCTGACATTGACCAGGTCGGGCACATAGGTCGGCGTCACCACCAGGTCGTTCGAGGCCGTGAACGGCCGGCCGGCGCGCAGTGCGGCCAGTGCTTGCGTGACGAAGTTGTGCTTGTCCCAGGGGCCGAAGAAGGAGCTGGTGCGAATGACGAGCGCCTGCGGATCGGCTTCCAGCACGCGCCGCTCGGACTCGGCCTTGCTGCGGCCGTACACGCCCAGCGGCGCCATCGGGTCGGACTCGAGATAAGGCGTGCCCTTGGTGCCGTCGAACACCAGGTCGCTCGAGAAGGTCATGAAGCGGATCGCATGGCGGATGCAGGCCAGCGCCAGCACGGTCGGGCCGTGCGTGTTGCCGTCCATGCAGGCGGCGGCGTCGGTCTCGGCCTCGTCCACCCGTACATAGCCGCCGGCATTGATGACGGCCCAGGGTTTGAAACGCTGGATCGCCGCTTCGACCGAGGCCGGGTCGGTGATGTCCATCTCCTGGCGCGTGAGCACGTAATGGGCGAGGTTGCGCTTCTCGCAGATGCGGGCGAAGGCCGAGCCCAGGGTGCCGGTGGCGCCCGCGATCAGGATCGGCTGCACATGGCTCGACCTGAATTGGCTGCGCACCGCGATGTCGGCCACCGCCGTGCGCGTGGCGACCGGTTTGCAGAAGAAGCGCCCCGGCCGGCGCCACCAGCCCTGGCCCTGCAGGACAGGGTTCGACAGCGGACGGCCGCTCGCCAGTTCGCGCATCAGGTTCGCGACCGCCGTCGGACGCGGCGCCGGCCCGCGCACGTCGAACGGGCCCGGCTCGTAGTAGCCGCGGCATTCGGTCACCAGGCAGTTCCAGTCGTAGGAGCCGAGCAGGGCCCAGACCGTGACGGCGCGGATGTCGGCGCCGTTCGTTTTCGCCTTCTTCGCGGCATTCCAGATCTCGAGCAGCCAGCGCAGCTGGTCTTCGCGGTTGGCGTCGATATGGGCTTCGGTGATCGCGATCGGCAGGCCGTAGCGCTCCCAGGTTTCCATCAGCAGCGGGCCGATGCCGGGCGTCGGCGTGGCCAGCGCGCGCGGAGTCTCGATGTCGGCGTGCAGGTGGCCGTCGTAGGCGTGCACCCGGTCCTGCGGATAGCGGTCGGTGCGATGATCGAGCCAGCGCTCGCTGGTGGCGTAGTAGTTGGCGCCGATGATGTCGGGCGCGCAGGGGTTGTCGCGGAACCAGAGCAGTTCGTCAGGCGTGGCCTCGGCGTCGAGCAGGTAGTCCCACAGGGCGTGCTCGGGATCGACCTTCCCGCACAGGATGTCCCAGGCCAGCCAGCGCCGTTCGTTGAAGAAGTTCGCCAGCCATGCCATCTCGGGCGTGCTGTAGGTTTTCGACAGGTCGTCGGTCTGCACCAGCCTGGCGTCCGGGTTGACGGCGCGGATCGCGCGCATCGACAACACGGTGGCCTTGCATTGGTTCAGGAGGGCGCGCACAAACGTCGCGTGGCTCTTCCCGTGCGGGTACCAGACGCCGGCCAGCCCGGAGAAGCGCGCCGTCGTCAGGATTTCGTTGACGGGGGTGTAGTACGCCACCCAGGGGTAGCGCCGGGCTACCGCACCGGCGTACTCGGCGAGCTTTTCGGGGAAGGCAGGATCGACCAGGCTTGTATGTTCGGGACCGCTGCCGTGGTGGATCAGGCCCACGATGGGAGTCACGCCGAGGCGCTCGAGGGCGGGCAGGCGGGCATCGGACCAGGACCAGTCGGCGTGCTCGATGCCGTTTGGCGCGGTGCGCTCCCACAGCACTGGATAGCGGATCGCCTTGATGCCGAGGGAGGCGAAGCGTTCGATGTCCTCAACGCGGTCGGCATGGCCATTGCGTTCCATCTGGCTGAAGTACTGGTCGCGGACGCGATTGACCGTGCATTCAAGGCCGCCCCACAGCGCAAGCTCGGATGCGGCATCTGGCTGGACCTGCGTTTCTATGTTCATGAGAAATACCTGATATTTATGAGACAGGCCCTAGACTAACGGTGCAGTGCAGCCTGTTATGTGAATCGGCTAACATATAGAGGACATTTCGGACTAGTCCTACCTTTTGGCTTCGTATCCGTTTCCTCTGCCAAATATCTATTAACTGCATCGAAATCGTGCGCTTCTGTTTGATGGTGCAGTGCAATATTCTTGCAGTGTTGCTTGTTCGGTAATTTTGCCAAAATCTGTTGTGGAGTGACTTTATGTACATGGTGTATTGGACGATGATCGAGGAAGCGGACGCCCGTCCCCAGGCCCAGGATTTCGGCACCGACGAGATGGGCAAGGCGATGGGTTTCATGGAAGACTTGCGGCGCCGCCAGCGCGCGGGCGAGGGTATCCGCTTCGTCACGATGTGTTCCGAGCACCCGGAGTCGGTGGGGCATCCGGGGGTGGATGTGACGGGGCCGGATTACGACTGGAAGAAGCGGCGGCGGTGAGCTCAGCGCCTCATGGCGCTTGAGTCGCTGTCTGCCTTGTGGACAGGATGGGATGGTTCCCAGATCTGGGGGTCTCCCAGCTTCCAGCCATAGACGTCGCCGCCGACACCGACATCGATCAGGAACAGGTAAGGTGGTTCGCGCGTCCAGCAGCCTTCGGTGCATTTCAGCCGAAAGGTCATGCCGTACATCCTTGGCACACGCAGGCTGTTCGTTTGCATGTATCCCGGTTCAAACATCCTTGCATACAGGCGTTTTTTTCCTTGCGGGCTCAGATCGAACCAGGTGCTGTCGTCCTTGTCCCACGGTTCCCAGCCTCCTGCCTTGAACTGGTTCTGCAGATTTTCCAGAATGGCGACAGCTTCGTCGAAAGGCAGCGGGTCCAGCATCGGTGAGGTGGCCAGCGAGATTGCCTGATTTTCCGCGAAGGATAGCGCGGCGAACTTAGTTGGCGGCAGGGTGAACCCATGCTTCGGATCCGTGAAACGGATAATGACAGCTGGCTCGTCAACCCAGGTTGCGCCGAACCTGTTGTCCGGGTCGTCTGCAGGCCGGTTCGATCTTTCCATCACCGGGTAGCTGGAGTTACTGGCAACTTCTTCGAAGGTCTGGCCGAGGCGGAAGGCAAGGATAGTCGGCACAGGAGAGCGTGAGTGCGACCAGATGATAACGACCAAGAGGACGGCTACCAGGGCGCTCATTCGATGCCAACGCTTCATGCGACCCCTCCGCCAGCGGCAATCACGCCAATCGATTCCTCGATGTAGGGCCGCTCGGGGCTGTTCAGAAGTTTATGGAATTGTTTAGCTGCAGCCAGTACAAACTTCATGCGCTGCTCGACCACCCAAAGCTTGGCATATTTGTCTCTTGAGAAGGGAAAGGAGAACCCGTCTTTCGCCTTGCACTGCGCAGACAGCGTCAGCTCGATGTTTTCTGCGTCGCCAGTGGGAATTCCTGTCACCATCGCGTACTGGTTAAGGGCAAGGAGCTTTTGAAGGACTGGATCGTTGTACATGAGCTTTTGTAGAATGTTGACCTGTTCATGTCGAGCGATGAGTTCGACGCTCAAGGGGAGATTCTCTGATTGAACTTGTGTGAATCCATCGCGGATCTCCTGAAATGGCGTCCCGAACCGAAGGGTTTCTCTACTCACGGCCCAATAAAACGGATACTTTTCGTTTTGCCTTTTAGGCAGATAGGTGCTGAATTCTTCCCATCCCCGCTCCATGAAAAACCTGTGCAGCGGATAAATATCCAAAAACAGGTGCACATTCCCGAAACCCAGTTTTCTGTACACGTAGGCCGCACCGAACTCCATCGCCGCCTGCGGTCCGGCCGCAGCCTCCACCCCCGGCAGCATGGCGGCGAGGGATAGCTGCAGAATTTCCCGCTCGCGCCGGTTTTTGGCAATCGTCTCCGCCGAATGCAGCAGCCCGCACCCCACCTGCTTCGACGCAAAGGCAGCCAGTCCCGCCCACTGGAAGCGGTTATCGGCCAGCCACAACTTCGCATACGCCGCATTAATGCGCTTATTGCGTTCGCGCTCGTTCCCCTCCAGGCTGCCGTCGATGGTGAGGATGTTCTCGGCCTCGACCTGGAAGCTGCCCCACAGATGTTCGGGCGTGAGGATGGGGACGGCAATCGCCCTTTCCACGGTCGCGGCCGCGCCGACGCAGTGGTGCAGCTTGCACTCGCTGATCGGCTTGATGTTCCGGTTGACCGGGATGCCGTGGTACTTGTGTTTGGCGAACCAGGGATTCGGCGCTCCGGGGGCGTAGCGGGCCTGCATGTGGGACTCCTCATGTGACTGCTTCGTGGGCCAGGAAAAGCGGGCGCGCCTTCATTTCATGCCTGCCCGGGGCGAAACGGCAGGAGAGTGGGCCTGGGCACAGGATAGAACCAGATGCAGGTGATGACAGCCAACAGGGCCAGATGTAAAAGGCGCGGCTTCATTGCACACTGCTGCCAGTGACTGCATTCTCTGGTCGCTCCCACCTTCTCCATTGACCAGGCTCACTTCCATAATCGTCGCCGCCTACCCCGATATCGATGAGGAACAGGTAGGGCGGCTCGCTTGTCCAGCAGCCTTCAGTGCATTTCAGCCGAAAAGTCATGCCGTACATTCTTGGAACACGCAAACTGGCTGTTTCCATGTATCCGGGCTTGAACATCCTTGCATACAGGCGTTTTCTTCCCTCGGGCGTCAGGTCGAACCAGGTACTGTCGTCATTCGTCCATGGCTCCCAGCCACCCGCCTTGAACTGGTTCTGCAGATTTTCGAGAATTACGACGGCTTCGTCGAAAGGAAGCGGATCCAGCATTGGCGACGTGGCAAGCGATACCGCCTGGTTTTCCGAGAAGGTGAGCGCAGCGAATTTGGTCGGCGGCAGTGTGAACCCGTGCTTGGGATCGGTGAAGCGGATAACGACGGCCGGTTCCGTAACCCAGATTGCGCCGAATTTTTTATCAGGGTCGTCGGCAGGCCGGTTCGCGCGCGACTGCGCCGGATAGCTCGAATCTCTGACGACTTGCTCGAAAGTCTGGCCGAGGCGGAACGCAAGGATGGTCGGCTTTGGCGGCCGGAAATACCACCAAAAGGCGGCGATGACGACTCCCGTCAGAATGACGATGTGGCGATACCGGGGCTTCATACGATACCTCCGCCGGCAGCGATTGCACGGATCGATGCCTCGACGTAGGGGCGCTCGGGGCCATTCAGAAGTCGATGAAATTGTTTAGCGGCCGCTAGCACAAACTGCATGCGCTGCTCGACCACCCACAGTTTGGCGTATCTATCACCTGAAAATGGGGAAGTGAACCCTTCTTTGGCCTTGCATTGGGCCGATAAAGTCAACTCGATTTTCTCAGCATCGCCAGTCGGAAATTTCGTCACCAGTGCGTACTGGTTAAGCGCGAGGAGTTTCTGAAGGACAGGATCGTTGTACATAATCGTTTGAAGGATGTTGACCTGTTCATGCTGGGCAAGGCGATCGACACTCAACATGCGCTCTCCGGAATTGATGAGATCGAATCCCGCGCGAATTTCTCGAAATGGCGTAGCGAACCGAAGCGTGCTGCGATTCACCGCCCAGTAAATCGGATATTTCTCGTTCTGCCGTTTAGGCAGATAAGTGCTGAACTCCTCCCATCCCCGCTCCATGAAAAACCTGTGCAGCGGATAAATATCCAAAAACAGGTGCGTATTCCCGAAGCCCAGTTTCTTGTATACGTAGGCCGCACCGAACTCCATCGCTGCCTGCGGTCCGGCCGCAGCCTCCGCCCCCGGCAGCATGGCGGCGAGGGATAGCTGCAGAATTTCCCGCTCGCGCCGGTTTTTGGCAACCGTCTCCGCCGAATGCAGCAACCCGCACCCTACCTGCTTCGACGCAAAGGCAGCCAGTCCCGCCCACTGGAAGCGGTTATCGGCCAGCCACAACTTCGCATACGCCGCATTAATGCGTCGATTGCGTTCGCGCTCGTTCCCCTCCAGGCTGCCGTCGATGGTGAGGATGTCCTCGGCCTCGACCTGGAAGCTGCCCCACAAATGCTCGGGCGTGAGGATGGGGACGGCGATCGCCTTTTCCACGGTCGCGGCCGGGCCGACGCAGTGGTGCAGCTTGCACTGGCTGATCGGCTTGATGTTGCGGTTGACCGGGATGCCGTGGTACTTGTGTTTGGCGAACCAGGGATTGGGCGCTCCGGGCACATAGCGGGCGAGCATCGGGGGCGCCTCAGCTGTCAACTTCGTCCAGGTGCCAGGCAAGGGCGCCGGCGCGCTCGGCGGCGCTCAGGGGATTGGTGCGGCCGCGCTCGAGCGTGTCCTCGACCGGCCCGCCGGGCAGGCGCAGGCGATACGCACCGGATGCCAGCGGTTCATAGGTGTCCGGGTCGACCAGCACCAGGGGCAGCAGGTCGGCGTCGCCGGGGTCGAGCGCGGCCGCATTGGCGCGCGCCGCCGTCGCGGCGGCCGCGGCCAGCTTGCCGGCATACCAGTCGCTGTCGACCGCCTGGCACACCAGGGTTTGCACGGCGACCAGGCGCGGCGCAGGATGGCACTTGCAGACGCAGAGGTCGTCGTGCAGGGCGATCAAGCGGCCGTCGACGGTCTCGTCCAGGCGCGGCCCGTCCGGCACGATCACGCCTTCGGCATGGCAGCCGGGGCACCAGCAGGTGTCGCCCGCGAGCGCCACCGGCACCGCGTCGATCGTGCGGAAGCGGCTGCCCGAGGTCACCTTGCCGCCCTTGGTCGTCGGCGCGCCCAGCGTGATGAAATATCTGTCGAGCATGGCGTCCCCCGCGTCTCCTGCCGGTCAGGCAAAGACACCAATCTATCGACGGACGAGGCCGCTCATTTGAGGAAGCGCAGCAGTGTAATGACGAGCTCGGCGGGATGATGCCTGCGTCCCGCACTTCTCAAGTCTGTAGCGAAAACGCGTCGGCAATCGACACCAGTTCGCCGGTGCCGACCGCGTCGTAGCCGGGCAGGGCGGCCACCAGCCGGTGGTAAGCCGGGTCGCGCATCAGCTCGAACAGCTGGCGCATGGCCGGCTCCTCGGCCGCATCGATGCGCAGCGCGAAATAATAGTGTTCGCTCACCAGCGGCAGGAAGTCGAGCTTGAACTGGGCGGCGGCGGCGCGCATGCCGATGCCGGCGTCGGCCATGCCGCTGGCGATGTAGGCGGCCACGGCCGAATGGGTGAACTCGGCGCTGTTGTAGCCGTTGATCGCTTCGCGCGGCGGGCCGTCCGCCGCCAGCATCATTTCCAGCAGCATGCGGGTGCCGGAGCCGGCTTGCCGGTTCACGAAGCGCACCTCGGGACGCGCGAGGTCGGTCAGCGTGGTGATTCCGAGCGGATTGCCGCGCGCCACGATCAGCCCCTGCTGGCGGCCTGCCACGCGCACCAGGCAATGCAGGTTCGGATCGAGCAAGCGCATATACCAGGCAATCGTCGCCGCCTCGAAGCGGCCGTGCGGAATGTGAAAGCCGGCCAGGTCGCACTCGCGCCGCGCCAGCGCCGCCACGGCGTCGGTGCTGGTGCGGTAGCGCAGGTCGAGCGGCAGGGCGTCGCGGTCGATGCCGCCGATCAGCGCGGCCACCGCGAAGCCGTGGCTGGCGTCCATGCGCAGGGTGCGGATCTTGTTCGCCGCCATGCGCCCGAGTTCGGCTTCGAGTTCCGAAGCCAGGCTGTGCAGGGTCGGCGACAGGCGCGCGGCGATGCGGCGGTCGGCCCAGACCAGTTTTTGCGCCAGCGGCGTGAGCGAGGTGCCGCGTCCGCGTCCGGTCTGCAGCAACTGCTCGCCGAACAGCGTTTCCGCCGAGCGCAGCAGGCCCCAGGCATAGCGGTAGGACAGGCCGACGCTTTTCGCCGCCTGCGCGATCGAGCCCGTGTCCTGGATCGACAGCAAAAGGCCGAGCAGGTCCTTGGTGTCGAGGGGCGCTTCTCCCTTGACGCTGATCTCCCAATGGGGGCGGATATGAACGTTGAGCATATGCTTAAAATAGCCTATTTCTATGCCAAAAACATCATGCTACCCTCCCGAAAGTAATAAAAAATGACTGATAGATATGCTTTAAATAGCATATTCAGAAACTAAAAAAACCGGAGGGGACATGGGTTTGTTTGATTTTCTCAGTAAGGAACGCACGATCGCGGGGCCGGGCTTCAACCGCTGGCTGGTGCCGCCGGCGGCGCTGGCGATTCATTTGTGCATCGGTATGGCGTACGGCTTCTCGGTGTTCTGGCTGCCGCTGTCGAAAGCAATTGGTATTACCGAGTCGGTGGCCTGTTCGGCCGACCTGGGTTTCATGGCGCAAATCTTCTCGACCACCTGCGACTGGAAGATTTCGATGCTGGGCTGGATGTTCACGCTCTTCTTCGTCTTCCTCGGCCTGGCCGCCTGGCTGTTCGGCGGCTGGCTCGAGCACGCCGGTCCGCGCAAGGCCGGCCTGGTGTCGGCAGTCTGCTGGTGCGGCGGCCTGGTCATCTCGGCCCTGGGCATCTACACCCACCAGATCTGGCTGATGTGGATCGGTTCCGGCGTCATCGGCGGGATCGGCCTGGGTCTGGGCTACATTTCTCCCGTCTCGACCCTGATCAAATGGTTCCCGGACCGCCGCGGCATGGCGACCGGCATGGCCATCATGGGCTTCGGCGGCGGCGCCCTGATCGGCGCGCCACTGGCCGACAAGCTGATGAAGCATTTCGCCACGGCGAACTCGGTCGGCGTCTGGGAAACCTTCCTGGCCCTGGCCGCGATCTATTTCGTCTTCATGGTCGCCGGCGCGCTGACCTACCGCGTGCCCGCCACCGGCTGGAAGCCTGAAGGCTGGACCCCGCCGGCCCAGAGCGCCAACACGATGATCACCGCGCGCCACGTGCATGCCAGCCGCGTCTGGGGCATTCCCCAGTTCTGGCTGATCTGGGGCGTGCTGTTCCTGAACGTGACGGCCGGTATCGGCATCCTGGGCATGGCCTCGCCGCTGCTGCAGGAAGTGTTCGGCGGCCGCCTGATCGGCCTCGAGCTCGGTTTCAACGACCTCGACGCCGCTCAAAAGGGACAGATCGCCGCGATCGCCGCCGGCTTCACCGGCCTGCTGTCGCTGTTCAACATCGGCGGCCGCTTCTTCTGGGCATCGTGCTCCGACTACATCGGCCGCAAGGCGACCTACTTCATCTTCCTGGTGCTCGGATTTATACTGTACGTGTCGATTCCGTCGCTGGCGCATGCGGGCAACAAGGGTCTCTTCGTCGCTGCGATCTGCGTCATCCTGTCGATGTACGGCGGCGGCTTCGCCACCGTGCCGGCCTACCTGGCCGACCTGTTCGGCACCCAGATGGTGGGCGCCATCCACGGCCGCCTGTTGACGGCCTGGGCCGCCGCCGGTGTAGCTGGTCCGCTCCTGATCAACTACATCCGCGAGTACCAGATCGCCCATGGCGTGCCGAAGGCGCAGGCCTACGACGTGACGATGTATGTGCTGGCCGGCCTGGTGCTGGTGGGCGTGCTGCTCAACACGATGATCCGCCCGCTGGCCGACAAGTACTTCATGACCGACGCCGAGCTGGCGCTTGAAAAGAAGCTGGCGCACGAGCGCGATATCAGCGCCATGACCGGCACCCGTGCCGGCGGCAGCGGCGCTACCGGCGCCACCAGCCCGTTGATCACGGCCTTTGCCTGGCTGGCGGTCGGCATTCCGCTGATGTTCGGGCTGTGGGTGACGCTGCAGAAGGCGTCGGTGCTCTTTAAGTAACAGCTGCTCGAAGGGTGTACCGCGTGGAGTCCTGACGCCACGCGGTACACCGCATGCACTACCCCGCCGCACAACAAACCAACGCAACACAGATCACACCGGGACACCATCATGAACCATCCCATCATCCCGATCGCTCGCATCGACGCCCCCGTCGGCGCCAGCCGCCAGCGCAAGCGCGAAGCCCCGAAGGGCCGCCGCGTCGACCCGCAGGCATTGGCCGAGGTCCAGGCCCTGCTCGGAGACGAATCGCGCCAGCGCGACCTCCTGATCGAACACCTGCACAAGCTGCAAGACCATTTCGGCCGGGTTTCGAGCGCCCACATGGCGGCGCTGGCCCAGGAAATGCGCCTCGCGCAAACCGAGGTCTACGAGGTCGCCACCTTCTACCACCACTTCGACGTGGTCAAAGAAGGCGAATCGGCCCCGGCTGCATTGACCGTGCGCGTCTGCGCGGGCCTCTCGTGCGAGATGGCGGGCGCCCAGGAACTGCTGGCCAAACTGCCGACGCTGCTCGGACGCGAAGTGCGCGTCCTCGAAGCACCCTGCATCGGCCGTTGCGAGCAGGCGCCCGCGGCAGTGGTGGGGCAGCATGCCGTCCCGTATGCGACTGCCGAGACGATCGCGGCAAAAGCCGCCGCCGGCGAGACCGTCGACGTGGTCGCCGGCCACACGGATTACGCCACTTACCGCCGTGCCGGCGGCTACGCGCTGCTGCGCGACTGCGTCGCCGGCAGGCACGAGGTCGAGAACGTCATCCAGACGCTCGAAGCGTCCGGCCTGCGCGGCCTGGGCGGCGCCGGCTTCCCGCTGGGCCGCAAGTGGCGCATCGTGCGCGCGGAAGCTGGCCCGCGCCT
>Ga0213835_101108_pt1 | contig 18536 bp, 12 predicted proteins | sample SWPATP01_FD_160576 | JGI IMG/M metagenome (GOLD analysis project Ga0213835, IMG submission 160576) | Coastal seawater microbial communities from Marineland, Florida, United States - SWPA TP0 #1 | ecosystem: Environmental > Aquatic > Marine > Coastal | place: USA: Florida | collected 2016-08-05 | reverse complement strand
TCGTTCGGCTTGCCGTCGACTTTGTCGATGGCCGAGAGGTAGATAAAGGGGTCGCCGGCGAGGAGGGCTTTTTCTTTGCCTTGTTTGATGGTGATGATGAGCATGGGAGGCTTTCGATTTTCAGGCGTGGATGATACAGCATGCCCTCTATGACTAGTAAAGAAGGGACGCGCGCCTGCAGCACGCACAGCAGACAGGCGCTTCGGAGAGGGATGGGCAATGTGCCCAGCCCTTCGGATCTGACACGGGGAAGCAGACAGGCGCTTCCCTGGCTTCCACAAAACGACAACCTTTTGGCGGTTTTCTTCGTCTCAGTGGACGCGGAAGCGTGCGAACGATTTCCTAGTACAGCCGAGTGGTGCTGCCCTGCGGCTCAGCAACAGCATAAGTTGAATGAAAATCTTCATCCACTAATTCAGACGTAATTTGCTTGCGCATCATTTAGCCGTTTCCTACGCTCTGCAAATGATGGATGCGTGTCGAATACACTGATAACTCCTTCGTCATTCTCAGCAAGTAGTGAAATCGCGGAAATCATGTCTTGATGCGAAGTCATCATTGCACCATCAGCGTCAGCAGCAAATTCCCGCTCCCGACTGTAAGCATAGAATGCTCGGTTCAAGAGATGGTTTAATACGAAGTAGCCGGCAATCACGCCGACCGGCCAGATGAACACAAGAAGGACACGTCCATCTGCGGGCCGCAGACCTTTGAATGCGTTACCAGGACCGAGAAACGCAATTAATAGAAAAATTCCGAAGAATATTGCGAGCATAATCGCAGTTTTCTTTAATAACTCTTTTGATATTTCAGACAGCAGGTACGGATAAGTTTGAACGGCCTGACTAAAAGCCAGAATAAAAGTCTTATTTCTAGAATCACCATTTTTAAGATGAGCGATCTCGTGCGCAGCAATTGCCATCAGGCGTGAATCGTCGGCCGCACTCAACAAACTGGAAGAAAAGGCAATTAATGATTTCGTGCCGAATACCGAAGAAATAGCAAAAGCATTGGCTTCATCACTCGAATAGGATCCAATCTGCACATCAGCGTTCAAATACTTCAGCACGGGCGCGATACGTTGCCTTACGTCGTCACTAACAGTGACCCCGTATCGCCCGGACACTTTTTCGACAGCGTCAACGAAATACTGAATCGTACCTAGCAATGGTATTCCCAAAGCCAGGCTGATCACGCCTGCAGCGGACTTCAACGTCCCTGTGTACCCTAAATTGTCGCAAACCACTAGGGTGAATACCGACAGAAAAAAAACGCCCCACAACACCAGAAGGCAGTGCTTGGCGACTTGCGCGTAGCGATTAATACCACCCATTTAAGTTTGCAGCCTTATAACGACCAGAAGTAGTCATGCTAGCATGACCAAACCATTGTTGTGTTGCGACAGTCGAGTCCAGTTAGGTCAATGGTAGTAATGTCAGCCCTATCACTGAACTGCAAGCGTTCCGCGTAAGCATGGAGCGTAATAGTGATGTGCTCATAGCTGAGCAGGGTCTGCAGGGATAGTCAAAGCAATGGTTGAATTTTATAGACAATCTAAAATTCAATATAATCAAAGACTTAAGGAGATTTTGGCGGAAGCGGTGAGATTCGAACTCACGAACGGGTTCCCCCGTCGGCAGTTTTCAAGACTGCTGCCTTCAACCACTCGGCCACGCTTCCTGACGTCCGGCATTATACATAAATCGTTCTGTTGAGGGCAGGCAATCGGGTGCCCCGCTGATGAATGAGTCAGCCGGCCCGACCTTGGCTATTCCCAAGGCTTGTATCACCGCGTGGACTCAGGAGTCCACCCTACAACCCCAAGTCCCCTACTCCACCAGCAGCCAGTTCTCGCGCAACCCCTGCTCGAAACGCGCCGCCGGCAAGGGCGCGGCATACAGGTAGCCCTGCACCTCGTCGCACCCGGATTCGCGCAGGAAAGCCAGCTGATCGAGCGTCTCGACGCCCTCGGCGATCACCCGGTGCCCCAGCTGGCGGCCGATGCTGATGATGGTGCTGGCGATCGCGCAGTCGCTGGCATCGAGCGGAATCCCGGTCGTGAACGAGCGGTCGATCTTGAGGGTGTGGATCGGGAAGCGCTTCAGGTAGGACAGGCTCGAATAGCCGGTGCCGAAATCGTCCAGCGACAGCGCCACGCCGAGCGCGTTGATGCGGTCCATGATGCCGATCACGCGGTCGATGTCGTGCATCAGGGTGCTCTCGGTGATCTCCAGCTCCAGCCAGCAGGCGTCGAGTTCGTAGCGCGCCAGGGTGGCGGCGACGCGGTTTGGGAGCGACTCGGTGAATTCGCGCGCCGAGACGTTGACGGCGAGGCGGAACGGGCGCAGGCCGGCGCGCTGCCAGACGGCGGCCTGGGCGCAGGCCTGTTCCAGCACCCACTCGCCCACCTGCACGATCAGGCCCGTGGTCTCGGCCAGCGGGATGAAGTCGGCGGGCGGCACCAGGCCGCGCTCGGGATGGGCCCAGCGCACCAGCGCCTCGGCGCCGATCAGGCGGCTGCTGCCGATCTCGAACTTCGGCTGGTAGTACAGCAGAAGTTCGCCGTGGCCGAGCGCGTGGCGCAGGCCGGACTCGATGCGCATGCGCTCGTGCATGCCCTGGTTCATGTCGAGGCTGTAGAAGGCGACACTATTGTCCGGATTCGCGTGGTCCTCCTTGGCGCGCGCCATCGCGATGTCGGCGTTGCGCAAGAGGGTGTCGGCCTCGAGGCCGTCCTGCGGGAAGACGCTGATGCCGACGCTGGCGCCCACGCGCAGGTCGTGGCCTTCGATCAGGAAGGGGGCGTCGAGCGCTGCCTGCAGCTTCTGGGCGACCGTGGTGGCCTCGAAGTGCTGGCGGATGTCGAACAGGCCGACGGCGAATTCGTCGCCGGCCAGGTGGGCGACGACGTCTTCCTCGCGCAGCGTGGCTTTGAAGCGGGCCGCGACCTGGCGCAGCAGTTCGTCGCCGACGCGCCGGCCCAGGGTGTCGTTGACCAGCTTGAAGCGATTCAGGTCGATGAAGAGCACGCAGCCGGTGGCCACGTTGCGCTGGGCGACCATCAGGGCCTGGTCGACCAGGCGCGCGAACAGGGTGCGGTTCGGCAGGCCGGTGAGTTCGTTGTAATAGGCCAGGTGGTGCAGGCGCTCTTCGGCCAGCTTGCGTTCGGTGATGTCGGTCAGGTAGGCGATCAGGCCGACGGGGCGCTCTTCCAGGTCGCGCAAGGGCGTCAGCGACAGGCTGGCCCAGAACACGTCGCCGGACTTCTTGCGGCGCCGGACTTCCATCATGCGCCCGCCCCCTTCGGCGAAGGCGTCGGGCACGCTCTCGTCCTCGTCGACGTAGAGGAACAGGATGCTTTTTCCCACCGCTTCCAGCGAGGAGTAGCCGAACAGGCGCTCGGCGCCGCCGTTCCAGCTGGTGATGTAGCCCATCAGGTCGAGGGTGAGCACCGACTCGTGGATCTGGTCGAGGATCTGCGACTGGTGCGCCAGCTGCGCCTCGATGCCGGCGTAGGCGCGGGTGGCGCGCTGGGCCAGCGAATGCACTTGCAGCAGCGTGCCGGTCAGGGCGCCCAGCGCCGCCAGGTTGCGCCGGTCGTCGGCGTCGTAGTCGTCGCGCCCGCCGACTTCGTAGCAGCCGTAGCAGGCGCCGTCGGCCTGGATCTGGTGCACCAGCATGCCGGCGCCGCCCAGGCGCGGCTGGGGAACGCCGAGCGCCAGCGGGTCGCTTGCAACGAAGCGGCCAACCGGGCTGGCCAGCAGCGAGCGCGCGATGCGGCCCAGTTCTTCGGCCAGCGCGTCGCCGCGCAGCCTGAGCACGGCATGGCTCAGCGCGGCGCTGCAGGCGGCGAAGTCGCAGGCCGGGAGCGCGAGCATGTCAGACATTGCGGCCCACCTGGATCGCCCAGTGATGCGCGTGCAGCTGGCTGTCCCACCAGGCGCCGGCGTCGATGCCGGCATGCGCCAGGCCCGCGTGGTCCGGGCCGCGTTCGGCCAGCAGCAGGCGCTGGCCGAGGATGCCGTCGCGCGCCAGCAGCGCGGCGCTCACGTGCTCGGGCAGGCGTATCTCGGCGAGGATCTCGGCCATCGGCATGCCGAGCAGGCGGTCGAGCAGCGAAAAAGCGCCGGTCATGAAGGCCAGGTCCTGCGCATCGCGGTCGCCGCCTTCGCGCTTGCACAACACCTCGAGCTGGGCGGCGCGCAGGGCGGCCAGCGGCAGCAGCAGGTTCGGCAAGCCGTCGGCGCTGGTGCGCGCGTACAGCAGCAACTGCAGCCAGCGCTGCAGCTGGCGCCGTCCCAGTACGGCGATCGCCTGGGCATAGCCGGTGATCGTGGTGTTGACGGCGAAGGCCGCCGAATTGACCAGCTTGAGCAGATGGTAGGACAGCGTCGGGTCTTGTTTCAGCAGCAGTTCGAGCTCGCGCGAATCGGCATCGGTGGCCAGGAGCGCCAGCAGGGCCAGGATGCGGCGGCGCGAGGTGCTGTCGTGGCCTTCGCCGGATCCGGGCGCCAGCGGATAGGCGCCGCTGAACCAGCTGAAGCCGGCGCGCGCGCAGTCCTCCAGGCGCGCCGGCGTGTCGATGTGATGGGCCAGGTGCGGCCCGAACAGCGCCAGCAGGCTGCCCGCCGGGGGCGCGGCGGCGCGGCAGTCGAGGGAGACGGCGCGCACCTCGGGCGGCCGCGCGGCGCCGGCCGGCAGCGGGCCGTCGAGCATCAGACGGTAACCGCTCGCGTGCAGGTTTGACAATCGCTGCGCCGTGCCCTCCTGCGCCAGCGCGGCGGCGGCGAAGGCCAGCACGACGCGGTTCGGCGGCAGCAGCGTGAGCAGGTTGGGCGTGAGCGCGGCCGGGTCGGCCAGCAGCAGCACGCAGTCGAGGGGGGCGATCGCCGCCAGCAAATCGGGCGTGCCGAACAGGGCCGGCACCAGCTCGGCCACGCTGCCGGCGCCGAGATCCAGGCCGAGCGCTACCCACTCGTTGCGGCCATTGGCCACAGGGTGCAGGCGCACCATGGGGGTGGGGTTCAGTTCCAGCAAGGCCATCGGCGTCTTCGGAGTAGGTGGTAGGCCAATATTAGCTGGCTAATATTAGTCGAGCAGATGACCAAAAGCAATCGAAATGTTTCCATAAGGATACATTTACTACGGGATATTACGTAGCTGAATTGCCATCGCCAGCGTTTAGAATCATGCGCTTGCCTTTTTCATACTAGTGCAAGATAGGGCTGGAGTTCCGTTGACCGCGCTGGCCGTGCCGCAGCATGGTCGATGCGCCGCACCCTTCTTGACAAAAAACACCAAGGAGCCACCATGAATCGTCTCGGAAACCGACTCGGCTGGGCGGCGCTCTCACTCCTCGGCGCCGGTGCGCTCGCTTACGTTGCCTTGCGCCGCGGCGAGTCCATCAATGCCGTCTGGGTGGTGGCGGCGTCGGTCTGCGTCTACCTGATCGCCTACCGTTTCTACAGCCTCTACATCGCCACCAAGGTGATGGGGCTCGACCCCGCGCGCCAGACGCCCGCCTATAAATACAACGACGGCCTCGACTACGTACCGACGAATAAATACGTGCTGTTCGGGCACCACTTCGCCGCCATTGCCGGCGCCGGCCCCCTGGTCGGCCCCGTGCTGGCGGCGCAGATGGGCTATTTGCCGGGCATGATGTGGATCCTGGCCGGCGTCGTCTTCGCCGGCGCGGTGCAGGACTTCATCGTCCTGTTCATGTCGATGCGGCGCGACGGGCGCTCGCTGGGCGACCTGATCAAGTCCGAAATGGGCGAGATCCCCGGCATCATCGCCCTGTTCGGCACCTTCATGATCATGGTCATCATCCTGGCGGTGCTGGCCCTGATCGTCGTGAAAGCCCTCACCGGCTCGCCCTGGGGCAGCTTCACCGTGATGGCGACCATCCCGATCGCGCTCTTCATGGGCGTCTATTCGCGCTATATCCGCGTCGGGCGCATCGGCGAAATCTCCTTCATCGGCTTCATCCTCCTGATGCTCGCGATCGTCGGCGGCCAGTGGGTGCACGATTCGGCCGTGTTCGGCCCGATGTTCACCTTCACCGGCACGGAACTGACCTGGATGCTGATCGGCTACGGTTTTATCGCTTCCGTGATTCCCGTGTGGCTGCTGCTCGCCCCGCGCGACTACCTGTCGACTTTCCTCAAGATCGGCACCATCGTCGCGCTCGCCATCGGCATCCTGCTGGTGGCGCCGCACATGCAGATGCCGGCGGTCACCCGCTTCGTCGACGGCTCCGGCCCGGTCTGGTCGGGCAACCTGTTCCCCTTCCTGTTCATCACCATCGCCTGCGGCGCCGTGTCGGGCTTCCACGCACTGATCTCCTCGGGCACCACGCCGAAGATGATCGAGAACGAATCGCACGCCCGCTTCATCGGCTACGGCGCGATGCTGATGGAATCGTTTGTGGCGATCATGGCGCTGGTGGCCGCATCGACCATCGACCCGGGCATCTATTTCGCGATGAACGCACCAGCCGCCCTGCTGGGCACGACCGCGGAATCGGCCGCGGCCGCCGTCTCGAACTGGGGCTTCGTGGTCACACCCGAGCTCCTCACGCAAACGGCGAAGGACGTCGGCGAGCACAGCATCATCTCGCGCGCCGGCGGCGCCCCGACGCTGGCGGTCGGCATGGCCAACATCCTGGCCAATGTCGTGGGCGGCAAGACGATGATGGCCTTCTGGTACCACTTCGCGATCCTGTTCGAGGCGCTGTTCATCCTGACCGCGGTCGATGCCGGCACCCGTGCGGGCCGCTTCATGCTGCAGGACTTGCTGGGCGCCTTCGTGCCGTCGCTGAAACGCACCGAGTCGCTGCCGGCCAACCTGCTGGCCACCGGCCTGTGCGTCGCGGCCTGGGGCTATTTCCTGTACCAGGGCGTGGTCGACCCGCTGGGCGGCATCAACACCCTGTGGCCGCTGTTCGGCATCGCCAACCAGATGCTGGCCGGTATCGCCCTGATGCTCGGCACCGTCGTACTGTTCAAGATGAAGCGCGGCAAATACGCATGGGTCACGGTGGTGCCGACCATCTGGCTGCTGATCTGCACCTTGAGCGCCGGCTGGCAGAAAATCTTCCACGAAAACGTGAAGGTCGGCTTCGTCGCCCATGCCCAGAAATTCCAGGCGGCGCTCGACCAGGGCCAGGTGCTGGCGCCGGCCAAGTCGCTCGACCAGATGGGACGCATCGTCTTCAACGATTATGTCGACGCCACGCTGGCCGGCTTCTTCATGGTCGTCGTCGTCGCGGTGCTGTACTACGGCATCCGCACGGTGATGAATGCGCGCAGCAACAACAGCCCGACGGTGCAGGAGTCTCCCTTCGTCGCCGCCCCCTCGCCCCAGGTGCAGTGATGTTCTCCACCCTCGTCCAGGCCGGCCGCTACCTCGGGCAAAGCATGCGCCTGATGGTCGGCCTGCCCGAGTACGACACCTACCTTGCCCACATGGAGCGCGAGCATCCGGACAAGGTCGCGATGACCTACGAGGAGTTTTTCCGCGAGCGCCAGGAAGCCCGCTATGGCTCGGGGCGTAGCGGCGGGTGTTGCTAAACATCCGTCTTTGTATCAAGGGGTGGGTTCCTCGGCAGTAGCCGGTGGGACTCCACCTACCCCACCCCTCCTGCTTTGCGCGAACGCAAAGCCGCCCCCTCCCCTCCCACGTAATATTTTTTCTTGCAGGAAGTTGCATTTCTGCAAGGAGGGTCGTGCGCAGACTGATTGGCGCCGGCCCGCGTCGCCATGCTGCCCCTGCACTTCGCTTCCATGCCGAACTTCGCGCGTTCCAGCTTGTACCTGAAACTGACGACGATGTCGCTGCTCTCGACCGGCACGGCCTTGCTGTGCGTGTTCGTCGCGTTCGCGGTCGCCTCGGTGCTCAATGGCCGCGAGAACGAAGGCAGGCAGCTGTCCTCGCTGGCCGGGGTGGTGGCCACCAGCAGCGCCGACGCCCTGATCTTCAACGACCGCACCCTCGCACTGACCCTGCTCGTCTCGCTCGAAGCCAAGCCTGAGATCTCGCGCGCCGCCCTCTATGACCGCAAGGGCAAGCTGTTTGCCAACTATGCCGCGCCGACGCACGCCAGCGAGCTGCCGCCGGCCAGGCTCGACGCCTTCGACGCCGCCACGCTCGCCGAGGCCAATCTCGAAGGCGGCAAGTTCACATCGCCGCGGATGCGCCTGTACCAGCCGGTGATGGGCGGCACCGCCCAGGTCGGCGTGCTGGTGATCGAACTCGACCTGCTGCCGATGTGGCGCGACATCCTGCGCAGCGTGGCCGTGCTCGGGGGCGCGATGTGCGCTTCCCTGCTGGTGGCGATGGTGCTGGCGCGGCGCTTCACGCGCGCGATCGCCGACCCCGTGACGAAACTGATCCAGACGGCCCAGAAAGTGTCGAGCAGCCAGAACTACACGCTGCGCGTGGCGCATGCACGGCGCGACGAACTCGGCACCCTGATCGACAGCTTCAACGACATGCTGTCCCAGATCGAGGGCCGCGGCGCCGCGCTCACGATGCACCGCGACGAACTCGAACGCCAGGTCGGCGTGCGCACCGAGCAGCTGGAACGGGCCAAGAACGCCGCCGAGGCGGCCAGCCGCGCGAAAAGCGCCTTCCTCGCCACCATGAGCCATGAAATCCGCACCCCGATGAACGGCGTGCTGGGCATGACCGAGATGCTGCTCGGGACCCACCTGACCGAGGCCCAGCGCAATTACACGCGCCTGGTCAAGCGCTCCGGCGAACACCTCCTGGTGATCATCAACGACATTCTCGACTTCTCCAAGATCGAGGCTGGCAAGCTGACCATCGAATACATCAACTTCAACCTGTGGGACCTGCTGGAAGACATCCACACCGTCTACACGCCGCAAGCCCAGGCCAAAGGCATCGGCCTCGATTTCGACATCGCCAACGACATTCCGGTGGCGATCTGCGGCGACCCGAACCGGCTGCGCCAGATCATGGCCAATTTGCTCGGCAATGCGATCAAGTTCACCGAGCAGGGCCGCATCGTCGCCCGCGTGCGGGTGGCGAGCGAAACCAGCCAGGACGTGATGCTGCGCTTCGAAGTCATCGATACCGGCATCGGCATCTCGCGCGAGGCGCGCGGGCGCCTGTTCGAGGCCTTTTCGCAAGCCGACGATTCGACCACGCGCAAGTTCGGTGGCACCGGCCTGGGACTGGCGATCTCGAAGCAGCTGGTCGAACTGATGGGCGGCGCGATCGGCGTCGACAACGCCGCCGGCCACCCGAACCGGCAGGGCTCGGTGTTCTGGTTCACGGTCAGCTTCGACAAGCGCCGCGTCGATCCGGACGCCCCCGGCGGCCAGCAGCACGGCCTGGACGGCATGCGCGTGCTGGTGGTCGACGAGGACGAGACCACCCGCATCGCACTCGAGCGCCACCTGGGCGCCTGGGACCTCGCCTGCGAAGGCGCGGCCAGCGCCCGCGCCGCCCTCGACCGCCTGGGCACCCGGGCGCGCGCCGGCCAGCCTTTCGATGCCGCGATCGTCAACATGGAGCTGACCCAGTCGAGCGGCCTGCTGCTGGCGGCCACCATCAAGGCCGACCCGCTGACGCGCCCGACCCGCATCATCCTGCTCAGTCCCGAACGGGTGGCGGCCGATCCGGTGCAGCGGCGCGAAGCGGGCGTGGCCTACCAGCTGATCGAACCGGCCCGTGCGGCCGACCTGTTCGCCTGCCTCGGCACCCGCCCGCGCGGCGTCACCGCGCCGGCCGCGCAGTTCCTGCCGCCGCCGCGCCCGGCCGGCGGCGAAGCGGCGGCGCGCGTGCGGCGCGTGCTGCTGGCCGAGGACAACCCGGTCAACGTCGAAGTCGCCAAGGCCATGCTCGAGAGCCTGGGGCTGCAGGCGCAGGTCGCACGGAACGGGCTGGAAGCGTTGGAGGCCGTGCGCAGCAAGACCTTCGAGGCGGTGCTGATGGATTGCCAGATGCCGGTGATGGACGGCTTTGCCGCCACCGCCGAGATCCGGCGCGGCGAGCAGGACGCCGGCCGTCCGCGCACCCTGCCGATCATCGCCATCACCGCCAACGCGCTGCAGGGCGACCGCGAGGCCTGCCTGGCCGCCGGCATGGACGACTACCTCTCGAAGCCCTTCACCCAGGCCCAGCTGGCCGGCGTGATCGGGCGCTGGATCGCCCTGCCCCTGTCGGCCAGCGTGCACCACGGCGAAGCGGCGCCGACCCTGCCGCCGGAAGCGCGCGAGGTGATCCAGCGCGACGTCATCAACGCCAGGGCGCTGGAGAATATCCGCGCGCTCAGCCAGCAGGGCGGCGACGCGCTGGTGCAGAAGGTGGTGCGCGCCTATGTCGGCGACGTCCCCCAGCACCTGCGCACGCTGCGCCAGGCGGTCGGCGGCGAGGACGCCGATACTGTGCGCCGCGTCGCGCACAGCCTGAAGTCGGCCAGCGCCAACGTCGGGGCCGAGACCCTGGCGCGCCTGTGCAAGGACCTCGAACAAATGGGCCGCAACGCCAGCGTCGAGGGCGCGGCCACCCTGCTGACCGACATGGAAGAAGAGTTCCAGGCGGTGCGGCAGTCATTGAACGCCATGCTCGTCTAGCGAAGGAAACACGATGTCAGCCTCTTCCCCCCAACGCGGTGTCGTGCTGGTCGCGGACGACGATCCGGTGATGCGCCTCCTGATGCTCGAGATGCTGCAGCAGGTCGGGCTCGACGGAATCGAAGCCGAGGACGGACGCCAGGCATTGGCACTCGCACGCGAGCACCGGCCCGACCTGATCCTGATGGACGTCGAGATGCCGCACCTGGACGGCTTTGCCGCCTGCAGCGCGATCCGCCGCAGCGAAGGCCCCGGCGCCTCGGTGCCGATCGTGATGGTCACCGGCGGCGACGACATCGAAGCCGTGACCAGCGCCTACGAAGCCGGCGCCACCGATTTCGTCTCCAAGCCGATCAACTGGCCGATCCTCGGCCACCGCGTGCTGTACGTGCTGCGCGCCAGCGACGCCATCGCGCGCCTGCGCATCGCCGACGCCCAGAACCGCGCCGTGCTGGCCGCGATTCCGGACACCTTCTTCCGCATGAACCGCGACGGCTTCTACCTCGATTACGAGCCGGGCCGCAACTTCCCCAGCCGCGAGCGCGACGGCGCCGTGCCGTTCACGAGCGAGCGCTGCGTCGGCCGCCACATCACCGACGTGCTGCCCAGGGAAATCGCCGCGCGCATGATGGAGCAGCTGGGCGAGGTGCTGCGCAGCCAGCAGATCCGCTCGATCGAATACGAATTGCTGCGCTTCGGCGCGACCCAGCATTTCGAGGCGCGCCTGGTCGCCACCGGCCCGTCCGAGGTGCTGGGACTGGTGCGCGACATCAGCGAGCGCAAACGCAGCGAGGAGCAAATCCGCCGCCTGGCCTATTGCGACAGCCTGACCGGCATCCCGAACCGCCAGGCCTTCCTCGAGACGCTCGAGCGCGAACTGCAGCGCTCGAAAATCGGCAACAAGAAATTCGCCGTGCTGTTCATGGACCTCGACGCCTTCAAACGCATCAACGACACGCTCGGGCACAACGTCGGCGACCACCTGCTGAAAATCGTCTCCGAGCGCCTGCGCGAGACGATCCGGCCGAGCGACCTGGTGTCGCGCAGCGAAGCGCTTCCTGGCGAGGCCGCGCTTGGAGAGGTCGCGCTCGAAGACGCTCCCTTCCACACATCCGCCACCAACCTGGCGCGCCTGGGCGGCGACGAGTTCACCATCCTGATTCCCGACCTCGAGCGGGTCGAGCATGCGCTGAACGTGGCGCACCGCGTCAAGGAAGCGATGCGCCGGCCCTTCCTCATCGACGGCAACGAGATCTTCGTCACCGCCAGCATCGGCATCTCGCTGTTCCCGGAAGACGGCGACGATTGCAATTCGCTGCTGAAGTTCGCCGACACCGCCATGTACCACGCCAAGAACTGCGGCAAGAACAACGCCAAGCTGTACAGCTCTTCGCTGACGATGCAGATCATGAGCCATGTGAAGCTCGAAGTCGGCCTGCGCAAGGCCCTGCAGAACGACGAACTCTATTTGCTCTACCAGCCGCAGCTCGACGTGCGCTCGCTCGAGATCGTCGGCGTCGAGGCGCTGGTGCGCTGGCGCCACCCGGAACGCGGCATCATCTCGCCCAACGAATTCATTCCGCTGGCCGAGGAGACGGGATTGATCGTGCCGATCGGCGAATGGGTGCTGCGCACCGCCTGCAACCAGGCGCGCGCCTGGCAGCGCGCGCTGCAGCGCTCGGTGCGCATGGCGGTGAACCTGTCGGCCAAGCAGTTCAAGGACGAGAACCTGTCGCAGATCGTGCTCTCGGCGCTCGACGAGACGGGGCTCGATCCCAGGCTGCTGGAACTGGAGCTGACCGAAGGCACCCTGATGGACGACGCCCGCGCGACCATGGTCACCCTCGACCAGCTGCGCGGGATCGGTGTCTACCTGTCGATCGACGACTTCGGCACCGGCTACTCGTCGATGAACTATTTAAAACGCTTCGACGTGCGCTCGCTGAAGATCGACCGCAGCTTCATCTGCGGCCTGCCCCAGGACTCGGAAAACGCGGCCATCACGCGCGCCATCATCGCCATGGCCCATGGCCTGAAAATGGCGGTGGTGGCCGAAGGGGTGGAGACCGACGAACAGCTGGTCATGCTGGAACAGTACGGCTGCGACCTGGTGCAGGGCTACTTCCTCGGCCACCCGTCGAGCGCCGACGCCATCACCGAGATGCTGGGGCCCGTACCCCTGGTCTTGCCGGCGCCTTGAGGTTTCAAGGCCCCGGCGCCAGCGTCAGCGTATGGCGCGCCGGCCCGGGCAGCAGCGGCACGGGCCGGCCGCGCACCCAGTCCGCGTGCCCGTGCAGGAACCAGGGCGACAGCGGATGGCCGCTCTGCCCGCCCGGCATGTTGTAGAGTCCCGCTTCCTCGCGTCCGGGCGACACCGTCATCCGCTCCGACTGGCCGAACTTCGCACCGGCCACGCGCGGCATGTGGGCGTCGCCCGCCAGCTGGTCGGGCGGCACGCCCAGCCAGGGGCGCAGGAAGGGCGCCGCCAGCGAAATCGGATGGGCAAACGCGGCCGTGTTGCGCGCGCCCCAAGTGGCCTTCTCGAGCGCCACGCCTTCGCGCTCGAATTCATCGAGCACGCGGTCGACCGCCGCCAGCTGCACGTCGCGCCAGTCGCGCCGGCCGGGCGGCAGCCAGCCGGCGCTCGGTTCGTCGAGCAGGCGCGCAAGCAGCGCCGGCCAGCGCGGATTGGCCAGCGCCATCGTCGCTTTCGGGTCGAGCGCCGCCATCCGGGCGTCGACGCCGGCGAACAGCAGGTCGTGCAGCGCCCACATGAAATTACGCGCGAGCCGGTAGCCGACCGAGTCGACATCGGCGCGGCCGTTCCAGCTGGTTTCCAGCAGGCGCCGGAAGGCGGCGCGGCGCGGCTGTCCCTGCAGGCTGGCCTTGTCGAGCACGGCGAGCGCCCGTGCGCGCCAGCGCGCGATGAAGAGCGCGCGGTCGTCCAGCGCCACCGCAAACGCGGCCGCCTCGTCGGTGCGTGGTCCAAGCTGGCGCAGGCGGTCGCGCAGCTGGCTGCTGCGCGCGCCGAGATCGAAGCCGCCGTCGCCGAGCAGCGCGCTGCCGGGGCCCAGCAGCGTGCGGCTGTTCGCGGTCGAGAGCTGGCCATCGGGGGGATTGACCACGCGCGGATAGCGTTCGGGGTCGAGCAGGCCGTCCCAGCCCGGCGCCGGATCGCCTGCCTTGATCGGGAAGCTGGCCGCGACGTCCTCGGCGGCGCGGCGCGGCAGGCGGCCGGCCACCGTCCAGCCGATATTGCCCGCCTGGTCGCCGGCGACGAAATTCTGGGCCGGGATGCCGTCCTGCGCGGCGATCGACAGCGCCGCCGCGAGCGTCGGCGCCTCCTCGAGCCGCAAGTGATGCAGGTTCAGTGCGCCGGGTTCGTGCGCGACCCAGTGGATCGCATAGGTCTTGCCGCCGGCCTCGCGCAAGGGGCCGAAGCTGCTCTCGCGCACCACCAGGCGCTCGGCGGGCAGGCCTTTCACCGCAATCGTCTCGATGTGTTCCAGCAGCCGCTCCCAGCCCTTCGGCGTGCGCACCTGGGCCGGCCGCGCGCGCTCGAATTCGACTTCGACCAGGTCCAGGTAGTCGCCATAGCTGTTGGTAAAACCCCAGGCGACTTTGCCGTTGCTGCCGGCGATGACCAGCGGCGGCGCGCCGGGAAGCGTGACGCCCACCAGCCGGCGCTCGCCGCCCTGCCCGTCCGGATAGGTCAAGGCCAGCCGGTACCAGATGTTCGGCAGCTGCAGGCCCAGGTGCATGTCGTCGGAAACGATGGCCGCGCCCGAGGTGCTGCGGCTGCCGGCAAGCGCATAGTTGTTACTGCCGACCATGTCGCCGCGTTCGCGCATGGCCAGCGATTCCGCCCGCGCGGGAACGCCGTCCCACCAGGCCGGCGCGGCCGCCGGGACCGGCGCGTCCTTGAATCCGGCGGCGCCGTCGAGGGGCGCATCCCAGCTCGATGCCTGCGGCAGCAGGAAGGCCAGCTGGGCGGCGTCGCTGTGGCTGCGCAGCCAGCCGCGGGCCAGCTCGCGCGGTTCCTGGTTGCCCTGCAGGTCGATGAACATTGCCCACACCACCAGCAGCGAATCCTCGGCGCGCCAGGGACGCGGCCCGGCGCCGGTCAGCAGGTATTCGAAGGGACGCGCGCCGAGCGCGCCCAGGCCCGCGTTGACGCCGGCGACATAGCGGTCGATGAAGGCACGGTCTGGCGCAGGCATGCTGGCCAGCACCCGCAGGGCGCGGGCGCGGAAGCGGTGCAGGCGGCGCGCCCGGTCGAGCGGCAACGCGCGCGGGCCGAACAGCTCGGCCAGCTCGCCGCCGGCGGTGCGGCGCAGCAAGTCCATCTGGAAGAAACGCTCCTGGGCATGCACGAAACCGGTGGCGTATGCCAGGTCGCGCCGGCTGCCAGCACGGATCAGGGGCACGCCGGCGGCGTCGCGCGCGATTGTGACCGGGGCGGCCAGGATGGGGGCGGCCTGGCGCCCGTCGACCTGCGCCAGGCTGGCGCGCAGCAGCAGCCAGACGCTCAGGGCGGCAAGCAGGATCGCACCGAGCAGGCCCAGCGCCAGGCGCCGGGTCCAGGTAGTCCAGCGGCGTGTACGCATCGCTCCCCCCGTTTTCCTACAGATGATCTTGCCAGAAAAACCACGGCATGGCGAGCTGGAGCCGTGTGTCCGATTGGACGGGATCGAGCAGTGTCCGATTACTTGCGCTAAGCTCGAAACCAGGAACATTCACCGCGAAGGAGCTCAAAATGCGCACAACTATCGTACTGGCGGCGGCCCTGCTGCTGAGCGCCTGCGCCACTCCGCAAGAACGGGCGGCGCAAAAGCAGGCGGAAATGGCGGAGATGATCGCCCTCTACGGTCCGGCCTGCGACCGCCTCGGCTTTACCCAGCAAACCGATCAATGGCGCAGCTGCATCATCAGCCTGAGCACGAAGGACGAGGTGCAGCGCTATGGCGGCAACGCCGGCTATGGCGGACCGTGGGGCGGACGCTACTGGGGCGGCGGGTTCTGGGGGCGGGGCTGGTAAGTCAGGCAGCGGCCCGCGGCTTAGCGCGAGGTGACCGCTGATGCCGGCGCCAGCGCCAGTAAACGCCGCGCGCACTCGGCCTTCGTCACCGCCTCGCGCGTGGCCAGCGTGCGTTCGACCAGGCCCTGCGCATGCCTGATGAGGCGCGGGTGGCGGACGTCGGGCGGATGCAGGCTCAGGCGCATTAGCGGGCCGTTCGCCATGCAGCGCGCGGCCAGGCCGACGGCAATTGGCGACAGTAGACGCCCGCCGGCATTGCGCGCCGTATAGACCAGCGAGGGCGCGAACACCGAACGCCCCTGGCGCAGCAGGTGAAAGCGCGTCAAGGTCGTGACGTAGGAAAACGCGAATTCGGGCATGACCTTCCAGGACGCCTCGCCCAGCAGCCAGGCCGGCGGCACGAAGCCCGCTACCGGCCAGTCGCGCTGGCGGAACCATTCCAGGCCCAGCGCGATGCGCTCGCGCGCCTCGTCGGCGTCCAGCGCCGCGAACTCGCCTTCGCGCCGGGTGTAGACGCCGCGCAGGAAGCGCTGGCGCAAGCCCGAGGAACGCGGCGCCGTATCGAGATGGGTGTAGCCGTGCAAGGCGAGCTCGTCGCCGCGGGCGAGCGCCGCGTCGAGGCCGGCCCGCATGGCGCGCTCGTCAAGCCCATTGCGCTCATCGCCTTCACGGTCGTGGTAGCGCGGCACCACCAGCCAGGTCAGGCGGATGTCGGCGGCCGCGCGCATGGCCCGCGCCAGGCGCGCGCATTCCTCCCAGGTGGCCGGCGCCACGTCGTGGATCGAGACGCACAGCATCGGCGGCTCGTCCAGCGCCGGATGCGGTTCAATCGGTGACACAGACACTCCTCGCTCCCGGTTCGTCCTGCCCGCGCGTGCCCAGCACGGCCTGGTAGCGCCGCATCACCTGCGGCAGGATCTCGTTCCAGTCGTAGTACTCGGCCGCCTTGCGCCGGGCGTTGGCGCCCATCTGCCCGAGGTCGCGCTCGTAGGTGGCGGCGATGGCGGCGGCGAGGCTGTCGGCGCAGTTCGGGCGCGCCAGCATGCCGGTATGCTCGTCGACCAGCTCGGCCACCCCGCCGCCGGTGGTGGCCACCACCGGCAAGCCGCAGGCCATCGCTTCGAGCACGATCAGGCCGAAGGTTTCGCAGTCGCCGGGATGCACCAGCAGGTCGCAGCTGGCCAGCAGGCGCGCCAGGTGGCGCTGGTTGCGCTTGAACGGCAGATAGGTAATTTGGGGATAGCGCGGCAGCGCGATGCCGCCGCCGACCATGACCAGGTGGTAGGGGCGCCCGAGTTTGCGCACGGCCTCGATCAGCAGCGGCAGCTTTTTCTCGAACGTGAAGCGCCCCGCATACACCAGCAGGCGCGCATCGGCGGGCAAGCAAAGGTGGGCGCGCAGGGTCTCGACGCGGCGCGCCGGATGGAACACGCTGCTGTCGATGCCGAGCGGCTGGTGGCGCACGCCGGGCACGCCCATGTTGCCGAGCTGCTCGACCATGGCGCGGCTGGGCGCGAGCACGAGGTCGAACTGGCGGTACAGGTGGGACAGGTATTTGCAGGTGACCCCTTCGGCCGTCTGGCCGAAGCGCGGCCGCACCAGGCGCGGCAGGTCGGAGTGATAAAAGGCGATCGCCGGCACGCCGAGGCGGCGGCGCAGGCGCAAGGCGGCCCAGGCGCTGTGGCCGGCGTCGCCGGCCTCGATCAGGTCGGGCCTGGCCTGGCGCAGCAGGCGCGCGGGTGCGCGCACCGAGGTGGGCATGCGGAAGCCGTTGATGCCCGGCAGGGCGAAGGCCGGCATGCGCACCAGGGCAGGCGCTGCGCCGCCGCTGTCGACGTTCGGGCTGAGGATGGTGTGCTGGACGCGGCCATGCCGCGCCAGCCAGCGCGCCTTGGCATTGAGGTAGGTGCTCACGCCGTTGCCTTCGGCGGCGTAGAACATCGTGATGTCGACGAGGTGCATGCTAGGGGTCCGCGTAAGGTCAACCCACGATAGCAGCGCACTTTCACTGCCGATTGCGCGCACGCAAACGGGCAATGCGGCATGCGGCGACCCGCATGCCTGTCAGGAAATTATGTACTGCGCCTGTCGAGCATCGCGCGGGCGATGGTGCCGGCGTCGACATACTCGAGTTCGCCGCCCACGGGCACCCCGCGCGCCAGACGGCTGACCTTCAGCCCGCGCGCTTTGAGCATCTCGCTGATGTAATGGGCGGTGGCTTCGCCCTCGTTGGTGAAATTGGTGGCCAGCACCACCTCGTTGACGACGCCATCGGCCGCGCGGCCGACCAGCTTGTCGAGGTGCAGGTCTTTCGGGCCGATGCCGTCCAGCGGAGACAGCCGTCCCATCAGGACGAAATACAGGCCCTTATAGGTCAGGGTCTGTTCGATCATGATCTGGTCGGCCGGGGTTTCGACGATGCACAGCATGCTGCGGTCGCGCGCCTCGTCCGCGCACATCTCGCACACTTCGGTGTCGGCGAAGGTATTGCACAGTGCGCAGTGGTGCACCGAGTCAACCGCCTGGTACAGCGCGCGCGACAGCATGGCCGCGCCTTCGCGGTCGTGCTGCAGCAGGTGGAAGGCCATGCGCTGGGCGGACTTGGGGCCGATGCCCGGCAGCCGGCGCAGCGCCTCGGTCAGGAAATCAAGTGACTTCGACACCCTAGACCCCGCGCCAGTCCGAGAAGGCCTCGGCCGTCATGGTCGGCGTGAATTCGGTGATCTCGTAGCGCGCCAGGTCGGCCAGCGCGAACGGGTCTTCGCTCAATATCCGCTCCAGCGCCGCGCGGCTGGGCGCGCGCGCGAGGATGATGCCGCCGTCGCGCGGCACCCTGGCGCCGGACATCAGGAAGATGCCGGCCGCATACTGCGCCGCCAGGTAGTCGCGGT
>Ga0213835_101106_pt1 | contig 18567 bp, 19 predicted proteins | sample SWPATP01_FD_160576 | JGI IMG/M metagenome (GOLD analysis project Ga0213835, IMG submission 160576) | Coastal seawater microbial communities from Marineland, Florida, United States - SWPA TP0 #1 | ecosystem: Environmental > Aquatic > Marine > Coastal | place: USA: Florida | collected 2016-08-05 | reverse complement strand
ACAGTCGTGACGATTTTTATCGTGGCGCTGATGTCTTTAGCCATTTCCAATCTCAATTCCGCATGGACATCGATGACTGCTGCGCAAACGATGCGCTCCAATAACGATCTCGGTGACCTTTTTCTCTCGGCGGCAGCTGCTCTGGCGGCCGAACGGGGTGTGACGGCGGCGGCACTCAACCACCCGCAGCCCGCGGCAGCGGCCGTTCTCACTCAATTGGCTGAATTGCGCGAGCGTGGCGATGCGGCTCTGTTTGAAGCCACATCGATGGTTCGGGAAGGGTCCGAGTTTAACGGCAAGAGCGCCCTTCTCGCCCGTGTTGCCGAGGATCTGCGCGCGCTTGAGACACTGCGCCAAGATGTCGATCGTGAGCTTGCTGTCATCTCCGTCCGGCGGAATCGGGCAACCGTCAACAGTTGGGTGCCCACATCTACCGCTTTGATCAACTCTTCACAGAACCTTCGCGTCAGCGCGCAGATCATTCCGGCTACCGCCATCGCGCGCACCCAGTTGATGCTTGATCTGCGGCAGGCCATGTGGGTCATGACAGAGTATGCCGGGCGCGAACGGGCGACGCTGGCAGGCCTCATTTCCGGCAATCGTGCAATCGATTCACAGTCGTTGGCAGATCTGGCCACTTTTCGAGGGCGCCTTGAGCTTTCGTGGGGCCTCATAGAAGGCTACGCGATGCGTGATTTCGCTAACCCGCTTGTGCTGCCGGCCATCGATGCGGCCAGAACCGAATTCTTCACCACTTTCGAAGCCGTTCGCCGCGGTGTTTATACTGCGGGGGGGGCCGAGTACCCGGTCTATGGAGTTACCCCGGACCAGTGGCTTTCCGCCGCCACTCGGGGCATCGACAGCCTGCTTACTCTTTCGGACAGTATCGGCGAGGCGACATATCTCTATACCCGTCAGGTCGAGAACGAGGGCCGCACAAGCCTGATGCTGAGCATCGCCGTGCTTGTCTTCGCTGTCCTTCTTGGCCTCGTAGCCACTTGGATCGTGCTTAAGCGGGTCGCCGGCCCCATCCAGTCGCTCACCGACACGATGACCCGACTTGCCGGCGGCGACTTCAAGGCGGAAATCACGTCGGCCGACCGCCAGGACGAGATCGGCAAGATGGCCCGCGCGGTTGTCGTCTTCCGTGATGCCGGCCTTGAGAAGATCCGCCTGGAAGCGGAGGCCGAGGAAGGGCGGACCTTGAGCGAAAGGGAACGCGAGGAACGCGAGGCTCAGAAGGCGAAGGAAGCCAAGGAACTGCAGGATGCCATGGATGCGCTCGGCAGGGGCCTCAACCTCCTGGCCGAAGGCGACGTGAGCTTCCGCATCGAGCAGGCTTTCGCGGGCGAACTCGACAAGCTGCGCGCCGATTTCAACGAATCTGTTGGACGCCTTGAGCAGGCGATGCGCCAGGTCGGCCAGAATGCGGAAGCGATCCATACGGGGGCCGATGAGATACGCAGCGCATCCGACGACATCGCCAAGCGGACGGAGACTCAGGCTGCTTCGGTCGAGGAGACCGCTGCGGCAGTGGAGCAAATCGCCACGACGGTTCGCGATTCAGCCAAGCGTGCGGCCGAGGCGGGCGAGGTCGTGGAACGCACCCGCGTCCAAGCCGAAAGCTCGGGCGAGGTCGTCAAGCGCGCGGTCACAGCCATGGGACAGATCGAGACCTCCTCGCGGGAAATCTCCAACATCATCGGCGTCATCGACGATATCGCATTCCAGACCAACCTCCTGGCGCTAAATGCCGGGGTCGAGGCGGCGCGCGCGGGTGAGGCCGGCAAAGGCTTTGCCGTTGTTGCACAGGAAGTGCGCGAACTCGCACAGCGCTCTGCCAATGCGGCCAAAGACATCAAGACTCTGATCACGTCTTCCGGTCAGCAGGTTGAGCTCGGTGTCTCGCTGGTTGGCGAGACGGGCGAGGCATTGTCCGAGATCGTTGCTGAAGTGCAGGAGGTTAGCCGGCATATGGCCGCGATCGCGGAAGCCGCGCGCGAGCAGTCGATCGGGCTCGATGAAATCAACACTGCCGTGACCGCGATGGACCAGAGCGCACAGCAGAACGCGGCGATGGTCGAACAGTCCACCGCCGCCAGCCATAGCCTCGCCAACGAGGCCAGGGCCCTCAACCATCTGCTTTCCCAGTTCAAGCTTGGGAAGTCCGACGCGCCAAGGGTCGCGACGACCAAGGCCGAACCTCAGCCATCCCCGGCACGTGCGCTGATGCGCAAGGTGGCGGGAGTCTTCTCCGGCGGCACAGGCGCCGCAACCGCAACAGCCACCGCATCCGTGGCACAAGATTGGGAGGAATTCTGATGTTGAATGCAACTGCTTCCGAAGGTCGGGCCAAGATGATCGACATCATCGCCTTTCAGCTTGGTGATCAGGCCTTCTGCGTGCGGACCATGGCCGTGCGTGAGATCAGGGGTTGGGCACCCTGCACCCCGCTGCCCCATGCGCCAGCCGACATTCTGGGCGTCATGAACCTTCGCGGGTCCATTATCCCGATCGTCGATCTCGCCGCGCGTCTGCGCATGAAAAGCCGCGCGACCACCGAGCGCAGCGCCATCGTGGTCACCGAAATCGGCGACGCGGTTATCGGCCTTCTTGTCGAGCGCGTCTCGGACATGCTGACGGTATCGACCGATGACATCCGCCCGGTTCCCCCGATGGGTTCCGGTGTCGACACGCGCTTCGCCGAAGGTATCGTCTCCATCGAAAGCGGCATGATCTGCTTCCTGGATCTCGAAGCCATCCTCGGCCAGGAAGACATGCAGCATTTCGAAGCCGCCTGAATTTCCACCCAGGCCGCTTGGACAAAGAGGGCGCGCGGCATGCCGAGCGCCCCTCTTTTGGTGACCGTCGATCCCTGAGGCGACCGCGACCGACGCTAGCGTTGTCTGGCGCTAGACCTGAGCCAGTTCCTTGGCGTGCAGCCAGTCGGCATGCTTCGGCGCGCGCTTGGTGCGCGACCATTCCTCCAGCATGTCCCATTTGACCGCGTCGAGGCGGGTAATCATCGCCTCCTCTTCCGGGTCGGGGCAGGCCAGCTCTATGCGGTGGCCGTTGGGATCGAAGAAATAGATCGAGTGGAAGATCGAGTGGTCGGTGACGCCGAGCACGTCGATGCCGTCCTTCTCCAGCTTCTCCTTGAAGGCGACGAGCGTGTCGTGGTCCTTCACCTTGAAGGCGATATGCTGCACCCATTTGGGCGTGTTCTCGTCGCGGCCCATCTCGGGCTTGGTCGGCAGTTCGAAGAACGCCAGCACGTTGCCGTTTCCGGCATCCAGGAAGACATGCATGTAGGGATCGGGCTCATGGGTCGAGGGCACATGGTCCTCGGCGATCGCCAGCACGAAGCCCATGTTCAGATGCTTGACGTACCAATCGACCGTCTCCTTGGCGTCCTTGCAGCGATAGGCGACGTGATGGATCTGTTCGATTTTCATGGGACAAGTTCCTCCAGAACGGCTTTGTTGCATTCTCCGCTGCAATCGTTGGTTCCATCGCAGCGTTTGGGGGCAAGTATTGCGGCCTGCATGGCTTCCGAAAGCGCACGCCGATCGCCGATATGATTCGCCAGAAGCAGGATCAGCCGGGCGTTGACGATCTCGCTTTCCTCTCGGCTGAGGCCTTCGTGGATGGCCAGAAGTTCGGCATAGAAATCGTCGGGCTCGACGATATTGGGGGCGGTGTTCAGGGCGCACATCGCGAAAACTCCTCCTCAGCGTCCGACCGCACGGGCGAGCGCGGCGGCTACCTCGGCTGCATCATAGGATTCCCATCGCGCGACCACATGCTGGTCCGGCCGCAGCAGGTAGACGGCGGAAGGTCGATCACCGAGATAGCGCTTGGCCAAGGCTCCGCCGGGATCGTCGTGAGCAGACATGACCACTCGCTCGACCCTGATTCCATCGATCTCGAGGCTGTCCGGGGCATCCGCATCGATGGTCAGAAGCTGGAAACCGCCGCCCAGAAGGTCGAGCAGCCAGCCGCCGCGAACCGGTGCATCGGCAGCCGGCGCACCCGGGCGGGTCACGACAGGCATGCCGGCGGCATCCGGCCCGTTGAGTGGCGACCCGTCATGGATGGCGGGCACGGAAAGGCGGCCGGAATTGACCAGCGGCCTGGCGAAATCGTAACGCTCCGACAAATCCAGCACGGCATCGCGGAACACCCTGCTCTGATCGGATTTCGGCGTAATGAAATCGGTCGAGCGTGACGAATTGAGGATGTTCTCGTCAGCTGCCTCGACCCGCTCGATGTCGTAACTGTCGAGCAGCCTCTCGGGCGCCTTGCCGTCGAGCACCAGCTTCAGCTTCCAGGCCAAATTGTCGGTGTCCTGCAAACCGGAATTGGCGCCGCGCGCGCCGAAGGGCGAGACCTGATGCGCGGCGTCGCCGGCAAACAGCACGCGGCCGTGGCGGAAACTCTCCATGCGCCGGCACTGGAAGGTGTAGATCGAGACCCATTCGAGTTCGAACGGGGTTGCTTCACCAAGCATCGCCTGGAGGCGCTTGCGTACCCGGACCGGGTCCTTTTCGGCTTCCTTGTCGATGTCGCGACCGAGTTGCAGGTCGATGCGCCAGACGCCATCGGGCTGTCGATGCATGAGCGCCGATTGGCCCGGATTGAACGGCGGATCGAACCAGAACCAGCGTTCGGAGGGAAAATCGTAATCCGATGCCATGACAACGTCGGCGATGAGGAAATTGTCCTCGAAGACCCGACCGACAAAATCCAGCCCCATCATGGCCCGGGTGGGCGAATTGGCGCCGTCGCAGGCGACCAGCCAATCGGCCTCCATCTGGAACGGGCCGTCCGGCGTCGACACCGTCAACGAGACATGATCCGAATGCGTCTCGATCGCCTCGACGCGGTTGTTGCCGCGCAGTTCGATCAGCTTTCCCTCGGCTTCCAGTTCGCGCACGCGGTCGACTAGATATTTCTCGAAATGATACTGCTGCAGATTGATGAAGGCAGGCCGCTTGTCATTCCTTTCAGGCTGCAGGTCGAAATCGTAGACCCGCCGCTCGCCGAAGAAGACCTTGCCCTTATTCCAGGTGACGCCCTTGTTGACCATGGCATCGCCGCAACCCAGCCGATCGAGAATTTCGAGAGGCCGCTTGGCGAAGCAGATGGCGCGCGAGCCGAAGGAGACCTTGTCGTTCTCGTCGAGGACGACGACCTTAACCCCCTGCTGGGCGAGGTCGATCGCGCAGGCGAGGCCCACCGGTCCGGCGCCGATGACGACCACGGGATGGCGCACCGGCGTGGCTGCATCCTGGTCCGGCGAGCGCTGATACGGATAGAGCGGGGTTTCAAAGATTTTCGACATGCAACCTCCCTATCGGCAAGATCCTGCCCAGCGGGGCGACCCGATCGACTGGTTGCATGCGTAATCGTTGCATTTGTAACTAACAAGCTATGCTGATGTCAGAATTGGCGGCAGTTGGGAATTTGACTCAAGATACCGGCGTCGGAGCTGTTGCTGACGGTGAAGTCGCGGTGCGACAATCCGATTGCAACCAGGGCGCCTCCGAACAAACGGTCGGCAGCTCCCCGACGATGACCCGCTGGCCTTCAATGGCGGTCAGTATGGTGTTCCGACACCTGGCCCGAATCAGCTTCCAACGTCCGGCACTTATCTGGCGGCTGCCGCTTCCAGACGAGGCTGGTCGTCTTCAGTCTGTAAGGCAGGGTCACAATAGATCCCGTAAAGCGTCTCGAGAACGCGCTCCACGTTCTCGGAGGCGAGGCTGTAGAAAATCTGCTGCGCCTCGCGACGGGTCGATACCAGTCTCAAAGCCCTGAGTTTCGCCAGTTGCTGGGAGACTGCCGTCTGGCTCATCCCGACGCGCTCGGCCAACCCATTCACCGTACTCTCGCCTTCCAGCAAATGGCACATGATCATCAACCGCTTGGCGTTGGCCATCGCCATCAAGAGCTCGGAGGCCTCACCGGCCATCTTGTCCATGTCAGCAATTTTTGACTTGCGCATCTTCATACCTTTGCATATATGAACGTTCATGCATTAGATAGTGTGCATTATCGCATCAGGAAAGTGAAAATGCCATGATCAACAATTCGAATGTAGGCGGCATCGATCGAGTCTTTCGCCTCGTGGCCGGCATGATCCTTCTCGCGCTTGCGCTCATTCCCGGCCTGCAGGTCTTTGGAACTGGCGCTCTGGCGTGGGCAGGCGGCATCATCGGCCTCGTGTTGCTGGCAACCGGAGCCCTGCGTCTCTGCCCGCTCTACAGCATGCTCGGAATTAACACCTGCCCTAGGAGCGAAGACTGATGGAATTTCTCTCACTCGCGTCACTCGCCGGCTGCGCCGCGCTGGCATTTGTCGTCTCCACGATCGTGACCGTGGCAACCTCGAAGCCGGCAACCGTCCAAGCCCGCCTCGATCGACGGACTGCCTGACCGGCGGACCGCGCAAGAATTAGGAAAGGAAACATCAATGATCCCACCCCTGCCCTTCACGCCTGACACCAGCGTCAAGCCGGAAATTGTCGCCTTTTTCGACGAGCCGACCAACACGATTTCCTACATCGTCAAGGATCCGAATTCCGATGCCTGCGCGGTCGTCGATTCGGTGATGGATATCGACTACGCGGCCGGCCGCATCACCTATGACGGCGCTGACGCGATCATCCGCTACATCGAGGAGAAGGGCTGGAAGCTGGAGTGGATCATCGAAACCCACGTCCATGCCGACCATCTGTCGGCCGCGCCCTACATCCAGCAGAAGCTCGGCGGCAAGCTCGGCATCGGCGAGAACATCACCATCGTCCAGGACACGTTCGGCAAGGTCTTCAATGAAGGCACCGAGTTCCAGCGCGACGGCTCGCAGTTCGACCGCCTGTTCACCGATGGCGATTCCTATCAGATCGGCTCGCTGACGGCCTATGTCATGCACACGCCCGGCCACACGCCGGCCTGCATGACCCATGTAGTTGGCGATGCCGCCTTTGTCGGCGACACGCTGTTCATGCCCGATGGCGGCTCGGCACGCGCCGACTTCCCCGGGGGCGATGCACGCGAGCTCTATCGCTCGATGAAGCGCGTGCTGGCGCTGCCGAACGAGACCAGGCTGTTCATGTGCCACGATTACGGCCCGAACGGTCGTGACATCGAGTGGGAAACAACCGTCGCAGACGAACGTGCGCACAACATCCACGTCAAGGACGGCATCAGCGAGGATGAATTCGTGGCCATGCGTGAGGCGCGCGACGCCACGCTCGACATGCCCAAGCTGATCATCCCGTCGCTGCAGGTCAACATGCGCGCCGGCCAGCTGCCCCGAAGGACCAGGATGGCAAGACCTTCCTCAAGGTGCCGGTCAACACACTCTGACCGGCGTACCAGCCCCCCCGAAAAGGAAAGACCGACATGAGCATCACCAAGATCAGCGACGATTTCTTCGTTGGTGGGCAGATCGCCCCGTCTGATGTCGCCGCACTGGCGAAGGAAGGATTTCGTACGATCGTCTGCAACCGGCCAGACAATGAGCAATTCGGCCAGCCTTCCGCCGATACGGTCAGCCAGTCTGCGACAGAGGCGGGGCTCGCCTTCCACTACATCCCCGTCGTTCCCGGCCAGTCCGGGCAAGCGGAGGTGGAGGCGATGGCCGACGTCCTGCGGTCAGCGGAAGGCCCGATCTTTGCCTATTGCCGCTCGGGTGCACGCTCTGCCGGCCTGTTCCAGACTGCTCGCGCAGCCACGGCATGAAAGTCACACGAGCCGCCGCCAGCGAGGCGGCGTCTCCATTGACGGTGATCAAGGCAATGGAACGTCAATTGCGCTAGCAGAATGAGGAAAGCGGGGTGCTCCCGCGGGAGGAAAACCATGTCCAGAATAGCAGCACACGGCATTCCCAGCCGACGTGAATTTCTGAAACTCGCGCTCGCTGCGGGTGCAGCGACGAGCCTTGCGGGAACGGGTTCGGCCCGGGCTGCCGTTCCATCCAACGCCCGTATCGTGATTGCCGGGGCAGGCGCGGCCGGGCTCGCCATGGCCAACAGGCTGAGCTCCATGCTCGACGGCGCGAAGATCACGCTGATCGACGGACGCAAGGCGCATTACTACCAGCCGGGCTTCACGCTGGTCGGTGCGGGCCTCAAGCCTGCTTCCTACGTCGAATCGACCACTGGCGAATTCGTGCCCCGCAACGCCGAATGGATCGAGGAGGCGGTTGCCGAATTCGATCCCGACGCCAACGCGGTGGTGACGGCTTCCGGCCGGCGCGTCGAATACGATTTCCTCGTGTTGGCGACCGGGTTGGTGCTCGACTACGAATCCATCGAAGGCATGTCGGCCGACCTGATCGGGCGCGACGGCATCGGATCGGTCTATGCCGGCCCGCAAGCTGCGGCTGCGACCTATGCCGAGATGTCGCGATTTGCCGATACCGGCGGTGTCGGTCTCTTCGGCCGTCCAGCGACAGAAATGAAATGCGCCGGCGCGCCGCTGAAATACGCTTTCATCACCGAGGACACGCTGACCCGGCGTGGCAACCGTTCCAAGGCGGAACTGATCTATGCCGCTCATGGCGGAGCTCTGTTCGGGGTGCCGATCGTCAGCGAGAAGGTGCGCATGCTCTATGCCGAGCGTGGCATCGAGACCGTCTACCGCCATGTGATGACCGCGATCGATCCGGCACGCAAGATTGCCACCTACGACACGCCGGACGGCACGAAGGAACTCGGCTACGATTTTATCCACGTTGTGCCACCACAGCGCGCGCCGGAGGCGGTGCGCAACAGCCCGTTGCCGTGGCAGGACGGCCCTCTTGCAGGCGATGGCTGGGTCGAGGCCAATCGCGAGACGCTGCGCCATCCCCGCTATGACAATGTCTTCGCCGTCGGCGACATCGCCGGCGTCCCAAAAGGCAAGACGGCAGCGAGCGTGAAGTGGCAAGTGCCTGTAGCTGCAGATCATCTGGTCGGCACAATTTCCGGTACGGCCGCCACCAGCGCCTATAACGGCTACACGTCGTGCCCGCTCATCACCCGTATCGGCCGCGCGATGCTGATCGAGTTCGACTACAACGACAATCTGATCCAGTCCTTCCCAGGCCTCGTTGCCCCGTTGGAGGAGCTTTGGGTGTCGTGGGTCATGAAGGAAACGGCGCTGAAGCCGACCTATTACGCGATGGTCCGCGGACTGGCTTGAGGAGGAGAAAATGCAGGAACTGGATCCATTCGTCTTTCTCGCCGTATTCCAGGAGATGCTGGGATTCTGGCTCTGGGTGCTCGTGGCGGTCGCCGCCCTGGGCATCGGGAGTTTCGCCTACACGGTCATCCGCGACCGGGGCCTGCGCGCCGGTCGTTTCGTGGCGGCGCAGCTGATCGGCGTCGCCGGCGGCTTCGCTGCCCTGTTCTTCATGTGGTGGATCACCAATTCCTCGATCAGAGATGTCGGTGGCGCTATCGACGTCGTGCTGGTGCTCGCCATCTGGACCGGCGGCTTCCTCGGTGGCACCATTCTAAGCTACGGCTTGATCGGCCTTGCCCTGGCACCGCGACGTCGGCGTATCGTGACGGTGGAAATGCCCTCCAAGACCAAAGCCGCCTAGAGAAAAAGTCAGCCGACGGCGACGAAAGCTAACGTCGCCGCGGCCAGGCCGGCACCAATCGAGATGAAGCCGAGCGTGCGGCGCCGATCCTGACGCGAAGCGGCTCCGCCGCCATAGTCGAAGCGCTCGTAGATAATATTGTTCATCGGCAGTCCAAGGTCGAGCAGCGTGTCTGAAACACCAGTCACCATGGGGCCGGGCCCGCAGATGAAGGCGACGGTCCGCTTGCGCTCCAGCCCCTCCAGCAATTCGTCGAGCCGCTCCCGGTCGAGACGCCCGATCACGCCCTGCCAGCCGGGTCCGTCCTCCTCGCTCACCATCATGGTGCGCAGATCAAGTCGCGACTTCGTGGCCTCGATCTCATCCAGGCAGGCGAAATTGTCGGGTGTGCCCGCCGCATAGGCCAGCCGCACCGGTCGCTTGTCGCCGCTCTCGGCAAGGTCGCGCAGCAGTCCCATGATCGGCGCGATGCCGACGCCGCCGGCCAGCAACAGGATACTATCGCAATCATGCGCTTCGAGCGTGAACTCGCCATAGGGTCCGTCAATACCAATCGGCGTTCCGGGCGCAATCGAGCCGATGGTGCGGGTGAAGTCGCCGGCCTCCTTGATGATCAGGCTCAGGCCAGGCCGCTTCGGGCTGTCGGCAATGGAAAACGGGTGATCGAAGATCGGCGCGCGGCGTGAACCTTCTGTCATCCAGACAAACTGCCCGGCATGGTAGTGGCTTGGCGTCGTCTTCGGCTCGGGCTGGATATCGAGCTCCCACATGCGATCGGCCAGCGGCGTCACACTCTCGAGCCGCCACGGTTGGCGGTGCAGTTTCCACCAGCGCCATCCGTGCAGGATAAGGATGATAATCACGACGCCCGCCCCAAGCGCCAGCCAGTAGATGTTGAGCGGACCGTGCATGCTCAGGCGGCCAGCGGTCACAGCATGGTGCAGCCCGCCGATGACGGCCACAAGAGCGAGCAGAATGTGGCTGAGCCGCCAGGCCTCATAAGGCCAGGGCAAACGGTCGCGCAGGATCGAACTGACGACCAGGACCAGCAGCGCGCCCAGCGCCACGACCCCGCTGCGATAATGCGGCAGCGTCAGATAGGCGACCAGCCGCTCCGTCCCGAGGTCCGGGTTTTCAAGCCAGGTCGGCAGGACGTACAGGAACGGATGCAGCACCAGCGCCAGAAGCACCCAGTAAGCCGCCTGCTTGTGGAAGGCCATGATCTTGTCGATGCCGAGTTTGCCTGAAACTGCTTCGAAGCGTCCCGAAGTCACAAACTGGACCGCCATGGCGGCAAGCCCCACCAGTCCCAATGCGGCAGCAGCCCTCTCCCAGCTGTCAAAGGGCGCCACGTTGCGGCCGATCGCCAGGACCAGCGCAATGCTGCAGAAGAGGATGTAGACCAAGGCTAGCGATAGCCCCGACGGCCGAAGTCTGGCACGCGGGGTGTCCATTCTGCTCGGGATTTCGGCGTCCTGAAGGGTCATGGATAGCAACCTAAGCGGGGGAATGTCACAATAGTCCAACAGCGTTGATGTAAATGTGTTGACCTCGGTCAATACCGTCGGCCATCCTGACGTTGCAAGCGTGATGCCGCGCAAAGCGAGGGAGAGAATTCATGCAGCCGATCCGATCCGTGCAGAAGGTGCTCATCGCCCTGCTGGCGATGGGTTGGCTGATCATGCCGTCAGCCGCGCAGAATGACGACCCGCTTGCCGCGCTCGTCGAAGCCTGGCTGTCCTCGCCGCATGGCGACTATCACTCTCCTTCGTTCACCTATTGGAACGAGGCTGGCGAGGTGCCTGTGGCCTGTGCGGCGTGTCACTCGCAGACCGGTTTCATCGATTTCCTGGGTGCCGACGGCTCGACCCCGGGCGAGGTCAATCATCCCGGTGTCATAAACGCGCCGATCGGATGCGCCTCCTGCCACACAAGTGCAGCCCATGCGCTGGACAGCATCACCTTCCCATCCGGTGTGGAAGTTGCCAGCCTCGGGGATTCGGCGACTTGCAGCGTGTGTCATGCCGGTCGCCAGTCCGGCGACGCGGTAACCGCCGCCACCAATGCCATCGGCGAGGACGACGTCTCGGAAGACCTGACCTTCATTAACATCCACTATGGCGTGGCAGCGTCCGTCATGCACGGCTCTGAAGTCCGTGGCGGATATCATTATGCCGGGCGTTCTTATGTGGGACGCTTCATGCACGTGCCGAGTGCAAACACCTGCACCGATTGCCACGATGCGCACACGACGCGCGTCGAGACGGATTCCTGCATGGCCTGCCATCGCGGGGTCGAAGATATCCGCGACATCCGCACGCGCCATGGCGATTTCGACGGCGACGGCGATACCTCGCGCGGGATCCATGCCGAGATCGTCGGCCTGCACGGTCAACTCTACGAAGCGATCCGCACTTATGCGGCGGACGTGTCTGGCACCCCGATCGTCTACGCCAACCGTTTTCCCTATTTCTTCATCGATGCGGATGGCGACGGAGAGATTGCGCCCGAAGACGCGGTGATGCCCAACCGCTACCGGAGCTGGACGCCGCGCCTGCTCAAGGCCGCCTATAACTATCAGGTCGCTGCCAAGGACAAGGGTGGCTACGTGCACAACCCGGCCTATATGCTGCAGCTTCTCCACGACAGCCTGGAAAGCCTGTCTGCCCAGGTCGAGATCGACATGAGCGCGCTGAGCCGGCCTTAGGCTCCGACCGCAATATCGAAATGGCGGACAGCCTGGTGGGCCGGACCAGGCTGTCTGGTTATTGACGCCACCTAGAAGGGCAGGCCGACATAGTTTTCGGCCAGCGAACCCTGCGCCTTCTCCGACGAGAACAGATAGGCCATGTCGGTGTCCTGCAGCTTGCGGTCATAGTCCGCGCTGTCGGGGAACGTGTGCAGCAGCATGGTCATCCACCAACTGAAGCGCTGTGCCTTCCACACCCGCGCCAGTGCCTTTTGCGAATACTGATCCAGACCCGTGTCGTCGCCATTTTCGTAGTGGTCGACCATCGCATGGTAGAGGTAGTAGATGTCCGAGGCCGCGCTGTTCAGGCCGCGCGCACCCGTCGGCGGCACGATATGGGCGGCGTCGCCGGCCAGGAACAGATTGCCCCAGCGCATCGGCTCGGCCACGAAACTTCGCAGCGGTGCGATCGACTTCTCGATCGACGGGCCGGTCTCCAGCCGCGCTGCCACCTCGTCGGGCAGGCGCTGCTTCAACTCGTCCCAGAAGGCCTCGTCCGACCAGTCCTCGACCGTGTCGGTGAGCGGTACCTGGATATAGTAGCGGCTCAAGACCTGGCTGCGCAGCGAGCACAGCGCGAAACCGCGCTCGTGGCGGGCATAGATCAGTTCAGGGCTGACCGGCTTGGTGCGGCTCAGAACACCCAGCCAACCGAAGGGATAGAGCTTCTCGTATTCCCTCAATACGTCCTTGGGGATCGACTTGCGGCTGACGCCGTGGAAGCCGTCGGCGCCGATCACGTAGTCGCAGTCGATGCGCACAATGTCGTCTCCGGCGCGGTAGGTGACCCAGGGCGATGTCGCCGCGTTCAGGTCGTGCAGGACAACGTCCTCGACATTGTGGATGACAATGCCGCCCATCCGGTCACGGGCCTCATAGAGATCGCGTGTCAGTTCGGTCTGGCCGTAGACGACCACCGACGAGCCGTCCGAATGCCTGTGCAGGTCGACGCGGCGCAAATGGCCGTTGTCGGCGATTTCGAAGCCGTGATGGATTTCACCTTCGCGATCCATACGCTCGCCGCATTGCGCCTCGCGCATCAGCTCGGCGAATCCTTCTTCCAGCACGCCGGCGCGGATGCGCCCGAGAACATATTCGCGGCTGTGCTTTTCGAGAACGACGGTGTCGATCCCCTTGAGATGCAAGAGCTGACTCAGCATCAGCCCCGAGGGACCACCGCCGATGATGCAGACCTGGGTTTTCATGGAAACTCCTCCAAATTCCATGGGCAGGCACCGACAACGGTCCCTGCCCTCGCCTTAGCGTGTCAGGCCGCGCACTCCAGAAGCAGCGTGCCAGCAGCGGTATTCGAGATTGGGATGTGATAGTTGCGGGTGATCTCGGTGACCTCGTCGCCAAGCGCGCCGCGCATCATCATCCACATCAGGAACTCTGTGCCTTGCGCGCCGGCATTCTTGACCAGCTCCAGCCGCGAGACCTTGGTCAGCTCGTCCGGGTCATGGACGATGTTTTCCAGGCAGTACTGGTCGAACTCCTTGTTGATGAAACCTGCACGTTGACCGTCGAGCTGGTGCGACAGGCCGCCGGTCCCCATCACCACGATCTTGGCGTCCTCGGGGAAGCTCAACAGCGCATTGCGCAGCGAGCGGCCGAAGGCCAAAGCACGCTTCAGGGTCGGGATCGGGTGCTGCACCGTGTTGGCGCTGATCGGCACCGCGCGCGGCATGTCCTTGTTGTTCGGCGCGCCCGGCCACATCAGCTGCATCGGCACCACGAAGCCGTGGTCCACCGGCAGTTCCTGGCAGGACGTGATGTCGAACTCGTCGGCAACCATGGATTCGATGATGTGCCAGCTCAGTTCCGGCGCGCCGGGGAACGGATCGAGCGACGGCAGGCCCCAGCCCTCGTCCTCGTTGCGGTATTCATGCGCGGCGCCGATGGCGAAGGTCGGCATGCGGTCGAGGAAGAAGCCAAGCCCGTGATCGTTGTAGATGTTGATCACGTAGTCGGGCTTGTTGGCCGCGACCCATTCGCGAACCTTATGATAGCCGTCGAAGAACGACTTCCAGTAGGGGTCCTCGTAAAGTCCCTTCTGGATGGCGTTGCCGACCGCGGGGATGTGCGAGCTGGTGATGCCGCCGAGAATGCGTGCCATGATCCGTCCTCCTATGCCTGGCTGGCGAGGAATTCCTTGAATTCCTCAGTTGTGCGACCGGTCTGCAGTCCGCCCACGTCCTGCACCGACAGCTTGAAGATGCCGGCCAGCTTGGCGAGGTAGTAGATGTTGCCGCCCGCCGCGATCATTCCCAGCACATCGCGGTTTCGCACGGCGTTCTTCTGCTCGTCGTTGAGGCCGTAGCGCGCCATGTAGGCTTCCTCGTCGGCCGCGAAGGCCTCTCGATTGGCCTTGTCATTGAACGAGAAACACATCTTGTTCAGCGCATAGCCCTTCATGGCCATCTTGCCGTCGAAGACGGTGGTGCCGGGTATGTCGATGTGGTGGTCAAATCCGGGCATGTCGGTCATCTTGTTGCCCTCCTCCTGTCATTGCGCCCAGTAGAGGCGCATGGGGTTGTCCACCAAGAGCTTGTGCTGCTCGGTGGCGGTTTTCGCTATTTGCGGGATGAAATCGACCAGAGCCCCGTCATCGGGCATGTGCGATTTGAGGTTGGGATGCGGCCAGTCCGTGCCCCAGAGCACGCGGTCGGGAAAGTGCTCCATGATGGAGTTCGCGAAGGGCACGACATCCGCGTAAGGCGGGCCGGCGAGGCTCAGCCGCTCGGGACAGGTGAGCTTGGTCCAGATGTTCCCGTTATCGGCCATCAGCTCGACGAAGCGCTGGAAATCGGGATGGTCGACACCCTTGGCCACGTCGGGCCGGCCCATGTGGTCGACGACGACGATGCCCGGCAGAAGCCGCAGGAACGGCGTCAGTTCCTCCAGATCCTGCGCCTCGAAATAGACCACGATCGACCAGCCGAATTCCTGGATCTTCCCGGCGATGCCGAGGAAGACCTCCTGCGGGGTGGCATCGACCAGCCGCCTGACGAAGTTGAAACGCACGCCGCGCACCCCCGCCTCGTGCATGGTCCGCAATTCCTCGCGCGAGACATCCTTGCGCACGCTCGCCACGCCGCGCGCCAGATCGCCGGCGGCCCGGCAGGCATCGACCATGGCGCGGTTGTCCTTGCCGTGGCAGGTCGCCTGCACGATCACGTTGCGGGAAAAGCCGAGAAAATCGCGCAGCCTGAAAAGCTCGTCCTTGCCGGCGTCGCAGGGGGTGTATTTGCGCTCCGGCGCATAGGGAAACCGCGCGCCCGGCCCGAACACATGGCAGTGCGCATCGACCGCGCCGGCAGGCAGAACGAAGTCGGGCTTCTTCGGGCTGGGGTGATAGACCAGCCAGCCTTCATCCATCGGCTGCAAACGTTCCTGCATGGGTTCCTCCCGCGGCGGGGGCCGTGTTCGCTCCAAGCGATCGGCCAGCCCCGTTCCTCGCGTCAAACCCTGCGCCCTTGCGGCCGGTTTGCCTATTTCGTTCTGAGATCGTAGAATAAGTTTTTTCTATTCCGGCCCTCATGCTCCACTCCTTCCCGAACCTCCGGCACATGCGCGTCTTTCTTGAAACGGCGCGCAGCGGCTCGATTTCGGTGGCCGCCGAGCGGTGCCTGCTGTCGCAGCCGGCGGCGACGCAGGCCCTGCGCAGACTCGAGACGGAACTGGGCACGCCGCTGCTGGTGCGCCGGTCGCGCCGCTTCGTGACCACGGCCTGCGGGGAGCTTTTTTCGCGCCGGGCCGAAAGCGCGCTGGATCATCTTCAGGCGGGCTCCAGGGCGGCACTGCGCGGCGCCAACGGGCGGCGACCCTTCGACCGGCTGGTCACGGCGGCACAGCTGCGCACGCTGATCGCGGTCGCCAATACGGGCAGCTTCACGCTGGCCGCGCGCGAGCTGGAGCTGTCGCAGCCCACGGTGCACCGTGCCGCCCGCGACCTGGAGGCGATCGCCGGCGTTCCCTTCTTCCAGGTGACGGCCGCGGGCGTGGAACTGACCTCGGCCGCGCAGGCCTTCACGCTGGGGGCGAAGCTCGCACGGACCGAGATCCGCCAGGGATTCGAGGAGATCGCCAAGGAACTGGGCGAGGATCGCGGCACGTTCAATCTGGGATCGCTGCCGCTGGCGCGCACCTCCATCGTGCCGCGTGCTACCCATGCGATGATCGCCGCGACCGTCGGGGTTCAGATACGGGTCGTCGACGGACGCTACGCGCAGATGCTGCGCAGCCTGCGCGAAGGCGACCTGGATTGCCTGATCGGCGCGCTGCGCTTTCCCTGCCCGGCCGACGACGTGACGCAGGAGCCGCTTTTCGACGACGAACTGGCAATCGTCGCCCATCCGCAGCATCCGCTGGCCGGCCGGAAGGGCGTCACGCTGGAGGACACGCTGGTCTATCCCTGGGTAGCGCCGCCGAAGGATACGCCCGCCGGCACCTATCTGTTCGAGACGCTGCGCATCCACGAGCGTCCCAGAACGCCGGTGCGGGTGGTGTCGTCATCGCTGGTGATGCTGCGCAGCATACTGGCGGAGGGCGATTATGTCTCCATCATCTCGCGCCACCAGATCAGCGTCGAAGAACGCGACGGGCATATCGTGCCGCTTGATATCGCCCTGAAAGGTCACAGCCGGGCGATCGGCCTGACCTACCGCACCGCCTGGCGGCCGACCGCCACGCAAGCACAGTTTCTGGGCCTTCTCCGCTCGATCGCGGCCGAACAGGAACGCGCCGCCGCGAACGAGGTGGCGGAATAGTTTTTTTCAATATCGCCAAAAGCGAATGAATTGGCCGGCGGTCGGCCCAGCCTGTAGCTGATGAAAGCATGGACCCGATGGCGGACCGTGCCTCGGCTTTGGGGCAATCGGGTCCAGTCGGCAGTTTCACGGACGAGGGAGGAAGAAGATGCGGATTTGTGTGGCCGGAGCCTATGGCGCCTTCGGGATCAAGCATCTCGACGCGCTGGCCGCCATCGACGAGGTGACGGTGACGTCCGTGATGGGACCGACGCGCGCCAAGATCGACGCGCTGGCCGCCGAACGCGGCATCGGCCACGCCGCCACCGACCTTGACGAATGCCTTGCCCGCGACGATGTCGACGCGGTGATCCTCGCCACGCCCACCCAGCTGCACGCCGAGCAGGCGATTGCCTGCATGCGCGCCGGCAAGCCGGTGCTGATCGAGATCCCGATGGCCGACAGCCTGGCCGACAGCGAGGCCGTGTGCGAGGTGCAGAAGGAGACCGGCGTCCTGGCGATGGCCGGGCAGGTGCGCCGCTTCAATCCCTCGCACCAGTGGATCCACAACAAGGTCAAGGCGGGCGAGCTGAAGATCCAGCAGATGGACGTTCAGACCTATTTCTTCCGTCGCTCGAACATGAACGCCAAGGGCGAGCCGCGCTCGTGGACCGACCATCTGTTGTGGCACCATGCCTGCCACACGGTCGACCTGTTCCAGTACCAGACCGGCGAGGTGGCCAGCCAGGCTTTCGGGCTGGAAGGCCCGCACCATCCCGAACTCGGCATCGCCATGGACATGTCGATCGGCATGAAGACGCCATCGGGCGCGATCTGCACGCTGTCGCTCAGCTTCAACAATGAAGGGCCGTTCGGCACGTTCTTTCGCTATATCTGCGACAACGGCACCTATCTCGCGCGTTATGACGATCTGTTCGACGGCCATGACAAGCCCATCGACCTGACGGGCGTCGCCGTGTCGAACAACGGCATCGAGCTGATCGACCGCGAATTCATCGCCGCGATCCGCGAGGGGCGCGAGCCCAACGGCTCGGTGCACGAGGTGCTGGACGCGATGCGGACGCTGGACCGGATCGAACGCTCGTTCGGCTGAGTTTTGCGGGGGCGGGGGCTGGTTGGTCCGGCCCCGCCCAAAGGGTGTGACCGGCGGCGAGGACGGCGTAGCGATCCTCGCACACACGATTGAGGCCGTGTTCTCGATCTTGAGGCGCGGCATGATCGGCGTCTATCAGCACTGTGGCGAAGCCCATCTTCACCGCTACCTCGCAGAGTTCGATTTCCGCTACAATCGCCGCACGGCGCCAAAGATCACCGATGCCGAGCGCCACGACGATCTGCTTTCGATGATTGGCGGCAAGCGCCTGACCTATCGGCGGATTGGTGAAGCCGCTCACGCCTATGTAGGAGGCGCGAAGGCTTTTCCAAATAAGAAAAAAGAAGAAATGACGGGCTGGCTTG
>Ga0213835_101103_pt1 | contig 18578 bp, 16 predicted proteins | sample SWPATP01_FD_160576 | JGI IMG/M metagenome (GOLD analysis project Ga0213835, IMG submission 160576) | Coastal seawater microbial communities from Marineland, Florida, United States - SWPA TP0 #1 | ecosystem: Environmental > Aquatic > Marine > Coastal | place: USA: Florida | collected 2016-08-05 | reverse complement strand
CGGCGCATTGAATGTCCGCATGACGACCAATTCGCGATCGCCCCTGCGCTCCAATGATGTCCCGTCAACTTGCTGATTCATCGGTTACCTCCCGTTGCATGGTACTGATGAGTTCATTCAATGCTTCGAAGCGTGCCTCGAGAAGCTTTCGGTGCGCCTCTATGCACTCGGCCTCCGCCTCAAGTCCGTGCTTCTCAAGCCTGCAGATTCTCACCCGTCCGATCTACTCGGTGACAACGAGCCCGCTCGTTGGAGAACCTGGATATGCTTCCGCATGCCGCCTTCCGGCACCAGAATACACGAGGGTTCAACGAGGACAACGGAGTTGGCTTACGGTGTCGTTTCGCCCTCTACTGGGACCGACCCCTTGAAGGCTCAGTCGCCGATGAGTTCGCGGCGCAGCATCTGCCAGCTGTCCTTGCAGGTCGCGACCAGCAGCCCGCCATCCACGTGGTTCGGCAGGTAATCGGATCCGTCGAAGCGCGCCGCATAACCGCCGGCCTCCGTGGCAATCAGGGTGCCCGCCAGATGATCCCAAGGCATGAGCTTGTTGTAGAGAAGGTATTGCACGTGCCCGCCGGCAAAGGTGCGATACTCGTGCGCGGCACATCGATAGTTGGTAAAGAAACGCACCTTCGCCAGATTGGCCAGCAGCCGCTCTCTTTCCTCGCCGAAGAAATACCCGGGTGACGCCATTCCGACCATGTCGCCGATCGGTGTCGCTTCCGCGACCGCAAGGCGCACCGCATCGCCGTCAGGACGGCGCAGGAAGGCGCCTGCGCCCTTTTCCGCCATCACCCAGTCGTCACCCATCGGATCGTAGATGATGCCGGCCACCGTTTCGCCTTTCCAGACGACAGAGGCCATGACACCGAAGGCAGGAATGCCGGAGGCGAAATTGAACGTGCCATCGACAGGATCGACGACGATCGCGAAATCCGAACTTCCTAGCTTGGCGAGAAGCGACGGATCGGCGGCCACCGATTCTTCGCCGACAAACAGAGCATCAGGCGCCAGCGCTTCAAGCTCGCGGCGGATCAGACGCTCGGCAGCCTCGTCCGCTTCGGTCACAAGATCCGACGGCTCGCTTTTGGAACGCACGTCGCCGCTTCCAAGCCGCCGGAACCGCGGCAGGATCTCTTCCTTCGCCGCAAGGCGCAGGATGTCGGCAAGCTTGGCTATCTCGAGCGGCATGGTCATCGTGTGAGATCCTGCGGTGGCGGGAGCAGCTTGATGGGAATCAGGCGGCGGGGTTGGCGCTGAGGCCGGAGAAGTCGAACAGTTTCGGGTCAAGCAGGTGCGACGGGTTCACATGCGCCAGTGCCCGCAGCATCGTATCCTTGCGGCCCGGCATGCGCGTCTCGATATCGGCAAGCATGGCCTTCATCGCATTGCGCTGCAGCCCGTCCTGCGAGCCACATAGGTCGCACGGGATGATCGGGAATTCCATGGCGGCAGAAAACTTCGCCAGATCATCCTCGGCGCAATAGGCGAGCGGCCGCAGCACCATCACGTTGCCTTCGTCGTTCAGAAGCTTCGCCGGCATGCCGGCAAGCCGTCCGCCGTGAAAGAAGTTCATGAAGAAGGTTTCGAGAATATCCTCCCGGTGATGCCCGAGAACCAGCGCGTCGCAGCCCTCTTCACGGGCGACCCGGTAGAGATTGCCGCGCCGAAGCCTTGAACAGAGCGCGCAGTAGGTTCCGCCTGCGGGCACCTTTTCCTTCACGATCGAATAGGTATCGCGATACTCGATCCGGTGCTTGACGCCGATGGAGGTGAGATAATCCGGCAGGATGTGTTTGGGGAAATTCGGCTGTCCCTGATCGAGATTGCAGGCAAGCAGCTCGACCGGAAGCAGACCACGCCACTGCAGATCGAGCAGAATGGCGAGAAGCGAATAGCTGTCCTTGCCGCCGGACAAGCCGACCAGCCAGCGTTTCTGATCTTTCAGCATGCCGAAATCGTCGAATGCCTGACGAACCTGCCGCAGCAGCCGCTTGCGCAACTTGTTGAACGAGACCGAACTCGGCGCATCCCTGAATAGGGACGGCACGAGGCCATCCACGACCTCGTCGATCTCATCCGGTATTGTTGCGTTCAATCCCATGTCCAAACCTCATGTGAAACGGGCGGCCAGTGGCCGCCCGATCATTCCAACTCTCAGGCGCCGAGCGCTGCGGCCACGGCTTCCAGCGCTTCACTGGCCTTGGCACCGTCAGGGCCACCGGCCTGCGCCATATCCGGCCGTCCGCCGCCGCCCTTGCCGCCGAGCGCTGCAGAGGCGATCCGCACCAGATCGACAGCACTGAAGCGACCGATAAGATCAGCCGTGACAGCCACGACCGCACTTGCCTTGCCGTCTTCGGACACGCCAACCAGCGTCACGACGCCGGAACCGAGCGTGGCCTTGCCCTCGTCCGCGAGACCCTTCAGGTCCTTCGCGTCGATGCCGGCCAGCGCCTTGCCCATGAACTTGATGCCAGCGATCTCGCGGATGTCGTCGGCAGAACCACCCTGCTGTCCGCCACCCATGGCGAGCCGACGCTTGGCGTCTGCCAGTTCCTTCTCAAGCTTGCGACGCTCGTCGATCAGCGCCTCGACACGGGAAACGAGCTCACCGGGCTGAACCTTCAGCGCACCCGACAGCGTCTTCACGCGCTCATCCTGCTCGGCAAGATAGGCACGCGCCGCGTCCCCCGTCACCGCTTCGACACGGCGAACACCAGCGCCGACGGCGCTTTCGGAGAGTATGCGCACGAGGCCGATATCGCCCGTCGCGTTGACATGCGTGCCGCCGCAAAGTTCGATCGAGTAAGGCTTGCCGGCCTTCGGACCATCGACGGCCTTGCCCATGGAGACAACGCGCACTTCATCGCCGTATTTCTCGCCGAACAGTGCCATTGCACCCTCGGCAATCGCGTCGTCGACGCTCATCAGGCGCGTGGTGACCTGCGCGTTCTGCAGGATGATGGCGTTGGCCATATCCTCGACGACCTGCAGTTCCTCTGACGACATCGGCTTCGGATGCGACACGTCGAAGCGCAGACGCTCAGGAGCGACCAGCGAGCCCTTCTGCGCCACATGGGTGCCGAGCACTTCGCGCAGGGCTTCATGCAGCAGATGCGTGGCTGAATGGTTCGAGCGCAGGCGCGAACGGCGGGCGTGATCGACGGCGAGAATGACCGCATCACCAGCCTTCAACGTGCCCTCGGTCACGGTTGCGATATGGACGAACAACCCCTCGCCCCGCTTCTGGACGTCGGTCACTTCAAGCTTGGCGTGGTCGGTCGAAATCAAACCGGCGTCGCCCATCTGACCGCCGGATTCACCGTAGAACGGCGTCTGGCTGACGACGATCTGAACGGCATCGCCGCTCGAGGCACTGTCGATGGCCTTGCCATCCTTGACGATCGCCTGAACGACGCCTTCGGCCGTCTCGGTGTCATAGCCGAGGAATTCGGTGGCGCCGAACTTTTCCTTGATTTCGAACCAGACGGTTTCGGTCGCCTTGTCGCCGGAGCCTGCCCAATGCGAGCGGGCTTCGGCCTTCTGGCGTTCCATCGCATCGGTAAAGCCCGACAGATCGACGCCGATTTCGCGGGCGCGGAGCGCGTCCTGCGTCAGGTCGAGCGGGAAGCCGTAGGTGTCGTAAAGCTTGAACGCCGTCTCGCCGTCGAGCATGTCGCCCTTGTCGAGCGTGCTGGTCGCGTCCGAAAGCAGCGACAAACCACGTTCGAGCGTCTTCAGGAAGCGGGTTTCCTCGAGCTTCAGCGTTTCCGCGGTCAGCGCCTCGGCGCGCACCAGTTCCGGATAGGCGCGGCCCATTTCCTGCACCAGCGTCGGCAGCAGCTTGTACATGACCGGTTCTTTGGCACCGAGCAGCTGCGCATGGCGCATGGCGCGGCGCATGATGCGGCGAAGCACGTAACCACGGCCTTCGTTGGATGGCAGCACGCCGTCGGCAATCAGGAACGCGGACGAACGCAGATGGTCGGCGATGACGCGGTGGCTGGCACTGCCCTGGGCCTTCACGCTCAGGACATCCTCGATCGTTCCGATCAGCGTCTGGAACAGGTCGGTGTCGAACACACTCTGCTTGCCCTGCAGGACACAGGCCATGCGCTCGAGACCCATGCCGGTATCGATCGACGGGCGCGGCAGCAGCGTACGCTCGCCAGGAGCGGTCTGCTCGTACTGCATAAACACGAGGTTCCAGAATTCGAGAAAGCGGTCGCCGTCTTCTTCAGGCGAGCCCGGAGGTCCACCCCAGACATTTTCGCCCTGGTCGATAAAGATTTCCGAGCACGGACCGCAGGGGCCGGTATCGCCCATCTGCCAGAAATTGTCGGAGGTGGGAATGCGGATGATCTTGTCGTCGGAAATGCCGGCGATCTTCTTCCACAGCGTCGCAGCTTCCTCGTCTTCCGAATAGACCGTGACCAGCAACCGGTGCTTGGGCAGATCGAACCCTTCGGTGACCAGCTTCCAGGCAAGCTCGATCGCGTTTTCCTTGAAATAGTCACCAAACGAGAAGTTGCCGAGCATCTCGAAGAAGGTGAGATGGCGGGCGGTGTAACCGACATTGTCGAGATCGTTGTGCTTGCCGCCGGCGCGCACGCATTTCTGGGAGGTGGTGGCCGTGGTGTAGGGGCGCTTTTCAAGACCGGTAAAGACGTTCTTGAACTGCACCATACCGGCATTGGTAAACATCAGCGTCGGGTCATTGCGCGGCACAAGCGGGGACGAGGACACAACCTCGTGGCCGTTCATTTGGAAATAGTCGAGAAACGTCGACCGGATTTCATTCACGCCGCTCATGCTAAGCCCTTTTTATCGCCGGGTGCGATGCTGTTATTCGAAGACGAAAGGCTTGTATCGTCCGCGTTCCCGACTGTCCAGCCACAGCACCCCTAATCATCCCAAACCCGCCCGAAACGCAGACCGGCCGCGCATCTCGTAGATGGCGACCGGTAAGATTTGAAAGCCGAAAAACCGGCGAAGATCAGCGTGAGGATGCCTTAGATCGGCATCCCAACCCAAGCCCGATCAAGGGTCGGGGGCCTGGTCGCCGTCATTGGCATCGGGTCCGCCATTCTGCAGGAACTTGTCGGCGATCAGGCCGGCATTCTGGCGCAGCGACGTTTCGATTTCGCGGGCCACTTCCGGGTTGTCTCGCAGGAACGACTTCGCGTTCTCGCGGCCCTGACCAAGGCGCTGACTGTTGTAGGAGAACCATGCGCCCGACTTCTCGACGATCCCAGCCTTAACGCCGAGATCGACGAGCTCGCCGGTCTTGGACACGCCCTCGCCATACATGATGTCGAATTCGACCTGCTTGAAGGGAGGCGCCATCTTGTTCTTGACGACCTTGACGCGTGTCTGGTTTCCGACGACTTCTTCGCGTTCCTTGACCTGGCCGATGCGGCGAATGTCGAGACGGACGGACGCGTAGAATTTCAGCGCGTTACCGCCTGTCGTCGTTTCCGGCGAACCGAACATCACGCCGATCTTCATGCGGATCTGGTTGATGAAGATCACCATCGTCTTCGACTTGGAGATCGACGCTGTCAGCTTGCGAAGTGCCTGGCTCATCAGACGGGCCTGAAGACCCGGCAGGCTGTCGCCCATTTCGCCTTCGATTTCGGCGCGTGGGGTCAATGCCGCAACCGAGTCGATGACGAGAACGTCGACAGCACCGGAACGCACCAGCGTATCAGTGATCTCAAGCGCCTGCTCACCGGTGTCAGGCTGCGAGATCAGGAGGTTATGCAGATCGACGCCGAGCTTGCGGGCGTAGACCGGATCGAGCGCGTGTTCCGCGTCGACGAAGGCGCAAACACCGCCACCCTTCTGAGCCTCGGCAATGGTCTGCAGGGCAAGCGTTGTCTTGCCCGAGCTTTCCGGACCATAGATTTCGACGATACGGCCCTTCGGCAGGCCGCCGATGCCGAGCGCAATATCGAGGCTCAGGGAACCGGTGGAAACTGTCTCGATCTCGACGATGCTATCGTTCGAGCCAAGCTTCATGATCGATCCCTTACCGAAGGAACGTTCGATCTGTGAGAGTGCTGCTTCGAGCGCCTTGCTCTTGTCCACGCCTTTATCCTCTACGAGCCGCAATGAATTCTGTGCCATGAGGTCCCACCTTTAGGTTATTGCCGCCACGCAAGCAATGAAGCAGCCGATGGACATCGTGTACTCTTTTTGTTCTCATCAATCAAGAGGCTTTTATCAGCTTGATTGAACTGCGTTATCGCGATTTCGTTCCCGGAACGTTCACGCACGCATAACCTGTGGAAAATCAGGCGTTAAAGCAAGGAGCCTCGCATTCGACGGACGAATCGCGAGGCTCCATAAAGTTTCGCAGGCGGGTCGGAAAATCAGTCCGAGTCGAGCATCTCGCGAACCGCAACGGCAAGCTGCTTCAGCGAAAACGGCTTGGGCAGAAAACCGAACTTCGCATCGGCCGGCAGGTTGCGCGCAAACGCGTCCTCCGCGTATCCGGAGACGAAGATGAACTTCAGATCCGGATAGGATTTCCGCAGTTCCGTCAGAAGCGTCGGCCCATCCATCTCCGGCATGACAACGTCGGAAACGACGATATCAACCTTGCCTTCGAGCTCGTCCATGATGTCGAGCGCTTCGACGCCGGATCCGGCTTCGTGCACGGTATAACCGCGCGTTTCCAGCATGCGCTTGCCACCCCGGCGAACCGCTTCTTCATCTTCCACAAGCAGCACGACCGCAGACTTGCCCGTGAGATCCATATCCTCTGCCGGCGCCTTCAAAGCCACGGGCTGTGCGGCTGCCAGAGCTGCAGCCTCTGCGGCCTCTGGCGTGATGACCGGTATTTCGGGAATGTGACGCGGCAGGAACAGCCGGAAACTCGTTCCGCGACCGACTTCGGATTCCGGATAGATATAGCCGCCGGACTGTTTGATGATGCCATAGACCATCGAAAGGCCGAGACCTGTCCCCTTGCCCACTTCCTTGGTGGTGAAGAACGGCTCGAAGATCTTGTCCATGATCTCGGGCGGAATGCCCGTGCCGCTGTCGGCAACCTCGACCATCACGAGATCTTCCGCCGGCAGATCGGCCTGATGGAAGCTGCTCGTTTCCTCGGCCGTCACATTGCGGGTCTTGATCAGGATCGTGCCGCCCTGCGGCATCGCATCGCGCGCGTTGACGCAGAGGTTGATGAGAACCTGCTCGAACTGCGACAGGTCGGTACGCACCGGCCACAGGTCACGCCCGTAGTCGACGTCGAGTTTGACATTGGTGCCGGAAATCAGCCGGTCGACCAGCATGCGCAGGTCGCCCACCACATCGGTGAGGTTCAGAACGGCCGGACGCATCGTTTGCTTGCGCGAGAAGGCAAGCAACTGGCGCACCAGTACGGCGGCCCGGTTGGCGTTGCGCTTGATTTCCATCAGGTCGGCAAAGCTCGCATCGGACGGACGCGCCTGCAGAAGCAGGTGATCGGATGACAGAAGGATGGCCGTCAGCACGTTGTTGAAATCGTGGGCGATGCCGCCGGCAAGCGTGCCCACAGCGTTCAACTTCTGGGTCTGCGCCATCTGCGTCTCGAGCGCCTTCTGCTCGGTCGTCTCGACGGAATAGATGATGGCCGCCTCTTCGGGTGCCTCGTCGCTCTCGTCGATCACCGCATTGACGTAGAAACGCAGATAGCGGGTCTCGTCGCCCGGATGCCGCGAATCGATCGGAGTAATGTCGCCCTGACGGTCGCGTGCGGCAGCGAGCGCCGCCATCAGCTGATCGCGGGTCGTCTCGTGCGCGATACGCTCCAGCGACGCACCGCTTTCCACGTCGTCGCGGGTCAGAACCCCGGCGAACAGTCGCAGGAACGGCGCATTGATGCGCAGGATCCGGCCTTCGCCATCAACGGACGCAATGGCCATCGGCGTGTTGTTGAAAAAGCGCGTGAAACGCATTGCCGACGCGGATTGATCGGTGTCCTCACCATGCGGCCGGTTGATCACGACACTGCGGCTTTCGCCGGGCGCACCGTCGCGCATGGAGCTGACGCTGTGAACAAGTCGCACCGGCAGGCTCTGGCCGTTGGCACGGCGCAGGTCGAGATCGAGCGTTTCCGTACGCTTCAGACCTGGCGCCGGCTGAACCGATTGGATCAGCGCCATGCCCTCGCCCGCCACGAGATCGTCGATCGTCATCGATCCAGGAGAAAACTTGGTCAGATCGAGACCCAGCCATTCAGCCAGCGTGGCGTTGAGATAAAAGATCTCGCCCTTCTTGCCCGCGGAAAAGAACCCGACCGGCGCATGGTCGAGGTAGTCGATGGCGTTTTGCAGTTCGCGAAAGAAGCGCTCCTGGTCCGACCGTTCCGAGGTCGTGTCGGTAATCTGCCAGATGTCGAGCTGCGCCTTGTTGTTTCCCGAACCCGCCAGAAGGCCGGCCTTCAGCCTGTACCAGAAGGCGCCCGCACCATTCTCTCCAACGACGGCAGTGCCCGTGCTGCGGCCAAGCGGCTGCAGCAGGCGGAATTCTTCATGCCCCTCGCGGCCTTCCCGCAGCGCGGATGTCAGCCTGTAGAGCGCCTCGTTGGATTCGCGCGACTTGGACAGAAGCGTTTCAAGGGATTGGATATCGCTCTTTTTCGTCGCACCGGTCATCCGACCATAGGCAGCGTTCGCGTAGACGATGCGACCCTTGATGTCCGTGATCAGGATACCGTCCGGATGGCCGGCCAGGAAAGCGCGGGCGAGATCGTCCGACCGCGATTGCGGCATGACTTCCACGAGGCCGATCATCGAAGAGACGAGGAAAAATATGCCGACCATGGCAAGGATGCCCAGCAGGCCGAGCACAATCTCATTGTCGAGTGCCTGCTGAAAAACCACAAAAGCGACTGCAACGCCCAGCAGCACCAGCGCCAGAAGCACGATCCGAAGAATGGTTCCACCCCGCGTCTTACGCTCGACCAGTGGGGTCTCGTAGTTGCCGCCCTGCTGCAACTTCGTCATCAATCCCTCGCATTTCGCAACGGCCGACTGCCGAAGCCATCCTACTGCGGCCGTCATGCTCCACGGAGCCGAAAACCCTATGATTCCTTCTTAGCAAGTTGTCGGCGACGCAAAAAGCTCCGTTGTGCCAGAAAACCCGGGACAGTGAAGACTTGTGCCCTATCTTTCCTCCTCGAAGTGATGTTTTCCATCAAGACAGCATCGCAGCACCCCTTGATCGAAGCGAAAATTGTCGTCTTTTCAAATGTGACGATTGGCATGAGGAGTATCAGCATATGGCCGAAGAACTGATGGGCGCCTATGGCAGCCGGATGGTTATCGCGGTCCTCGGTGTCGGCATCGGGCTTCTCTTCCTGTTCGGCATCTTGTGGATGCTGCGCGGTCGCAATGGACCGTCGCCGTTCGTCCGCGGGGGACGCAACCGCAATCCGCGGCTGCAGGTGCTGGATGCGGCAGCCGTCGATGCACGTCGCCGCCTCGTGCTGATCCGCCGCGACGGCGTGGAGCACCTCGTCATGATCGGCGGGCCGACCGATATCGTGATCGAAACCGGCATCGCGACGAACTCGCCCTCACAGCCATCCGCCATTGAAAGCGCGCCTTCTGAACCGCGTCCCGCACTTGCCCAGAGGCAGCGTCCGGACCCTCGCCCGGCAGCTCTGCCAGAGGCCGAACGGCCTGAGCCCATGCGGGAGATTTCTGTGCGCGACGACGCCCCGCGTGCGAAGCCACCACTCGCGACCCAGCCATCTCCCATTCCCGCTCGCCCTGTGAGCCCGGTATCCCGGTCGGAGCCGACGCCGACTGCGTCCGTATCGCCACCCGCCCCGCAGCGACTGGATCCGCCGGCAAGACAATCCGCCCCCGAGCCACAGCGTCCGGCACCGACCGTCGTCATCCCGGCAACGGTTTCGACAGCCGCTGGCGTTGCCGCAGCGCCGATCGCCGCGGCAGCGATCACGGCGATCCCGCAGCCTGCACCATCCAGGGTCGACGATGCGGCAAACGCGCTTGAAGCCGCGCGCAGTCGGGTTCTTGCTCACGCCGAGCCCGACCAGCCGACAGAACCGTCGCGCGTTGTCCCGATCAATCCTGAGGACCTCTCGACCGGCGGACAGCCGGCCCTCGAAAAGCCGAAGATGCTCGGGAGCGATTTCGAGAAAATTCTGGAAGAGGAAATGGCACAAAACCTTGCGGCGCGGGAAAACGCCGGCCGCGAGACGATCGCGGTACCAGCACCAAACCGCCAGTTGCCGCAGCGCGATCCTGCTGTCGCACCGATTACCGGCGCGACTGCCGAGCCATCACTTCAGGACGAAGTCGCCCGTATATTTGGGGAAATGTCCGCCACGCGCGATAAATGACATGCAGGGCCGCGGGCTTTGCACGTATCCATGACATCAAACGACAAAAGGCACGGTTTCCCGTGCCTTTTGTCGTTTCTGCCGTAGACCATGCGTCAAGCAGAAATCATTCGTCGCGATAGACCTTTTCGCGACGCTCGTGCCGCTCCTGGGCCTCGATCGACAGGGTTGCGATCGGCCGGGCGTCAAGACGCTTCAGTCCGATTGGCTCGCCGGTTTCTTCGCAATAGCCATAGGTCCCGTCGTCGATGCGCTGCATCGCCGCGTCGATCTTGGAGATCAACTTGCGCTGCCGGTCACGGGCACGAAGCTCGATGGCTCTATCGGTTTCCGAAGATGCGCGATCGGCCAGATCGGGATGGTTGGCACTTTCCTCTGCCAGATGATCCAGAGTCTCCCGCGCCTCCCGCAGGATATCGTTTCTCCAGGCCGTCAGTTTTGCCCGGAAATACGCCTTCTGGTTTGCATTCATGAACTCGTCGGTTTCCGAGAGTACATAATTGCTAAGATCGATCTTCTCACTCAACGCGATTCTCCTGAAGAACATCTCGTGGCCGCTCTATATCGCTTTGGTTGTTCCGGTTCAAGCCTTCCGCTCGTTATTGAGGCAATTTTAAAATTGTCACAAAAATCAGCTAAATGACTATTTTCTATGCTTTAATCGACTTCGGTTGAAACCGGTTCCTGGGCAGCGCAACTGGCAATCATGGCGCAGGCGTGGTTGAAGTTCAGAAGTCACGGAATTACCGTCCAGGCGGTCAAAGGAGAATGAAATGGCGTCTTTTACCGATATGCCGACACTCGCGCCGCCGCCGTCACGCATCTACCTCCTCCGGCACGGCCGGGCGGCCAACCCGGAACAGGGTCAGAGAGATTTCGATCGAACACTGACGACGGATGGTTTCGCGGAAGCGGAAATCGTTGCCGACAAGGCGGCGGACCGTCGCTACCGCCCCGACGCTGTTATCAGTTCGACGGCTATGCGTTGCCGCCAGACTGCGGAGGCAGTGCGCCGTGCAATCAGCGAAACCATCGAGCCCGAATTCATCGACGAGGTCTACAACGGATCGGTCGGCACCTATCTCGCGCTGATTTTTACCAGCGACCGCAGCGGATCGGTGATGCTCGTCGGGCATAACCCGACGATCGAGGACGTGTTCGGGGAACTGATCGGAAAAGAGCATGCAGCCCGCGCCCTGCCCTCAGGGTATCCGACGGCAGGCCTCGCTGTCATCGATCACGCAGGCCGAAGCGACGGCTCGCGACCCGCATGGAACCTGACGGATTTCCTCACGCCGTGACCACAGATTCCAAGGCATCCCATCCCTTTGCGCATTGCCTGACGGTCCCTATATAGCGACAAACAGTTTTGGGACGACACCTTGCCGCCAGCGCTCACCAGTATCACCGACGACGCGAAGATTGCTCTCGATAATCTCGCCGATCGCGCCTCGAACTTGGTCAATCCGTCGATGCGGCTTGGCGTTACCGGCTTGTCGCGTGCCGGCAAGACAGTGTTCATCTCGTCGCTTGTCCACAATCTCCTGAACGGCGGCCGACTGCCGCTGTTCGAGGCAATGCGCTCCGGCCGGGTCTCGCAGGCGCGGCTCGAGCAGCAGCCGGACGACGCGATACCGCGTTTCCAGTATGAGGATCACATCGACGCACTGGTGCGCGAACGGATCTGGCCGGATTCGACGCGCGCGATCTCGGAACTCCGCGTCACGCTGGAATATCAAAGCGCCAGTGGATGGAACCGGATGTTTTCCCGCGGAAGGCTTTCGATCGACATCGTCGACTATCCCGGCGAATGGCTGCTCGATCTGCCGCTGCTGGCACAGGATTACGAGACCTTCAGCCGCAACACCGTAGACCTTGCCCGGACCGGCATTCGCGCCGAGTTGTCGAAGGACTGGCTTTCGTTCGCCTCCGGCATAGACATGGACGCACCGGCGGACGAAGGAACCGCGCGTCGGCTGGCCGAGAGTTTTGCGGCCTACCTGAAAGCCTGCAAATCTGATGAGCGCTCGCTCTCCACCCTGCCGCCCGGGCGATTTCTGATGCCCGGCGACCTGGAAGGTTCGCCCGCCCTCACCTTTGCGCCCCTCGCCGATCTTCCGGATACGCCGGCCCCGAAGGGGTCGTTCCGGGCAATGATGGAGCGCCGCTACGACGCCTACAAGACAATCGTCGTCAAACCCTTCTTCCGCGAGCATTTCGCGCGTCTCGACCGGCAGATCGTGCTGATCGACGCGCTCCAGGCGATCAACCGTGGCCCTGAGGCCGTGCAGGATCTGGAACGCGCACTGACCGACGTACTCGCCTGCTTCCGTCCCGGCCACAACAGCTTCTTCTCGTCGCTCGTCGGCCGGCGCATCGACAAGGTGCTGGTCGCAGCCACCAAGGCCGACCATCTGCATCATGAAAGCCACGACCGGCTGGAGCGCCTGACCGGCCGCCTCGTCGACCGCGCCATCGAGCGGATCGGCATGGCCGGCGCCGGCATCGACGTGATGGCAATCGCCTCCGTGCGCGCCACGCGTGAAGCTTCCGTGAAGGACGGCAGTCACCAACTGCCGGTCATCGTCGGCACCCCGATGGCAGGCGAAACCATCAACGGCGAAGTCTTCGACGGCACGCGGCAGACGGCGATCTTCCCTGGCGACCTTCCGGCCGACCCGGAAACCTTGTTTCGGCAGTTGGGTCAGCCCGGCTCCGAGCTTCCGGATGTGAACGTGGTGCGCTTCCGTCCCCCGGCTCTCGACGAAAAGGGCGGCATTACCCTATCGGTCCCGCATATCAGGCTCGACCGCGCCATGCAGTTTCTGCTGGGAGATCGCCTCGCATGACCGACCGCAAGATCACCGATGACCGCCGCCGCCCAACTTCCTTCGTCGTAGACGACGACATTCCGACTAAAGAAGAGCCGCAGACCCACCCGAACCGCGCACCCCGCCGGTTTGACGATGGCATCGCCATCACGCCGGACGAGCTCGATCCGTTCATCAGCCCGCAGGAACTTTCACCAGACGCGCTGGCCGTCGCCGTGCCGGTGAAGCGGAAGCGTTTCTCCTTCGCCAACCTCGCGGCCGCGGCCTTCGGCACGTTCCTGTCGCTTGCGTTCGGCCTCTGGGCGGATCGGATCATCCGGGATCTCTTTGCACGGTCCGACTGGCTCGGTTACGCCGCAGCGGCAGCACTGGGCGTCGGCATCGTCGCGCTTCTGGTAATGGTCGGTCGCGAAATCATCGGGATAATGCGGCTTGCTGCGGTCCAGACGCTGAAGACGCAAGCGGAAGACGCCCTGAAATCGCCAAGGCCGACGGCAGCCAGAACCGTCGTCGCCGCGCTCACGAAACTGACAGGTCACCGGGCGGAGACCGCCCGCGGACGTGCCGCGCTCGATGCGACGAAAGACGACATCATCGACGGGCCACAACTCATCGATCTCGCCGAGCGAGAACTCCTGTCGCCGCTCGACCGGCAGGCACGCGTCCTCATTCTTGGCGCCTCGAAACGGGTCTCGGTCGTCACCGCTGTCAGCCCCCGCGCGGTCGTTGATCTCGTCTATGTCCTGTTCGAGGTGACACGACTGATCCGCGCGATGGCGGACCTCTACGGCGGGCGCCCAGGCACGCTCGGACTGTTGAAGCTCATGCGGGACGTGATGGCGCATCTGGCGGTGACAGGTTCGATCGCGGTTGGAGACGGAATCGCTCAGCAGGTTCTGGGCCATGGTTTGGCATCGAGGCTTTCAAGCAAACTCGGCGAAGGCGTCATCAACGGCCTGCTGACGGCGCGTATCGGCATTGCCGCGATGGATCTTTGCCGCCCTCTTCCCTTCCACGCTGTGAAGCGCCCGGGGATCGGCGATTTCATGTCCGACATCTCTCCCGTCGGCCCGCGCAAGACCGATTGATCGCGCCTCTGTGACCCTTAATGACCCGAAAAGATACCAGTCATTAACCATTCCAAGCTAATTTGCGAGGCACTTGAAGTTTCTGGTTTCCAAGGGAAAGCACATGTATTCGCGCTTCTTTTCGCTTTTCGGTGGCATCGTTGCACTGACCATCGCAACTGCTCCCGCCCTGGCACCGGAGGCCTCCGCGGCTTCGCGTGACAAATCCTTTTTTAAGCAGGTCGGTGGCGTCTGGAAGGGTCCGGGCGAAATCGTCGCGGGCAAGTACAAGGGTACGAAGTTCAGCTGCAACCTGATTGGCGCTGCACAGCCGGATGGCACTGTCGGCATCAAGCTCGATGGCACCTGCCGCGTCGGCGTTTTCCAGCAGCCGATGTCCGCGGTCATCAGCCAGAGCAGCACCGGCTATTCCGGCAAGTTCCTGGACGGCGCCCAGGGCAAGGGCCTCGACATCGTCTCCGGCTCCGTCAATGGCGACAAGGTCGTGATGGGCATCAACCGTGCCCAGCTGAACGGCGCCATGGTCGCCAGCCTGCGCGGCGAGAACAAGATGAACATCACCATTTCGGTGAAGGTCGAAGACCAGATGGTGCCCGTGATCGGCCTGTCGCTGGATCGCGATCTGGATTCGATCGCCGTCGGTTCGATCAAGCCCTAATCCACCAATCCCTGTCTGCGTCAGCGATCCTAATGCCTTCGATGTCCGCCTCTGCCAGCCAGTCGCGGACATTTTTCTGTCCGAGGACCATTTCGGGCGCGACATCGGCAAGCGGCATCATCACAAAGCCCCTCGCCGTCATGCGCGGATGGGGAAGCTCCAGCGTCTCGGAGTGATACGCGCTGTCGCCGTAGGTCAGGATGTCGATATCGATGGTTCTCGGGCCCCAGCGCTCGACGCGCTAACGCTTGCGCCGCCTTTCCATATCAAGACAGACATCGAGAAGCGACTCGGGATGAAGCGAGGTCTCGATCAGGGCGCAGCAGTTCAGGAACTCGGCCTGATCCGTCTTTCCCCATGGCGGCGTGGCATAAAGCCGGGATACGGCGAGCACCCGACAGTCCGATCGGGCATCGAGTTCCCTCAACGCATCTGCCATCGCAGCCCGCGGATCACCGACGTTACCGCCGAGCCCAAGGGCTACCAATTTCATCGAGCCGTCACGCGACATGCTCGATCCTCACTTCGGCATGATCAAGAATTCCCGGGATCGGCACGCTCGGCTTGCGCACCGTCACCTCGACCCTTCGGATCTGCGACGACCAGGCGCAAAGCGCCCTAGCAATGTCCTTGGCCAGCGTCTCGATCAGGTTGCGGCGCGTGCCGGTCACGATCCTCTCGACGATTTCATAGGCTTTGCCATAGTGCACGGTGCTCTCGACGTTGTCGTCCTCCAGCGCTTCTTCGGCATCCACATGCATGACGAGATCGACATAGAATCGCTGACCGAGCCTCTCTTCTTCCGCAAAGGCTCCATGACGAGCGAAGAAGGCGCAGTTTTTCAAGGCGATGCTGTAGGTCCCCATCAGCTCTCCTCCCGTTGCGCCGCACGGGACGCCAGAACCGCATCTGCCATCAGCAGGGCATCGCGGTTGGCCGCGACATTATGAACCCGGAAGATCGCCGCACCAGCGAGTCGGAGGATCGCAGTCGTTGCCGCCGTGCCGATATCCCGCTGATCGGCCGGATCCCGCATCGTGACTGAACCGACAAACCGCTTCCGCGACGTCCCGGCGAGCAAGGGAAATCCGAGTGACTGCAACTCGCGAAAGCGGGCGATCAGTTCCATGTCGTCGTCCCGGTTCTTGGCAAATCCGAACCCGGGATCGAGCACGATCGCCGCATCCTTGATCCCGGCAGCATGCGCGATCTTGAGAGACCGCGTGAGGAAATACTGCTGGTCTTCGATCATGTCCGCACGTCGATCCGTCCGGTCGCGTCCCGTATGCATGATGCAGATACCGGCACCTGTCTCGGCCGCGACGTCAGCCATATCGGGTTCGCGCTGAAGTCCATGTACGTCATTGATGACGTGGGCGCCGGCAGCCATCGCCAGCCGCGCCGTTACCGCACGATAGGTATCGACCGAGATGATAGCGTCGGTTTCGCCGACAAGCTTCTCGATCACCGGCAGGATGCGATCCTGTTCTTCGGCAGGCGTCACCGCCGCCGCGCCGGGCCGTGTCGATTCGCCACCGATATCGAGGATGGCAGCACCTTCGGCGACGCAGCTCAGCGCATGCCGCACGGCGCCATCCGTTTGCGCATGCCGACCGCCGTCGGAAAACGAGTCTGGGGTCACGTTGACGATCGCCATGATATGGCCTTGCGCGCCGAGTTCCAGCACGCGTCCGCGCGCCAATTGCCAGTGCGTGTTGCGCCGCGATATCACCGGCCAATCATCTTCGGAGAGTTGACGCAAAATTCAGGGACCTCGTGTTGCGCTTGGTCTCGCTATGCCCCAAGCTCTTTTAAAGTTCAACGTTGCAGGCCACAGAATGTTTTCAATGCGCGCGGTTCGCCGTCTCATCGGTACCGTACTTCTTGCAGGCGTCTTCGCCTCTCCCGCATCGGCCGCACCGATCATCACCAAGACTTACTCGTATTTTCAGATCGGCGGCAAAACTGCCGAAGACCTCGACAAGGAGCTGGAAAAACGCGGTCCGCTGACCCGCACGACCGGCCACCGTCATCCCGGTGCAACCGAAATCAAATTCGGCGGGGAAGTGACCTATGTCGAGCGCGCCAATCGATGCACGGTCGGCGCCGCAAGGGTCACACTGCGTACCCATATCGTTCTGCCACGCTGGATCAATCGACGTCGTGCAGACGCGGATCTTGGCATGATATGGGACACGCTTTCGGCAGACATCAAGCGCCACGAAGAACGCCATGCCGAAATTGCCCGCACCCATGCCCGCATTCTCGAGAGACAGCTTCTGGACCTCTCGACGCCCAGCAGTTGCGATAGCCTCGAAAAGAAGGTCGCCGATGCGACTCGCGATCTTCTGGAAGCACACGACCGGGAACAGATGCGGTTCGACCAGGTCGAGTCGAAGAACTTCGACGAGCGGATGACCCGTCTCCTGAAATACCGGATGAAGCGCGACTGATCGGGCAGCGAAAGACGACATCGATCGGCACAGCCAATCCACCGACCCGTAGCCCGACCTTTCCCGAGACTTGCGCGGAGCTTTCGCACCACCCTGTCATTCATCGGTGACTTATAACAATATACTAATGTGTGTGTCTGGGCTAAAACCGTAGCAACAGAACGGCGCTGCCAACGACCCATATCAAGGGTCATCCAGCCGCCCGTGATCCCGGCCACGGTGCCCGGATCCACCAGTTCAGGCGCCGCAGATGTTCGCGGCCGCGATCAGGCACTTGGACCGAGAGAGGTCCCGCGTTGTTGCCTTGTACAAGCTTCACAGGTCTCCCCGGCGCAATTGCGGCCGCAGGCGTTTTCCTCCCTCGCCTTGCGGCTATGCGCCTGCCTTGCCTCGCTTGCGCTAACTGCGCAGCGAGGCATTTTTTTGGAAGAGGGTCGTCTGGTTTGGTTCAGGCCTGACGTTCTGGAACGTGCACGATCAGACCGTCGAGATCGGCCTTGATCTTGATCTGACAGGACAGCCGCGAGGTCGGCTTCACCTCGAAGGCGAAGTCGAGCATGTCTTCTTCCATCGCTGCCGGAGGACCGACCTTTTCGGTCCAGCCATCGTCGACATAGACATGACAGGTGGCACAGGCACAGGCGCCGCCGCATTCGGCCTCTATGCCTGGCACGGAATTGCGCACGGCGTTCTCCATCACTGTGGAGCCGTTGTCAGCTTCGATATCGAAGCGCGTACCGTCGAAGGCAACGAGGGTCAGTTTCGTCATAATCAGGAAATCCGCATTGAGTGGCAGTCTTGGCCGGTTGTCTTCCGATAAATCACCGGTCCAGTCAACACGAACGGACGACGCGCCGTTGTCTTGCGGCGCCCTCCAACTGTCACGGATCAGCGGCAGAGTTTCAGGATGAAGTTCTCCGCTTCCAAGACACACGCGGCAAGCGCGGCCAAATGCGCGGCGTCGGCACCGTCTGCTTCCAGTCTCTCCGCCGCCTTGGAAACGCCGAACGCGCCGACCGCAGATGCAGCCCCCCTCAGGCGATGCGCCGTCATCGCAACCCCGGCAGCGTCTGCGCCCGTCATGTCCTGCAGCGCCCGGCGGGCGTTGCGGGCAAACATCATCAGCACTTCGTTTTCCAGTGTCTTGTCGCCCATCGTCTGGCGGGCAAGATGCACGAGATC
>Ga0213835_101101_pt1 | contig 18657 bp, 18 predicted proteins | sample SWPATP01_FD_160576 | JGI IMG/M metagenome (GOLD analysis project Ga0213835, IMG submission 160576) | Coastal seawater microbial communities from Marineland, Florida, United States - SWPA TP0 #1 | ecosystem: Environmental > Aquatic > Marine > Coastal | place: USA: Florida | collected 2016-08-05 | reverse complement strand
GCCCCACCGTCAGCCGCACGAGGATGTTGCCCGACGGCGGCCGGCGGCGCTGCCGCGCCGGTTTGCGCGCGGCGGGGCGCGTTGTCCGGGCTGCGGCGCCGTTCCGCCGTTCGGCCACCAGCGGCGCGCGGGGTCTGCGATCGGTCGGCATGCGGCAATGGCCCGTGATCTGGTCGTGACTGCCCGGTGCGGTCCTGCGGCGTCTGGTGCGCGCTTGGATCGCGGATGCAGCATAACCGCTGCGGCGCCGAATGTAGAGCGGCAAGAACGGTCGCCCCGGCATTTGTGAAATGCACAATATTTGTGCATGATGGCCTGTTTGTGCAAAATTTGTGCGACCAGCTTCGCCGCAACGCAGCAGAATCGATCACGCACAGTTGCGATGCCCGGCCTTGGCGCTCCTTTCTTGTGCATCGGCGGGGGGCCCGCCTGTCACAGCAGGAAGGGGAGTGACGTGAAGCTCATCATGGCGACGATAAAGCCGTTCAAGCTGGACGAGGTGCGCGAGGCGCTCACCGCGGCCGGGGTGCGCGGCATGATGGTGACCGAGATCAAGGGCTTTGGCGCCCAGTCCGGCCACACCGAAACCTATCGCGGCGCGGAATATGTCGTGAACTACGTGCCGAAGGTGAAGCTGGAGATCGCTGTCAGCGACAGCATGGCCGAGACGGTGGTCGACACCATCGCCCGGACGGCCCGCACCGGCAAGATCGGCGACGGCAAGATCTTCGTGCTCGACCTTCAGGCCGCGATGCGCGTGCGCACCGGCGACACCAACGACGACGCGCTCTGACGCGGCCGGTCCTTCAACGAAAGGGATGAACGGATGAAACTGGCAAAACTTCTTGCCGTCACGGCCGCGGTGGCGCTTGTGCCGGCGCTGGGCCTTGCCCAGGAAGCCGAACCGGCTGCCGAAGCCGCGGAAGCCGCCGCGGACTACAGCCTCGCCATTCAGGCGCTCAACGCCGAGATGGCCTATGTCTTCAACACGCTGCTGTTCATCATCAGCGGTATTCTCGTGTTCTGGATGGCCGCGGGCTTTGCCATGCTCGAGGCAGGTTTCGTGCGCTCCAAGAACGCGACGATCCAGCTTGCCAAGAACGTTGGCCTCTTTTCGCTCGCCGGGTTTCTCTACTACCTGATCGGCTTCAACCTGATGTATCCGGGCGAAGGCGAATGGATGGTCGAAGGCTGGCTGGGCGCCCTCGGCGCCACCGTGCTGGAGCCTGTCGGCGGCATCGTGCTCGAGGATTACGAAGACCTCGAGGCCTTCTCGGTCGGCTCCGACTTCTTCTTCCAGCTGATGTTCTGTGCAACCACCGCCTCGATCGTGTCGGGCGCCGTGGCCGAGCGGATCAAGCTGAACGCGTTCTTCATCTTCGTGATCATCCTGACCGCGCTGATCTACCCGATCCAGGCCTCCTGGACCTGGGGCGAGGGCTGGCTGTACGAGATGGGCTTCTCGGACTTCGCGGGCTCGACCATCGTGCATTCGGTGGGCGGCTGGGCCGCGCTGACCGGCGCCATCATCCTCGGCGCGCGCAAGGGCAAGTACGGGCCTGACGGCCGCGTCAACCCGATCCCGGGCTCGAACCTGGCGCTGGCCACGCTCGGCGTGTTCATCCTGTGGATGGGCTGGTTCGGCTTCAACGGCGGTTCGGAGCTTGCGATGGGCACCGCCGACTCGGTGGCCAACGTCGCCCGGGTGATGGTGAACACCAACGCCGCCGCCGCGGGCGGGGTGCTGGCCGCGCTGATCCTGACCCAGGTCCTCTACAAGAAGTCCGACCTGACGCTGATGCTGAACGGCGCGCTGGGCGGCCTGGTCGCGATCACCGCCGAGCCGCTGGAGCCGAGCATCGGCCTGGCCACCCTCATCGGTGCGATCGGCGGCGTGATCGTCGTCGTGACCGTGCCGCTGCTGGACAAGCTCAAGATCGACGACGTGGTCGGCGCCGTTCCGGTGCACCTGTTCGCCGGCATCTGGGGGACCATCGCGGTGATCCTGTCGAACGACGAGGCGTCGCTGATGGTCCAGCTGACCGGCATCGTCGCGATCGGCGCCTTCGCCATCGTCACCTCCACGATCGCCTGGCTGATCCTGAAGGCGGTGATGGGCATCCGGGTGGACGAGGAAGCCGAGGTCATCGGTCTCGACAAGGCCGAGATGGGGATGGAAGCCTACCCCGACTTCTCGCGGAACTGACACCGCGCCACGCGCGAAGAACGGCAAGGCCCGGGCAGCGATGCCCGGGCCTTTTCCGTCACCGGGCGGGGCGTTGACGCAACCGGGCCACCGGCCCCCACAACACCGCCAGCACGCAGAGGTTCAGCACCGACAGCGCCGCCAGAATGACCAGCGTGGCCGGGGCGCCCAGGGCGCCGATCGCCCAGGCGCCCGGGACCGGCGCCACCGCCTGCGCGATCAGCGCCGGCCGCGCCAGCCGCCCCAGCACCAGCGGCAGCCGGTCCGGCCCGAACAGCGCCAGCGGAAGCGAACCGCGCGCGATCGACGACAGCCCGTTGCCCATGCCGAACAGGATCAGGGCAATCCCCGCCAGCCCGAGGTCGGCCGCCAGCAGCACGACGCCCGCCCCTGCCAGCCCGACCGACCCCGCCAGCGTCCAGACCGGGTGATACCGACCGCGCCCGGCCATCTCGAGCAGCCGCCCGGCCACCTGCGCCGGGCCGAACAACGCCCCCAGCGCGACCGCGGCCGCCAGCGTGTGGCCCTGCGCCTGCAGGAAGGTGAACAGATGCGTCGTCAGGCTGACCAGAACCAGCCCGGCGATCACCAGCCAGACGCCGATCAGCACATAGGCCGCGCGTTCGATGCCGTCGCGCAGCAGGCCCGCGCCGTCCGGCGCCACGCGCTCGGGCGCGGCCTGGGCACCGGCGGACCCGGACATCGGCCCCGGCCCGGCGGGAATGCCCAGCCGGATGAGGGGTATCGTCACCAGAAGGTGCAGCGCGGCATAGCCCAGCGCCGTGCCGCGCCACCCGAAGTTCTCCAGAAGCAGCGCGGACAGCGGCCAGCAGACCGTGCTGGCGAACCCGCCCCACAGCGTGAGCCGGGTGATCGCGCCGCGGGCGCCCGCCCCGTACAGGCGGCCCAGCGTGGCAAAGGCCGGGTCATAAAGGGCACCCGCCATGCCCAGCCCGATCACGGCCCAGCCCAGCACGAACACCGGTAGCGACGGCGCCGCCGCCATGACAGCCAGCCCCGCCGCCAGCAGGGCGCACCCTCCGGTCAGCACCGCCCGGCCGCCATGGCGCACGATCAGCCGCCCCGCGGCGGGCGACGCAAGGCCCGCCACCGCCAGCGCGCCCGAGAACGCGCCGGTGACCGCGACCAGGGGCCAGCCCGTGTCCGCGGTCACCGGCCCGGCGATCGCGGCGATCAGATAGACCGAACTGCCCCAGGCGAGGATCATCACCACGCCCAGCGCCGAGATCACGCCCGGTTGCGGCCGCTGCATCATGGCCCGTCCCGGCCCGTCGCGATGCCGTCCCGGTCTGCCCCCGTCAGCCCGTCAGGCCCGCGTGCCGCATCGCCGCGTCAAGTTCGGCCGCGACGGCGTCGGTTACCTGCAGCAGCGGCATGCGCACCTCGTTGCGGCAGCGCCCCAGCCGCGAGAGGGCGTATTTCGCCCCCGCCACGCCGGGTTCGAGGAAGATCGCGCGATGCAGCGGCATCAGCCGGTCCTGATAGTCCAGCGCGGTGGCATAGTCGCCGCGCAGCGTCGCCTCCTGGAACTCGGCGCACAGCTTGGGCGCGACATTCGCCGTGACGCTGATGCAGCCGATGCCGCCATGCGCGTTGAACCCCAGCGCCGAGGCGTCCTCGCCCGACAACTGCACGAAATCGGCGCCGCAGGTCGCCCGCTGGCGCGAGACGCGGACGATGTCGCCGGTGGCGTCCTTCACTCCGATGATGCGCGGCAGCTGCGCCAGCTTGCCCATCGTCTCGGGCGTCATGTCGACGACCGAGCGGCCGGGGATGTTGTAGATCACGATCGGCAGGCCGCAGGCGTCGTGCAGGGCGGTGTAATGGGCGATCAGCCCGGCCTGAGTCGGCTTGTTGTAATAGGGCGTGACCACCAGCGCGGCATCGGCGCCGACCCGCTCGGCATGGCGCAGGAAGCGCACGGCCTCGGTGGTGTTGTTCGAGCCCGCTCCGGCGATCACCGGGATGCGCCCGGCGGCCGCCTTGACGACGACCTCGATGACGGTCTCGTGTTCCTCGTGGCTCAGCGTGGGGCTTTCGCCGGTGGTGCCGACGGGCACGAGCCCGTGGCTGCCTTCGGCGACATGCCACTCCACCAGCGCCTCGAGCGCGGGCAGATCCAGCGCGCCGTCGCGGAACGGGGTGATCAGGGCGGGGATCGAACCTTTGAACATGCCGCAGCCTTTCGTCATCGGGCCGGGGAACGCGCGGGCGGCCCGCCCGCTGGCGCGTTTGTGTTTTGCACCGGTCGAGCGCGCGGTTAAGCTGGGAAGCGCGAAACATCAAGCCGGAAAGCCCGAACCCCCCTCCATGCTGCGCCGTATGGCCCGGATTGTCACCGCGCTCGCGGTTCTGAGCGCGGCCGGCGCGGCACCCGCCGCGGCCGGCGACGCGCGCGCCGTTCCGCCGCCGACCCGCGCCGCCGGCACGCTGGGCGCCGCGCTGGAGCATGCGCGGGCCGAGCGCTGGGCCGAAGCCATCATCGCAGCCCGTCCCGCCGGCCCGGTCGCCGTCGCCATCATCGAATGGCATCGGTTGCGGGCGGGCGCGGGCGATGCGCGCGCGGTGCTCGACTTTGCCGCCGTGCACCCCGACTGGCCCGGCATCGCCCAGCTGTTCCGGCAGGCCGAGGCAGGGCTGGCCGACGCGTCGCCGGCGCTGGTGCGCGCCTTCTTCGCCGACCACCCCCCCGTCACCGCCGCCGGCGCGCTGGCCCTTCTGGACGCGCTCGAAGCCGAGGGGGCGACGGCCGAGGCCGCCGCGCAGGCGGCCCGGATCTGGCGCGGCTTTGCCCTGACCCCGACCGAGCAGGCCGCGCTTTTGGCCCGGCATGGCGCCACCCTGGCCCCCCTGCACGCCGAGCGGCTGGACGCGATGCTGTGGCGCGGCGCACGCGGCCAGGTGGAGCAGCTTTTGCCGCTGACGGGCGCGGGCCACGCCCGGCTGGCCGAGGCACGGCTGGCGCTGCAGGCGCGTGCGACCGGGGTCAACGCACTCATCGACGCGGTGCCGGCGTCCCTGCGCGACGACCCGGGCCTGGCGCACGACCGCTTTCAGTGGCGCATGCAGGCCGAGAACTACGACGGCGCCGCCGCGTTGCTGCTCGAGCGCTCCACCAGCCCCGAGGCCCTGGGCCGGCCCGAGGCCTGGGCGCGCTCGCGCGCGTTCCTCGTCCGCCGCGCCCTGCGCGAGGGCGACGCGCAGCTTGCCTATCGCATGGCCGCCAGCCACCAGCTCGAGGACGGCGCCCAGTTCGCCGACCTCGAATGGCTAGCGGGGTTCATCGCCCTGCGCCGCCTGAACGACCCTGCCACGGCATTGCGGCATTTCCAACGTCTGCGGGTGCGGGTGGGCAGCCCGATCAGCCTGGGTCGTGCCGGTTACTGGGAGGGGCGCGCCCATGCCGCGCTGGGCGATACGGAAAGCGCCCGCGCCGCCTTTGCCTTCGGGGCCGAGCATCAGACCTCGTTCTACGGCATTCTCGCGGCCGAGGCGGCGGGCCTGCCGATGGACCCCGCCCTGTCGGGCTCCGAGGTCTTTCCGCCATGGGAGCAGGCCGGTTTTCGCGCGCGGCCCCTGTTCCAGGCCGCCATGCTGCTCCGCGAGGCCGGGGACTGGCACCTTGCGCGCCGCTTCGTTCTGCATCTGGCCGAAGACCTCGACGCCACCGGGTTGGGCCAGCTTGCCGACATGGCGCTGGCGCTGGGCGAGCCGAACTGGGCCGTCAACATCGCCAAGCATGCCGCCCAGCGCGAGATCGTGCTGCCGCGCGCCTATTTCCCGGTGACGGGGCTTGCCGAGATGTCGCTGCCGGTGCCGGCCTATCTGGTGCTCGCGATCGCCCGGCGCGAGTCCGAGTTCGACCCCGCCGTGGTCAGCCCGGCCGATGCGCGCGGGCTGATGCAGGTGCTGCCAGGCACCGCCCGGATGATGGCCGAGCGTCTGGGCATCGCCTTTGACGAGGCGGCGCTGACCCGCGACGGACCCTACAACGCGCGACTGGGCGCGGCCTATCTGGACCAGCTCCGGGCCGAGTTCGGCAACTCGATCGTGCTGGTGGCGGCGGGCTACAACGCCGGGCCGGGCCGCCCGCGCCGCTGGCTGCAGGAACTGGGCGACCCCCGCGACCCCGCCGTCGATCCGATCGACTGGATCGAAAGCATCCCCTTCGCCGAGACCCGCAACTATGTCATGCGGGTGATGGAGTCGGTCTGGGTCTATCGCGCCCGACTGGCCGGGCGGGCGGTGCCGCTGAACCCCACCGCCGACCTGCGCGGCCGTTAGCGGCGCGGGGCCCCGATCACAGCGGCCACAACAGCGGGATCACCACGCTGGCGGTGAGGGCGAGCAGCAGGTTCAGCGGGATGCCCACCCGCATGAAGTCGGTGAACCGGTAGCCGCCGGGGCCGTAGACCAGCGTGTTGGTCTGATAGCCGATCGGGGTCGAGAAACTGCACGAGGCCGCCAGCATCACCGTCACCACCAGCGGGCGCGGATCGACGCCCAGGCTGGGCGCCAGCCCGATCGCGATCGGGGTCAGGACCACGGCAACGGCGTTGTTGGTGACAAGCTCGGTCAGCGTCACGGTCAGCAGATAGACCGCGAGGATCAGCAGGAACGGCGTCAGCCCCACCAGCCAGGGCGCGGCGGTATCGACGATCAGCTTCACGCTTCCCGCCGCCTCCAGCCCCGCGCCGACGGTCAGCATCCCGAAGATCAGCGCCAGCAGCCGGCCGTCGATGAAGCCGAACGCCTCGTCCGCGTCGATGCAGCGGGTCACCAGCACCACCGCCACGCCGAAGAACGCGAGCACCACGATCGGCGCCACGCCCAGCGCCGCCAACCCGATGATCGCCGCCAGCACCCCCACGGCGACCGGTGCATGGCCGCGCCGATAGGCGCGCTGGCTGGGGCGGGCGACCTCGACCACCTCCATGTCGGCGGCGAAGCGGCCGATATCCTCGGCGGTGCCCTCAAGCAGCAGCGTGTCGCCGACCTGGACGATCAGCTCGTCCAGCGCGCGGCCGATGTTCTGGTCGCGCCGGTGCACCGCCAGCGGATAGATGCCATAGCGCCGCCGCAGCCGAAGCGCCCCCAGCGAACGTCCGATCATCCGGCAGCCGGGGGTGACCAGCACCTCGACCGTGGTCGTGGCGACCGAGGACAGCTTTTCGACCTGCCGCAGGGCGCCTTCCTGCTGCATCCCGAGCACCTCGGCCATGGGCGAGCGCAGAACCACGCGGTCGCCTGACTGCAACTCCACCCGCGCGAGGTTGCGCCGCAACGAGGCATCGCCCCGCAGCACGTCGATCACCCGCGCCCCGCCGCGGCGGAACATGTCGACCTCGGCCGGTTTCTGCCCGATCAGCGCCGAGCCCTCGGGCACCGCGACCTCGGTGAAGAACTTCATCTTCGAGCGGTCGGTGACCAGGGTGGCGAGCGATTCGCGGTCCGGCAACAGGAACCGCCCCGCCACGACCATGTAGGTCATCCCGACCCCGGCCAGCGCCAGCCCCGCAAGCGTGATCTCGAAGATCCCGAAGGCGGCAAGCCCCTGCGCCTGGGCCACCCCGTCGACCAGAAGGTTGGTCGAGGTGCCGACCAGCGTCAGCGTCCCGCCCATGATCGAGGCATAGGACAGCGGGATCAGCAGCCGGGACGGGGCAAGGTTCATCTCGCGCGCGACCTGGATGAAGACGGGGATCATCACCACCACGACCGGGGTGTTGTTGACGAAGGCCGACATGCCCAGAACCGTCAGGATCAGCAGCGCCAGCGTCTGCACCGGGCGAACCTTTACCCTGCGGGCGGCGAAACCGCCCAGCGCGTCCAGTGCGCCGGTCCGAACCAGGGCGCCGACGACGATGAACAGCGCCGCGATGGTCCAGGGCGCGGGGTTCGACAGCACCGCCAGCGCCGCCTGATGCGGCAGGATGCCCAGCGCCAGCATCGCCACCGCGCCGGTCAGGGCGACGACCTCGACCGGAAAGACCTCGCGCACGAACAGAACGAACATCGCCAGCACGATGCCGATGGCGGTCAGGGCAAGCGCGGTCTCGGACAGCGGCAGCGGGATCATCGGCGCCCTCGGTCTCGCGGCGGGGTGCGTGTCGGGCCACGCCCCCGGGGTGTGGCGCAGGGCGGCGTTCCGATCAAGCCCGCGCACCGCCGCAGCACGCGGGCGGTGACGCGCCCGCCATCCCGCCTCAGGGTTGCGCCGCGCCCAGAACGCCGCCCAGGCGCACCATCGCCACCCGCACCGCCTTGCCGGTTCGGTCGTCGGTCTCGGCATAGACGCCCGACAGCGTGGCCTCGCCCAGCGCCGGCTCGAACCGTCCCTTGGCCATGCCGGTGATGAAGCGGCGCAACGGCTCGTCCCGGTCCATCCCGATGACCGAATCGTAGTCGCCGCACATGCCCGCGTCGGTCAGATAGGCGGTGCCGCCAGGCAGTACCCGCGCGTCGGCGGTGGGGATATGGGTGTGGGTGCCGACCACGAGGCTTGCGCGGCCGTCGCACCACAGCCCCAGCGCGGTCTTTTCGCTGGTCGCCTCGGCATGCACGTCGATCACCACCGCCTGCGCCAGCCCGCCCGGCGGATGCGCGCGCAGGACCGGATCGAGCGCCGAGAACGGATCGTCGAACGGCCGCTTCATGAACACCTGGCCCAGCACCTGCGCGACCAGCACCTTGCGGCCGCCCGGCGCCTCGAACAGCCGCGCCCCGCGGCCCGGCGGGGCCTTGGCATAGTTCAGCGGCCGCAGGATGCGCGGCTCGCCCTCGATGAACGACAGCATGCCGCGCTGGTCGAAGGCATGATCGCCCAGCGTCAGGCAATCGGCCCCGGCATCGAGCAGCGCCTTGGCGTGCTCGGGCGTCAGCCCCGCCCCGGACGAGGCGTTTTCGGCGTTGACGACGATGAAATCGAGCTTCCAGTCGCGCCGCAGCGCCGGCAGGCGGTCGATCACGGCCGCCCGGCCTGCCCGGCCCATCACATCGCCCAGGAACAACAGTCGCATCCGGCGCGCATAACCGCGCAGGTTGCGCCGCACAAGCGGGATACCCGCCGATAACGAAGGCGTGGCCGCAGAATCCTTGACTTGCGAGAGCCGAAAGTCCCGATTGGGCGCAGACATACGCAAAAGAGGTGCCCCATGCGCAAGACCAAGACTTACGCCCGCCTGATGGCCGCCGCCTGCGCCGTGCCGCTGATGATGGCGACGCCGGCGGTGGCGGAACCGACAGTCGGCCTCGGCCTGACGGTGACCTTCGGCGGTGGCTCGATCGATACCGGCGTCGGCCTTCGGGTGTTTTCCGACAACCGGCGCAACCGCGCGGTCGCGTCGATCGGCCTCGACTACATGTTCGGGCAGCAGAACTTCCGCGGCACGATCGGTGCGGCCTACCTGGGCAAGAACGCCTACACCGGCCTTGATCTGGGCTATGGCTTCGGCACGGGCCAGATCGACTTCGGCGTCGGTGTCGGCGGCGTGAGAACCCGGCAGATCCCGGCGCCCGTGGTCAATGGCGGCGACGGCGGCGGCGGGAACGGTATCGGCAACGGCGACTACGACATCGGAAACGGCGACTATAACCCGGTCTGATCCGTAACGGTCCCGGCTGCCGGAACATGGGGCACGTCGCGCCGCCGGACCCGCCGCGGTCACGCGACCGTGGCTGAGCCGCCCCTTGTCCTGCTCTGCTGCGAGGCAGGCGCCGGCCAGGGCCACGCCCTGGCCCTGGCCGGCGTTGCGCGCGGGCTGGGGCCATCGTTCCGATACCGGGCCGTCCTGCCGCGGATGCAGCATGCCGGCCTGCTCGAGGCGCTGTGCGAGCGGGTCGAACAAGGCCCGCGCCTGGACCGGCTGAGCAATCCGCCGCCCGCCGGCGGATTGAGTTGGGCGCGCTGGTTGCTGGTTCGCGGCTTTGCCGACCCCGATATCCTGAGGGCCCGCTTCGAAGGCTGGTGTCGGACGCTGCAGGCGCACCGTCCCGCCCTGGTCGTGGCCGACTTCGCGCCGACCGTGCTGATGGCGGCTCGGGCCCTCGGCCTCAGGTCCGTTGCGATCGGCGGGGTGTTCTTTCTTCCCCCTGCCGACATGCCGCGGTATCCCGAGTTGCTGACGCGCGACGAGGCCCTTCTCAACGGACCCGTGGCCGAGGACGGGCCGCCCCCCGACGAGGCGGCGATGTGCGCCGTCATCGAGCGGACGCTCTGCCCTCTCGGGTTGCCGCCCCTTGGCAGCTTGCCGCAGGTCCATGTTGCCGACCTGTCGATCGCGCGCGGGCTGCAGCTGTGCGACCCTTACGCCCCATGGCGGGACCATCCGCCGATCCTGGCGCCGGCGCGGATGCCGCCGCCGAGCGATGGCAGCGGGACCGAACTGTTCATCTATTTCTCCACCGCCGAGTTGCAGGAGCCGGCGATCTGCGAGGCGCTGCTTCGGCTGCCGTTGCCCGCGCGGCTGGTCGCCCCCGGCCTGTCGCCCGACCTGGCAAACTACCTGTCCGGCAATCCGAACCTGATCATCGAGCAAAGGCCGGTGCCGCAAGAAGAGATCGTCGCGCGCAGCCGGGCGATCCTGTGTGGCGGACAGTTGGGAACGCTGTCGCTCGGGTTGCTGGCGGGCATTCCGCTCGTGGCGCTGCCGGTGCAGCACGAGCAGCTTTTCAATTCACTGCGCGCGTCGGAACGGTTCGCAAGCTGCCGGTTCGTGCCGCGCGCCCGACGCACGGCCCTGGCGATCCTCTATCAACTGGACAACCTGTTCCGGAACCCCGCCGCACCGGTCTCGGCCCGCGCGGCCGCGATGGAACTGCGCCCGCAGTATGACCCCACCGCGGCGGAAAGCTATCGCAGGCTCATCGCCCCGCTACTGTCCTGAGCGCCCGGCAAGGTCGCGGTAGTGCGCCAGCACGAACACCCGGATGGCCGAGGCGAGGCCGGTGTCGGGGTCGCGGGCGGCGTCGATCTCGGCGGCCAGCGCGTTGATCGGTCGGCCCTGCGCCCGGGCAATGGCGCGGAAGGCCTGCCAGAACGGGTCTTCCAGCGAGACGCTGGTGCGGTGCCCCTGCAGCGTGAGCGAGCGCTTGACGGGCCGGCCGGTCACGATCCTTCGCCCTCCGGCCCGTCATCCGGTGCACGGCGGTGCCCGTCCAGCCGCGCGGCCTCCAGCCGGGCCCGGGCCGCCTCGGCCGTGCGTTCGGCCTTGCCGCGGCCGAAGCGGGCGGCGTTGGCGTCGGCCTGCCGCCGCGCCGCCGCCTTCGCCCGCGCCTTGCGCGCCCGGTTCAGGTTGACCAGATCGCCCACGCGGCCGCCCGCCTCAGTCCGACGGGCCGATCATCGTCTCGGGCCGCACGACCGCGTCGAAGGTCGCCTCGTCCACATAGCCCAGCCGCACCGCCTCCTCGCGCAGGGTGGTGCCGTTGGCGTGGGCGGTCTTGGCGACCTTGGTCGCCGCGTCATAGCCGATCGTCGGCGCCAGCGCGGTCACCAGCATCAGCGATTCGCGCATCAGCTTGTCGATCCGGTCGGTGTTGGCGCGGGTCCCCGCCACCATGTTGTCGGTGAAGCTGCGCGCCGCATCGGCCAGAAGCTGCATGGATTGCAGCACGTTGTAGGCGATCATCGGCTTGTAGACGTTCAGCTCGAAATGCCCCTGGCTGCCGGCGAAGCCGACTGCGGCGTCATTGCCCATCACATGCGCGCAGACCTGGGTCAGCGCCTCGGCCTGGGTCGGGTTGACCTTGCCGGGCATGATGCTGGACCCCGGCTCGTTTTCCGGCAGGATCAGTTCGCCCAGCCCCGAGCGCGGGCCCGATCCGAGGAAACGGATGTCGTTGGCGATCTTGTAGAGGCTCGCGGCGACGGTGCGCAGGGCGCCCGACATCTCGACCATCGCGTCATGGGCGGCGAGCGCCTCGAACTTGTTGGGCGCGGTGACAAAGGGCAGGCCGGTGATCGCGGCGATGCGGGCGGCGACGTCGGTGTCCCAGCCGGGCCGGGTGTTCAGCCCGGTGCCGACGGCGGTGCCGCCCTGCGCCAGTTCCAGCAGCGCCGGCAGCGCCGCCTTGACCCGACGGATGCCCATGGCGACCTGGTGGGCGTAACCCGAGAACTCCTGCCCCAGCGTCAGGGGGGTGGCGTCCTGGGTGTGGGTGCGGCCGATCTTGATGATGCCGTCGAACTCGGCGACCTTGGCGGCAAGGGCGGCGTGCAGGTGCTCCAGCGCGGGGATGACGTGATCCACGGCGGTGCGCGCGGCGGCGATGTGCATCGCGGTGGGGAAGGTATCGTTCGACGACTGCCCCATGTTGCAGTGATCGTTCGGGTGCACCGGCTTCTTCGAGCCGATGACGCCGCCGAGCATCTCGATCGCGCGGTTCGAGATCACCTCGTTGGCATTCATGTTCGACTGCGTGCCCGAGCCGGTCTGCCACACCACCAGCGGAAAGTGATCGTCATGCGCGCCGTCGATCACCTCCTGCGCGGCGGCGGCGATGGCTTCGCCCAGCTTTGCATCCATCGCCCCGGCGGCGACGTTCGCCTCGGCGCAGGCGCGCTTGATGACGCCCAGTGCGCGGACGATGGCCACCGGCTGACGTTCCCAGCCGATGGGGAAGTTCTGGATCGAGCGCTGCGTCTGCGCGCCCCAGTAGCGATCTGCGGGAACCTCGATCGGGCCGAAGCTGTCGGTTTCGGTGCGGGTTGCGGTCATGGCGGCGCCTCCGGCATTGTTTCGCACGCCGGGATAGGGCGCGGGCGGCCGGAACGCAATCGTCCGGCGCCGATGCTCAGTGGCGCGACACCGCGCGGAAGCGGAAGACATGGGCCGGGGGCATGTTGGCCCAGACCATGCCCAGATCCTCGACCTCGAGGCCCAGCTCGGCGCGCATCTCGGGCGGGATCGGCGGGCGCGGGCTGTAGGTGATCTGGTTGATGAAGCCGCCGGGCCGCATCACCTTCAGCGCCTCGCCGATCACCTCGCGCTGGATCGCGGGCCGGGCCAGCACCGGCACGCCCGAGATCACCGCCCCGACGCCCTCGAGCCCGATCCGGGCGATGTCCTGCGCGGGGCGGTTGAGCACCCGCACGCCGGGAAAGAGGCGTTCGAGTTCCTCGCAGAAGCGGGGGCTGGTCTCCATCAGCGTCAGGCGCGCGGGCGCGATGCCGCGCGCCAGGATCGCGCGGGTGAAGCTTCCGGTTCCCGGCCCGATCTCGACGATCGGGCCTGTCGCGTCCTCAAGCCCCAGCGTCATGCGCTGCGCGGTCGCGGCCGAGGAGGGCGCGATCGCCGCAACGCCCGCCGGAACCCGCAGCAACTCGCCCAGAAAAACCGCCATCTCGCGAACCATGCCCGCCTCCCGAACCAGCCGTCTTGCGGCCAGCGTTAGCTGGGGCGGGTGTCGGTCGTGTGACGGAAGCCTGCGGTCGCGCCGGTTCGAGTTTACTTGCGGAACTTGTCGAGGCTGACGATCTCGGCCTCGGGGCGGTCGTCGCCGTCACCATCGGGGTCGTCGCCGTCGTCGTCGTCTTCCGGCACGTCCTGCGTCTCGAATCGCAGGCCGAACTCGACCGAGGGGTCGACGAAGGTGGAGACCGCGTCGAACGGGATGTACAGCGGCTCGGGCGAGTTGCCGAAGTTCAGCGTCACCGCAAAGCCGTCCTCGTCGACGGCAAGGTTCTCGAACCAGTTCTGGATGACGATGGTCATCTCGTCGGGATAGCGATCGCGCAGCCAGTCGGCCATCTGCACGCCGGGCTGGCCGGTGCCGATGGTGATGAAGAAGTGATGCTCGCCCGGCAGCCCCTCGTCCGCGACGCGCTGCAGCACTTCGCGGATCAGCTGCCGCATGGCCCGATGCATCAGGTTGCCGTAGTCGATCTGGTCCGCCATCGGCCCCGCCTTCGTTCCGGCACCCGGAGGCGCCCCGTTCACCATATGCATTTCGGGCCGGTTGAAAAGAGGCGGCGCGGCCGCAGCTGATCCCGGATGCCCGGCCCCCTGTCGACCCCTCCGGCGACCGTTCCCTTTGCCCTGCGCCCGCGCTAGCGTGGCGGTCATGACGACGCTGCTGATCACCCATCCCGCCTGCCGCATGCATGCCACGCCACCCGGCCACCCCGAGGCCCCGGCGCGGATGGATGCGGCCCTTGCCGCATTGGACGGACCGGAGTTTGCCGGCCTGCACCGCGCCGAGGCGCCCGACGTTGCCAAAGCCGACTTGCTGCGCTGCCATCCGCGCGACTGGATCGACCGGCTGGCGGGGTTGATGCCCGCGCAGGGCAGCGTCGCGCTCGATGCCGACACCCACGCCGGCCCCGGCACATGGCAGGCCGCCCGCCGCGCCGCCGGGGGCGCCTGCGCGGCCGTGGATGCGGTGGTCGGGGGGCGGGCGCGAAACGCCTTCGTGCTGACCCGCCCGCCGGGCCACCACGCCGAGCGCACGCGCACCATGGGCTTTTGCCTGTTCGGCAACGTCGCCATCGCGGCCAAGCGCGCGCTCGACCACCACGGGCTGAGCCGGGTCGCCGTGGTCGATTTCGACGTGCACCACGGCAATGGCACCCAGGACCTGCTGTGGGACGAGCCGCGCGTGCGGTTCGTGTCCTCGCACCAGATGCCGCTCTGGCCGGGCACCGGCGATTCGTCCGAGACCGGCGCACATGGCCAGATCGTCAACATCCCGCTGCGACCCGGATCGGACGGCGCCGTCATGCAGGCCGCCTACGAGGCGCAGGTCTTTCCGATGCTGGAGGATTTCGCGCCCGAACTGCTGCTTCTTTCCGCCGGCTTCGATGCCCATGTCGCCGATCCGCTCGCAAACCTCGCCTGGCGCACCGACGACTTTCGCCGCCTGACCGCGCGGCTGTGCGACATCGCCGCGCGCCATGCGGGCGGGCGGGTGGTCTCGGTTCTGGAAGGCGGGTATGATCTGGACGCGCTGGCCGATTGCGTGGCCGTGCATGTGCGCGAACTGATGGAGGCTGCCCGCCATGGCTGACCGGCCCGTTGCCGAACTGAGTTTCGAGGAGGCGATGGCCGAGCTCGAGGCCGTCGTCTCGCGGCTCGAGGCCGGCGAGGTCCCGCTGGAGGACTCCATCGCCCTGTATGAGCGGGGCGCCCGCCTCAAGGCCCATTGCGAGGAACGGCTGCGCCGCGCCGAGGAACGGGTGGAGCTGATCCGCCTGGGCGAGAACGGCGCGCCCGAAGGCACCGCGCCCCTGCCCGGCGGCGCTGCATGAGCTTTCCGCAACGTCTGGCCGGCCATTCGGCCGCGGTGGGGGCGCATCTGCGCGCCGCCATCGGGGGGCTTCCTTCGGGCATGGTGCGGGATGCGATGCTGCACGCGGTGGCCGGCGGCAAGGGGTTGCGCGGCTTTCTGGTGGTCGAGGGGGCGGTGCTGCATGGCCTGCCGCCCGAAGCCGGCCTTGGCGCAGGGGCCGCGGTCGAGGCGTTGCACGCCTATTCGCTGGTCCATGACGACCTGCCGGCGATGGATGACGACGACCTGCGCCGCGGCCAGCCGACCGTGCATGTGAAGTGGGACGAGGCGACCGCGATCCTTGCCGGTGACGCGCTTCAGACGCTGGCCTTCGGGTTGTTGGCCGATCACGCGACGCACCCCGATGCCGCCGTGCGCGTGGCCCTGGTGGCCGATCTGGCGCTGGCTGCGGGGGCGGCGGGCATGGTGCTGGGCCAGGCGCTCGACATTGCGGCCGAAAGCGCCGGAGCGCCGCTCGACATCGAGGCCGTCACCGCGCTGCAGGCGGCCAAGACGGGCGCGCTGATCGGCTGGTCGGCACGGGCCGGGGCGCATCTGGCCGGTGCCGATCCCGCGCCGCTCGACCGCTACGCCGTCGCGCTGGGGCTCGCGTTCCAGATCGCCGACGACATTCTCGACGTCGAAGGCGACGTCGAGGCCGCCGGCAAGCGGCTGCGCAAGGACGCCGCCGCGGGCAAGGCAACCTTTGTCGGCCTGCTGGGCCTGGATGGTGCACGCCGACGTGCCGCCGACCTGGTCGCCGAGGCCGAGGCCGCCCTCGATCCCTATGGCCACCGCGCCGAAATCTTGAAGCAGGCTGCCCGATTCGTTATTTCGCGCAAGGGCTGACAGCCTGAGACGACCGACCCTAGGACTGGACAGCCCATGACCGACCGCCCGGCCACCCCGCTTCTGGACACCGTAACCGAGCCCGCCGACCTTCGCCGGCTGTCCGACCGGCAGTTGCGCCAGCTTGCCGACGAGTTGCGCGCCGAGACGATCAGCGCCGTGTCCCAGACCGGCGGGCACCTCGGCGCGGGCCTTGGCGTGATCGAGCTGACCGTGGCCATCCACGCAGTGTTCGAAACGCCGCGCGACAAGCTGATCTGGGACGTCAGCCACCAGTGCTATCCCCACAAGATCCTCACCGGCCGGCGCGAGCGGATCCGCACGCTGCGCCAGAAGGACGGTCTGTCGGGCTTCACCAAGCGGTCGGAAAGCCCCTATGACCCGTTCGGCGCGGCGCATTCCTCGACCTCGATCAGCGCCGGGCTGGGCTTTGCGGTGGCACGCGACATGGGGGGGCTGTGCGATACCGGGCACGGCGACGTGATCGCGGTGATCGGCGACGGCGCGATGAGCGCGGGCATGGCCTTCGAGGGGTTGAACAACGCCGGCCACATGAAGAAGCGGATGTTTGTCATCCTAAACGACAACGAGATGTCGATCGCGCCGCCGACCGGGGCGCTGTCGTCCTATCTGTCGAGCCTGTATGCCCGCGCGCCCCTGCACGACCTGAAATCCGCCGCCAAGTCGGCGCTGAACCTGTTGCCGCCACCGCTGGCCGAGGGCGCGCGCCGCGCCAAGGACCTGATCAAGCAGGCGACCATCGGCGGCACCATGTTCGAGGAACTCGGGTTCACCTACCTCGGTCCCGTGGACGGCCACGACATGGACGCGCTGCTGGAACTTCTGCGCGGCGTGCGGGCGCACGCGAAAGGGCCGATCCTGCTGCATGTCGTCACCGAAAAGGGCAAGGGCTATCGCCCCGCCGAGACGGCCGCCGACAAGGGCCACGCGACGGCCAAGTTCAATGTCGTCACCGGAGCGCAGAAGAAGGCTGCCAGCAACGCGCCGAGCTATACCAAGGTGTTTGCCCGGTCGCTGATCGCTCAGGCCGAACAGGATCCGCGCATCGTTGCCGTGACCGCGGCGATGCCCGACGGGACCGGGCTGAACCTGTTCGCCGAGCGCTTTCCCGTGCGCTGCTTCGACGTGGGCATCGCCGAACAGCATGCGGTGACCTTTTGCGCCGGCATGGCGGCCGGGGGGCTGCGGCCGTTCTGCGCCATCTATTCAACCTTCCTGCAGCGCGGTTACGACCAGATCGTTCATGACGTCGCCCTTCAGGGGCTTCCGGTGCGCTTTGCCATCGATAGGGCCGGGCTGGTGGGGGCCGACGGTGCCACCCATGCGGGCGCCTTCGATACCGCCTATCTGGCCAACCTGCCCGGCATGGTGGTGATGGCCGCCGCCGACGAGGCCGAGCTGGTGCACATGGTCGCCACCGCCGCGGCGCACGACGCCGGCCCCATCGCCTTCCGCTTTCCGCGCGGCGACGGCGTCGGGGTCGAGATGCCGGCGCGCGGCACGCCGCTGCCCATCGGCAAGGGCCGGATGATCCGGCAGGGGCGCGATGTGGCGATCCTGTCCTTCGGCACCCGGCTGTCGCATGTCGAGCGCGCCGCCGAGGTGCTGGCGTCCGAGGGGGTCGAGCCGACCATCGCCGACGCGCGCTTTGCCAAGCCGCTCGACCGTGACCTGATCCTGCAGCTTGCCGCCGATCACCGGGCGCTGATCACCGTCGAGGAGGGCGCGGTCGGCGGTTTCGGCAGCCATGTCGCGCAGCTTCTGGCCGAGGAAGGCGTGTTCGATACCGGCCTTGCCTTTCGTTCGATGGTGCTGCCCGACAGCTTCATCGACCAGGCCAGCCCGGACGAGATGTATCAGGCCGCCGGCCTGACCGCCGCGGACATTGCCGCCAAGGTGCGCGCGGTCATGGCGAAGGGCGCTGTGCAGGCCAGCCGGCGGGCGTGACCGCCCCCGGCGCCGCCGCCAGGAATTCCGCGATCCGGGTGCGCAGGGCCGCATGGTGGCCCAGCAGCAGGTGCCCGCCGTCCGGCAACTCGACCAGGGTCGCCCCGGCGATGCGCTCGGACGCCCGGACGGCGCCGGACCGCGGCGCCAGCGCGTCGTCGCGGGCATGGATGATCAGCGTGGGTGCCGTGATCGCCTCCAGTGCCGCGTCCGATCCGGGCGCGATGGCCGCGCCCTCGTTGCCCAGGCCGGCGGTGCGGGCCGTGACGGGCAGGAACCCGCGCACCATCGCCGCGACGAAGGCGCGCTCGTCCGGGCCGGCCCGTGCCGCCAGGGCGGGGGCGGCA
>Ga0213835_101099_pt1 | contig 18688 bp, 17 predicted proteins | sample SWPATP01_FD_160576 | JGI IMG/M metagenome (GOLD analysis project Ga0213835, IMG submission 160576) | Coastal seawater microbial communities from Marineland, Florida, United States - SWPA TP0 #1 | ecosystem: Environmental > Aquatic > Marine > Coastal | place: USA: Florida | collected 2016-08-05 | reverse complement strand
CTGGGGTCCACCGCCGCGCATGTGGTGCGCAACGCACCGTGCTCGGTATTGGTGCTGCGCGGGTCCGTGGCCGGGCTGGCCTGAGCGGCCCCGCTCAGACCGCCTCGCCCAGCACGAGACGGGGCATGGCAACCCCGTCGGACTGCCGGAACAGATGCGTCACCTCGGGCCTGAAGGCCAGTTCGGCGGTCTGGTCGCGGGACAGCCGGGTCTGGCCGGGCATGTGCACGGTCAGCGCCACCCCCTGCGGGGTCCGGCAGTAGAGATAGCTTTCGCCGCCCAGTTGCTCGACGTTCTCGACCTGCACGGGATGGCCGCCGCTGGCCACCGCCTCGATATGCTCGGGCCGGATGCCAAGCTCGACGGCATCGCCGGGGTTCAGCCCGCTGCCGTCGACCGCTGCGTGATAGGTCTGGCCGGCCGCATCGCGCAACTCGGCCCCGTCGGCGCCGGCGCGCACCACCTCGCAGGGCAGGAAGTTCATCTGCGGCGAGCCGATGAAGCCCGCGACAAAGCGGTTCTCGGGCCGGTTGTACAGGTCGATGGGCGCGCCGACCTGCTCGATCCGGCCGTCACGCAGCACCACGATCTTGTCGGCCATGGTCATCGCCTCGACCTGGTCGTGGGTGACATAGATCATCGTGTTTCCGATGCGCCGGTGCAGGGCGGCGATCTCGCCGCGCATGGTCACGCGCAATTCGGCATCCAGGTTCGACAGCGGCTCGTCGAACAGGAACACGCGCGGCTCGCGCACCACGGCGCGGCCGATGGCGACGCGCTGGCGCTGCCCGCCCGACAATGCCTTGGGGCGGCGGTCGAGGTAGGGCTCGAGTTTCAGCATCCGCGCGGCCTCGGCCACGCGCGACTCGATCTCGGGCTTCGGCGTGCGGATGTTCTCCAGCCCGAAGGCAAGGTTCTGGCGCACCGTCATGTGCGGGTAAAGCGCATAGGTCTGGAACACCATCGCCAACCCCCGCTCGGAGGCGCGCTGGTCGTTCACCCGCTCGCCCCCGATCAGCAGGTTGCCGCCCGAGATCGGCTCGAGCCCCGCGATCATCCGCAGCAGGGTGGACTTGCCGCAACCGGACGGGCCGACGAACACGCAGAATTCGCCGTCCTCGATCAGCAAATCGACTCCGTGGATGACCCGAACGGCGCCGTATTCCTTGACGATCCCCTCAAGTCGCACCTCGGCCATCGCGCGCCCCCCCTATTTCACGCCCGACTGGGCGATGCCCTGGGTGATGTATCGTTGCAGGAAGGCGAACACGATGGTGATCGGCAGCAGCGTCAGCACCGTCATCGCCAGCAGGTTGGACCAGGCCGTCTGCAACTCGCCCTGGAAGCTGTTCAGCGCCAGTTGCAGCGTGAACACCTCGGACCGGTTCAGCACAATGAGCGGCCACAGGAACTCGTTCCAGCGCCACATCACCGAAAAGATCGTCAGCACCGCCAACGCCGGCGCCGACAGCGGCAGCACGATCTTCCAGTAGACGCGCCATTCGCTGGCATGGTCCATCCGCGCGGCGTCGAGCAGGTCGTCCGGGATCGTGAGCATGTATTGTCGCAGCAGGAACACCCCCGTCGGCGTCGCGATCGCCGGCCAGATCACCCCCCAGTGCGAATTCACCAGCCCCATCTGGCTGACCACCAGGAACATCGGCACCAGCGTGATCGTGGGCGGGATCATCAGCGTGGCGATGATCAGGATGAACACCGACGTGCGCCCGCGAAAGTCGTATTTCGCGAGGGCGAAGGCGGCCATCGAGTTGAACAGCACCGTCAGGATCGTGGCCACCACTGTGATGAAGGTGGAATTCCAGAAATACAGCAGGAAATTGAAGCGGGTGAAGACCGTGGTGTAGTTCTCGGTCGCAACGGCGACCACGCGCACCGGCTCGCGATGGGCGATGTTGACGGTGATCCGCGTCTCGGGGTCGGCGGGATCGACCATCTGCGCGTTCAGCCCCACCCGGCGGATCTGCGCCAGCACGCGCCCCTCATGCTCGCCCTCGGTGATCCGGAACAGCGGCAGCGGCACGTCGAAGCCTTCCACCATCACCGTCTGGGTGGCCATCGGCATCAGCGTCGGCGGAAACTCCTGCAGGGCGGCCTCGGTCTTGAACGAGGACAGCAGCAGCCAGATCACCGGGCCCAGCATCAGGAACACGCCCAGTCCCAGAAACCCGTAGGCGAACCAGTCCGTCAGATCGAAGCCGTTGCGCCCCCTCCGCCCGACCAGCCAGCCGAAGGTGGAGCGTCCCTGTGCCTGTGCCATGGCCATCGCTTGCCTCCCTCAGCCGTTCACGGCGCGTTTGCGCGTGGCCGCCAGCTGCAGCATCGTCAGCATGAACAGCACGCCCGCCATCAGGATCGAGGCCGCCGCCGCCAGCCCGAACAGCCGTGGCCGCGTGGCAAAGCCCACGTCATAGATGTACTGGATCAGCAGCGTCGTGGCCGATCCAGGCCCGCCGCCGGTCAGCACGTATATCTCGTCGAAGGCCTGCACCGCCCGGATCAGCGACAGCACGATCACCACCAGCATGGTGGGCATCAGCAGCGGCAGGGTGATCCGGAACAGTTGCCGCCAGCGCGGCGTGCCGTCCATCTCGGCGGCCTCGTAGACATCGCCCGGGATCGACTGCAGCCCTGCCAGCAGGATCAGCACGTAAAAGCCCATGTTGGCCCAGATCGACACGAAAACGATCCAGAAGAATGCCCAGTTCGCGTCCAGCAGCCAGTTGACGGTGCCCATGCCCGCTGCATCCAGCCCGGCGTTCAGCACCCCGTTGCGTTGCAGGATCCATTTCCAGATCAGCGCCACCACCACCGGCGACAGCAGCACCGGATAAAAGAACACCGCCCGGAAGAACCCGCGCAGCACGATGTCGCGGTTCAGGATCAGCGCCGTGACCAGCGAGAACAGGATCATGAACCCCACCTGCAGCACGACGAACCAGCCGGTGTTGTGCACCGCCCGCCAGAAAAGGTCGCGGTGGCAGGTGTTCGGGTTGAGGTAGTTCTCGCAATCCAGCAGCGACGCGAAGTTTGCCGCGCCCACCCACGGGCGTTCGGTCAGCAGGATCCGGTCGCCCGACGTGGCCGCATACCAGAAGTTCAGGAAGATCGGCAGGAAGGTGAACAGGCCGAAGATGACAAGGTTCGGCAGCAGGAACATCCAGGCGACCCGGTGCATCCCCAGCCTGCGCTGGACGAACAGCATCGGACGTTCGAACAGGTTGAACGCGCCTTCATAGGCACGGATGCCGAGGTTCCGGACGGCTTGCATGGCGCCCTCCCTGCGTGGCCGGCTAGGGCCGCATGTCCCGGTAAGGGGTGGCGCGGCCCCGACGAAGGGGGCCGCGCCGGGGTGCGGTTCAGCGGGTCGCGGCGATCGCCTCGGCCACGTCCTGATCCAGACGCGCCAGCGCCTCGTCCAGCGTCAGTTCGCCGACGATGGCCTGGGTGATCCGCGCCGGGGTGGCAGTAAAGATCGCCCGGTTGTTGGCATAACCCTGCAGCGCAAAGGCGGTGTCGATGAAGGTCGGCACGGCCGAGGCAAAGGCCACCAGCGCGGCGGCGACATCCTCGGTCACGCCCTGATACTCGATCCCCCGCGCCTGGAGCACGGCGTTGGCGGGGATGTTGCGGGTCTGGGCCAGAACCTCGGCCTGCACGTCGTCGCGGGCGATGAACTCGATCAGCTTGCCTACCGCCTCGGGGTGGCGGGTGTGCTTGAAGCCGACAACGCCCGCGCCGCCGGGCATGCCGGTGCAGGCGGCCGGGCCGCAAATGCCGCCGGTCGCCACCCAGTCGAAGGCATCGCCGATGTCGCGGCCGAAGCGGCCGATCTGCCACGAGCCGGAATAGTACATCACCAGGTTGGCGTTGATGAACTCGGCCGCCGCGTCCTGATAGGTGCCGCCGCCGGCGCCGGCCCAGACGTCGCGGGCCATTGTGCCGTCCGCATGCCAGGCGACGAACTGCTCGGCGAAGGCGCGGAAGCCGTCATCGACCAGGATCGGGTCGCCATCCGGGCCAAAGATCGCCGCCCCGTAGGACATCGCCGGCGCGGCAAAGCGGTGGCCGGTACGGTCGATGGCCATGGCGAAATCGACGCCGGTCGCATCGCGCACGGCGGTCGCGGCCGCCGCCCACTCCGCCCAGGTCGAGCCGGGCGCGGGCATCTCGATGCCGGCCTGCTCGAACAGGGTGGCGTTGGCAAAGCCGCCGGTCGCGGTCAGCTGGTCGACGATGTTGTAGATGCCGTCGGGGTTGTTGTCGCCGACCCGCGCCCATGCCAGCGACTGGCCATAACGCTCCTCGATCGCGGCGGCGTCAGAAACGAACGGGCGCACGTCGAGCATGAAGCGCGCCAACCCGCCATAGTCGGTCACGCGCGCCAGGTCGGGGCCTTCGCCGACCTCGAGCTGCACGGGCAGCGACTCCAGGATGGCGGCGTAGGGCACCACGTCAACCATGACGGTGATGCCGGGGTTGTCGGCGCTGAAGCGGGCGAACTGCGCCGCCCAGGCGTCGCACTCGACCCCGTCCTGATAGCACATGAAGCGAAGTTCCTGCGCCTGTGCGGCCCCGGCGGCAAGGCCGGCGGCCAGCGCGATGGCCGAGACGCGCCCGGTCAGTCGAAGGGTGTTGGTCATGTCGTCCTCCCTGATGCCCGGGCCCGGCCCGGGGTCGTTGATCGTGTCGTTCGGACCGTGCCGGCCGAACAGGCACGAAAAAAACCGAAAGGGAAGGAAAACACCCGAGTGTGCGTTTACACGCGCCGAGGCGGGCTGGTATCCTGTGGGGACACCGGTCACGTCCGCTGGGATGCGGTATTCCTCCCCTTCGGCGCTTTCGCGCTCTGCCTGTTTCGGTAGCAGCCGGACGGCCTCAAATCAACACCGGATACGGGGCACGGTCAGACGGGGCCGTTCGGCCCCGTTCCGCCGGTGCGCGGTAGCTTGTCGGTCAGGAACCCCAGCGCGGTGGCCAGCCCCTGCGGCGCGATGCCGTGGCCCTGTCCCTGCATGATCTGGGCATAGACCTCGAAACCCGCGTCCTCCAGCACGCCGGCGGCGTCCGGCATCGACATCACCGGCACCACGTCGTCGCGGTCGCCGTGCAGCAACAACACCGGAGGACGGCTTTTCACCTCGGCGGCAAAGCCCTTCTCGTTAAGCAGCCGGCCGGAAAAGCCCACCACCGCACCCAGTTGCTCCGTCCGCCGGGGCGCCACCTGCAACGCCATCATCGTGCCCTGCGAAAACCCCAGCAGTGCGACCTGCGCGGGCGCCAGCCCTTCCGCGTCAAGCACCCCGTCGAGCCACGCATCCAGATCGGCGGCGGCGCGCAACAGCCCCTCGCGCGCGGCCTCGGCGCTGGAACCGTCGATCCAGGGGATCGGGAACCACTGGTAGCCCATCGGGTTGACCGTGCAGCGTTCCGGCGCGTCCGGGGCCAGAAACAGCGTGTCGGGCATGTGCGGCGCCAGCGGATCGGCCAGCCCCATCAGGTCGTTCGCGTCCGCGCCATAACCGTGCAGGAAGACGACCGCATTGGCGATCCTGCCCGAAGCCGGCGCGCGGCGGTGCGTTTTCAGTGTCCGGATCGTCATCGCACCCCCTCGCGATCCTTGGCGACGCGGTAATAGGCCCACAGCAGACGCGCCGCAACCGCCCGCCAGGGCGACCAGGCCTCGGCCATGCTGCGCAAGGCGGCCTCGCGCGGGCGCTCGGGCAGCTCGAACAGCAGCCGCGCGGCCTCCTGCAAGGCAAGGTCGGCCGGGGCGAAAACATCCGCGCGGCCGAGGCTGAACATCGCGTAGATCTCCGCCGTCCAGCGACCGATGCCGGGCAGCGCCACCAGTTCGGCCACCACCACCTCGGTGGGGGCGAGACGCAGGGCGGCATAGTCGATCTCGGCCTCGGCCAGCGCGCGGGCATAGCGCACCTTCTGCCGGCTCAGGCCCGCGGCGCGCAACGCCTCGTCCGGCGCGGCGACGAGCGCCCCCGGCTCGGTCAGCCGGGCCCCCTGCAACCGCCCCCAGATGGCCGAGGCGGCGGCGGTGCTGACCTGCTGGCTGACGATCGCCGACAAGAGCGCGTCGAACCCGTCACCGCGCCGGCGCAGCGGCAGCGGCCCGGTCAGCGCCAGCGCCGCGGCAAACCGCGGCTCGCGCGCGGCCAGCCATCGGGCGCCTTCGGCCACGCAGTCGGGCGTTTCGATGATGCGCTCCGACGGCACGGTCAGGGCGCGGCCAGAACGCCGGCGCACTGGCCCGGCAGGTCGGCCATGGTGAACTCGCGCGGGTGGCGCGGCCGGGGCCCCGGCGGCGGCGCGTTCGGATCGCGCGGCGGCGGGTTCAGGTAATCCGTCACCCACCACATCAGCGTCTCGTCGCAGCCGTCACGCCCGTTCGACAATTCGGCCACCGTCGGCGTCTGGGTCACGCAGTGGGGCGAGCCGCGCGGGCACTTCAACCGGACGTGGAAGTGATAGTTGTGGCCCGAAAACGGCCTGATCTTCTGCAACCAGGCCCGATCGGCGCGGGTGGCGGTGCGGCACATCTCGATCTTGACCGCCGCGGCGACAAAGATGCGGTCCACGCGCGGGTCGCTGGCCGCAGCCTTGAGCAACGCATGGTGCTGCGCGGTCCAGTTGGCATTGACGCTGCGCTGGTCCTCGGTGCGCACGGAAATGGAGCTGATGTTCTCGCGCTCGCGCCGGGTCAGGTTCAGCCGCGCGGGCGGCAGCATCCAGATGTCGGCATCCAGCCCGATCTGGTGGCTGGAATGCCCGCTGGTCATCGGTCCGCCGCGGGGCTGGCTGATGTCACCGATGTAAAGACCCCGCCAGCCGATCCGCTGCGCCTCACGGCTGAGCGTGATCAGATAGTCGATCATCTCGGGATGGCCCCAGTTGCGGTTGCGGCTGAGACGCATGGCCTGCCACGTGGGGCCGGTCTCCGGCAGTTGCACCAGCCCCGCCGCGCAGCCCCGCGCGTAGGAGCCGATGGCGGACGGCGCCTGTTCGGCAGGCGTGGCCTTGGCGCCGAACAACCGGTTCGCCAGCGCCTCGGCGCCCGCCGCAACGGGCGGGGCGACCAGGACAACGGCAAGGGCGACGGCGCGGATCATCACGCCCGAGCGTCGCCGCTTTCGCCTTCGGGATCAACCAGCAACAGCAGCACCAGCCCGATCAGGAACAGCCCGATCAGCGGCGTCACCCCCAGCCGCTGGCTTTCGGTCAGCGTCGTGGCCAGCGCGATCAGCCCCGGTGCGAGGAACGACAGCACCTTGCCCGACAGCGCATAAAGCCCGAACGCCTCGGTCATCCGCGCGGGGTCGGCCTGGCGCACCATCATCGTGCGGCTGGCCGCCTGCAGGCTGCCGCCCGCCGCCCCGATCACCCCGCCGCAGATGTAGAACACCACGTCCGGCAGGCTCGACCCAGCCGCCACCGGCATCAGCAGCACCATGCTCCGGTCGGTGGTGACGATCACCGTGCACACCGCGATCAGGACGAGAATGCACAGGATGATCACGGGCTTGGGGCCAAAGCGCGAATCGGCCTTGCCGCCCAGCCAGCAAAAGACCGCCCCCACCGCCGCCGCAAGGATGCCGAACACCCCGATCTGCACCACCGACCAGCCCAGCACGCCCACCGCATAGATGCCGCCAAAGGCGTAGATGCCGTTCAGCGCGTCGCGATACAGCATCGAGCCGCCCAGATACGCGAACAGGCTGCGCCGCGACGGCAGGCTGCGCAGCGTCCCGCCCAGCGCCCGCAGCGCGCGGGCAACGGTGCCGGGGTCGGGGGCGGCGCGCGCCGGCGCCTCGCGCACCCACAGGAAGAACGGAATGACGAACACCACATACCACAGCGCGCTGAACGGCCCGACCGCGCGCGTGCCCTCGCGGGCCGCGGCATCCAGCCCGAAGGCGGGCGCGGTGCCGATCAGGGTGCGCCCTTCCTCGTTCTCGGCCAGCAGCAGCAGCATCACCACCAGCGACGCGAGCCCGCCGACATATCCGATCGCCCAGCCGGTGCCGGAGATCCTCCCCAACTCCTCGCGCCGGCCCAGCGTGGGCAACAGCGCGTTGACGAACACGATGCCGTATTCGAGGCCGACAAGCCCGATGGCGAAGGCGATCAGGATCAGCAGGATGCGGCTGTCGTCGGCGCCGGGAACCGCCCACCACAGCGCCGCGCTTCCTGTCAGGTACAGCGCCGACCACAGCATCAGCCAGCGCCGCCGCCCGCCGGTGTTGTCCGCGATCGCGCCGACCACCGGCGCCCCCAGCGCGATCAGGATGCCCGAGATCGACAGCATCCAGCCCCAGACAGCCTGTCCGGTGACCGGATCGGGCGCCACGGCGGACGCGAAATAGGGCGCGAAGATGAAGGTCAGCAACAGCGTGTTGTACGGCTGGTTGGCCCAGTCGAACGCCCACCACCCCCAGATGCGCCGCCGCGCAGCCCCGTCCGTCATGCCTTGCCCGCCCGTGCCCGCGCCCTCGCCGCTGCGCGGATGAAACAGACTTGCCCCCCACCGCGCAAGGGAAAGCGAAAGCGGCCCGGACGCATGGTCCGGACCGCCAATCCGCTGTCGGGTGCCGCCGGGCTTACGGCAGGGCCGGGATTTCGACCCGCGGCATCTCGCCGGTCAGCGCGTGCAGGAAGGCGACGATGTCCTCCAGCACGTCTTCCTCGAAGTCCTGGCCCAGCATCTGCTGACCCATCAGGTTGACCGCATCGCGCAGGTTGTCGACGCTGCCGTTATGGAAATACGGATAGGTCACCGCGACGTTGCGCAGGGTGGGCGTGCGGAAGGCACGTTCGTCCAGCGGATCGCCCGTCACCAGTTGCCGTCCGGCATCGGTCGGCCCGTCCAGCTCGAAGCGGTAGAAGTTGCTGTCGGTCAGGGCCGGGCCGTTGTGGCAGGCGACGCAGCCGTTGTCGACGAAGGCCTTCATGCCGCGCACCTGCTGGTCGGACATCGCGCGCACGTCACCGCGCAGGAACCGGTCCAGCGGCGAGTTCGGGGTGTTCAGCGTCCGCTCGAAGCTGGCGATGGCCTGGGCGACATTGGTCGGGTTGATCGGGTCGGGATCGTCGGGGAAGGCCGCGGCGAAATGCTGGCGGTAGATCTCGAACTCCTTCAGCCGGTCGATCGCCTCGTCCAGCGTCAGGTTCATCTCGATCGCGGCCTGGATCGGACCCAGCGCCTGACCTTCAAGGTCGGGCTCGCGACCGTCCCAGAACTGAGCGCCGAGAAAGCCCGAGTTCAGCACCGTCGGCGTGTTGCGGTCGCCGACCTGCCCGTCATGACCCGTCGCACGCGGGATACGGTCGGACCAACCCAGCGCCGGGTTGTGGCAGGTTGCGCAGCTGATCACGCCCGAGGCCGAGATTCGCGGCTCGAAGAACAGCATCTTGCCCAGCTCGATCTTCTCGGGGGTCATGCTGTTGTCGGCCGGGATCGGCGGAAGGGCCGGCAGAGGCTCGAACATGCTGAGATAGAATTCCATGTCCTCGTCGGCTGTCGCTGCACCCGCGAACAACGCGGCCGCCGCGACGGCGAGGGTAAGGCTGGTCAGTTTCCTGGCTGTCATCGACGTCTCCCATAGTGCACGGCCCGCCTGTGCAGGGGCGATTCCCGCCCGCGCCCAAGTCTCCCGTGATGACGGGATAGTGAGCGTTGCCTTTGTGCGGTTTGACCTGGATCAAGCGTCGCCGCCAACGACGCACAAAATTGACATGATAAATATCAATTACTGAACTGCCCCGGAGGCGGCGAAGTCATCCGTCCGAAAGGATATCAAGAAACGCCTGCCCGAACCGCTCCGCCCGGCGTTCACCCAGAAGCCGCGCCATCGCGGCCAAGTCGGGCGGGCGCACGGCGGCGATCCGCGCCAGTTGCGCCGGGCTGCACGACAGCGGCTTGTCGGTCCCGTCCGAGCCACGCGCAAGGCCCTCGGCCACCTGCGCCAGCCGGTCGTACAGGTCCGCCGCCGACCCGCCCGCCAGCTTGCGCCGGGCGGGGTGCGGCAACTCCACCGTGCCGCCGGCGATGACCTCGAGAAAGGTCGCGCCATAGCGCTCCAGCTTGGTTGCGCCGACCCCGGTGATGCGCGCCATCTCGTCCAGGCTTGCCGGGCGCCGCTCGGCCATCTCGATCAGGGTGCGGTCGGTGAAGATCACATAGGCCGGCACGCGCGCGGCCTCGGCCAGCGCGCGACGCCGGGCCTTGAGCGCGGCCAGCAGCGGCGCGTCCTCGTCCGCGACCAGGGCGCGGGCGGCCGGTGTCGTGCGCGCCTCGGCCTTTTCGATGCTGTCCTCGCGCAGCATCACGGTTTCCTCGCCGCGCAGCACCGGACGGGCGGCCTCGGTCATCCGAAGGGCGCCGTGGCGCTCGGGATCGGGGCGGATCAGGTCGCGCCCCATCATCTGCCGGAACACCGCCCCCCAGGCCCGGCGCGACAGCTCCTGCCCGACGGCGAATGTCGGCAACCGGTCATGGCCGCGCTGGCGCACCCGGTCGGTGGCGGTGCCGGTCAGGATGTCGATCAGGTGCTGCGCGCCGAAACTTTCGCCCGTCCGCAGCACCGCAGACAGCGCCTTGCGCACCGGCAGCGTCGCGTCGAACAGCCGCGCAGGCCGATCGCAAAGGTCGCAGTTGCCGCAGGGCTCCGACGCCTCGCCGAAATAGCCCAGCAGCACCTGCCGCCGGCAGCCCGTCGCCTCGGCCAGACCCAGCAGGGCGTTGAGCCGGGCGTGATCGGCCGCCTTGCGCTCGGGCGGGGCCAGCCCCTCGTCGATCTGGGCGCGGCGCAGGCGGATGTCGTCGGGGCCGAAAAGCGTCAGCGTCTCGGCCGGCAGCCCGTCGCGACCGGCGCGCCCGACCTCCTGATAGTAACCCTCGATCGACTTGGGCAGGTCGGCATGGGCGACCCAGCGGATGTCGGGCTTGTCCACGCCCATGCCGAAGGCGACGGTGGCGACCACGATCAGCCCGTCATCGGTGGCAAAGCGGGTCTCGGCGCGGCGGCGGGCCTCGGCCTCCATCCCGGCGTGATAGGGGATCGCGCTGTGACCCTCGGCGGCCAGCGCGTCGGCCAGCGTCTCGGTCCGGGCCCGGCTGGCGCAATAGACGATGCCCGACTGCCCGCGCCGGGCGGCGGCAAAATCCATCAGTTGCGCGCGCGGCCTGTCCTTGACCGCAAAGGCGAGATGGATGTTGGGCCGGTCGAAGCCGCGCAGGAAGGTCTGCGGCGGGGTGCCGGCGAACAGCCGGTCGACGATCTCGGCCCGCGTCTCGGCATCGGCGGTGGCGGTGAAGGCGGCAAGCGGCACGCCCAGCCGCGCGCGCAACTCGCCGATGCGCAGGTAATCGGGGCGAAAGTCGTGCCCCCACTGGCTGACGCAATGCGCCTCGTCCACGGCGATCCGGGTGACGCCGGCGCGACGCAACAGCCCCTCGGTCGCGGTCGAGGCGAGGCGCTCGGGCGCCATGTAAAGCAGCTTGAGTCGCCGATCGTCGAGCGCCGAGAACACCGCGTCGGTCTCGTCCTCGGTGTTGCCGGAGGTCAGCGCGCCGGCCGCCACGCCCGCCTCGCGCAGCGCCCGCACCTGATCGCGCATCAACGCAATGAGGGGCGAGATCACCAGCGTCACGCCGGGTGCGCACAGCGCGGGAAGCTGATAGCACAGCGACTTGCCCCCGCCGGTGGGCATGATCGCCAGCACCTCGCGGCCCGCGACCATCGCCTCCACGATCTCGGCCTGGCCGGGGCGGAAGCCGGAAAAGCCGAAGACCGAGGCCAGCAGCGCCGACGGCTCGTCGCGCATCCCGTTCAGAAGCCGCGGACCAGCGCGGCAGCGTTGTTACGGATCACGATTTCCACTGCGTAAAGGCCGATCAGCAGCACCAGCGGCGCCAGGTCGATCCCGCCCATGTCGGGCAGTACCGAGCGGATGCGGCGATAGATCGGCTCCAGCAACTTGTTCAGCCCGTCCCAGACCGAGGCGACGATCGGTTGGCGCAGGTTCAGGACCTGGAAGTTGATCAGCCAGCTCAGGATCACATGGACGATGACCAGGAACCACAGAACCTGGATGATGAGCAGCAGGATCTGGATCAGCGACAGCATGGCAGGCTCCGGGGCACGGGGGGTCGGCCCTTGGGTAGCGGCGGGCGGGGGCAAGGGCAACCGGTTTCGGGGGCTCAGGCGGCGCGGTGGGCGAGGGCGGCGGCCACCGCTGCCTCAAGGGGCGCCCAGTCGGCAACGTTCAGGCGCACCGGCAGCGTCAGCACCTTGCCGCGCCAGGCCGGCGGCAGGCGGGCGGCGTCCTTTTCGGTGGTGACAAGCTGGGCGCGCAGGCTTCGCGCCTGCCCCTCGAGCCGCGTCAGCATCGCGGCCGACAGCGCCGCGTGATCATCAAGCGCACGGGTCGCGACCACCTCGGCGCCAAGGCCGCGCAGGGTGGCGAAGAACTTGTCCGGATAGGCGATGCCGGCGAAGGCCAGCACCCGCAGCGCGTCCCAGGGCATCCCCGTCTCGAGCGGCGCGACCTCGCCGCGCAGGCGCGCGGTGCCTGCGATCGCATCGCCCCAGGTCGCATCGAAACGGTCCTGCGCCGCCGGCTCGCCCACCGTGAGCAGCAGGTCGGCGCGCGCCAGCCCGACCGCCACCGGCTCGCGCAGCGGACCGGCGGGAATCACCCGGCCGTTGCCGAAACCGAGCCGCGCGTCGGCAACCACCAGCCGCAGGTCGTAGTCCACCGCCGGGTTCTGGAACCCGTCGTCAAAGACCACCAGCCCGGCGCCGGCGGCCTCTGCCGCGCGCAGGCCGGCGGCGCGGTCGCGCGACACCCACACGGGCGCGAAGGCGGCCAGCAGCAGCGGCTCGTCGCCGACATCGGCCGCGCGGTGACGGGCGGGGTCCACCCGGACCGGGCCGGGCAGGCGCCCGCCATGGCCGCGGCTGACCACGGCGACCGGGCGGTCGGCACGATCGAGATGCCCGATCAGGGCGATCACCGCGGGCGTCTTGCCGGCGCCGCCGGCGGTCAGGTTGCCGACACAGATCGTCGGAACGGCGCCGCGCACCGCCCCCGCCCGGCCCCGCGCCAATCGCCGCGCGGTCGCCGCGCCATAGACCGCCGCCAGCGGCGCCAGCAGACGCGCCGCCAGCCCCGGCGCATCGGGCGGATTGCTCCAGAACCCGGGGGCGCGCATCATCCCGCCCTGTCCGATGCCGCCGCGGCCTCGTCCATCGCGCGCAGGATCGCGTCGGCGGCCGCCTCGGTCGCCTCGGCACCCTCGGAGACGACACGCCAGCCGTTGTGGGCCAGCGTCGCCGCACGGTCGGGGGCCATGAGTTCGATCAGCGCCTCCGTCAGCTGCCGGGCGTTGGCCACCGGACGCAGAGCGCTGCCGGCGGCAAGGGCGGCGTAGGTGTCGCGCCAGGCACCTACGAGGGGGCCATGGATGATCGCCGCGCCCAGCGCCGCGGCCTCCATCGGGTTGCGCAGGCTGCCGGGGCCGCCCGCCATCAGGCTGCCGCCCATGTAGCAGACCGGCGCCAACCGATACCAAAGCCCGTATTCGTCGTCGGTATCGGCAATGTAGAGGTGATCATCCTCGGCGATCTCGTGCTCGGCGCTGCGGCAACCGCCCTTCAGACCGACCAGCTGCGCCTTCTGCGCCACCGCCGCGCCGTCGCCCGGTTCGGCCGGCACGATGTACAGAAGCAGCCGATGCAGCAGCCGGCGCACCTGAAGATGCGCAGTAAGCACCGCACCGACCTCGCGCGCAGGCACCCCGGCGGCAAGCCAGACGGGCCGCCCGGCGACGGCGGCCGCGATGGCCTCGCGCTCGGCTTCGGTGCACGTCAGCGGCTGGTGCGCGGTGCTCAGTCGTCCGGTCAGGCGACAGGCCGCGAGGGGCGCGCCATTGCGGCGAAAGGCGCGCAACGCCGCCTCGTCCCTGACCAGGATCGCACGGCAGGGCCGCAGGAGCCGTCCGGCAAGGCCCGGCCACAGCGCCCATCCCCGGCCGACCGCCGCTTCGGTCATGTCGGCCAGCAGCAGGGCAACGTCGCGCTGCGCGCAACCGGCCAGAAGCACCGGGTCAAGCCGGCCGCCAAGCTGCATCAGGCAAGCCGGGCTCCAGTCTTGCAGCATGCGCCGCAGCCCGCCCGCGCCGGTCGGCGGCGGCCCGTGCAGGACAACCCGTGGCGGCACCCGGCCCGGCGGCGGCACGGCCACCGCTTCGGCATGGGTGATCAGAAGACCCAACCCCGGCCGCCGCGCAACCAGGCGGTGCGCCAGCGCAACGGCCGCGTCGGCCCCGGCCGCATCGCCGGCGTGCAGCCAGGCCCGTCCCCGCGGCGCCTGCGCCGAAGGCACCGCCGGAACGCTGCCCGCGCCGCGTTGCCGTCCCAGCAGCCTCGACATGGAAAGCCCGAGCGCGCCCGCCATCGGCCCGCCCTAGCCGAACCGCTCCCGGGTCGCGCGACGCCCGCCCGCCCCGAAACGCACGTGACGACCCGGCACCCGCACGCGGCCCACCACCCTATCCACGCAATATGCCATGCGTTGCCCCCTGACGGTTGCGCGGTGCGGGCCATCCCTGCTGCAACCGCCGCGACCCGGGAACGGTCGCGACCCCGTTCAGATCACGACGACTTGCGTGCCGACGCGCACGAGGTCGTAAAGGATCTCGACGTGGTGGTTGTAAAGACCGAAACAGCCGTTCGACGCCTTGCGCCCGATCTTGGCCGGGTTGTCGATGCCGTGAATGCGATAATACGTCCACGACAGGTTCATCGCCCGCGTGCCCAGCGGATTGTCCGGCCCCGGATGCACGATCGCCGGCAGCGACGGATCGCGCTGGCGCATGTTGGGCGTCGGGATCCACGTCGGGCGATAGCGCTTTTCGGTGATGTGGGTACGACCGCGGCGCGTGAACTCTTCGGCCATCGGCACCGAGCAGGGATACAGCAGATAGGTGCCGCCGTCCTCGGACCAGTAGTGCAGCGCCCGCGAGGCGGTGTCGCACAGGATGGCGCCGTGGCGCAGGTTGTCGAAATGGTTGCGCCAGTCCGAGGTCCGGAAGCTCTGGGTGTTGCGCACGGCGCGCTGCGAGGTCTGCAGCGACGTTTCGCCCTCGATCGCGCCGGTGAACTGCTGCGCCTGCGCGGGCAAGCCCAGCCCGCCCAGGGCCGCCGCCCCGCCCGCCACAAGAAGGTTCCGCCGCGTGATGCCACGATCCTGCATGGTCCAAGTCTCCGAATGTCTCGCCGCGCAGAATCCTCCGATTCGCCGCGGCGGGCAAGGGCGGACAATCCCGCGGCAGTCACAGACGCGTCAACGGCTTGGCCGGCATGATGCGGCGCCTGTGCTCTGGACGCATCGCGCCCCCGGTGCTTTAACCGCCCGGTCGCAGCAAGGGAGGGGGCGCATGGCCACCGGGCAGAACATCCGCACGTGGTACGACGGGCGCTGGCACGACGCCGACGTGCCGATCATGCGCGCCGCCGATCACGGCGCCTGGCTGGGCACCACCGTCTTCGACGGCGCGCGCTTCGTGGATGGAGTGGCACCGGACCTTGCCGCCCATTGCGCCCGCGTCAATGCCTCGGCCGAGGCACTGATGATCACACCCACCGTCGATACCGAAACGATGGTCGGACTGGTGTGGGAGGGGCTGAAGCGCTGCGACCCGGGCGCGGCGGTCTACATCCGGCCGATGTACTGGGCGCTCGAGGGGGGCGACCTCGGCATCGTGCCGCGCGCGGGCGCGACCGGCTTCGCCATCTGCTTCGAAGAGGTGCCGATGGCCGCCCCCGATGCCGCGACCACGCTTGCCACCACGCGCTTCCGCCGCCCGACTCTGGATTGCGCCGTCGTCAACGCCAAGGCCGGCTGCCTTTATCCCAACAACGCCCGGATGCTGGCCGAGGCGCGCACCAAGGGCTTCGGCAACGCGCTGGTGGCCGACGCGCTGGGCAACGTGGCCGAGGCCGCGACCGCCAATGTCTTCATGGTCCGCGACGGGGTTGTGTTCACGCCCGTCCCCAACGGCACCTTCCTTGCCGGGATCACCCGGGCGCGGCTGATCGGGCTGATGCGCGCCGACGGGCTCGTGGTGCACGAGGCGGTTCTGGGCTTTGACGATTTCCGCGCCGCCGACGAGGTGTTCCTGTCCGGCAACCTGATGAAGGTCACGCCCGTCGCGGCCTTCGAGGATCGCCGCTATGCCGCCCCCGGCCCGGTCACCCGGCGCGCGCGGCAGCTTTACTGGGACTGGGCGCATTCCGGGAACGGCTGAAGGGCGCGCGCCGTTTTTCTTGCCAGATCGCGGCCGGCGCACCATCATGACCGGCATGTGCGCGATCCCGTCCAGACGCCCGAGCAGACCTGCCGCCCCGTGCGAGGCGGCATGATCGCCCGCCGTGCCGTCCTGGCCGGGATTGCCGCCTGCGCGCTGACGCGGGGATCGGCCGCGCGGGCGCAGTTGCAGCCGGACGCCCCCTTCGACCCCGCGCGCTTCGATGCGCGCGACCTGCGCGTCCTGCAGGCGGCGCTGACGCTGAGCGGAGACTACAACGCGCTGCTGGACGGCGCCTGGGGGCGCGGCAGTGCCGGAGCGCTCGAGGCCCGCATCACCCGCGAACGGGGGCCGGGCACGGTGCGCATGACCGACCTCTTGCCGCTGCTGCGCGACTGGGAGGCCGAGCGCCGCGCCAGCGGCTGGCTCGGGCTGACCCTGCCTGACCTGGGCCTGTCGCTGATCGTGCCGGCGCTGCTGGCCCGTGCACGGGCGGCCGACGATGACGACTGGCGCGATGCAGTGCTTTGGCAGGCCGAGGACGACAGCTTTCGGATCATCGCCGGGCGGCTGCCCGATCCGGCGCGGACGCGCCTGCACACGCAGGTGCGCGACGGGCATGACGGCGACGAGGCGCAGTATGTGCTGCGCCGTGCCGACATCTGGGTGACCGGGCAACTGCGGGCGAACGGCTGGCGGACCTACATGCGAAGCGACATCGGCGATGCGGTGTCGTTGCTGGCGCGCGCGGCGCCGGCGCACCGCTTCCGCCTTGCCCTTGTCGCGGCCAGCTTCAGCCGCGCGCCGGCACCCGACCTCAGCCCGACACCGGGCGGGATGCTGGCCGCCCTGACCGAGGCGGCCCTGCGCTGACGGCATCGGGGCGGTGCGCGCGTGGTTCCCGGTCGCGGTCGGGGACGGCGTCAAGCTCGAACAGGCAGCACGACACGTCGTCGGGAAACTCCGCCCCGCCGGAATGGTCGGCCAGTTCCGCCAGCAAGGCCTCGTGGAACCCGGCGCCGCGCCGGTCCGAAAGGCGCCCGACCAGCCGCCGCACCCCCTCGGCGCCCAGTTCGCGGCCGTCACGGCCGGGGCATTCCTCGATCCCGTCAGACAGCAGGATCAGCCGGTCCCCGGGCCGCAGCCGCGCCGCGATGCCCGTCCAAGCCGCCTCGGCGAACAGCCCCACGGGCAAGCCGCCCGCGCCCAGCGTCGTCACAGTCCCGTCGGCGCGCTGGATCAGCGGATGCGGATGGCCCGCCTGAACCATCCGTAGCCCGCCGCCGGCCAGATCGACCTCGGCATAGGCGAGGGTGCAGTAGTGATCGGTCCGGATCTCGTCCAGCAGAACGCGGTTCATGCGGGTGGCGATCTGGGCAGGCGGACGGGGCACATAGCGCCCGTCGCCTTCGCGGCGCAGGGCAAGGTTCTGGGCCGGAGCGGCATCCGAGAACAGCCCGGCCAGACGCGCCGACAGGAGCGCCGAACTGACGCCATGCCCCGACACGTCCAGCGCATAAAGCCCGACACGCCCGGCGTCGATCCGGAAGAACCCGACCAGGTCGCCGCCGATGTGCCCGCTCGGGCGCAGCATCAGCGACACGGTGCCGCCCTCGAACCGGCGATGCCGTTCGCGCAGCAGCGACTGTTGGAGCTGCCGCGCCTGCTCCAGGTCACGATTGAGCGCCGCGTGGGCGGCCTGCAACCGGGCCAGCGTGTCGCCGACCAGCCGGTTCTTGGCGGTCAGTTCGGCCTGCATGTGCAGGATGCGCGCCCCCGCCCGCAGGCGCGCGCGCAGCTCGTCGGCGCCGACCGGCTTGGTCAGGAAATCGTCCGCGCCGGCATCGAGGCCCATGGCCACCGCGCCCTTGTCGCTGTTGGACGTCAGCAGGATGAAATAGCCGTAGCTGTCGCGCGCCATCGCCCGAAAGGCCCGGCAGAATTCCACACCCGACAGGCCGGGCATCATCCAGTCCGACAGCACCAGATCGACGCGCAGTTCGCGGCACCGCGCCAGCGCCTCGGTCCCGCTGCCGGCCTCGGCCACCAGATAGCCCCACCGGCGCAACCAGACCGCAAGCACCGCGCGCTGCGCGGCGCTGTCATCGACCACCAGCACCGAAAGCGGTGCGCCGTCCGCATCGGTCGCGTCGCCTGCCTGCGTCGAAGGGTCGGCCAGGGTCGGTCCGGTCACGGAGGCACCTTGCGGTCATGGTCATCCGATGGTTAGTCGCCGCCGATTAAGTCGGGGTAAACCCGGGCATGGCAGACAGGCCGCGAGGGATGCTGGCAGGACCGCGCCACATGGGATACAACCATAGGGCGATCCAGGGTGGCCTGCGCAGG
>Ga0213835_101098_pt1 | contig 18707 bp, 17 predicted proteins | sample SWPATP01_FD_160576 | JGI IMG/M metagenome (GOLD analysis project Ga0213835, IMG submission 160576) | Coastal seawater microbial communities from Marineland, Florida, United States - SWPA TP0 #1 | ecosystem: Environmental > Aquatic > Marine > Coastal | place: USA: Florida | collected 2016-08-05 | reverse complement strand
TTCGTTTTACCCCCCCCCATCTTCAAACTAATTGATAAGTAAATTGATGGTTTACAGAATTTTTGACTTTTTTCATAGTTTTTATAATTGAAGAGGTATTTGAACAGAAAGCTAAGGGAACGTTTTTCCTTATCCTCCCATTTCATTTTTCTAAAGGCAGGCGTAGGTTCGAGAAGGAGGGTAATACCTTCTTTGGTCTGTTCATCGGCATTGTTGCCGATCCATCTGGAGATAAACTCTTCCTTTGAATAATTGATCAAGCCATAAGCAGGGTCAGAAATATAGACCATTCGTGCTGATGTACTTACTATATCCCAACAAACCTGCTTGCCTTTCTTTTCCCACGACTCTTCTAAGAAGAATGGGATTAGGAGTTTCTGAAATACAATGGTTCAAAATAACGCCAAGAGATAACATTTGTCTGGATTTTGAAAGTATTGGTAAAAAGTTTATTTTGGATATGCAAAACCTAACCTAAGAAAAATGGAATTGACGATGAATATTAAATTTGAGCAATTAGTTGAAATAGTAAAACAACTACCCGACGAAATGAAATCAAAACTGTTTGAGTCGGTTATCCAGAAAAAGAAAACAAAACTTTCAAAAGATGATTTTCAGAAGTTTTTGTTGCATGCACCGACATGGTCTGGTGAGCAAATAGAGGCCTCCCAAAATGCCAGAAAACATATTAATCTCTCAAGGATAGCATGATACTTTTAGATTCCTCGGTATTAATTGACCTTTTTAGGAAAAAAGACAAAACTAAATCATACTTCTTTAATTTATTGTCAGTGGAAAATGATTTTGCAATTTCAACTGTAACACAATATGAAATAGGTATAGGCAACAAAGTGTCCACTTCTGATTTTTGGAATGAATTAAATGATAGATTAACTATATTATCTTTTGACCAAAGTTGCTCAATTGAAGCAATTGAAATCTATGCTACTTTAAAAAGAAAAAACAAATTGATTGACTTAGCAGATTTATTAATAGGAGCTACGGCGAAATCCCACAATATTCCTTTAGCCACCTTAAATAAAAAGCATTTTCAAAGAATTGATGGGCTAGTTTTAATTTAATTTCTAGCAAAACTCAAACGATACAATATTATCATTGGATTTTTCTCCTCAAAACCATCCTCATCCCTTAAGATGGAATAAAACACATCCCTATCTAATTGTCTTGGGACACTCTCAAGTGCCAATTCCCTGTCAAATAGTTCCTTTAAATGAATCAAAGGCCGGTTGTTTTCCATATCAATCACCACATAATAGGAATGATTGTCATATCCAACATGTAAAAAGGCATAGCTACCTGTCATCAATACATTGCTTATTCTCAGCTTACTCGTATTGTCAAACCCTGTTAAATGAAGTAAGTATTCCGGAACCAAGTAATCCCCCTCCTTTTTAAAGATCGTATCGGTATCATTAAACGAAGTTATATCTCCCCGAATGATTGGCATATAAAAAAGGGTTTTATTACCTACACGACTTATGATCCTAGGGATTGGATGGATAATTGTGTAATTTGATTGATAGCCGTAAAGCGGCTTTTCTTGGTGTTTGACTTAAAGGGTTTTTGGTTCAATTGAGCTTATCAAGACCTGCCGGGACTTCTCCTTGGTACCATTAAGTGTTTCCTGAACTACCAGTACGGTGTCATTCTCTTTATAAAAGGAGATCGGATGCCCCGGCAGTCGTTGGCTTGACGAAATAAAGTTTCCTTCAAAGTCATAGGAAATCACAATCCTTTTCTCCCATTCTGCCACAAGTATGATATTTTCTTTATCATCCAAATGAATCGCATAGGGCATAATATATTCCTCAGGACCTTCTCCATTCTTTCCGATTTTTTGGAGAAAATTACTGCTGTTGTCATATTTTAAAAGTCCCTGTTTTCTGTCCAATAGAAGGAAAAAGTGCTGTGAGAAGGCTATGTCCTGGACGGTAGTAAGAACAGGATTTCCTGGGGATCCAAGGTTAATCGTGTCCAGAATTTAAATCTGCAATTCCGGGGAATCTCCCAACAAAAAATCTTTCCTGATCTCTATAGTATTGATAGACACTAGAGCATCCAAGTTATTTTTATCTCCACAATTTAGCAACAGGAACAATGGAAAAACGAGTAAAGCAAGCTTGGAATGACTCATATTAAATTTTGAAAAGCATGTTTGATGAATTTTCCGGGTTGGTTTTGGCCGTTATTTGCATTCAGGTAGTATGTAGAACAGTTGTAGCAGCTGTAATCTCTCAATTTATTACTCACTGTAATAAACCTAAAAATAAATTTTTAACTGCCAAATTTTTATACTTATCGGAAAAATATGGAATCAGATTCCATATTTTTCCGTATTTTTATCCTATGATTGAACGAACCGCTTCCTCTAAACTAGTGCATCTAGCTTCCAAGTTTAAAGCTGTTGCTGTAATTGGACCAAGACAATCTGGAAAAACAACCTTGGTCAAATCCTTATTCCCAAATAAGCCATATGTTTCTTTGGAAGACCCTGATACTCGAAATTATGCACTGCAAGATCCGAGAGGCTTCTTGGGCAACTACCCTCAAGGAGCCGTTTTAGACGAAGTCCAACGAACTCCAGACCTGTTCTCCTATTTGCAGGGAATCATTGATAAAAGTGATGAATCTGGTCAATTCATATTAACCGGCTCCAATAATTTTTTATTGCAACAAACTATCAGTCAAAGCCTTGCCGGGAGAGTTGCCTATTTGCAATTACTTCCTTTCAGCCTGAGTGAATTTTATGGGGCGGACCCACAGAATGAATTGATTGAGGATAAAATTCAGTTTACCGGCTTTTATCCTCCTGTACATGACCGTGGAATTCCACCAACTGATTGGTTCCCAAACTACCTCAGAACCTATGTTGAGCGTGATGTCAGACAAATCAAAAATGTAACAGACCTGATTGTATTTGAGCGATTCATCCGAATACTTGCAGGAAGGACCGGGCAGGAATTAAACATGACTTCATTAGCTGTTGAAGTAGGAGTGGATACAAAAACAATACAGTCCTGGATCGGGATCCTTGAAAGTAGTTTTATTGTATTTCTGCTCAGACCACACCATAGAAATTTCAACAAAACGATTACCAAAAGGCCCAAGGTGTATTTTTATGACACTGGATTAGTTTGTTCCTTACTTGGAATTTTAAAGGAAGATCAGTTATCCATTCACCCATTAAGGGGAAGTATATTTGAGACCTTCATTGTTTCTGAATTAGTGAAAAAAAGAACCAATGCAGGTAAGGAAGTTAACCTGTTTTATTGGCGTGATAAGACAGGAAGAGAGATTGACATCATCGTTGATGAAGGATTAAACCTTTTACCGATTGAAATTAAATCCGGAAAAACAGTCACCAGTGAATATTTCAAAAATCTTAGTTATTGGATGGAACTGAGTGGATCCACCAATGGAATCGTCCTCTACGCAGGTGAAATGGACCAAAACAGAAGTAATGGGATTAAGGTCTCAAGTTGGAAAAACCTCATGATCGATGGTTTTCTGGAGTAATTTAACTATCCTTACAATAATTTAGATCTAATGCACCTGAACGTTTTACTTATGAAAAAATTCATTTTATTCCCCTTTGTATTTTCCATCATGATGGTATGGAATCAGGCCCAAGCACAGGAAATCGGTTTGAGGTTTGGGGATGTACTGGGCAATAATGTGGCCATAGATGGTGTCTTTGCCTTAGGGCAGTTCAGCCGGGTACATGGTGACATTGCCTTTGGCAACAAAGGCGTAGGGATTGAAGCACTATGGAATTTCATCTACAGGCCCTTGGGCGATGAAGCTTTTAACTGGTATGTGGGTGTGGGCCCTTCTTTATTGGTGGGTGGAGACCCTTTTATCCTTGGTGCAAGTGGGGAAATAGGTCTGGAATACAAATTCAAGGAGGTACCTTTAGCCCTTGGACTGGATTGGCGGCCTAGGATTGATATTATTGAAACCACAGGTTTTCGGGCAAGTGGTTTCGGACTGAACATCCGGTATGTTTTAGGAAAAAAATAAAAATTTAACCCTCCAATCCTGATCATCAGATCAGGATTGCTTTTTATGGGCATAGGCTAGATTTTCTACAAATTGACCTTTGAGCGGAAAAGTAAAGATCTCTGGTTTTTGCAGCCCATTATCTATTGGTTTTTCATAAGGCCTCAATCGTAAATCCTCCGGTTTATGGTCTTGAAAATACTCCATCAATTCCATGACCACCTCTTCCTCTGATACTTCTATCCTGACTTTCGTGATGCCATCTCTGACCATGTCCAATGCTTCGGCAGCTCCACGTGACAGGTCAATCACCCTTTTGGAGGACTGGGGCAATCGGTCATTGATACGCACCCATACTTCCTTCCCGTTTTTCAGATTGGTCACTTTAAGTTGGGTGCCAAAAGGGAGGTATTTATGCGCTGCAGTCAATTCACGCATATCAAAAATCTCTCCACTGGCAGTTTTCCGGTTATGGAATCTTTTGCCATAATAGCTCGCCACACCTTCCTGGATTTTTAGTCTTTCTTCATCCGAAGATAGCGCGTCATTCCGCTCTGCAAATACTGAAGCGCTAAAGAAAAAAAGGAATACAAAAGCCAATGTTTTCATTTGGTGAATAATAGCAATTCTCGTACCAAATTTCTCAAAGTAGGTGGAATAGCCTATTTAGTTAATTTTAAGATTCTAATTTAACGATTTCTTAAGCTCATTTTTAAAATAACAGGAAAATCCATGTCTCGAAATTCATTATTTAAATGGGTAATAGTAGTTTCAAAGTCCTTTAGCATAGGTTCCTCTGATAATTCGAGTAGCCTAAATAAAGAAATAATAAAATAAACAGAATTGCCTTCAACAGCCATTGGACCTGACATGAAATCTGTCAAACTACTTTCTTCTGATAAATAAGTTCTATTGGTCAGTTTGTTAAAAACACCTATCCTAAAATCTACTACTTTTGGAGAATTCGACTTTTTATTCTTGTTCCACCCGAAATAAAGATGGGATTCTGATTCCTCAAAAAACCGGGTGGGAAATGAAATTTCTCCAGTTGCCAAAGTCTGAAAGAAGTCGTTAAGCTTATGTTTCTTGTCTTTGAGCCACATTGGTTGCTCACTTTGAAATTCATATTTGGGATAATAGTCTTCTCCACTTATCTCAAAAATCACTGAATTGGCAGGTTCTTGAAACAAAATCCCTCCCTCATAACTATTGGTAATATGTCCGGAAATATTCTTAAGAAGCATGGGGAAAACATCTTGAGGGAAAGGGAATAAGGTGTGTATACTATTTCCGATACTATCTAAAAGCTGAAAATTTGCATATTCTTCATTAAAATAGGTAATCGACATACCAATATTTCTTTCCTTGTCAACAGAAACCATGTCAGACTGGTTTTTCAGTTTAATTTTTCTTTTGAAGTTTCCTTCTAAATCATAAAATGCCAAATTACGTTCTTCAATACTTATTAAAAGAAGTTCCTCGCCTGATTTGCTTAATGAAAAATCAGCTATATCTGGCAACTCATCTGGCCCATTTCCGGATTTTCCAATTTTTGCAATTTGGCGACCATCTTTTGAAGTTTTTAGCAAAGTCCCAAATTCTTTGTCCAATAAATAAAAGCTCTCATCAAAAACTTGAAGCCGATAAACATCCACAAGAAAATTATCTTCTTCAATAAGAATTGGAATATTTTCTTCTAATTCAAACATATTCTCCAAAGGGCGTTGATCATTAATAAACACTTTGTATTCAGGGTCCAGTTCAACATTTTGGGGAATTAGTTCCACTTGATACTTACTACTACATCCTTCAAAAACAATCAAAACGATTATTAGAACTAGTTTAAATTTTTTACTAAAATTTTTCACATTTCCTGAATTTTAATTCCTTCCTTTCACACCATGCAGGACAAATTTCTTTCAATAAAAGTAATAATCCCGGAAAAACTTAATTTTCAGATTAAACTTATCCCCTCGATATTAAAAACCAAGTTCTTAATGTTTTTTTTGAACAACAATATAAATCATTGAAAAATAGCCATAACCAATCACAAAATGAAGGCGATTAAACAAGAAAAATAAAATCTACGTATATTTACGAAAATGTTACGTGTATGTCTAAAAAGCTCACCCTTAATGTCGATGAAAGAATAATCGAAAAGGCAAAAGCCTATGCCCATCAGACGGGAAGGAGTCTTTCCGGTCTTGTGGAGAATTATTTAAGAGATTTAGTTGCCCGCGAACAACCAAGTAGTCTTATTGATGAAAAAATTTCCAGGCTTTCGGGCAAAATTAAACTTCCTGAAAATTTCAATGAAGAAGAGGCATTAAGGTCATCCCTCGAAGAAAAACATTTAAAATGAAGATTTTTCTTGATACGAATATCCTGATCGATTTTTTAAGCGACAGAGGTGCATTTACCAAATATGCCACCACCCTATTCCAATTTGCCGGTAAAAAGAAAATAAGCTTATACACTTCTTCACACGCCATTGCAACAACGTACTATATTTTAAAAAAATACACTGATGACAAATCTCTGAGAAGAAAATTACTTGATTTGATGGACCTATTAGAGGTTTTGGATGTAACCAAATCCCAAGTAAAAAAAGCTTTGATTTCAGACAGAGCCGATTTTGAAGATGGTATACAGCTTTTAAATGCGGAATCCGTTTCAGGAATGGCCTACATTGTCACCAGAAATTTGAGAGATTTTAAAGGCACCTCAATCCCTGCTATCGCACCGGAAGCAATGGTCGCTATGATCGAAGGAAAATAGCTACAGTGGCTTCTTCGCACCTTTATGGCCATTCTAAAAAAACTTTCGCGCCTTCGTGCCTTTGTGGCCACATCAGTTACCATTCCAAAAAACCTTCGTATCTTCGTGCCTTTGTGGCCAAATAACCAAAAACTTTGCGCCTTTTCGTGCACCCCGCATCTTTGTGTCTAATCCAAAAAAAACTTCGCGCCTTCGTGCCTTTGTGGCCAAACCACCAAAAAATCTTCGTGCCTTCGCGTGCACCCCGCATCTTTGTGTCTAATCCAAAAAAACCTTCGCGCCTTCGTGCCTTTGTGGCCAAACCACCAAAATCCCTTATTTTTAAAACATGAAAATACTCCATACCGCAGACTGGCATTTAGGCAAAAGACTCCAGGAATACCCCCGATTGGAAGAAAACAAAATTTAAACCAAATATTTTATATTTGAAATAAATATTTTAAGCAGGATGGAATCTAAACTGTTTTTATGAAGATTCGCTTTTTTGCCATTATAGAATATTTAGCAGAAATGTATCGGCAAGCCTTCCGGACTTAGACGGGATCGACCACCACATTATTTTGTCTCTATAGGTGAGAAGGAGAAAAATTATATTGGGCTATTGATCTCATTGCGGACATACATAATGATTGTGATTTAACTTTCTTAACAAAAAATCAATGTGAATTCTCTAGAAGAATTACCTCTTGAAAATATTCAAGACTTTCTTCTGGCCCCTTATTCAAATACCACAAGTAAAGACGATCATTTTTAACAAGATATTTTCCATCACCTACCCCACTTTCTCCTGGTGCACAAGGGAAAATCCCTTGAGACAAAACATTAAAATTGTTGTCCAATTTAAGAACACACATCTCACAATATTTTACAGCTTCAACTATTGTTCTAAAGTCTGAAGAGGAGGGAATTGATGTCTTAGGATACGTGGTAGCAATTCTGTAAAAATAATTACCAACAGAAATTAGAGAAGAATACTTCCCAGTAAATTCTGCCAAAATCATATTATCCATCTGGTCTGACTTTCTTCCCGGATTAGTATTATTGACATTTTTAACGATAACAGGTATCTGAAAAATCTTGTCGCCCTTCAATCCATAACCATAAAGGTAATGAGACTTTTGAAAATTGACCAAAATAGAATCTCCTCTTACTACAAAGTCATTTTTAAGAAAATTAGAACTATATGTTTTGTTGTGGAATTCTTCAGGAAAAGAAATAAAATCTTGAAACTGTTTTTCTGATAATGAAAAAAAACCATAAATGTTTGATTCCTTGGTATAATCCGGATCATCCGTTCTCTTGTATTCGACAATAGGAAAGCCAATAATCTCGCTATCAAAATAAATTGACTTAAAATTAACTTTACCTGGATTAATCATTATTTCTCTAAATGTGAATTCCTGGATTTCTTTACTTTGGAGATGAACAAGTTGGAAGCCAAAAAAGCCACTTAAACTGTGGAATGCCAATGTGTCATTGATTAAAACAAAATCATCAAATTTTCTAAGCCCATTAGGTCCTTCATAAGGAAAAAATTTAGAGATCCAGAATTCATCAATCATATTGTAAATATATAGTCCTAATGAGTCATTATGATCTATGGTATAATAGAAAGATGATTTATTAAAGCCCCATGAACTATTCTCTTGAAGCAGCGGAGTGTCCCCAAAATCAACAGTGATTTTATCTCCTAAAACTAACGTTGAATCTTCCTTTTCATTTTTTTTGCAGGACAGCAAAAAAAATAAAATTAAAATATATCTCATTTTTTATCAGAAAAGAGGCTGTCAATTACCGAAGATCGACAGCCTCATAATAATTAGAAAATAAAACTCAATAGCCATGAAACATCAGTTCTGTGGACAGAACCGGGCATATTACAAGCACTTCCACTATTACTATTACAAGTTGATACAATGAATAGTCCATTACTGGTTGATGAAAGGGAATATTCTAACTCATAGGCTATACCTTGACTTTTAGAGCTTTCGATGAATCCAAAGAATGCTGCCATGAAAAACACTAGACTCAATATTTTTATTTTTTTCATAATTTCTAAAATTTAATTCCCCCCTTTCACACCATGCAGGGCAGGGATTCCTTCCCCAAAAAGTAGTTTTTCCGGAATAGCTTCACTTTTCAGACTAAATTTACCCCCCCCCAAGATTAAAAAGCAAGTTTTCACTAATTTTTTTTTAATTAACAATGTAAAACGTTGGTAAAGAGCCATGCCCAATAGACGGGAAGTAGTCTTTCCGGTCTGGTGGAGAATCATTTAAGAGATTTAGTTGCCCGCGAGCAACCAAATAGTCTTATTGATGATAAAATTTCCCGGCTTTCGGGAAAAATTAAACTTCCCAAAGATTTCAATGAAGAAGATACATTAAGATCATTCCTTGAAAGAAAGCATTTAAATTGAAAATCCCTTTGGGCCTTCCTGGCTTTGTGGCCAAAATTCCATCAAACTTTTCGACTCCGTTCCTTAGCGTCTTTGCGTGCTCCCCCCACCTTTGTATCCAATCCGCCAAAAAAAACTTTGCGCCTTCGTGGCTACATCAGTTACCATTACAAAAAACCTTCGTGGCTTCGTGCCTTCGTGGCTAAATCAGTTACCATACCAAAAAACCTTTGCGCCTTCGTGCCTTCGTGGCTAAATCAGTTACCATACCAAAAAACCTTTGCGCCTTCGTGCCTTCGTGGCAAAATCAGTTACCATACCAAAAAACCTTTGCGCCTTAGTGCCTTTGTGGCTAAATCAGTTACCAAACCGGTAAAAAAACTTATTTTTAAAACATGAAAATACTCCATACCGCAGACTGGCACTTGGGAAAACGCTTACAGGAATACCTCCGACTGGAAGAACAAAAAGAAGTACTCCAGGAAATCGTAGACATCGCCGAAAAGGAAGACGTGGACCTCATCCTCCTGGCAGGGGATATTTTTGACAGCTTCAACCCCAACCATGAAGCGGTAGAACTCCTCTACAAAACCCTGAAAAAACTGTCCAACAACGGCCAAAGGCCCATCATCGCCATCTCTGGCAACCACGATTCCACCCAGTTTATCGAAGCCCCCGATCCACTGGCCAGGGAAATGGGCATTTTCTTTTATAGCAAATATGACAGCCTAATTCCGACTGGCCAACTTGACAATGGCATCCAAATCCTGCAAAGCGAAACGGGATTCGTAGAACTTAAACTTCCCAAATATGAGTTTCCTGTGAGAATACTTTTGGCCCCCTATGCCAATGAACTCCTGCTCAAAACCTATCTGGGTGAAGGGGACCGGGAACAGGAATTCAGACAGGTCATGGCCAAGCGTTGGCAATCACTCGCGGACAAATACTGCGATGAAAAGGGAGTCAACCTCATTGTCGGTCATTTCTTTTTCGTACAGGAAGGACAAAAGCCCGAAGCGGAACCTGAATCCGAAAGGCCCATCCTGCATGTCGGAGGCACACAAGCACTTTATACCCAAAATATCCCTTCACAGATCCAATATGCAGCCTTGGGACACCTTCACCGCTACCATGCCGTAGCCCAAAAGCCCTGTCCCATCGTCTATTCCTCCTCTCCCCTGGCCTATTCCTTCAGCGAGGCAGACCAGGAAAAGCAAGTAGTACTCATTGAGGCCCTGCCAGGAAAAACCGTCAACTATACCCCATTGGCACTCAAAAAAGGCAGGCCGCTTTACAGAAAAACTTTCCAAGACCTGGAAACCGCATTGGAATGGTTGGGGGAAAATCCTTATTGCTTTGTGGAGTTGACCTATGTCACCGAACATGCCATTGATGCCTCTACCAGAAAGGCCCTGATGAAAGCCCATGACGGCATTGTCAATCTGATTCCGCAGATCAAAAACCCTCAGGGACAGGAAAGCCTGAGTCTCAAAGTAGAAGACCTGGAAAAAGACATGCTCAGCCTGTTTAAGATGTATTACCAAAGCGAAAAAGGACTGGAACCCAATCCCGAACTGCTCGACCTCTTCAAAGAAGTCATCAGTCAGGAATAAATCCCGAAGCCCTCCAAGGGTTCGGAACCCTTGGAGGGCTTTACGTCCTAATATCTTTATATCAAATATCAATAAATATCTACCTATTCAATAAAAGGCACTGATTTTCAACATCAAACTTTTAATTTAAAGTATTCATGATCCCCCTCCGACTCGACATAGAAGGCCTATACTCTTACAAAGAAAAACAAAGCATCAATTTTACCCAACTCACGGCCGCGGGGCTATTCGGTATTTTTGGGGCCGTAGGCAGCGGCAAGTCTTCCATTTTGGAAGCCATTTTGCTCGCCCTCTACGGCAGTACAGAAAGGCTTTCTGACCGGGGAGAAAAGAACAGCATGCTCAACCTGCAATCCGAGGCTCTTTTAATATCCTTTGAATTCCGATCGGGAAAAAACAATACCCAAACTTACCTGGCCCGCTATTCCGCCAAAAGGAATCCCAAGAATTTTGAGGATGTCAAGCCTGCCGAACATACTTTTTATAAAAAATCCGGTGAGCAGCTGGAACCCATTTCCGAGCGGGCCGAGGAAATTTTGGGCATGAAAAAGGAGCATTTCAAGCAGACTGTAATCATCCCTCAAGGGAAATTCAGGGAATTTATCGACCTCACCCCCGGACCAAGGGCGGAGATGATGAAGGAACTGTTTGGATTGGAGCGCTTCGATCTCTCAGCCAAGACGGGCTCGCTTTTGAAGATTACCAGAGAGGAAAAAATCAGACTGGAAACCCAATTGCAGGGTCTGGAGGATATACAGGAGGAGCTTTTAAAATCCAAGGAAGACCTACTGAAAGCCACCCAGGAGGAAATCCTCCGGCAAAAAAATGCCCTAGACGCAGCAGAAGCACTTTTCAAAAAACAGGAGCTATTACAGGAAAAACACCAAGCCTGGAAAAACTACCAAGCCGAATGGGAAAAACTGGAAATCCAAAGACCTGAAATCGAAAACAAGAAGTCAGAATGGAAGGACTTCCTAAAGGCCAAAACCTACCTCAAACCCGTTTGGGAGCAAATGAAAGATCAGCAGGCCGAAGCGGAGAAAAACAGGGTCAGTATCATTGATTGCAGCCGGTTTAAGGAGACTTATGAAACAGAAATTAAAGCGGATGAAAAGGAACTGCAGGAACTAAAAGAAAAAGCCAGCCAAAAATCCGCCAGGGAAGCCAAAATCCGTGACCTACAAAAGGTCATAGAGATCAAACTGATGGAGACCGAGCGAGAAACCTTGGAGAAAAGAAAAGAAACGCTTGAACCTGCGGTAAATACGCGAAAAAACAGCATCCAACAATTACAGCAGGAAATCCAATCTTTGGAGCAAAAGCTGGAAAACATAGAAGTCCCGAACCATAACTTACTGGCCGAATGGAAAAGTGCCTTCAAGGACTGGCAGCAGGAAGAGGATCTGATCCGGAAAAAACAGCAGGACCTAAGCGAAGTAAAGCAAAAGACAGCCCTACTGGAAGAAAAGAGAAAAGGCTTAAAGGCCATTTTACCGCTTGACTTCACTGACTTTGAGGCAGCTATTGAAGCCACCAAGAAACAAAAGCAGGACTTGGAAACCGAGAAGGAAATGCTACAAGAGAAGGCCGGGCTAGCTGCCCATGTGCATCTGCTCCAGGAGGGGGAAGCCTGTCCATTGTGTGGTTCGCAGGAACATCCCGCTCCCCTTCAGGGAGAAAGGGAATCCCAACTCCTGATCGCAAAGCAAGAGGAGATCAAAAAGCTCGAAAAGCATCAGGAGCAGCTGCAAAGTCAATCCCAGCAAGACCGGGAATTGGGCATCCACTTGGACAATTTTCAGCAGCAGCAAAAAAAGTTGGTAGATGAGCTCGAACAATCCAAAAATAAACTCGACTTCCTCAAGCAGCAGCTGACCTTACAGGGCATCCCTTCCAAGGACGCATTGGCCGAAAAAATCTCGGAATCGGATAGCGTTTTTAGAAAAAAAGAAGAGGGGCTTTTACAGCTGAAACATATCAGGGCGAAATGGGAAAAGGAAAGGCTCCATTTGGAGGAGGAAGAAAACAAATTGAGGCTTGCAGAACAGGAATTGATCGCTAGACAAAGCAAAGCCCTTTCAAAAAAGGAGGAAATCAATGACCCTGCGTTTTGCCAGCCATTTTATGCCAGGGAGGCAAGGACAATACATGAAACAATCCAAAAAGTAGAAACTGACATACAGACCACGGCAGACAAACTAGAAGGCAAACTCAAAGTGCTGGAGGAAACGAGGCATAAGGCTGCGACGAACCTGGCCAACCTAAAGACCTATGAGCAAAACCTGGAAGCAAACCTGAATAAAATAAAAGAACTGGAAATCCAATTCGAAAAACTGAAAGTCGAACATGGCTTCCCGGATCAGGAAGCCTTGATCGCACTTTTCCACCATTCCCTGGATGCGGACAAGGTGGATGCCGAAATCCGTCAGTTTGAGGACAGAAGCCTTGTGGTCAAAACCAAAATCCAGGAACTGGAGTCGATGGAAGGTTTGCAGACATTTTCTGAAGAAGCCTTTAGAAAAGTTACAGAAGCCCTGGAGGAATGCAAGGCCGTATACAGCGAAAGCCAGAAAACACAGGCCCTATTAGCGCAGGAAATCAGGACTGTCCAATCCCAATTGAAGGAAAAGAAGGAATTGCAGGGACGCTTTGGCCAAGTGGAAAACAGGGAATCCAACCTCAAAGAACTGGAAAGATTGTTTAAGGGCAGTGGCTTTGTGAAGTATGTGAGCGCCATTTACCTCAAGGAACTCTGCCATACCGCTAATGTGCGTTTTATGAAACTGACCAAAAATAGCCTAAGTCTGGACATTGACGACAACAATACCTTCTGGGTGATTGACTACCTGAACGGGGGCAAAAAACGCCTGCTGAAAACCCTTTCGGGGGGGCAGACCTTTCAGGCTTCGCTTTGCTTGGCGCTGGCCTTGGCGGAAAAAGTCAAGGCCCTCAATCAGGCCGATCAATCCTTCTTTTTCCTGGATGAAGGTTTCGGAGCACTGGACAAGAATGCCCTAAGAGTGGTCTTCGAAACCCTCAAATCCCTTCGCCACGAAAACCGAATTGTCGGTATCATTTCCCATGTGGAAGAATTGCAGCAGGAAATCGGCGTTTACGCTAAGGTGGAGCTGGATGCGGAGCGGGGGAGTTTGGTGGGGTATTCTTTTTAGAAGCAAGAGATGGGGTAAGGGGGATGTCGGAAGGCGGATGTCAGAAGGATGTATCGGAGATATTGAACCATTAAGAAGTTAAGGGATTTAAGGGGTTCATTAAGAGGTGAGAAGCGAGAGGCGAGAGATAAGAAACAAGAGGCAAGAATCAAGAAGGGAGAAATCGGAGTAAAGAGGGATGTCGGAAGGCGGATGTGGGAAGGATGCTGGCGACACCAAGCCTTTTTTAAAACCAGAAAGTTGGCTCTTGGAAAGCTATATACACTATGTTTGGGATTAAAAAAATCCGCCATATAGGACATAGGAGAAAACATAGCAGGGCAGCAGCAAATCTTTATTTTTAAAATCAACCGGTTGATACTGTAGAAGCTATGTGTGCTATCTTCTCCTATGTGGTTAAAAAAAATGTCCTTGTCTTTGTCAAGTTCAAGTTTCAGACTGCTCTATCCGATAATTTATTCTATATTTCAAGAGGGCTTTAAACCAAAAATACAGCATCATAGCCCTAATGAGATAATTGGTGATTAAATAACAATGACTTTAGATATCCATGAAAACAATCAAATTACTTTTAGCTGTAGCACTCCTGCAAATCTCCCTAAAATCCTGTAAGCAGTCCTCTGAAGAGACTTCAGCGTCCAATTGGAGTTTGGTACTGGTAGATTCATTGCAAGTGGAGCATTTGGGAGAAATGATGCTATTGGATATCTCCCCCAATCAGGAACTTTTCCTGACTGCCGATTATCAGAAAAACACCTATTTCATCATTAACCGTAATGGCGAAAAAATCAGCGAAATAAATAAATCAGGTGATCAGCCTGAGGCCTTTGGGTTTGCTTATTCCGAAATGATCTTCTGGGATGATGAAACCATTTTTGTAATCGGTTCAAAAGGACTTAAATGGTACGATTTAGAAGGGAATGAAACCAAATTTGTTCCTTTCAATCCTGATTACCAATTAAAGGGAATTATGCGAAATACAGGCGGGGGGCCAATACTTTTAGATGATAGGGAAAATACAAAGATTCTTTATCGGGGCGGTGCAGTCAATGGCAAAAGAACAGAACCTGGCTATTTGGCAAAAATCAGAGGAGGAACTTTGATTGATCCTGAGACTTTTGATTTGGAGCATATTTTCCCCTTGGAAAAAGATTCCCGGTTTTTTGATGGGAAATTCTATGATGATGGAGACTTATATTCCCGTCTGGCGGTGGGGAAAGATTTTGTCTATGTCACCTATGATGCCAATCCTGTTTTGTATGCCTATGAAAAAACTCATCCATCTAAACTTTCCTTCAAAAGGGAGCTGAGACTTATCAATATTAACCAAAGTGAGGGAATGCCTGCAGAATATGTTGATTATGAGGTGTATTTAGATGCCTCCAAAGGAGGTTTGAGAAACCTGCAAGTGGACGACAGGTATGTTTACTTGATGTATTTCGAAGGATTGCCAAAAGAAAGAATCGCCGAAATCGATCAACTATACGAGATAGATGAGTTTAAAGCCGACGCTGAATATGACGCCGAGGTCTCCAAAAGGGAAAAAAGAATGAAAGTGTTCACTTTGGAAGGTGAGGAACTTACAGATATTCAACTGCCCGGATTTTTGGACAGCTATTGGGGATTTATTGCCAGGGATAGTTTCCTATACTTCAATAAAGCAGCAAACAGTGAAATCGAGGAAGATTTTTATACTTTATATAAACTTCGGTTGGAGCAATAAAAAAATACTCATCCCATTAAGTTAATTTACTCAATACATTGAGTAAATTTTAAAAAACACACTATATAATTTGATTATCAATGAGTTAAATAAATATTTTTAAGTAATATAAACCAAAAAAGGCAGTCATATCAACTGCCTTTTTTAAAATAAATCCACTACATTCATTTGCAAAAACTCCTGCCATGGAATCCCGTCTGCACTGATCAGCAGGGATTTTTCGGGTTTGAATTTTTTATCGAAAGCATTTAAGCCTGATAATTTTCCAGTCTTACCGGACTTCACTTCAAGTCCAATCACCTGCTTCTTATATTCAACCACATAATCGACTTCGTCATTGCCTTCCCTCCAATAATATAGAAAAAGCTTTTTGTCCTTGAATACCTGATTGATCAGGTGCGCGCCAACGGCAGATTCCACCCACCTCCCCCATGCCTCATGATCCTCAAGCAAAGCATCTAGACTTTCATTGGAAATGCCCGACATGATCGCGGTGTTATGAACCTGAAACTTGGGACTTGAAGAGCGCTTTCTAACCATATTTGGACTGTACTTTTCCAGGCCCGCCAACAACCCGGCATCATTCAGGAGTTCCAGATAATTTGCCAAGGTGGTGGTGTTGCCCGCATCGGTCAGTTGCCCCATGATTTTGGTAAAGCTCAGAATCTGTCCCGAATATGCCGATCCCAACTCAAACAAACGCTTCATCAAGGCAGGTTTATCCACTCGGGTAAGCATCAAAATGTCTTTAGAAATACTCGACTCCAAAAGCGCATCGCGGACATAGCTTTTCCACCTGTCTTCATCTTCCCGTAGTGTAATAGCACCCGGATAGCCTCCAAACCATACAAACTCCTCAGCCGTCAGACCAAAAGCATCTTTCATTTCCTTATAGGACCAATGCCCGAGGTAAGTGGCTTCAAACCTTCCTGCCAAAGATTCTGTCAGTCCCTGCTGCAGCATCAACCTCGATGAACCCAGCAATACCACCCGGATATCCCTACCCTCTACGGCATCCCTATCCCATTCGGCTTTGATCTGCTCGGACCAGTTGTCGATCTTTTGAACTTCATCGATGACCAGAAGAAAAGGTTTGTCAGCCTGTTGTTGCTGCCGGATCCGGACATTTTCCCATTGCTGTGCTATCCACAAGCCATCCCCTGCCGGAACAGCATCCGCTGCCACCAAGTGATGGGGATAATCAAGTTCTTCCATAATCTGCCTGACCATGGTAGTCTTACCCACCTGCCGAGGTCCATAGATGACCTGTATAAACCTCCTCGGTTCATCCTTCAGCCGTTTCAACAAACCTGCTTTTTCTGTCCTTTGATATGCCATAATTATTTTACTCAATGTATTGATCAAATTTACTCAATGTATTGAGTAAATTCAAATTATTATGCTATTTAATTTATTATCAGTGGTTTGTGAAATATAAATAAGGGTTTTTTATCAATGGTTCAAGTCTTCAGACTGCCAATGATTTTCTGAAGGATGTTACTTAATAGTTCAAATCAGCATTCATTGACATGGCAGTCTAAAGACTGCATAAATTTATATCTAGTAAATAGCCAAAAAGTAAAGGGCAGTCAGAAGACTGCAAAGAAAATGGTCCAAGACATAGTCTTAAATCACCCCCACCAACCACTCAATCCCAAACCACTCCTCATCCTTAACCATAGCATAACCTTTTCAAAACACAGCATTCAATAAAATCCCCTAATTTTATCTAAAACTTACCAAATCCCATGAAAAGAATTCAACTCCTGTTCATTGCACTGATTTTTGCAGGTTCGGTATTTGCCCAAGAAAAAGCCAGTGGCATAGTCTATGAAGACCTTAATAAAAACGGAAAAAAAGAAAGGAAGGAAAAAGGAATTCCTGGTGTAGCTGTTTCCAATGGAATCCAAGTGGTGCTTACTGATGATAAAGGGAAATACGAAATCCCGATTGCTGAACATCAAACCCTTTTTGTCATCAAACCATCTGACTATAATCTTCCCCATGATGAAAATAATATTCCACAGTTTTATTATATCCACAAACCGAATGGGTCACCTTCAGGTTTGAATTATCCAGGAGTTTCACCAACCGGACCACTACCAAAATCGGTTGATTTTGGCTTATACCCTTCTGAAAAAAAGTCATCTTTTACTGCTTTGATTTTTGGAGATCCCCAACCATATAATGAGAAAGAATTAGAATGGTTCTATGAAGGTATAGTGAAAGAAGTGGAAGGAATTCAAGGCATAAGCTTTGGTGTTTCCTTAGGTGATATAGTCGGGGATAGGCCCGATTTTTTTCCTGCCTACAAAGATATCATTGGTAAGGTTGGAGTTTCTTGGTTTCAGGTTATGGGAAATCACGACATGAATTTTGATGCTAGTTCAGATGAATTCAGTGACGAATCTTTTACCGCTGCATTTGGTCCTGCCACTTATGCTTTCAATCATGGAGACGCTCATTTTATCGTCTTAGAAAATATTCTTTACCCAGATCCAAGAGATGGACAGGGCTATTGGGGAGGTCTTAGAAAGGACCAGCTTGCTTTTGTAGAAAACAATTTAGAATTCGTCCCAAAAGACAAGTTAGTGGTCTTATTGATGCATATCCCACTTTTTGAAGAAAATGGAGATAGTTTCCGTGATGCAGATCGGGAAAAAATTTTGGAGCTTATCTCACCCTTTTCAAATACCCTTTCACTTTCAGCGCATACGCACTACATGAAGCAGACTTTTTTTGGAAAAGAAGATGGATATAATCAAGAAAAACCCCATCACCACTTCAATATTGGTACTCCATCAGGAGACTGGTACAGTGGAAAAATATTAGCAGATGGAACTCCCGCTTCCACCATGCGTGATGGTTCTCCCAAAGGTTATGTGTTTTTGGAGATAGATGGTAACACCTACCAAACCAAATACAAAGCAGCAGGGAAGTCTTCAGAACACCAATTGAATATTCACGCTCCAAAAATCTTGATCGAGGGAGTGAGAACTACAGCG
>Ga0213835_101097_pt1 | contig 18713 bp, 19 predicted proteins | sample SWPATP01_FD_160576 | JGI IMG/M metagenome (GOLD analysis project Ga0213835, IMG submission 160576) | Coastal seawater microbial communities from Marineland, Florida, United States - SWPA TP0 #1 | ecosystem: Environmental > Aquatic > Marine > Coastal | place: USA: Florida | collected 2016-08-05 | reverse complement strand
CTGGGCTGGGGCCCCGAGGCCGAGCCGGACCAGGCCGACGCCCTGATGCTGCAAGAGGAAAGCGCGCGGCTGGCCAAGGCGCTGGCCGCACTGCCCGAGAAACAACGCGTGCTGGTGGAGCGCGCCTATTTCGGCGAGCTGTCGCACAGCGAGATCGCCGAGGAAACCGGTCTGCCGCTGGGCACGATCAAGTCACGCATTCGGCTGGCCCTGGATCGGCTGCGCCATTCGATGTCGCAAGGAAACCCATGAAGATCACCCATCACCTTCCCGACCGCCTGCTGATGGCCTATGCGGCCGGCGAACTGCCCGAGGCGTTTTCACTGGCCATCGCGACGCATGTGTCCCTGTGCGACGATTGCCGCGTCCGGCTGGCCGGGTTCGAGGCGGTCGGCGGAGCCGTGCTGGACGAGGTCGTCGCGGCGCCGATGTCGGCGGGCAGCCTGGCCGCGACCATGGCCCTGATCCGGGCGCGCGCGGTCGAGAATGTCGGCCCCCCGCCGGCGCCCGCGCGGCGCAACGGAGTCTTTCCCGGGCCGCTGCGCGACTATGTCGGCGGCGATCTGGATGCCGTGCGCTGGCGCCCGGTGGCGGGCGGCGTACGTCAGGCGGTGGTGCACAGCGATGCCGCCGGGATCGCGCGGCTGCTTTACATTCCCGCCGGCGTGGCGGTGCCCGACCACGGCCATCGCGGGCTTGAACTGACGCAGGTGCTGCGCGGCGCCTTCCGTGACGAGACCGACCGCTTCGGCCCCGGCGACATCGAGGTCGCCGACGAGCATACCCACCACACCCCCGTGGCCGAACCCGGCGAGGACTGCATCTGCCTGGCCGTGACCGATGCGCCGCTGCGCTTCCGCAGCCTGCTGCCGCGCATGGCGCAGCCGTTCCTCGGCATCTGACGTCCGCGCCTGTTGCGCGACGGCCCGCACCCGGTCCGCAAGGGCCGGGTGCTGCCATTTCGACTCGCCCGAAGACCGGAACGAATCACGGACCAGAATTCGCTTTACAGCCGATTCGCCAGCCGTCACCATATCTGGTAAGGGGGCTGCTTCGACCCACGCCCCCTTGCAACGACACCCAGCTTCTTGTGGGGCAACGCCCTGCTGAGGCTAGCGATAACGAGGCCGGGCATGTCACTTTCCGAAGACATCATGAACACCTCCGACATCCATCCCATCGACATCGTCGAGACCCTGGCCGAGCACCATGCCTGGGAATTCGACCGCGTCGCCGAGGATCAGATCGCGATGTCGGTGGAGGGCCAGTGGCGCACCTATGCCATCACGCTGGCCTGGTCCCCGCGCGACGAGACGCTGCGGCTGATCTGCACCTTCGAGATGGAGCCGCCCGAGGACCGCTTGCCCGAGCTTTACGAGACGCTGAACCGCTGCAACGACATGGTCTGGTCCGGTGGCTTCACCTATTGGGCCGAGCAGCGGCTGATGGTCTGGCGCTATGGCCTGCTGCTGTCCGGCGGGCAGGTGGCCGGGCCCGAGCAGATCGACCGCATGATCGGTGCGGCGGTGATGACCGCGGAACGATTCTATCCCGCCTTCCAGCTGGTCGGCTGGGCCGGCAAGCGCCCGGAAGAAGCGCTGAACGTCGCCATTGCAGAGGCTTACGGACGCGCCTAACCTGCCTGCCGGCATGAGGCGGCAGGGCAAGGCATGATGGATTTTTCCGAGATCGAGGCGCGCGGCCTGGTGTTGCTGGGCTGTGGGCGGATGGGCTCGGCGCTGCTGTCGGGATGGATCGCGCGCGGTCTGACCCCCCGCGCCGCAACCGTGGTCGAGCCGAACCCGACGGACTGGCTGCGCGCGCAGGGCGTTGCGCTGAACGAGGCCCTGCCCGAGGCGCCGGCCGTGGTGGTGCTGGCGGTCAAGCCGCAGATGATGGGCGCGGCGCTGCCCGGCATCGCCCGCCTGGGGGGTGGCGACACGCTGGCGCTGTCGATTGCCGCCGGCACGCCCATCGCCGCGATCGAGGCCGCGCTGGGCGCCGGAACTCCGGTGGTGCGCGCCATGCCCAACACCCCGGCGGCGCTGGGGCGCGGCATCAGCGCGGTGGTCGGCAACGCGGCGGCCGGCGAGGCCGGGCTTGCCGTCGCCGAGGGGCTGATGTCGGCCGTGGGCGCCGTGGTGCGGGTCGAGACCGAGGCGCAGATCGACGCGGTGACCGCCGTGTCGGGCTCGGGCCCCGCCTATGTGTTCCACCTGGTCGAGGCGTTGGCCGAGGCCGGCGCGACCGAGGGGCTGGCACCCGACCTTGCCATGCGGCTGGCGCGGGCGACGGTCGCCGGCTCGGGCTATCTGCTCGATCACAGCGAGGACAGCGCCGCCGACCTGCGCGCCGCCGTGACCAGCCCCGGCGGCACCACCGCCGCCGCGCTCGTGCACCTGATGGACCCCGAGACCGGGCTGCCGCCGCTGATGCGCCGCGCCGTCGCCGCCGCGCGCGCCCGCGCCCGGGAGCTGGCGCAGTGACCGATCCCATTACCTTCGACGATTTCCTCAGGGTCGATATCCGCGCCGGCCGGGTGGTGCGCGCCGAGCCTTTTCCGCAGGCCCGCAAGCCGGCGCTGAAGCTGTGGATCGACTTCGGCGACGAGGTCGGCGTCCGGCAAAGTTCGGCCCAGATCACCGTGCATTACGCGCCCGAGGCGCTGGTCGGGCGGATGGTGATGGCCGTGGTGAACTTTCCGCCGCGCCAGATCGGGCCGTTCCGGTCCGAGGTGCTGGTGCTGGGCTTTTCCGACGCGTCCGGCGCCATCGTGCTTGCGACCCCCGAGCGGGACGTGCCGGTCGGCGCGCGGCTGCACTGATGGCGCGGCTGCTGGTCACCCGTCCGCTGCCCGAGGCGGTGATCGCCCGCGCCCGCACCCGCTGGGAGGTGACGGCGCGCCCCGCCACCACGCCGCTTTCGCCCGATGAGTTGCGCGCCAGCCTTCGCGACTTCGACGCGGTGCTGCCGACGCTGGGGGATCTGTATTCCGCCCGGGTGTTTGCCGACGTGCCGGCGCCCCGCGCGCGACTGCTGGCGAATTTCGGGGTGGGCTTCAACCACATCGACGTCGCCGCGGCACGGGCGGCCGGGGTTGCGGTGACCAACACCCCCGGCGCGGTGACCGACGCCACCGCCGACATCGCGGTGATGTTGATGCTGATGACCGCCCGGCGTGCCGGCGAGGGCGAGCGGCTGGTGCGCGCCGGCGCGTGGGAGGGCTGGCACCCGACGCAGATGCTGGGCCTGCATGTGACCGGCAAGACCGCCGGCATCGTCGGCATGGGCCGGATCGGCAAGGCGATCGCCCGGCGCTGCCACTTCGGCTTCGGCATGCGGGTGGTGTTCCACAACCGCTCGGCCGTCGCCGACCCCGGTGTGCCGGCGACGCAACTGCCCGACCTGCACGCGGTGATGGCCGCGGCCGACGTGGTGCTGGTCGCGGTTCCCGGCGGGCCGGCGACGCGGCACCTGATCGATGCGGCCGCGCTGGCGGCGATGCGGCCGCATGCGCATCTGGTCAACATCGCCCGTGGCGACGTGGTCGACGAGGCCGCGCTGATCGCCGCGCTGCGCGCGGGGCGGATCGCCGGCGCGGGCCTTGATGTCTACGAACGCGAGCCCGAGGTGCCCGAGGCCCTGCGCGCGCTGGAGAACGCCGTGCTGCTGCCGCACCTTGGCACCGCCGCGCTGGAGGTGCGCACGTCGATGGGGATGCTTGCGCTCGACAACCTCGAGGCGCATCTGGACGGGCGGACGCTGCCGAACGCAGTCTGAGGCGGCGCGCGGCCGGATCAGCGCAGCCCGGGGTTCAGCGCGTCGCGCAGCCAGTCGCCGAACAGGTTGACCGCCACGACGACCAGCATCAGCGCCAGCGCCGGGAAGACGACCAGCCACCATTCGCCGCTGAACAGGTACTGATAGCCCGTGCGGATCAGCGTGCCCAGCGACGGCTCGGTCGGCGGCAGCCCGAAGCCCAGGAACGACAGCGTCGCCTCGCCCATGATGGCAAAGGCGATGTCGAGCGTCGCCAGCACCGCGATCGGGTTGACCACGTTGGGCAGGATCTGGCGCAGCATGATGAAGCCGGGGCCGCGACCCGCCAGCCGCGCGGCGGCGACATAGTCCTTGTTGCGCTCCACCAGCACGGCGCCGCGCACCAGCCGCGCGAAATGCGGCCAGTGCGAGATGCCCAGCGCCAGAACCACCAGCGGGATCGCGAATTCGGCCTGCTGCGAGGGGGTCAGCACGCCCTTGGACAGCCCGCCGATCAGCAGCGCCAGGATGATCGCCGGAAAGGTGAACTGCACGTCGGCGGCGCGCATGATGATCGCGCCGGGCCAGCCGCCGTAATACCCCGCGATCAGCCCCAACACGGTGCCGAGGCCGACCGAAACGCAGACCGCCAGCACCCCCACCGCCAGCGAGGTACGTAGCCCGTAGAGGATCAGCGACAGGATGTCCCCGCCCTGGTTGTCGGTGCCGAGGATGAAGGGCCACTGGCCGTCCGCCTCCCAGTAGGGGGGCATGCGCGAGTTCATCAGGTCGAGCGTGGCAAGGTCGTAGGGGTTGGTCAGCGCCACCCACGGGGCCAGCATCGCCCCGGCGACCAGAACCACCAGCAGCACCGCCGCGAACACCGCCAGCGGGCTGCGCAGGAACGAGGCCAGCAACGCCGGACGGCCCTTGCGGCCTGAATGCGGGGACAGCGCCGCCATCTCAGTGCCCGCCCGCGGGCCGGCCGGTGGCCTCGCCCGCCCGCAGCCGCGGGTCGACCACCGCGTAAAGCAGGTCGACCACCGTGTTGACGGCAACGAAGAAGGCCGCGGTCAGCAGCAGGATCGCACCGATCACCGGCACGTCGGTCGATCCCAGCGCCTGCAGGAACAGAAGCCCGATGCCGGGCCACTGGAACACCGCCTCGGCCACGACGGCGAAGGCGAACAGGAAGCCCAGCTGGATACCCGAGACGGTGATCACCGGGATCAGCGTGTTGCGCAGCGCCAGCGACAGGTTGATGATCCGCGGCCGCAGCCCCCGCGCCCGGGCAAAGCGGATGTAGTCGGTGCGCAGCACCTCGATCATCTCGGCCCGCACCAGCCGCGCGACCAGCGCCACCTGGCTGATCGCCAGCGCGGCCGCCGGCATCAGCAGCGCCCGACGCCCGCTTTCGGTCAGGAAACCGGTGGTCCACCAGCCCACCTGCACTACCTGCCCCCGCCCGAAGGACGGCAGCCAGCCCAACGTCACGGAAAAGGCGAAGATCAGCAGGATCGCGATGACGAAGGTGGGGATCGACACGCCGATCACCGTCGCGGTCAGGATCGCGTCCGAGGTCCAGTGCCCGCGGTAGATCGCGGCGTAGATGCCGATCGGCAGGCCCAGGGCCAGCGACATGAACAGCGCCACGCCCGCCAGTTCCAGCGTCGCCGGAAGGCGGGCCAGGATCAGGTCGGCCACGGGGCGCTGATTGGCATAGGAGATGCCGAACTCGCCCCGCAGCACGTTGCCCATGTAGCTCAGGTAGCGGATCAGGAACGGGTCATCGAGGCCCAGCCGCGCACGCAGGATCGCCCGGTCCTCCGGGGTCGATTGCATCCCGAGGATGCTGACCACCGGATCGCCGATCTGGCTTGACAGAAGGAAGGCCAGGAAGCTGACCACGGTCAGGACGATGACGGCCTGACCGAGGCGCTGCGCGAGAAAGGCTGTCACATCAGCCCCTCAGTTGACGGTGACATTCTCCAGCGTCACCGTCGCGTCCGACCGGATCGGTGCGGTGACCCCCTCGCGCATCCCCCAGACCAGCATCGGCTGGTGCAGGTAGATGGCGCTGACGGTCTCCCGCGCGGCGATCAGGCCCCGGCGGTAAAGCTCGGTGCGCTCGTTCTCGTCAAAGGTCACGGGCAGGGTGCGCGACACCTCGTCCACGATCTCGTTGGAATAGAGCGCCCAGTTGAAGAAGCCCTCGTTGGCCTCGGGGTTGCGGGTCATCATGTAGCCCGAGAAGGTGTCCTGCGTGTCCCAGCTGTTGGCGCCCATGCCGATCAGGTGGAAGGACGAATCGGGGCCGTTCACCAGCATCCGCGCGAACTCGGGCCAGACCATGCCGTTGACGCGCACGTCGATGCCGATCCTGGCCAGCATCGAGGCGGTGGCTCGGCAGATCTCCTCGGTGTTGACGTAGCGCTCCAGCGGGCAGTTCAGCGTCGTGACGAAGCCGTCGGGATAGCCCGCCTCGGCCAGAAGGCTGCGCGCGAGGTCGAGGTCGGTCGGCCAGCGCTCGTCCAGGTCGGGCTGGTAGCCGCCGAAGCCGGGGGTCGCGGCAATCCCCGCCACCCGCGCCTTGCCGCGCATCACCCGGTCCACGATCTGCTCGGCGTCGATGGCGTGGGCCATCGCGAGACGCACGCGCACGTCCTTGAACGGGTTGGCGTTGAGCGGGTTGCCGGCCTTGTCGAAGGTCTCGAGCGCGGCCTCGCGGGTGCCGTCAAGCTCGAGCTGCATCAGGATCAGCTGCGGGGCCTCGTCGACCTTGAAGCCGGGGGTCGCCGACAGCCGCGCGATGTCCTGCAAGGGCAGATCGACGATCAGGTCGACATCGCCCGACAGCAGCGCCGCGACCCGCGTGGGCGCCGCGCCGATCGGCAGGTAGCTGGCGGTCTGCACGTTGCCGGGCCGCTCGCCCCAGAAATCCGCATGCGCCTCGAAGCGGGTCTCGACCGCCGGATCGTGCGAGATCAGGCGCATCGGCCCGGTGCCGTTGGCGTTGCGGATGGAAAAGGCCTCGGACGCCTCGGCCCCCAGGTCGGGGATGTCCACGACGTTGTTGGCCTCGGCCCAGGCCTTGTTCATCACGAACAGCCGCGCCATCTTGCGCGGCAGGATCGGATCGGGCGCGGCGGTGATCACGTCCACCGTCCGGGCGTCCACCACCACCGCGTCGGTGATGCCGCCGAACAGCGCGGTGTAGAACCGGCTGCCCTTTTGCCGCATGATCGAAAAGGCCACGTCGTCGGCCGTCATGACGCTTCCGTCGTGGAAGGTGACGTCGTCGCGCAGGGTGAACCGCCAGGTCGCATCGCCGAGGTATTCCCACGCCGTCGCCAGCCCCGGCTGGATTTCCATGTCAAGCGACAGGCCCACGAGGCTGTCATAGCTTTGCCGGAAGATCGCCGTCGTGACAAAGTCGTTGGTGGCGTGCGGGTCCATCGTCAGCGCCGGCGTGGCCCCGGAATAGCGCAGGTTCTGTGCATCGGCGCCGCCCGCGATCAGGGCAACGGCGGCCGCCGCGGCAAGAAGGTGGCGTTTGATCATCGGCTGGTCTCTCCCGGTGTGGTGTCGACACTCTGCATGCGGTGCCGTGCGGCGACTATTGCACCCCTCCCCGAAACGATCAATCTTCAAACCCCCGACAAGCGGAGCGCGCCATGCCCCTGACCGTCTTTCGTAACGCCCGCATCTTCGACGGCGACAGCCCCGACCTGATCGAGGGGGATGTGGTGGTCGAGGGCGACACCATCCGCGAGGTCGCGCCCGGCCGGGCGACCGTCACCGGCGCGCAGGAGGTCGACCTTGCCGGCCGGGTGCTGATGCCGGGGCTGATCGACGCGCATGTGCACCTGATGGCGGTTCACCTCGCGATGTCGAAGACCGCCGATTACACCATGACACTGATGACGGCGAAATCGCTGCCGCGCATCCGCAACATGCTGGAGCGGGGCTTTACCACCGTGCGCGACGTCGCCGGCGCCGATCACGGGCTGCGGCAGGCGCTGGCCGACGGCGACATTCCCGGCCCGCGCGCCTTCATCGGGGGGCCCGGCCTTACCATCACCGGCGGGCATGGCGATCATCGCCGCAAGACCGACGCGCGGCGCGACCGCGACCGCACCGGCAACGGGCAGGAGTGGGGCTCGAAGATCGTCGACGGCCCCGAGGAGGTGCGCCTTGCCGTGCGCGAGGAACTGCGCCGCGGCGCCGACCATATCAAGCTGATGGCCTCGGGCGGCGTCGGCTCGCCGCATGACGCGATCGAGGACTGGCAGTTCTCGGAAGAGGAAATCCGCATGGCCTGTGCCGAGGCCGGCGCGCGGCGCAAGTATGTCTGCGCCCACACCTACGGCAGCGAGGCGGTGCGCAGGGCGGTGGCCTTCGGCGTGCGCACGGTGGAGCACTGCAACCTCATCGACCAGGCCACCGCCGAATTCGTGCGCGACCGGGGCGCCTATGTGGTGCCGACGCTGGTCTGCTACGAAGTGACCGAAAAGCACGGCGAGGCCCTCGGCCTGTCGCCCTACGTGATGGAAAAGCTGCGCTTCGTGAACGAGGCCGGCGTCAGGATGCTCGAGCATTGCGAGGCCGCCGGCACCAAGATGGGTTTCGGCACCGACCTGATGGGCGAGATGGAGTTCGCCCAGTCGATGGAGTTCGTGATCCGCGCGCGGGTGCAGAAACCCGTCGACATCCTGCGCTCGGCCACCCGCATCAACGCCGAGATCGTCCAGATGGAGGGCCGCCTGGGCACCGTCGCGCCCGGCGCCATCGCCGACCTGATCGCCGTCGACGGCAACCCGCTCGAGGATATCGCGCTGCTCGACGGGCAGGGCGAGAACATCCCGCTGATCGTCAAGGCCGGGGCGGTATGGCGCAACCGCCTCGGCGCGCGCGAGGGGGTCGGCGGCTTTCATGCCGGATGAACCGAACCGGCACCTCGTCTGGGTCCTGTGCCTGATCGCCACGACCGGTCTGGTGGGATCGTTCCTGTATCTGCCGGCGTTGCCGCTGCTGGCGGACGAGTTCGGCATCGGCGAGGCCGGCGCACAGACAACGCTGGCCGTCTACATGCTGGGCACCTGCCTCGGATTTGCCGTCTATGGCCATATGGCGGACAGCCACGGACACCGGCGCGTGTTCTGGATGGCCGGCGCCGTTTTCGTGGCCGCGAGCCTGGCCGCGGCGGTGGCACCCGACCTTGCCAGCCTCAACGCGGCACGCTTCGTGCAGGGGGCCGGGTCGGTGGCCGGCATCATCACGGCGCGCTCGTCGATCCGCACGCTGGTTCCGGCCCACCGCGCGCCGCAGTCCATGGCGGTCCTGACGGCAGTCACCGCGCTTGCCCCCGCTGCCAGCCCGCTGTTCGGCGCCCTGGTGCTCGAGCTTGCCGGGTGGCGCGCCACCTTTCTCGTGTCGGCGGGGATCGGGCTGGCGGCGGTCCTGGCCGGCCTCGCGGTCCTGCCGCGGGGCGTCCGGGTCGCGACCGAGGACCGGCCGCGCCACGTCCTGCGCACCCTTGCCGCCTCGGCGACCTTTCGCGGCGGCGTGATGATCGCGGCCTGTTGCAACGCGACCTTCGTCGTGCTGATGGCCGGCAGCCCGTTCGTGTTCATCGGCATCTTCCGGCTGACCGAGATGACCTACTCCGCCCTGCTTGCCTCGATGCTGGTGGCCTTCGCGGTCGCCGCAGCGGTGTCCGGACACATGGTGGCGCGGTTCGGGGCGCGCCGGGTGATGTCGCTGGCGCTGGTTCCGGTCGTGATCAGCGCCGCGGCGCTGGCGGCGGCGGGGCTGGCCGGGCCGGAGTTGTGGCCGCTCTACATACTGTTGTTCCTGCTGTTCGGCAGCATGGGGCTGGTGGTGCCGACGGGGCACACGATCATGCTGGGGCCGTTTTCGGACATGGCGGGCGCGGCGGTCGGCGTGGCGATGCTGATCAACACGGTTTTCGGCGCGCTGGCGCTCGTGGCCTACGGGCTGGTCGCGACCGGAAGCCTTGCCGGTTTCGCGCTGGCCATCGCGGCCTTCGCGCTGTGCGTCCCGCTGGGCTGGGCCGTGCTGCCCCGGCCGCTTGCGGAGCGGGGCGCGTGAAGCCGCTGCTGGATATCCGCGGGCTGCGCGTGGAGTTGCCCGGACCGCCGCCGCTGGCGGTGCTTGACGATGTGTCGCTGGCCATCGCGCCGGGCGAGATCCTGGGCGTGGTCGGCGAATCCGGCGCGGGCAAGTCGGTGACCGGGGCGGCGGTGCTGGGACTGCTGACCGCCCCGCTGCGGCAGGCGGGCGGCGAAATCCTGTTCGACGGCACCCGGATCGACACCCTTCCCGAGGCGCGGATGCGCCGGCTGCGCGGGGCCGAGATCGCGATGGTGTTCCAGGACCCGCTGACGGCCCTGAACCCCGTCTTCACCGTCGGCCAGCAACTGGTCCAGACCATCCGCGAACACAGTTCCCTGACCCGGTCCGAGGCCCGCGCGCGGGCCGCCGCGCTGCTGCGCGAGGTGGGCATCCCGGACCCCGACGAGCGGCTCGATGCCTATCCGCACGAGTTCTCGGGCGGGATGCGGCAACGCGTGGTGATCGCGCTCGCACTGGCCGGGGCGCCGCGCCTGATCATCGCGGACGAGCCGACAACCGCGCTCGACGTCTCGATCCAGGCGCAGATCATCGCGTTGCTGGTCGGGCTGGCGCGGGCGCGCGGGGTGGGGGTGATGCTGATCACCCACGACATGGGCGTGATCGCCGAGGCCGCCGACCGTGTCGCCGTCCTGTACGCGGGCCGCCTGGTCGAGGTCGGGCCGGTGGCCGAGGTGCTGCTGCGCCCGCGCCATCCCTACACCCGCGGCCTTGTCGGCGCGATCCCGCGCATCGGGGCCGGGCTTGCGGTGCTGCCGCAAATCCCCGGCGCGATGCCCCGTCTCGATTCCTTGCCCGAAGGTTGCGCCTTTCACCCGCGCTGCCCGCTGGCCGATGCCCGCTGTCGTGCCGAACGCCCCGCCCCCCGGCCGCTGGGCCCGGTGCAGGTGGCCTGCCTTCATGCCGAAAAGGCCGTCGCATGACCGAGCCGCTGGTCGAGGTGGAAGGGCTAACGCGCGTCTTCGACGTCTCGCCGCCGTGGATCACGCGCAAGCTTGCCGGCCAGCCGCGCCGGTTGCTGCGGGCCGTGGACGGTGTGGATTTCGCCGTCGCCCCGCAGCGCACGCTGGGGCTGGTGGGCGAATCGGGCTGCGGCAAGTCGACGGTGGCGCGCTGCGTCGCCGGGTTGATGGCGCCCAGTGCCGGGGCGATGCGCTTTCGCGGCCGACCGATGGACCTGGCCCGCCGCCCCGACCGCGCGGTCCGGCGCAGCATACAGATGGTCTTCCAGGACCCCTACGCCAGCCTCAATCCGCGCTGGCGGGTCGAGACCTCGGTCGGTGACCCGCTGCTTGCCTTCGGCATCGCCCGCAGCCGGGCCGACATGCGCGAGCAGGTCGCGCGGCTGCTGACCGATGTGGGCCTGTCGCCGGATGACGCGGCGAAATACCCGCACGAGTTCTCGGGCGGCCAGCGCCAGCGCATCGCCATCGCCCGTGCGCTGGCCAGTCGCCCCGCGTTCCTGATCTGTGACGAGCCGACTTCGGCGCTGGATGTCTCGGTGCAGGCGGCGGTGCTGAACCTGATGCGTCGGCTGCAGGGCGAATACGGGCTGACCTATCTGTTCATCAGCCACAACCTGGCCGTGGTCGATCACATGGCCGACGACGTGGGCGTGATGTATCTGGGCCGGATCGTCGAGATGCAGCCCAAGCGGCGGCTGTTCGACGCGCCCCGCCACCCATACACGCGGCTGCTGGTGCAGACGGTGCCCGGACTCGACACGCTGGGCCGTGCCTCGGCCCCGCTGGCGGGCGAGGTGCCGAGCCCCCTCAGCCCGCCGCCGGGCTGCGCCTTTCACCCCCGCTGTCCGCACGCGAACGATCGCTGCCGGGCCGAGCGGCCCGCCCCCGTTCCCCTGCCCGAGGGCGGCAACGTCGCCTGCCACGCTGTCGCCGAAGGCCGCATCTGAGCCCTTGAGGAGCCTGCCATGACCACCCGCCCGCCCCGCTTCGACCTTGCCCCCGGCCTGAACATCTCGCGCGTGCTGACCGGGCTGTGGCAGGTGGCCGACATGGAAAAGGACGGCACGACGCTGGACCGCGACGCGGCGGCCGGGGCGCTGCTGGCCTATGCGGCCGAGGGGTTCGACACCTTCGACATGGCCGACCACTATGGCAGCGCCGAGCTGATCGCGGGCGCGGCGCTGCGGCGTGCGGATGCCGCCCGGCCGCTGTGCTTCACCAAATGGTGCCCGCCGCCGGGGCCGATGACGCCCGGGGTGGTGCGGCAGGGCGTGCAGGACCGGCTGGACCGGCTGGGCGTCGACTGCGTGGACCTGCTGCAATTCCATTGGTGGAGCTTCGAGCATCCCGCCTGGCTGGACGCGCTGCACGAGATGAACGCGCTGCGTCAGGAGGGGCTGATCCGCGCGCTGGGGGTGACCAACTTCGATGCTGCGCACCTTGATCTCGCGCTGGCGGACGGCATCCCGCTGGTGTCGAATCAGGTGTCCTTCTCGCTGATCGACCGTCGCGCGGCGGGGCCGCTGCACGCGGTCTGCGCGGCACGCGGCACGCACCTTCTGGCCTATGGCACGCTGTGCGGCGGGTTCCTGACCGACCGCTGGCTGGACAGGCCGCGCCCCGAGGTCGTCGCCGACTGGAGCGGGATGAAATACCTGCGCTTCATCGACACCGCCGGAGGCTGGGAGGTGCTGCAAGGCATCCTGCGCGCGGCGGCCGAGGTCGGGCGCAAGCATGGCGTCTCGATCGCCAATGTCGCCACGCGCTGGGTGCTGGACCATCCCGCCGTGGCCGGCGCGATCGTCGGCGTGCGGCTGGGGGAACGGGCGCACCGGGGCGACAATCTGCGGCTGTTCTCCTACGCGATGGACGACGAGGACCGCGCACGGCTGGCCGAGGCCTGCGCCCGGGCCACGCCCATCCCCGGCGATTGCGGCGACGAATACCGCCGCCCGCCCTACCTGACCGCCTCGGGCGACCTGAGCCACCACCTCGACGCGATCCCCTCGGTCTATCAGGTGGAGGCGGACCCGCTGCGGCCGGACCGGGCGCGCGTCTTCTCGGGGTCGCAGTGGGAGCCGGTCGCGGGCTATTGCCGCGCGATCCGCACCGGGCGGGTCGTGCATGTCTCGGGCACCACGGCCACGCACGGGCGCGACCGGCTGGTGGCGCCGGGCGACGCGGGTGCGCAGGCGGTCTATACGCTGGACAAGATCCTCGCCGCGCTCAAGGCGCTGGGCGCCGGGCCGCAGGACATCACCCGCACGCGCATCTACCTGACCGACATCGCCGATGCCGAGGCGGTGTCGCGCGCGCACGGGCGCGTGTTCGGCGCGACCCCGCCGGCGAACACGCTGCTCGCGGTGGACCGGCTGGTCGGGCAGTACCTGGTCGAGATCGAGGCCGAGGCGGAATTGCCGGGCTGAGGCGCGTCAGCGGGCGCGCGACGGCACCCTCTGGCCAAGGCGGCGCGATCGGTGTTCTATGCCGGCGTCGGTCGCGCGCAGGGGGGTCCGGGGATGGCGCACACGGTCTATCTGCTCAACGGTCCCAACCTGAACCTGCTGGGCCGGCGCCAGCCGGAAATCTACGGTGCGACCACGCTGGCCGAGGTGGAAGCCGCCGCGCGCGCGCTGTGCGGCGACCTCGGCCTGCATCTGGAGGCGTTCCAGTCCAACCACGAGGGCGTGCTGATCGACCGCATCCACGAGGCCCGCGACGCCGCACAGGCCATCGTCATCAATCCGGGCGGGCTGACGCATACCTCGGTCGCGCTGCTCGATGCGCTGGCGGCCTTCGACGGGCCGGTGATCGAGGTGCACCTGTCCAACATCCACCGCCGCGAGGCGTTCCGGCACCATTCCTATGTCAGCACCCGCGCCGACGGGGTGATCGCGGGGCTGGGGCCCGAGGGCTACATGGCCGCGCTGCGCCGGGTCGCCCAACTGCTGGGCTAGGGTCGCCGGCGGTGAACCGCCGAAACCGCCCCCGTGCAGAATCGAATCGACGCAACGTGACGCTTTCGGCATAGTGCGGTCGCGGGGGGTACAACCCCGGGGTGCGGCCGCAGGACCGACGACGCTGCGCACCCGATTCCGGAACCCTGAGGCAGAGCAATGAGAAAAACCCTGATCCTGTCCGCAGTCCTGGCCATCACCGCCGGCACGGTGCCGCAGACGACGTTCGCCGGCCCGATCGAATCGGCCTGCAACGCGTCGGGCCGTGCGGCGGCCAGCCGGGCGCTGTGCTCGTGCATCCAGCAGGTGGCCAACCAGACGCTGTCGCGCTCCGACCAGCGCGAGGCCGCGCGGTTCTTCCGCGACCCGCAGCGGGCGCAGGACGTGCGCATGTCCCAGCGCGACCGGGACAACGCCTTCTGGCAGCGGTACCGGGCCTTCGGTGCCGCGGCCGAGCAGCGCTGCAGCTGAACCGGGCGCTCCGGCGCAAACGGAAACGGGGGGCCATGCCCCCCGTTTCGCATTTCCGGTGACCGGGCCGGCTCAGTTGCCGTGCCCGTGCCCGTGCCCATGACTGTGGCCGTGCCCATGGCCGTGCCCGTGTCCGGTGCCGCGGGCGTTGTCGACCACGACCTCCAGCGTCACCTCGCCCTCGTTTTCGAACACGAGGGTCAGCGGCACGATGTCGCCGGTCTCGAGCGGGCGGGTCAGGCCCAGGAACATGACGTGCTTGCCGCCCCGCTCCAGCGCGATCTCGCCGCCGGCGGGGATCACGAAGCCTTCCTCGACATGGATCATGCGCATCACGCCCTGCGCATCCTGTTCGTGGGTGTGCAACTCCACCCGCGCGGCGATGTCCGAGCGCGCGGCGACCAGCCGGTCGTCGGTGGCGCCGTGGTTGTCGATCATCATGAAGGCCGCGCCCGAGGCCGCGCCGGGGGACGAGCGGGCATAGGCATCGTGGACATGCACGCCGTCATGGGCCAGGGCCGCGGGCGCGCACAGCGAAAGGGCGGCCGCCAGGGCGGCCATGCGAAATTGGTTCGACATCGTCTGTTACCTGTTCTGTCCGGTTTTCGGGAAAGGCGCGGTCAGACAGGGACGGGGGGTGCGCGCACCGGTGGCAGGCCGGTTGCCGGGCTGCCGTCGGGCAGGGGGGCGACAAGGGCCGAAACCCGGCGCGCCGGCCGTGGCAAAGAGGCTGCGGCGCCGGTCGGGTCACCGGCCAGTGCAAGCCCGGCGATGCAGTCCGGGCAAGCGGGAAGCGGGGCGGCGGGGTTGCCCTGCGCATCGATCAACACGGTCGCGGGGCCGTTCAGCCCGCACAGTTCCATCGCCGTCAGGCTGGCAAGGTGGGCGCGCGCCACCGTCGTGCCGATGCCGCCCAACACCAGCAGCGCCGTCAGCAGGACGGCGACGACCGGAAGCGGCAAAGCGGCACGGCGGATACCCATTTCGGCACCGTAGCCGCGCCGCCCCGACACGTCCAGTGGATGCCGCGCAACGAAAAAGGCCCCGCGCGGGCGGGGCCTTTGGCCAGGACCGATCCGGTCGGGTCAGGCGGCGGCCTGCGCCTTTTCGATCTCGCGCTTGATCTTCAGCGCCCTGGTCGACAATTCCTCGTCGCGGGCCTTGGCAAGAAACGCGTCGAGGCCGCCGCGATGATCAACCGTCCGCAGCGCCGCCGCCGAGATGCGCAGCGAGAACGACCGCCCAAGCGCGTCCGACATCAGCGTCACATCGTTGAGGTTCGGCAGGAACCGCCGCCGCGTCTTGTTGTTGGCGTGGCTGACGTTGTTGCCGGTCATCGGGCCCTTGCCCGTCAGTTCGCAAACGCGCGACATCGCTTGGTTCCTTGTCACATGCCAGTCAGGGGCCGCGCCCCTGCGCGCCCCGTGGTCGGGGCCGGCAGTTAGACCGATTGGCCGGGCGCGTCAAGCGATTCATCCCGGTCGAGCACGGCCAGCACTTCGGCCGCCGCTTGCGCCGGGTCGCGGCGCCCTTCGGCAACGGCCTCGGCGAGGGCGGCCATGCGGGCGCGGGCGCCGGCATGGGCGTCGAGGCGGGCAAGCAGCGCCGCGCGCACCTCTTCGGCGAACCAGTGGCGCGACTGCGCGGCGCGGCGGGTCTGCCAGTGCCCCTCCGCGCGCCGCCAGTCGGCCAGCGCGCACACGGCCTCCCACACCTCGGCCAGCCCGGTACCCTCGAGCGCCGAGACGCTTAGCGCCTTGGGAAAGCCCGGCGGGTCCTGCGGGCGGGGCCGCAGCAACCGCAGGGCGCCCGCATAATCGGCGCGGGTACGTTCGGCAGCGGGCGCCAGCGCGCCGTCGGCCTTGTTCACGACGATCAGGTCGGCCACCTCCATGATCCCGCGCTTGACGCCCTGCAACTCGTCCCCGCCCGCTGGCGACAGCAGCAGCACGAAGATGTCCGACACCTCGGCCACCACGGTTTCGGACTGGCCGACGCCGACCGTCTCGATGATCACCACGTCGAACCCGGCGCCCTCGCACAGCGCCACCGCCTCGCGGGTGCGCCGGGCGATGCCGCCCAGCGTCGCCTGGCTGGGCGAGGGGCGGATGAAGGCGCGCGGGTCGCGGGCCAACCGCTCCATCCGCGTCTTGTCGCCCAGGATCGAGCCGCCGGATCGGGCGCTCGACGGGTCCACGGCAAGCACCGCCAGCCGCAGGCCCCGGGCGGTCAGCATGCTGCCGAAAGCCTCGATGAAGGTGGACTTGCCCACGCCCGGCGTGCCCGACAGTCCGATACGCAGCGCGCTGCGTCCGGTGTCGGCCAGCGCGCCCAGCAGGGACACGGCCAGCGCGCGGTGGTCCGCGCGGGTGCTTTCCACCAGCGTGATCGCGCGGGCCAGCGCGCGTCGGTCGCCGTCGGCCACGGCGCGGGCAAGGCGGGCGGTGTCCATCGGCAGGCATCCGTTGCGGCGCCCGCCTGTGTCGCGCGTCGCGGGCGGGCTGTCAAACCGCCGCTGGCCTTGGCCCGCGCGCCGCCGCATAACCGCCCCATGACGCACCCGCTGCCCATCGACCCGGTGCTGCCCGACCTGTGCGCCACCCTGCGCGCCCTGGGTCGCGCGGTGCTGCAGGCGCCCCCCGGCGCGGGCAAGACCACGCGCGTGCCGCTCGCGCTGCTGGGGGCCGGGCAGCCCGGCCGGATCGTGATGCTGGAGCCGCGCCGCCTGGCCGCCCGCGCCGCCGCCGAACGCATGGCCGAGGCGCTGGGCGAGCAGGTCGGCGGCACCGTCGGGCTGCGCATGCGCGGCGAGACGCGGGTGGGGCGGGACACGCGGATCGAGGTGATCACCGACGGCATCCTCATCCGCATGATCCAGTCCGACCCCGGCCTTGACGGCATCGGCGCGGTGATCTTCGACGAGTTTCACGAGCGCGCGCTGACCACCGACCTGGGCCTTGCGCTGGTATGGGAGGCGCGCGCGGCCCTGCGGCCGGACCTTGCCGTGCTGGTGATGTCGGCGACGCTGGACGCCGCCCCGGTCGCCGCGCTCCTGGACGACGCGCCGGTCGTGACGTCCGAGGGGCAGGCGTTCCCGGTGGAGACCCGCTGGCTCGACCGTCCGCTGCCGACCGGCAGCCGGCTGGTGCCCGCGACCGCCGACCTGATCGCCCGCGCGCTGGCGGAGACGGCAGACGACCCCGGCGGCGCCGTGCTCGCCTTCCTGCCCGGGGCGGGCGAAATCCGGGGGGTGGCGGCGGCGCTGGACGGGCGGTTGCCGGCGGGCGTGACGGTGGCGCCGCTGTACGGTGCGCTCGACTCCCGCGCGCAGCGCGCGGCGCTGGCGCCAGTGGCGGCCGGGCGCAAGCTGGTGCTGGCGACGGCGATTGCCGAAACCTCGCTCACCATCCCGGACGTGCGGGTTGTCGTCGATGCCGGCCGGGCGCGGCGGGCGCGGTTCGATGCGGCCAGCGGCATGGGGCGGCTGGTGACCGAGCGCGTCACGCGCGCCGAGGCCGACCAGCGGCGCGGGCGCGCGGGGCGGGTGGCGGCGGGGGTCTGCTACCGGATGTGGGCGCGGGCCGAGGAAGGGGCGCTGGCCCCCTTCCCGCTGCCCGAGATCGCGGCGGCCGACCTGGCCGGGCTGGCGCTGGAACTGGCGCTGTGGGGGTCGGGGGATGGCGCCGGGCTTGCCTTCCTGACCCCGCCGCCGCCCGGCCCGCTGGCCGAGGCGCGGGCGTTGCTCGCCGATCTGGGTGCGCTCGATGCCACCGGGCGGCTGACCGACCATGGCCGCGCGATGGCGGGGCTGCCGCTGCACCCTCGGCTTGCGCACATGCTGCTGATCACCGGGCGCGGCGCCGCCCCCCTGGCCGCGCTGCTGGCCGAGGGCGGGGCGCTGCCGGGCGAGGGTGCCGACCTGACCCCGCGCCTGCGTGCGTTGCGGGCCGGCGGCGGTGGTTTCCCCGCCCCGCTGGCCGAGCGGCTGCGGGCCGAGGCGCAGCGACTGGCACGCCTTTCCCCGTCCGGCCCCGGCGACTGGTCGGATGCCGAGGCCGCCGCGCTGGCCTTTCCCGACCGGATCGCGCTGCGCCGCCCCGGCGATGCGCTGCGCTGGCTGCTGTCGGGCGGGCGCGGGGCGACGATGGCGCCCGAGGACTGGCTGGCCGGCGTGCGGCTGCTGGTTGCGACCGACCTTGACGGCGCCGGGCGCGAGGCGCGCATCCGCGCCGCCCTGCCGCTGACCGAGGCCGAGTTGCGCCGCGCGCTGGGCGACCGGATCGGCTGGCACGAGGTCTGCGAATGGTCCCGGCGCGACCGCCGCGTGACGGCGCGCCGGCAAGAGCGTCTGGGCGCGTTGGTCCTGGACGACCGCCCGTGGCCCGACGCCCCGCCCGGGGCGGTGGCC
>Ga0213835_101095_pt1 | contig 18727 bp, 20 predicted proteins | sample SWPATP01_FD_160576 | JGI IMG/M metagenome (GOLD analysis project Ga0213835, IMG submission 160576) | Coastal seawater microbial communities from Marineland, Florida, United States - SWPA TP0 #1 | ecosystem: Environmental > Aquatic > Marine > Coastal | place: USA: Florida | collected 2016-08-05 | reverse complement strand
TCGCCTCGCGTCACAGTGCCTCGGCAAGCCGGCGCGCACCGTGGCGGTAGGGGTCCACGGCGGGCAGCCCCATGCGCGCCTCGACATCGGCGAGATAGGCATTGGCCTCGTCCTCGCCCATGGCAAAGGTGTTGACCGAGATGCCGATGATCCGCACGTCCGGATTGACGATGCGCGCGGTCTCCAGAGACAGGTCACGCAGTGCCTCCAGCGTCGGCAGCTGGTAGTGCGGCAGGCCGCGCATGTGCTTGCGTGTCGGCTCGTGGCACAGGACGAGTGCATCGGGACGTCCACCATGGATCAGCGCCATGGTCACGCCCGAAAAAGAGGGGTGGAACAAGCTTCCCTGCCCCTCGATCAGATCCCAGTGATCGTCCTCATTGTCTGGCGTCAGCCATTCGATCGAGCCCGCCATGAAGTCGGCCACCACGGCATCGAGCGGCACGCCGGAGCCGGTGATCAGGATGCCGGTCTGGCCGGTGGCACGGAAGGTCGCCTTGATGCCCAGTTCGTGCATCGCCTTTTCCATGGCGAGCGCAGTGTACATCTTGCCGACCGAGCAATCGGTACCGACGGCCAGGCATCTTTTCCCCCGGCGCGGCGCACCATCGCCGATCGGGTATTTGTGCTGCGGCGTGCGTACATCGATCATGCGGCGACCATAGGCATTGGCGGCAGCAACCAGCTCCGGGCGATCCTGCAGCCTGTCGTGGAGGCCGGACGCGATGTCCATGCCTTTCTCCAACGCCTCCATCAGGATCGGCATCCAGCTGTCCGACATGACGCCGCCGCGATTGGCGGCGCCGATGATGAGGGTGCGAGCGCCCTTGTCCCACGCCTCCGCGATGCTCAGATCAGGCAGGCCGAGATCCGCCTTGCACTCTGCGAGCCGCATCTGGCCGAGCGCGAATTCCGGCCGCCAGTCGCGCACGCCCTGAGCGGTCTTGGCGGCAAGCTGGTCCGGCGCGTCGCCGAGAAAGAGCAGATATGGGGTCTGGAGCATGGGAGGTCTCGCTTCCTTGTTTCCGCCTTCCATAGCCCCAACCCATCGCCTGCTCAATCGGCCTGCCCGGCTGGACTAATATTCGGCCAGATGGAGCGTTGTGTCGAATGTGCCTTCGATCGGCCGGCAATCGTCGAGGTCAAGCTCGGCGAACATGCCATCCTGCCGGCAGAGCTGGCCGGAAAAGCTGCCACGGGCGTGGCCGCGCTCGGAAAGGTCGAGTTCGTCGAACTGGATCAAGACGTCAACTTCGCCGTCGCCGCTCGTATAGAATGGGCCGGTCATGCCCTCGGGAAACAGCGAGAGTGTCGGATCAAGTGCTTCGGCAGATGGCCCATCCCCCATCAGCGTGACATCAAGCGAGATCACGTTGCGCATCATCGACCCCGAATCGGGATCGTGGCCCTGGATGGAGATGGTCGTCATTGGACCCATCTGTGAATACTCCGCCGTTGCGGTTTCTTCCGACGGCATGTGAATGGTGGTCCAGGTGCCGCTCTCACCGCCAATGGTGGCCTCGATCGTGCCGATCTGCTGCATTGCCGAAGCCGGCAGCACGGTCAGGGCCAGCAGCGTCGCCGACGCATACATGCCGGCCAAAACTCGTTTGCTGACGATCGAACAGCCATTGATTGCCATCATTCTCACGGTCTCCCTTTCATTCGATTGCGGGTGCCATGGTGGGGGACAGGAGCCTTTGGGTAAAGAGCAACAGCCGAAAAGCCGTCTGTCGCCCGACATTTGCTTGACTTATCGACGCCAAACCACGATATACGGCCCGTCGTCGCCCGGCTGCCGCGTGAGCAGCCCGCCCCCATGATCCCCGATTTGCCGGCATGACCATGAGACAGAGGCAAGGCGCACACTACCGGCCGCAATTCCTGCAGCCGGTTTCCTCCCACAAGTTCCCAATTCACGCGGGGTGCTGACGAACGGGCCGGATCAACCGCCCCGATCGCAACCGCAACGACGCGCGCAGCGCTTTGCAAAGCGCCCGCGTCATCCACGATTCACGGCCGCGAAACTCTCGCCGGCCGCCCGAAAGGCATCAGACATGAAATTCGAAACACTTGGGCTTTCGCCCACCATTCTCAAATCGATCGCGGAACTTGGCTTCAACGAGCCGACACCGATCCAGGAACAGGCTATTCCGCTCCTCCTCGAGGGACGGGACCTGATGGGCCTTGCCCAGACGGGTACCGGCAAGACGGCCGCATTCGGCCTGCCGCTGATCCAGAAGCTCTCCGCCTATGGCGCCAGGCCTGGCCCGCGCGCCACCCACGCGTTGATTCTGGCGCCGACGCGCGAACTGGTGAACCAGATCGCAACCAACCTTCGCAGCTTCGTGCGTCACTCGCATTTGAAAGTGACAGCGGTGGTCGGTGGACAGTCGATCAACGCTCAGACCAATGCGCTACAGCGTGGCACCGACATCCTGGTGGCGACCCCCGGCCGACTGCTCGACCTGGTTGAGCGCAAGGCCATTCGCCTCGACACGGCCAAGGTACTGGTGCTGGACGAAGCCGACCAGATGCTGGATCTCGGCTTCATCCATGCGCTGCGCCGCATTGCCAAGCTGGTCGGCACGCCGCGCCAGACGATGTTGTTTTCGGCGACCATGCCGAAGCTGATCGCTGATTTGTCGCGCGACTACCTCACCGATCCGGTGCGCGTTGAGGCCTCCCCACCCGGCCGCACGGCCGACCTCATCGCCCAGTCAGTCCATTACGTCGACCAGCGCGCCAAGACAGGGCTTCTGATCAATCTTCTGAAGCAGCGTCCCGGCGATCTTTCGCTGGTTTTCGCCCGCACGAAGCACGGAGCGGAAAAGCTGATGAAGAACCTCGTCAAGGAGGGTCTCGCAGCGGCTTCCATTCACGGCAACAAGAGCCAGGGCCAACGCGAGCGCGCCATCAAGGCGTTCCGCGACGGCGAAATCCGCGTACTGGTGGCGACGGACGTCGCCGCGCGCGGCATCGACATTCCAGGCGTATCCCACGTCTACAATTTCGATCTGCCTGAAGTTGCCGAATCCTATGTCCACCGCATCGGCCGCACCGCGCGCGCAGGTGCCGAAGGCAAGGCCGTGGCATTCTGCTCGGCGGCGGAGATGCATCTCCTGAAGGGCATTGAAAAGCTGACGGGCATCGCGCTTGAGGTCGCCGGCGGCACGGAGCCAAGCCGGCAGGCCGCGGCACAGGCCGCCGACGAGGCATCGAAGGAGCGTCGCGACGCTCAGCGCCAGCGGCCGGGCAACGGTCCGCGCATGCGGACGTCCCCGACGAAATCCGCCGGCCAGAAGGCTGGTGAGGCCCGATCCGGACAAAAGCAGGGCGAGCAGCAGCGTCCCGCGCGCAACAAGCGCCGCCGTCCGCGTCGCCAGCGCGCCGCGGCATAGGCCAGGAGCTTCAGCCCGGCGCCTGAAGGGCGCCGCCGGGAGGCAAAAACGAAAAGGCCGGTGATCGCATAATCACCGGCCTTTTCGTTGAAATGCTAAGCTACCTCACCCTTCGCAGGTGAAGGCCTCATCCTTGTCGCCTTCCTTGATCCGTGTCGGCAGGCCGATCCGGTTCAGGACAGCGAGGAAGGGGCGCGGGTCCAATTCTTCCACATTGACCATGGTGCCCGGATCCCAGGTGCCGTCGGCGATCAGCATGGCAGCGGCCACCGGCGGCACGCCGGCCGTATACGAGATCGCCTGGCTGCCGACCTCTGCGTAGGCTTCGGCGTGATCGGCCACGTTATAGATGAAGACCTCGCGGTCCTTGCCATCCTTCTTGCCCTTTACCAGATCGCCGATGCAGGTCTTGCCGGTGTAGTTGGGTGCCAGCGAGGACGGATCGGGCAACACGGCCTTGACCACCTTGAGCGGAACGACTTCGAGACCTTCCGCGGTGGTTACGGGCTGCTCGGACAAGAGCCCGAGGTTCTTCAGCACCGTGAAGACGGTGATGTAGCGTTCGCCGAACCCCATCCAGAATCGGATGTTGGGCACGTCGAGATTGCGCTGCAGCGAGTGGATCTCGTCGTGACCGGTCATGTAGGTCTGGCGCTTGCCGACCACCGGCAAGTCCCACTCCTTGCCGACCTCGAACATCTTGTTGGCGGTCCACTGGCTGTCCTGCCACGACCACACCGTGCCGGTGAATTCACGGAAATTGATCTCGGGATCGAAGTTCGTCGCGAAATACTTGCCGTGGTCTCCCGCGTTCACATCGATGATGTCGATCGACTCGATCTTGTCGAAATAATCCCGCGCGGCGAGCGCGGCGTAGGCATTGACCATGCCCGGATCGAAGCCGACGCCCAGGATCGCCGTCAGGCCCTTCTCGGCGCATTCGTCGCGGCGCTTCCACTCATAGTTGGAATACCATGGCGGCGTCTCGCAGATCTTGTCCGGCTCCTCGTGGATTGCGGTATCCATATAGGCCGCGCCCGTCTCCAGGCAGGCCGACAGAACCGACATGTTGATGAAGGCCTGGCCGACATTGATGACGATCTGCGCGCCGGTCTTGGCGATCAGCGCCTTGGTCGCCTCGACATCAAGCGCGTCCAGTTCGTGCGCCTCCAGGATGCCGGGCTGTTTCATGTTCTTCTTCAGATGCACGCTCTCGACGATGGCGCGGCATTTGTCGATCGTGCGCGAGGCGATGTGAATGTCGCCAAGAACGTCGTTGTTCTGGGCGCATTTATGGGCCACGACCTGGCCGACGCCCCCGGCGCCGATGATGAGAACGTTCTTTTTCATTTCACCCCTTCAGATCGGTTCGTGTTCGAGTGTGCCGGCCTTATGACAGGCTGGCGGCGTAGTCCTCATAGTCGAATGTCGCAACGGACGTGACGGTGCCGTCCTTCTCCCGGATGGCGATGCCCGGCATGGCGACGCCATTGAACCAGTTTTTCTTCACCATGGTGTAGCCAGCAGCATCCTGAATGGAGAGACGGTCGCCGGGCTTCAGCTCGTTGGGGAAGCGGAATTCGCCGAAAATGTCGCCGGCCAGGCACGACTTGCCGCAGACCATGTATTCGTGCGGGCCCTCGTTCGGCTCCATCTTGGCGCTCTGCCGATAGATCAACAGATCCAGCATGTGCGCCTCGGTCGAGGAATCGACAATGGCGAGGTTCTTGCCGTTGAAGAGCGTGTCGAGGACGGTGACCTCGAGCGTCGTGGTGCCGGTGATTGCCGCCTCGCCGGGCTCCAGATAGACCTGGACGCCGTAGCGCTCCGCAAACTGCTTCAGCCGCGCGCAGAAATCGCCGAGCGGATAATCCTTGCCGGTGAAATGGATGCCGCCGCCCAGGCTGACCCACTCGACCTTTTCAAACAGATGCCCGAAGCGCGTCTCGACCTCCGAAAGCAGCCGGTCGAAATGGGCAAAATCCTCGTTCTCGCAATTATTGTGCACCATGAAGCCGGTGATCTTGTCCAGAACCGCCTCGACTTTCGAGGCATCCCATTCGCCGAGCCGGGAAAACGGCCGCGACGGGTCCGCCAGATCGAAATCCGAACTGCTGACGCCGGGATTGAGACGCAGACCGCGCACAATGCCCTTGGACTGCTCGGAGAAACGCTCCAACTGGCTAATGGAATTGAAGATGATCTTGTCGGCGTGGCTCACAACCTCGTCGATCTCGTGGTCCGCATAGGCGACTGAATAGGCATGTGTCTCGCCACCGAACTTTTCGCGCCCGAGCCGGACTTCGTTGAGCGAAGACGACGTTGTGCCGTCCATGTGCCGGCTCATCGTGTCGAACACGCACCAGGTCGCGAAGCATTTGAGCGCCAGTAGCGTCTTGGCGCCGCTTTCGGCGCGCACGCGATCCATCACCGCCATGTTGCGCAGGAGCTTTTCACGATCGATCAGGTAATAAGGCGTCTTGTCCATGCTCGACTTCGCCGGCTTTCGGGTTCGGAGGAATATGGCGCTGCCATGCGACTATGTCATGACGGCAATCGCCGGGTTTAGTAGCGATAAGCGGCGATGCCCGCAACCGTGCCATCCGACATGCCGCTCCTACGCAACGGGCTTCCCTGCATGTGGTTCCGTATTCCCGAACAAGCGACAAAAAGTCATCTGATAGTTCCCTGTTACAGATATTAAGTTGAACCATTGTATCGAATGAGGCTGTGGAGCTTGTTTTCTCGATAGAGACAAATTCAGAGGCACGTGAGGGCTAGGGGACTCACATTGACAACATGGATTGCTGGGACGCAGTTCAATCGCCGCGTGCCATGGGTGGCCTGGGTTGCGCTGATAATTGGCATGTCTACCCTTCTGTCGGGCTGTGTGACGACTGAGAATGGCACCGCTACCCATGACGAGCGGCTCCTTCCGCAGCCGCTGAGAACATTAGGACTGACGATCCATCACGCCGGCCTGGCAAAGGGCAGCTACAGCTGGGGCATCGACGACCCAGCCGAGGTGGCCGACAATGCCATAGCGAAGGTGCAACGGGCCTGCAGCGGCAACAGACCCTCTGTCACCTGGCTTGGTCATTCCGCCGCCATCATCCACATCGGCGGCCGATGCCTTCTGACCGATCCGGTCCTGGAACGACAGGCGTCGCCGCTCAGTCCTCTGCCGACCAGGCTGGTCGACAACCCTGTCAGGGTCGCGCACCTGCCCGAGATAGATGCCATCATCCTGTCGCATGGCGACTACGACCATCTCCATACGCCAACGATAAATGCGCTGGCGCAGCGTTTTCCAGATGCGGACATCGTCCTGCCACAGGGCATGGCGAACACCGTGGTCGGAGCCGGTTATCCAAGCGTGAATGAGCTCCAGTTGGGAGAAACGGTGCGCATTGGCGGACTGCGCATCACAGCCGTTCATGCCTACCACGAGACAAGGCGAAACCTTGCCGCAGTCAAATCGGGCGAGGCTGTCTCCTGGATCATCACCGACGGACGCAAGAAAATCCTCTTCATCGGCGATACCGGCTATGGACCGACCTTCAAGGAGATCGGCCGCGCCCACGGCCCGTTCGACCTTTTGCTGGTGCCGATGGGCGCGTACGAGCCGCGGGAACTGGTTGCCGACATGCATGCCAACCCGGAGGAAGCGGCGATGATTGCGCGCGATGTCAGAGCGCGAAAGGCGATCGGCATCCATTGGGGCACTTTTGCCCTGTCGCCGGAGCGGCCGCAGGAGGCGGCAAGCCGTTTCCGGGCAGCCGGGCGTGAGTTGGGTGTGGACACTAGGGTCATGGCAATCGGCGAAACGCTGCTGGTACCATGAGACATGGAATTCGGCTGGACATCCGGCACAAGGGGTCGCGACGTTCGGCAAAATCCATGTTACGCTGCCATATCCACGAATGATCGGATCGCCAAAACCTATTGACCATTCACGCCACACCGCTTGACGGGTTTACCGTTTTCAGGTTTGCAGGCGGGCAAGGAATGGACATTGGGTCCGCGAAATTGTGACAACGTGGAATTTCGCGGAATAGTGTCCGCAACCAGACGAAGAGCCGAGAAGACAGCGATCACCACATGGCAAAGCACCGCAGCAACAGACGAGGCTCGCGAGGGAGCGAATGGGGAGATGAAGGCCCCAGCGACTATCAGGAGCCCAGCTTCTTCAGCCGCCAGCCGGCCCCGAGCCAATCGGAATCCGTCGAAGTCGACGTACTCTGGTTCAACGAAGCCAAAGGATTCGGCTTCGTTCAGCCGGCCGCCGGCGACAAGGCCTTCCTCCATATCAGGCAGTTGGAGGCAGCCGGTCTCAGCAGCATCGCCGAAGGCGCGCGCCTGCGTGCGGTAATCGAGACCGGGCCCAAGGGGCTGAACGTGACCAGCATCACCGAAGTCCTCTCGCAACCCAGTGCTCCGGCAGCGCGCGCGCCCCAGCGCCGCGGCCCGCCCATGGCCGAAGGCCCAGAGGTCGAAACCGCCGGAACCGTCAAATGGTACAATTCCGAGAAGGGCTTCGGCTTCATCGGGCGTGTCGATGGCGGCAAGGACATCTTCGTCCATGTGACGGCATTGAACGCTTCCGGCATCTCTTCGCTCGCCGAGGGGCAGGCCGTGACCGTTCGTTATGTCGAGGGCAAGAGAGGCCCGGAAGCGCGGTCGGTTCAGGCAGACTAACCAACCTGGCGGCGTCACTTGCAAAGACATCCCGCGTCCTGCGGCGCGGGATTTGTCATGAATGCGGCTAGCCGAACATCACGAGCGCCACGATGCCTGCCACGATCAGCAGGCATCCCGCCAGTTCCGTAACGTTGATGCGCTCCTTGACGAAGAAGACCGAGGACGAAAAGGCAAAGATCATCTCGATCTGGGCCAGCGCCTTGACGATCGCCGCCTGCTGAAATGGCAACGGCAATGAGCCCGCCCACGCCTGCAAATTCACCCAGAAACACCAGGCCAAAAATCGCGGCCTGCACGGGTTCCGTCCGCGTATAGGCGGTTCCGACCGCAAAATTGCGGAAAGAAAAAAGGTGAATCAGCAGGAAGGTGGCGGCGATCTGGGGCATCGCGCCGACCACGACCCAGACAGCGAAGGTGGCAGTCAGAGAAGGGAACGAGAACGCCGCGAGATAATGAAGGGCAAGGAGAAAGAGCGCCGCGAAGGGCAGACCGAACCCGAAGCGCACGAACGTGGCACCGGTGGTGCCCATGACCCGCTTCAGATGCTTATGCGCCGTCGAACGCAGGTTCCGAAGAAAAGCCGCGGCAATGGTGACGGGGACCCATAGTTCTATGGCCACGCCGCAACCCGAAGCTTCAAGGCGGCGCCAGGGGTAAGGCCGTCAGGCCCGCCCCTGTCACGCCGGTCGGTCAGACCATACCAAGAGCAGCCTTGTAGAGGTCGAGCATTGCCTCTTCCTCTTCGCGCTCGGCCTGTTCCTTCTTGCGAAGGCGGATGATGGTGCGCATGGCTTTGGTGTCGAAGCCGGTGCCCTTCGCCTCGGCGAAGACTTCCTTGATGTCATCTGAAATCGTCTTCTTTTCCTCTTCCAACCGCTCGATGCGCTCGATGAAGGCGCGCAACTGGCCGGCGGCCACGGTCTGTGAGGATTCCTGGGTGATATCGTCAGCCATGAAGGCACTCCGCTGGAAGGATAGGAAGGAGGATGGCGCCTGAGCGCGGTCTCGGTGGCGTCTCGTTGCCCCACGGCGCAAGCGGCGTCAATGGTCCTTGGGCCGGTTATCCTCAAATGCCTGAAGCTGCTCCTGGCTGGCCTCGCGCTGGTGTTTTTCCCGCCACTCCTGATAGGGCATGCCGTAGACGATCTCCCGGGATTCGTCCTTGGACAGTGTGATACCCTTCTCCTCGGCGGCATCCTTGTACCAGTTGGAAAGGCAGTTCCGGCAGAAGCCCGCCAGGTTCATCATGTCGATATTCTGTACATCCGTGCGCTCGCGCAGATGCGCGACAAGCCGCCGGAAGGCGGCAGCTTCGAGGTCGCGCTGTTGTTCGGGCGAAAGGTCGGGCATCTGATCCTCCTGTCAATCCACCGGCCCGGTGCGTGAGCCGAGCCGCCTCACCTCGTGTATGTCGGGCAAAGCGTCGATCGCTTCAAGAACGGGGGCGAGGCGCTTCACCCATTCCGCAACGCCCTGCTGATCGGCGATGAGATCCTGGCGGATCTCGATCAGCACATGCGCATAACCATTGACGATGGCGTGGCGAAACATGGTGTCGCCGCGCAAGGCACCGTCATAGGGTTCGTTGTCGCCGACGACCAGCCCCGGCTGAGCCGACAGCATGTCGATCAGCGGCCGCGCCGCGCGGTCGTCCTTGTCCCAGAGGACACCTGCATGCCACGGCCGCGCAATGCCCTGCATCGAGGGCGTGAAGGAATGGATCGACACGATGAAAGGCGGCTTGCCGCTGGCTGTGGCCACCGACTTGACCAGCGACGACACGGCATCGTGATAGGGGCGGTGAAAATTGGCCAGCCGTCGCTCGCGCTCCGCCTCCGGCATCGGATAATTGCCCGGCACGATCGTGCCATCATAGAGCTGGCGGATCAGGGTCGGGTCGTCCTCACCTCGATTGGGATCGATCAACAGCCGCGAAAAAGTGGCCAGGATGGCCGGCACGCGAAGGGCCTCGGCCAGCCCCCGCGTCACCCCCTCGACACCTATGTCATAGGCGATGTGGCGCTCGAATTCGGCCTCGGGCAAGCCAAGCGAGCCATACTCCTCCGGCAGATCGCGTCGGGCATGGTCGGCGATACAGACAATGCCGCGGGCCCGGTCGCCGTCGATCAACTCAAAGGGGGTGAACAGGGCAGCGCGCGTCATTGCATCAGTCTCTGTCGAGGTCGCGGTGAGGATCGTACCTGTCTTCCACGAACCCCACGCCAGCGCAATGCCGCCGTTTAGCCATCTTTGCGGCAAAGGGAATCGAAGCGGCCAGCGGAGGCAGGGCCAACCGACGGCCGCGTTGACATGCATGCACGGTTCTTTGAAAAGGGTGGGTGGAAATGCTGATTTGGCCTCTGGCGAAAGGCGCCCTTATGGGATTCTCGGCCTTGCGATTGCGCATGACGCCGCTTCTCGGAACGTTAGTCCTTGCAGTGTGCGCATCTGCCGGAGCGACGATGCCTGCCCACGCGGATTTCCGCGTCTGCAACGCGACCCAGGTGCTGGTCGGCGTCGCCATCGGCTATCGTGCGCAGGCCGGCTGGGTCAGCGAAGGCTGGTGGCACGTCGAGGCCTCCGCCTGCAAGACGCTGATCGAGGGGCCGCTGTCTTCGCGCTATTACTACCTGTATGCCGAGGATGCAGAGCGCGGCGGACGCTGGGAAGGTCCGATCTCGATGTGCGTGGCCGATCGCGAGTTCAAGATCGCAGGCACCAGCGACTGCTTCGCGCGGGGCTTCCAGCGCGCCGGCTTCCAGGAATACGATACCGGCGAACAGTCGAGCTGGATGGTGCAGCTCACCGATGAGGGGCCATCCGCGGGAGCGGCGGGCGCAACGATAACGGGTACGGGGACCAGATGAGACGCAGCCGCAAGGTCAAGATATTAGCGACCCTGGGACCCGCTTCCTCCGACGAAACCATGATCCGCCAGCTCTTCGAGGCCGGCGCGGATGTGTTTCGCATCAACATGAGCCATACCAATCACGAACTGATGCGGACCCTGATCGACCGCATCCGGTCGATCGAGAAGGAACTGGGCCGCGCCATCGGCATTCTCGCCGATCTCCAGGGGCCGAAGCTGCGTGTCGGCGCATTCGCCGACGGCGCACAGGAAATGAAGGCCGACCAGGAGTTCACCTTCGACGGCGATCCCGCACCCGGCAACGCCACGCGGGTCCACCTGCCGCATCCCGAAATCCTGAAATCGGTGCAGCCAGGTCACCGGCTGCTGATCGACGACGGTCGCCTGCAGATGGAAGCCGTCGCCTGCGACGGCAAGTCTATCCGGGCCAAGGTGATATCGGGCACCAAGATTTCCGACCGCAAGGGCATCAGCCTGCCCGACACCGACCTGCCGGTCGGCGCGCTGACGGACAAGGACCGCAAGGATCTCGATGCCGCGCTCGCCGCCAATGTGGACTGGATCGCACTGTCATTCGTGCAGCGCCCCGACGACATCGCCGAAGTGCGCAAGATCGCGCGCGGTCGTGCCGGCATCATGTCGAAGATCGAAAAGCCGCAGGCGGTGCAACGCCTTGCCGAGATCATCGAACTGTCCGACGCGCTGATGGTGGCCCGCGGCGACCTGGGCGTCGAGATGCCGCTGGAAGCGGTGCCCGGCATCCAGAAACAGATCACGCGCGCTGCGCGACGGGCCGGCAAGCCGGTCGTCATCGCCACCCAGATGCTGGAATCGATGATCTCTGCCCCGGTGCCCACCCGCGCCGAGGTGTCGGACGTGTCCATCGCGGTCTTCGAGGGCGCGGATGCGGTGATGCTGTCGGCCGAATCGGCGGCGGGGGATTACCCCGTCGAAGCGGTGGCAATGATGGATCGCATCGCCCAGCAGGTCGAGCGCGATCCCAACTACCCCTCCATCATCAATGCGCAGCGCACCGAGCCGGAAGCGACGGGTGCCGACGCCATATCGCTCGCCGCACGCCAGATCGCCGAGACGCTGAACCTGGCCGCGATCGTCTGCTACACGGGGTCGGGAACCACCGGCCTGCGCGCGGCACGCGAGCGGCCGCATGTGCCGATCATAGCACTGTCGCCGGTTGTCGGCACGGCGCGGCGCCTGTCGCTTCTCTGGGGCACGCATTGCGTTGTCTCGGAAGATGCGACCGATCTCGACGATGTCGTCAATCGCGCCTGCCGGATCGCCTTCCAGGAGGGCTTTGCCAAAGCCGGCGACCGGGTGATCATCACCGCCGGCGTCCCGCTGCGAACCCCAGGCGCCACCAACATGTTGCGCATTGCCTATGTGGGCTCGGATGGACAGGGCGGAATGTAGCGCCGGATTCCCGACTCCATTGGCACATCAACCCGAGGCCAGGTGACTTCCCTCGGGACGCTCGACCGGACAGGCGCCGAGCGGCCCAAACGCATGCGGCGCGATACGCGCCTCGACCTCGGCCGCCAGGCGGGCGAGGTCCACATCCTGGCCGGCTGCCCGCGCAATGGCGGCCTCAACCAGATCCGGCGCAACCCAGTCCGGCTTGTGGCCCATGTTGCGCACCCAGACCAGTTCGGCACCGGGAATGTCGCGGGTCAGCCCCAGCGAATGGATTTCCTCGAAGACCACCGTGTCGTGATCGCCCGAGATGACCACGGTCGGCACCGCGATCTCGCCATAACGCGGCGCCATTGCCACCACGTGCTCGTAGAGCCCATCGACATCGACCGCATTGGCCTGGAAGGCATGCGGGCGAAGCACGAGTTCGATCGCAGCCTCATCGAGATAGGTTTCGGCCAGCGGATTTGGCGAGAACACACAGGTGGAAGCCTGGCGCATCCGCAAGACCCCGCCCGGCCAGGCCAGCGTTTCGGCAAACAGGCGTCCCAGGACCGGCACCGACGCAACACGATAATACCAAACGGTACCCGCACCCGGCCAAGGATGGGTGGCGGCGGCCAGGAACACGAGACCACGAACGCGCTCGGGATGATGAAGCGCCAGCGCCGCCGTGATGGCGCCACCGAAAGAATGGCCTACAACAATTGCGTCTTCCATGCCGAGTTCGTCCATCAGGGCAACGATGGCGGCAGCCTGCCCGGCCGGTGTCGCATTGCCCGACGGCCCCCGATCGGACCAGCCGTGGCCGGGCCGGTCGACAAAGAGCATCTGCGCGCGGCCTTCGAGCCGCGGACGGATCGGAACCATCTGGTCGAGGAGGTTGCCGCTCGCGCCGTGGATGAAGAGAATGGGCGGCAGATCGGCATTCTCGCCCGCCGGCAGGTGCACATAGTGCAGCCGCGTATCGGCAACGATGGCGAAATCACCGACTGGTGGGTTGCGCGTTTCGATCAGATGGGCGCCGACACGGCTGGCGCCAAACAGCGCAGCCAGTAGCGCAGCAAGAAAGCCAAGCGTTGCGAGAATGAGGTTCATGAGGGTCCGGAATGCGGTTCTGGAAGGACATATTCCTATCAGATACGCGGCCAAGCCCCAATCAGATGCCCTGCCCGGCGAGTTCGTCGGCCAACTCGCCGACTTCGGACTGCGCATTGCGCATCATCGGATAGACCTCCAGCACGCGCATATAGGCATCGAGCGCCATCTGCTTGCGGCCGGTATTCTTCAGTATCTGAGCCATGCCTGCCAGGGCGCCGAAATGGCGTGGCTCCAGCCTCAGCGTGCGCTCGATATCCGCCATCGACTTGGAATAGTCGTTCATCATGAAATGAACCGTGGCGCGGCGATTCCAGCCTTCGGGATAGTTGGGTGCGATGGTGACAACCTGATCCAGTAGGTCGAGCGCGGCATGGAACCGGCGCGCCTTCATGGCCTGGTCGGCCCGCTGCATGAGAAGGTCGATGGAGGCGCTGCCGGAGCGGAACCACTCTCGCCAGATGCGGTTGGCCACTCGTTGCGCGGCAGCTTCGTTGCGCGCCCGCCTCAATTCGGAGAACAACTCGTCAATGCGCTCGCCGCGATCCATGGGCACGGCGACAGGGGAGGAATAGCGCTGCTGCGCGCCAGCGACATTGGTCGCCGCGGGAAGGGCGACTGCCAAAGCCAGGCATAGAATCGCGAAAATGCGCATGGGCGGGAATTTACCCCCGCCCATGCGATCACAAAAGTGAATTCGTCGTGAAGGCGCGCGCCTTCAGCCCTGGCGGGCCTTGTAGCGCGGGTCAGCCTTGTTGATGATGTAGACGCGACCCTTGCGACGCACCATGCGGCATTCGCGGTGACGGGCCTTGAGCGCCTTGAGCGAGTTCTTGATCTTCATTGGTCCTGCCCGAATGTTCCTGATGCCCTGTTCGGGCCAAACGCAATGACGCGCCTCGCGGCGCGCCGTTCGCCCGGGGAAATAGTCGATGGGGCGGACCGTGTCAACCGGCAGCTGGCCGGCTGGAACCGATCAAGCGCACCGGCGAAGCCTCGACTGCAGGCCGGTCGCCGTCGCAGACGTCATCGGCAAAGTCGACCATGATCCGGGTAATGTTCTCGAGACGCAACTCGAACGCCTCGATGCATGCCGGGTCGAACTGGCGACCTGCCTCGGCCTTCAAGTAGACGAGCGCCCGATCCAGCGACCAGGGGGCCTTGTAGGGACGCTCGGTGGTCAGAGCATCGAACACATCGGCCACCGCGCAGATGCGCCCGACCAACGGAATCTGCGTACCCCGCAATCGTCGGGGATAACCTTCGCCGTCCCAGCGCTCGTGATGGCTGGCGGCGATCTCCGCAGCCATCCTCAACAGTTCACTGTTGGACCCGGACAGGATCGCGCTGCCGATCTCGGTGTGTTCGGTGATGTGAGCCCGCTCCTCCGCGGTGAGCAGCCCCCGTTTCAGCAGCACGGCATCACGAATGCCCACCTTGCCGATGTCATGCATCGGCGCCGCCAGTTGCAGATCCTGACAGAACTCCTCTTCCAGACCCAGGCCCCTGGCGATCTCCGCGCTGTAGCGAGCCATTCGCGCGGCATGCCGCGCCGTCTCGAAATCCTTGTAGCCGGCAGCGATCGACAGCCGTTCAATGATCTCTTCCTCGCGTTGACGAAGCGCCATCGTGGCCTTGTCGACCTCGGATTTGAGCCACTTCGCACGATCAGCAAGTTCGCGTTGATAGTGGCTCAAGCGCAGCAGATTCTTCAGACGAGCGGTAAACTCCACGGGCTCGATGGGCTTGTGAAGAAAATCCACCGCGCCTGCGTCGATCGCCTTCATGCGCACCCTGCTGTCCTTGTCGGCCGTCACGATGACCAACGGCTTGTCGGCCACGCGCGGACACTGGCGCAGACGTTCGATCAGCTCGACGCCGCTCAGACCGGGCATCTGATAATCGACCAGCGCCACGTCGAAATCGAGTTGGGGCAGATCCGCCAGCACATCGGCAGGGTTATCGAACAGCACCGTCTCGCAGCCTTCGATTTCCCTCACCAGCATATCCATGAGTGCCAGGTTGGTCCGGGTATCCTCGACGATCAGAACCTTCTGCATAACGGACATGGCCCCCTCACGCCGCAACTGGATTGATACTGCGGTCTATCAGCGCCTGGATCTGCGCGATATCCACCTCGTCCAGCGAGCGCTTGCGAAGGGATTCCGCCGATTCGGCCACGTCGACCAGACCCATGTTGAGCGCTGCGCCCTTCAGTGAATGCAGTGCACGGTCAAGTCGATCACTATCCTTGTCGTTCAAGGCGGCGTGGACGGCCTTGAGCAGCACCACGACCTCGTCCGTGAACATCTCCAGCAATTTCCGATAGCCGTCCTCGCCTATGGCCTCGATGAGTTCGCTGGCGCGGCTGGATCTTTCGTTGGGTGTCTCCGGCTTTGCTCTGCTGCCGTGGCTCAGGATCAGGTTTCGCAGCTGTTCGATGCGAATCGGCTTTGCCTCGAAGCCATCCATCCCGGCTTCCATGCAGGCACGACGGTCGCGGTCGGACGCGTTGGCGGTCATCGCAACAATCGGGACCGACCGTCCACTGGCACGAAGGGTCCGCGTCGCCTCGATTCCGTCCATCACCGGCATCTGCATGTCCATGAGGATCAGGTCAAAATCGTTTTCCGTCGCGAGTTTCACCCCTTCCACGCCGTCTTTCGCAAAGGTCACTTCCTGTCCGAGCAGTTGCAGGAAGCGGCCGGCAACCTCTCGATTGAATTCCTGGTCCTCCACGACGAGCACATTCAGGCTGGGAACATCACGCACCGGGCCGGCCTCTGGCTGGCTTGCCCGCGCGGGCGCGGACTTGACCGGCACTTCGAACCAGAACCTGCTGCCGATACCCTGCACACTTTCCAGACCGATTTTGCCGCCGAGTTCCTCGCAGATGCGTTTGCTGATCGCCAGACCGAGCCCGGTTCCGCCAAAGCGTCGACTGATACTGCCATCGACCTGGCTGAAAGGCTGAAAAAGAAGACTCTGGGAGTCGGCAGCGATGCCGATGCCAGTGTCGACCACCTCGAATCGCAACCGGTCCTCGGTTCCCGTCAGGGCCAGTTTGACCTTCCCGTTCTCCGTGAACTTCACCGCATTGCTCAAGAGATTGATCAGGACACGCCGAACCAGCGTCGGATCGGAGACGCGCATGTCTCCCGGTGCAAGACCAGTGACCGACACCAATATCTCATTTCCCTGTTCGCGGGCCTTCGGCTCCAGCATCCGCACGCAAGTGGTCACCAGTTCCTGCGGATCGAAGGCAACATGTTCGCCGGACAATGAACCATGCTCGAGCTTCGCGAAGTCGAGTATCTCGTTGATGATTTCCAGCAGCGTATTGCCCGACGATGCGATGACATCGATCTGGCGGCGTTCGTCCGGTGCCAGCTCGCCCCGAGACAGCAACTCGGCCATGCCGAGAATGGCGTTGAGCGGCGTGCGGATCTCGTGGCTGATGGTGGCCATGAACTCGGACTTTGCACGGTTGCCGGCATCAGCGAGCTTGTAGGCCTCCGACAATTCGTTTGCCGTGGCTTCCAGTTCGCTGCTCGCCTGCTTGAGACTTCGAACCTGGCGCGCCAGATTGTACACGAGCAGTCCGATGGTCAGGAGCAGCGCCAGCACCGCAGCCGCGGCTAGGCGCTGAAGATACATGATCCGTTCGCGCGCCTCGGCGCGGGAGGCTGACATGACTGCATTGGTAAAGGTCAGGAACTCGCCGGTGGTCACGGCGAGACCGTTCAGTTCCTTCAAGATTCTTTCGCGCTGTTCCTCGGAGAATGCGCCAACGGTCGCCAGGGCGTTGAAATCTTTCTCCAGCCCCAAGACGACATCCCGGACATGCTGGCGGTGCTGGTGAAACGTCGAGCTCAGCTCGAAATACGGCGCATAGCGCGCATTCGAGAGGATGGAGAGCCGCGAGTAGAGAATGTCATATCTCAGCGAAACCTCTTGTACCGTGGCATCGCTGTCGCCCAGCAATTTGCCGAGCGTACGCGTTTCGCGATCCAGCTGATACACGGCCCACAGCGCATCTTCGCGAATACTGTCCTCCATCGCGCTCTGGCGCAGGGACAGATATCCGAACAGTCCAGCCAGCACGACCATCAGGGCGAGCGCTATCAGAAGCAGATAGCGCGTCGCCCGTCCGGCGCGACGGACTGCGTCGTTGCTGTGGGCAAGCCGCGAGTTCAATCCCGGACCTCGATCTCTTTGATCTGCCAGACCGACCGCGAAAAATATTTCTCGTTGTAGAGATCAGGTCTGTTGTCGAAGGGATAGATGAGGAACAGCGGGCCCTTGTCGCGCACCGACATGATTTCGCCGTTCATTCGGGTGGCCAGCATCGTTTCGATGGTGGTGGCGTCTTCGATCGGCACTACCGCTGCATAATCGTTGAGCGCCTTTACCTTGAGCAGCGCCCCAGAAGCGCCTGCCGCTTCAAGGACAGCCGCAAGCAACGGGCCTTCGAAAGCGGTACTCCCATCGGTCCACGGTGTCTCCATGGTCGCCGCCCGCCCCTGCAGACGCTCAAGCATGGCAAGGTCGAATTCGGCCACGCCATCTGCATTCGTGTGAACCACGTTGCCGGAGATGGTCAGGACCACGGGTCCCGTAGGACGTTCGAGGGGGCCCGCGATGGCATGGATGGGCAATAGGAGAATAAGAGCGGCAAGCAATGTCTTCATCGTCGCGCACCTTGAGTGTTCGGGCCCACAAGAAGTTGCGGCCCGCGATAGAGCTATCGGGTTTGGGGGGGTGCATGCCGGATCAGCCGGCCGAGCGGAGCGGCATCATGCCTACAGCAGAGATTGCACCTGCTGATCCACCCGAGTTTCCGCACTGATATATCGGGCGACTTTCAGTTAGGTGAAGCCGAAATGTTAAATTGTGAGAATCCAGCGAATACTTGCCGCAGATGCCGTTTTCTTCCGTGGAACCACTCGATCCGGTCGCGTGATTGAGAGATCGCCAACTTTAAGTCGATGTGATCTCCTGCCTTGTAAGCAGATCGCAGACGAACGGATGGCAGTCGCGCTTCCTTGGAGCGCCCCTCCACCTATTCTAGAGGAAATAGGGCAACAGGTAAGGGGCCAGCAGCGCGGTCAGGATCGCGTTGAGCCCCATGGCAATGGCGGCAAAAGCACCCGCTGTAGGGTGAACCTGCATCGCCCGGGCCGTGCCAATGCCATGGGCGGCCGTGCCGACAGCGAGCCCCCGAGCC